>Ga0179593_1609066_pt1 | contig 20493 bp, 28 predicted proteins | sample CZODoug2_1_08_16_FD_185931 | JGI IMG/M metagenome (GOLD analysis project Ga0179593, IMG submission 185931) | Vadose zone soil fungal communities from Angelo Coast Range Reserve, California, USA - CZODoug2_1_08_16fungal (PacBio error correction) | ecosystem: Environmental > Terrestrial > Soil >...
TAAAGGTCGGAAATAGGAGCAGGGCCAGGGGTCCACAGAGCGCTGGGTTCAAGAAGAGATGGAGGCCCTAGTCACTAAAGATGTTTTGATGAAGGCCCGCACCACTTCTCTTGGTAAGAAAAGGAGGAACACCACCAAAATTGCCTTTTTTAAAAAGGAAGAAGGTAATCTGATGTAGAAAGGGTGGGCCCTTTGCAGGAACCAGTTTTTAGGGAGGTGTGATTTCAGGGAGGGAAAGATCTCTCGGGGGGGAAAAAATTCTTCGGTGATGTAGAATCGTGGGAGTTTCTTTAAACGGGGGCAACGGCGGCCAAAAAAAATTCATCAGAAGGAGTGGGTGAAACGAGAAAGGCGGCCAGCAATGTAAGTGGATTGGCGATACAAAAGGACCGCAACGGGAAAAGGGTTCGTCTTTAATTAAGGCCGGATGCGAACGGGAGAAATCCACCGGCTTTTGGGAGCTAAGGGGGAAAGAAACCAAGGCCTCCGGCTCAAGAGTGGGAGAAAATCACTGAACCTTGTCCAGCAAGCCAAAAGGCAAAAGGAAAAACTACTGGAAGAAAGAAACAAGAACACCCAATGAAAGTTCCATTGGTGCTACCCGATAGGGCCTTTGAAAAAAGACCAAACAGAATTGCACAGACAAACACGGGAGGGAGACAGGTTAACTGAAGAGGAGGGAGGGGGGCATCGAGAGGGGTTTTTTTTTCTGGATGGACCGTAATCCGGAAGGGGGGGTCCGGGGAAAAAAGGGAGAAGAACGTCTGTGGAAGCGGGAGGGGGCGCAAAAAACAAAAAAACTAATCCCGAAATTCCGGGTGTCCCTAAAGGGGGGCTAAAACATCGAGGGGGGGAAAGATGAAAAAGCCAAAGGAAAGAAAGGAAACTCTTGAAAAGGGGTTCTGGTTTTCCAGAAACCCTTTCTTCTGACAAGGGTTTGATAAAAAGGAAAGAGGTGGGGTCCTAGGGTTAGGGGGGGGGGGGGTCTGAAAAAAGGTTCCAGGGGAAACCTGTTCTGATTAAAGGGAGCCTGATTCGCGGAGGGTTTTTTCTGTGAAGGACTTGAAAACGAGGGTGGGGGGGAAGTCCAAGGGGCCTCGGGAGTGGTTTTTTTACGTTTGAACTCTTTCTTGGTGCAGGAAAAGAACTTTGGTAACAAGGGGTCTTTGAAAAAAAAGGTTTTTTTGGGGGGGGGTCTCGGTGTGTCCAGTTCCCTGTGGATCTGCGAGGTTTCAAGGAAGGGAAGGGGTGTGGGAGTGGAAGGAGTGCGGCTGGTTTCGTAAGGAAGGGAGGGGGGATGCAAAGCAAAAAGGGGGGACGGCCCGGTAATTCTGAACACAGAGGCGGAAAAAAGTGAGGGGGGGTGCGGGTTTCTGGGTTTGGCCGGTGGGAAAAAGCCGCGCGAAAGGGGAAAGGGATTGAGGGAGGGAAGGCAAAGGGAAAAGCGAGCGAGAAAAACACTGAGTATGATTACCGGAAAAAAAAACCGGTCGGGCCGCCTGGGAACAATAAAAAAGAAAAGGGCCTTTTGGAAAACATCAAAGAAAAAACGCGTCTGTTGCAAGGAAGAAGCCTGACACCGCGATGCGGGGGAGATAACCGACAAACAAGAGGGGAAGGAAGACAAAAAAAACAAAAAACCCCCCTCCATTAGAAACCAGCTCCAGCGCCGCCAAGGAATACAATGAAAAAAAAAAGGAAAGGGGAAAGGAACGAACAAGATGCGCCGCCCTGCGTTCCCGCAAAAGGGGGTACAGTCACAAAAGACACTCAAAGAAAAGGATCAAGACCAAGAAAAGGGAAAGAAAAAAGAAAAAAAAAGGGAGACTCCCGGCGCAAGTCATAATCAAGACCGGGAGAAACGAAAAACAGAATTGTCAAGGAACGACCAAATTGGAAAGGAAGTCTCAAGGAAAAACCCAGAAAAAAAAATCCCTGATTAATATTCCGGGCCTCTTCAAGAGAGGCGCGCCAGAGGCACCCGTATGGGGGTAAATCAAAAGAATCTTAAAAGGATTTTTGGAGAAAGGAAAACCCCTCCCTCGGATGCCAGCATTATACTATGGGGTGACACTGCAGAACAATAGCAAAAATCCGAGAAAGGGGGTCAGAAAAGGGGAAAAAACTGCCAAAGCCGTCAACAGAGGGGGGGGAAAGTGCTTTTACTTTAGCAGGGTTTGATTTTTGGGTGGACGAGTAGGGGCCTGGAACACGGAGGGGGGGGGAAAAGCGGTTGGGGGTTTTTCTGAGAAAGGGTTTTCTTGCAAAGGAGGATCCGACGAACTCCCAAGGGGGGGCGCCGAGGGCGGCTGGAAAAATTCAAGAGAAGGGAAAAATTTTTCGAAAAAAACTTTCAGGGGAAAGAGCATACCTCTTACACTCTTGGATTTCCCCGTGCCCGGGAGAAGTCAAGCAAGTAAGGCCGCCGGGGGGGGAAGCGAAAAACTTCACAAAGCCGTGAGAAGATGGAACTCGTTCCGCCTTCCCAGAAAAGGGGGGGCTCTCACCACCTCAAGAAGAAAAATAAAAACCGAGAAATCTGTAATCAAGGAACAATGAAAAACCTAAACTGGAAGGATAAAATTCAGCAGTAGGGAATTGTCTCCCTGCTCTCAAAAAGGGGGATGTTCGTAAGAGGGGAAAAAAGGGGTCGAACAAGAGATAATCGAAAGAGAAAAAAAAAAAACCGGATGGGGCTTTGTTAATAAATGAAAGAGGCCCTCGTTTTTTGAGCAGGTCCACATCGCAAAGGGAAAAAGAGGAGGGCGATAAGTGGCTGCAGCAAAGGAGGGAATCCAGGGAAGAAGAGCCGCCAGAAGGCGGGCAGGCTTGAGAGGAAAAGAGGAGCATGAATGCGCCCAGACAAAAAGCTTTGCCCACGTCAAAAATGTATGGTAGATAGGGTTCCGAAGGGGGAGATTTCAGACTGAAACTACCATAACTTTCTCTCCTGGAAGGGTTCAGAGGGGGGAAGCAGCAAATAGACATGGAAAAAACTGAAACCGTCGGCCCGGTCGGAAGAATTTTCTTCAGGGGGGGCCGTAGGCACGTGGAGAATAACCCGCAAAGTGCAGTCGCCGGCCTGACATTCTCGAATGAGAAGTAGACCGGGGGGAACGAGGGTGGAAAAGGCACCAGCGGGGGTCCCGCGACCTCCTTCCTTGAAAGGGGAAATCCAAGGAAAAGAACTGGACTTGGGGGGGGGGGGGGGGTCAAAGAGAAAAAACTGGCCAAACAAGCGGGCTCCCCCGAAAAACGTCCCACACGTCAGAAAATTAAAAAAGTCCAAGCACGCCTCAAAAAAAGTTTTCTCCCCCCCGATCCTGAATTTTGGGGGGCAAGAAGGGAAAGGGCGCTAAAACTCTTGGGAAGAAGAAAATCTCCGGAAAAAGGGAACTATTCCAACTTTCCTGACAAAGAATAAATCTGGACCGAGAAATTGACCTTCGGTCCTGCCGCCGCCCTCCGTTTCCTATTTCAGGGGAGGAAGGCTCAAAGACTGGGGGAAACGCGCGGAATGCCAAGCGGGATCAGTCAAGCAAAAGAGCATTTCCAAGGGAAAAAAAAAGAGCCCATGATCAGCCCGGGTAATACCTTCGGGATCATCCCCAAGAAGGGAAAAAAAATGGCGAAAGGGGAAAAAAAATGAAAAACCGTTCGCCATGACTCTTAAAAAGAATCCCGCGCGCGTAGTGCCGCCCCAAAGCACGTAATCTTTCTCTCGGGAGAGAGCCCGACCAGGAAATGGTCGAACGGGGTCTGCAAAGGCGTTCCCGCAGAGAGACCATTTGCTACGGTGATTGGGGGGGCACAGGAAGGGTGGGGGAAAAAGAGGCCGGGCCAAAAGCCACGGTTCAAGAAAAGGGGGAAAAAAAATCAGAAAAACACAGGCCTGCAAAAAGGGGACCAGTACTTTGTGACCACGAAAAGGAACGGAAAGTTGACTGTTTGCAACCAAAGAAACGAAAAAAAGGGTACGCAAGGGAGATCCGGGGAAGTTCGGCTGAAGAGACTGAGGCCCTTGGCAAAAGGAGCCCAGCTGAAGGACCAAAATGAAATGTGCCCCCTCAAAGAAAGGACGGGAAAGGATGGAAAAAAAAATGCTCCAGAAAGGGGAAAAAGACGGAAATGGGCCGAAGCACGGCGAAAAAGCCCCGAAGCAAAAAAAAGTAAGTCCCCCGCGACCGAGGAAAAAACGGACCATCGTGTCCGAAACGAGGACCTATGCCCTTAGGAAACAAAAAGAAAAAAAAAGCCTCCATGAATAGAAAAATGAGACCCTACTCGGGAGGGAAACTTCTCACTAAAAAAAAAAACAACGGAGAAAAGACCCTGTTTTGTTTACTGGGGTAGGAGAGGGACATCCTACAAGGGGGGGAGGAGAACTGAAATGAGGGAGACATCTAGGACGGGGAGTGAAAAAACCCCAAATAACAAGTCCTCTGCGGCGGCGGGAAAGCGCCGCTTTCCCTGAAGGAGGAGTGAAGAGATTATGAGGGGGGGCATCAGCAAGAACATTTCCCCAGAAAAAAACAAGCCCAAAGTTCCCGCCTTTTCTGGGGGGAAGAAGGGTGTCCTTCAGAGGAAAGCCGGGGAGGTCGCAGCGAGCAAAGTCCTCTCCGACCAGAAAGTCCCTCCTTCAAAAGAAAAGTAGCGGTGTGGAAGGATCAAAACCGTGACAAGGAGGTTCCCAGTTGGTCAAAAAGGACTTTTAAAGAATTGAGAGGATAAGAAAAAGGAAATCTAAAGGGAAACTGGAGTGACAACCTGTTGAGTCCCGCCGGCCGCAGGTGCTATTTAACCAAAGAACACCGAAAAAAGTAACAGCACCAGCAGAGGCACCAAAAAGTACCAAGGACCTCTTCAAGAAACGGCAAATCGGGGGAGCTACCTCCGCAAAAAGCCCTTTGGCAAGAAAGAAGGAAGGAAAAAGAGAACACGCAAAAGGCTTCGCGTGACGGAAAAACCCTGCGGCCCTGGGAAAAAAAGTTTTCCGCCAAAAGGAAGGAACGGCTGAACTGCGGACCCAACGCGGGAAAGGGGAAACCCTGGGAACGACATCGGAGAAAGAAGGCCGCTGTACTGATAAAGCATTTTTTGCGACGATGGACCGAGACGGAGAAAAAAAAAAAGAAGGGGGAAACCCAAGGAGGGGGGAAGGGACAGACCAAGAGGAACAATGTCCTTCCACGGCCGGGGGACGCTCTGTACCAAAAAATAAAGAGCCCGGAAGAAAATCTTACCGTGGAAGACGTCAAGGCCGCCGTGGAGGTTCTGGTTCCTGAGAGAACAAAAAAGGCGGAAAGGGGGGGGGCGGCACCAACCACACATCAACGTTCGCAAACAATGGGGACCTTAGACAGGGGTTCCCATTCCAAGGGTCAATCTCAGAGGTTTGGGGGGAAGAGGGCTTGAACTTGAAACGGTCCCCTGTGACGTCCTTTTCAAAGGAGAGGGAACATTTCCCAACTCCACCCATCCGACGGCCACCCTCGGGGGGGGGAAGTCACTTCGTTGAAAGTTGGTTGAAAATATCGGCAGGCGGGTTGCCTACTTCCATCCCTTTGAAAAAGCAAGTCTCATTAGGAGATGAACGGAAAAAGCGTGATACGCCAGCGGGGAGGACACGCTGGGAAAAGGTGGGCCTCAAAATACCACTGCCAATGAGGGAACCCTGGAAAGGAGAAGAAGTTGTCACCATCATTGAAAAAGAATTGCATAAAGGAGTCCTTACTTCTCTAATGATAAAACGCCTTCCGGAAGGGAGAGAAGATCTCGTTCTTGACTAGCCCAGGCTCAATCGGGGAAAAAAAAACGCACTCACCTCAGAAACCCGAAAAAAGAAAACCTTAACCGCACTTTGCGAGGCGCAGGGAGATTCTCCTCTGCTGATCGAAAAAGTAAAAGGGGGAAAAGAGTTGTAAAAAAAGAAAGCGGCAAAAGGGGGAGGAGGAGGCAAAAACCCCTTTGATTCCAAAAAAATCTCCCGGAAATTAAGAAAAAAGAGAATGGGACGTGCCTTGGGAAAGGGGTGGGACCGCTTGAAAAAAGGAGAGTGTAAAAGGAGACAAAGCCAGGGGGAAAAAAAACTCAGCCACGGTGAGCAGCAAGGGAGAAATCATCTGGGGGAAAGGTCCTTCCCACAGAAGTTTGAACCGAAAAAAAACCACCCAAACCAAACAAAAAACCCCCAACCGAAAAAAAAGAAAAAAGAGCGCAAGGGGGAAAAAAAAAAAATTTAGGCGGTTGGCCCGGGGCAACCCGTTCTGTTTTGGGAAGGATTGGGGGGGGAAGGAAGATGGGGGAAAAAAGAGCCGGTGAAAAAGGCCACTCAGGGGGGGTGATGTCAAGGAAAGAGAGGGGGGCTTGAGAAAAAAATCGATGGGCCCGAGACGAGTTCGCTAAGGGAGGAAGGAAAGGGGTGGGAAAGTCAGAAGGGCATTGCCAAGGGATTTCGGGAAAAAAAGTCCCCCCCAGGAAAAACGTACATAAGAGAGCAGTGGGGAAGCTGGGAAAACACCTGAACCCGGAGGAAGGGACTTGTGGGGAAGGGTACATCAAGGACCTTTTTCTTCTCGGACTTTTCCATCACCCGGAAACATGGGAAAAGAAAAAGGTTTTCGACGGGTCAAAGCCGGCAAGCCTTTTCTCCAAAAAAGGGGCCCCCCAAAAGAACACAAAAACAAAAAAAGGGCCACAAAAAGAGAAACATAAGAGGAGAAAAAAAGGGTCCATTGGCAAGGAAAAATCTGGTCATGACCGAGTCCTACGCCCTCTACAACAATCAAAAGCACTGGTCCAGATAGACAAGGTGACCAACGCTGGAGAAAAAACCCATAGAGGGGGTTCAGGTCCGCAAGCCGGAGGGGGGGTTTGGGGGGGGATGAAGATCCAAGTAATCAGACAGTGGCCCCGGAACTTGAACAAACGGAGAGGGGGGGAATCTGGGCGAGGGCTCTGCAAAACACCCATGAGAACAAAAAGAAAATTCGAAAGAGAAAAAAGGGTCCGCCAGATTGCCTAACATCAGAGGGGGGGTTTGCCTTCCATAATGGGTGGAAGAGAGATTACTCTTTGGGTCCTCGGTGGAGTCGGGGTTAAGAATGGGAAGGGCAAAGGGATTCAAAAACACCTCAACGTTTGGGGAACTATTTTGCAAAAGGGGGGGGGGGGGTTCTGGACACTGGGGGGGGGGGGGTTGGTCCACTGAAAAGGGAATTAAAGGAGCCGGGGGAAAAAGGGTTTCGTGGAAGGTCCCTGCGTTGGGCTTTGGGGGGGCAGGCCTCTGGGGGGGCCTGCAGGGGAAAGGGGGGTGGGTGAACGGGAACCGGGGTCAAAAGGGCGAAGAGGGACTTTTCTTGGGGAGGAAGTGGGGAGGTTGGGGCCGGTTGAAGAAAGGGTGGGAAGGGGGACCCCCTGAACGCTGGGGGGGGAAGGGGCCAAAATCAAGGGGTGGTTAAAAATCCTTGGGGGGGGGAAGGGACCTTCCCAGCATGTACGAAAACAACCAACATCCTTTTGGAATTATGAAACCAACCAGAGTCGGGGGGGGGAGTTGTTCTTTGGATTTGGGAGAAGAAGGGGACTCCGGCTCCGAAGGGCTGTATGAACGAAAGGCAAAAGCGGCCGACGGGGGGTTATCTGCCAAAGGAAGAGCAACTGTAGGGAAGGAGGATATTCCACGTTAGCCTCACCTGTCAAAAGGCCCCGAAGAAGGGAGCCCTATCCTCTTCAAAGCACCCTCCAAATACCCCGAAAATCATCAGCCCCTCAGGGGACACTTGAATGGAAAAATGTGAGAGAGGGACTTTCCGTCAACAAAAAAAAGGCATACCTCACCTCCTTTAAAAAAAAGGAAGACCCATCTCAAAACACAATTGCACCTACAAGAAAGAAGAAAACAACGCCCGAAGGAACCACCGCGGGCAAAAGTCCACAAGTAAGGCACCCGTCACCAAAAAGAAAACCTGCGCCAATCAAAGGGGACAGGGCCCTAAAGAATGACAAAAGGAAGTAAAAAGGCAAAAAACCTAAAAAAGCTAAGAGGAAAGGGGGAAGTGTACCAACCAAAAGAAAAATGTCATACCCAACGGAGGGGGAATACACTGAAAAAGGGAGAAAAAGGGACTCTGGCCAAAAGGGAACTGAAACAAAGGGAATATGGTCAAGGGGGGAAAAAGTCTTGCCAATGCCTAGCGTCAAAGAAAAAACCTCGAGAAAAAGAAGAATTAGAGAAGGTATAGTTGTCTGAAAAGAGGGACCCCCGAAAAGGAAAAAGCTCCAGCATAGACGTGCGGGGGGTCCCGGCCCACTGAAGAAAGGGGGGGAAGGAGTCATAAAAAGGTTCCTAAAAAAAGCCGGGGCAAACCCTCGAAGAGTTGGTCACCAGGGGGGGGGGAGAGGGAGGCAGTGCGTTGATGGGGTTGAGGGTGGAGAACCGAGGGTAGGAAAAAAGGGCCAAAAGGGCAGGGGGTGTCTTCGAGGCAAAGAAGAATTGAGCGACATGTTCTGGGGGAAGGGGCTCCTGTATCCAAAAGAAAACAGGGGGGGGGAGAAAAGCAGGGAAATGGGTTGGGCGGACCAGGAAGAGAAGTGTCTGTGGTAGAATTCCAGGTCGGCTTGGGCTGTATGGCCGGCAAGTGGTGTTTCCGGAGAAATTGAGTTCGGGGAAAAGGGTGTGGGGGGAGGCCCGTGCAAAAGAAGGAAAGCAGGTCCTTACAAAAAGGGCAATCCAAGAAAGGGTCCATTCAGGAAAAAAAAAAAAAGAAAATTACTCACCTTCCTGAGGCCGCTTAGCTAACTGGAAAAAAGCGAGTTGCCTCGGAAAAAAGACGACTACCGAAAAACTAACGGTCGAGGTAAGAAAAAAAACCCGGCCCCCCAAACCCAGAAAAGACGGTTCCAACGCTAAATTCAAACTTTGTCGGGAACAAAAGAGAGCACAGAAAGGATCAAAGGAGCGGGCTGTGAACCAAGCGATTCGGAGGGCCTTCTCAACAAAAAGGAGGGGGCGTTGCTCACGGCTTTGGGGCCTCATCCCCGAAAACGGGGAGCGGGGAAAACGTCCATCTCGGGAGAGAACTACTAGGACTGGCATCAAAGGGAAAAAAAAAGGCTCTTCGGAAAAAGAAGAGACCCCGGCAGGTCGTTATAGAAAAAAGCGAAAAGAGGAGAAAAGGAGCAACCCTACCAGGAAAAATTCTTCTGGTGAGGGAAAAGCATAGTTAGTGGGGGGGTGCGTGCAGGAGGAGGTTTTCGAGATGAAGTGGAAATACCTCTTAGGCTGTCTAAAGGAGGTTCGGAGAAAGGGCCGGGACGGAAGGGAGAGCTTCCCCCACAATGAAGGATGTTACTCGGACGTTCTTCCTGGCAGGAAAATCTGCCGTGCCGGTGGGCCGACAGAAATGAGGGATGCAGTAAGGAGACATTCAAGAGAGACACAACCTTCTGACGGAGAGGACGTGCGGGACCGGAAAAACCTTAGGGGGCCGGACACCCTAAGCAGTTCAGGAGAACCCGGTCTTGAGGCAACTTCAAAGGGGGGGACACCCCCCGAAGGCGACAATGTGGTAGGGTGCCCGGGAACCGCCGCCATGCAGGGAAGAAAAAAACGGCCCGGAACCAACGCCCGCTTAAAAAATTACCTCCTCGCGTGCGCCTGACACATGTGAGGACCCTTCCAATACGTTTTCTTTCTGTAGGGGCCCGGTCACGAACACTACGGTGGTGATGAAAACTTAACGGAAGTATCCATCACACTTCTTGAGAAAAAGTGCCTTCCTTCTAACCCCGTCCATCTTAGCTATGCTTAGTCTACTGCCCTCTCCACCCCTCCCCGTAGGTCCTACCCTGAAACTTGGCACCGAGGAACGCCCTATAGGAAAGAAGTTAATCAGGAGGGCCATCTATCCTAGGGACTCATTGAGGCGGCCGAGGGGGGGGGGATCATAGGGTAAAGACCGAAGGATCAGAAATGTCATCCGAGGGGAAGTTTCCCTACGTTCCACCGAATAGTATTGAGGATGACTCGGGGGGTCCTCTAACCCTCTCCTGGACCGGCCCGCGCTCAAAAAAAGCTTGCTTAAGTGCTTCATAGAGAGCGTGAAATTGCTATTGACCAGGAGGGTGTCCGGGAAAGTGGCCCAGGGGACTGCGCGACAAATGGTCTACGGTTGGAGGACCATTGTTTTTACTCTGAGCGCGGAAAGGGGTGAAACATGGGGGGACTTACATCAGAGGGAAGAAATCCGACAAGGAGGGTCTCCGCCGCGATTAGTCCCCCCCAGTACTGGACACGAACTCAAGTTCAACAGGAGATCCAAAAGACGAAAAGGTTTAAACGACCCCTCCGTACTTTCTCAAGAAAGGAAAAACCTGCAAAGAGATGGACCATATTAGTGCCTGAAAAAAAAGGCCGTCCAGCTGTCCTCAAGAAACATGGAGGTCGGTGAACGCTACCCAGGAGAGGGGTATTACTAAGAGATGGAGTCCGGCGAAGCAGGGGGCGACCTCCCTCCAGCGCCCGCAGCCCGTGAAGCCCGAGCAGACTTGGGGTAAATGAGCTCAAAACTCGGAAGAGAAAGATTAGTAGAAGAAAGTTGGTGCCTGTCTCCCATGACATCACAGTCTCCGCCCGCTCAGAAAACTCCCATAACTAAATCACAACAACAACGAAAGGAAGATCCTGGGGTACTGTAGTGAGGCCCCAACACAGAAGAAAAAAAAACGGCGACGTACTTTGATTAGTAAGTCATGGAGTAAAAGGACTCGTGACGAGCTACGAGGCCCCGATGAAGGGGGGAAAAAAGGGCGTCTGGAACGTGCACCCCGCCAAGGCCCCGGGCTTCGGGGGGGGGGAGGTCGCCGAACTTGAAAAGCATCAAGCATAAGGGACCTGCCGCCCTGGAAAAAAAGAAAACCGCCATCCTTCCAAGGTGGCTTGAGGCCAGAAAAACCTTTCAGCCGGAAAAAAAACGGAAGGGACTATCTGGGTCACAGAACTCAAGAAAGGCCCGCGTCTCCAAAGTAGCCCTTCGCTGAGGGATGCGGAATGAGTCGGAATGTTTCCCAAGTCAACTTAAAAAATTTGTGGAAAAAATCGGGACTGGGAAGCCCGTAAAACCCCGGGGGGGGGGGGGCGGTGCTTGAGTGGCGAATCTCACTTGGATGGGTGTGACCTCTCCCGGACCCGCTTATTTCAAGTGGAGGTCAAAGCAGGAAGATCGGGGCGGAACTTACACGAAGTGGGGCCAAGGGAGACGAGTACCAGTTAGCCTTGGGGTAACAAACGTCGGCCAGTAAAACGCAGGGAAGGAAGGGGGGCAGGGGCGCACCGAGAGGACACACTGTAGGGAAGACTCTCGATGAGATCGAAATATTTCACCCGCAATCGAAAAGCTCACGGGACGTCCAACCTGGCTAGGGGCTGAGACGCAACAAATCATCCGCCAATTCAATGAAGGGAGGTGGCCTGACCTAAAAAAGATGAAGGGAGGGAAAAGGGAAAAACTGGAAACTCGCAGTGAAAACAAACACTGGGAAACTCCTCACGAGCTGTGGCCCCTGGCACGCATAAAAGGGCGACTTTCGAACGAGAGACTCAGTTTGGAAGACTATATTCGGTGTCCCGCAGAAAACACAAACCAAGAGTGATCCAAAAGACAAACGCGCTACGGGAAGGCCACGGCGTGGAAAGACGCGGCTGAAGCCACCAGCCAAGAGCATGGACAAAAAAAAAAAGACGGTTGCGAGCCAGCATGCAAGTTGTGCGGCCGCCCGGGAACTGGCTTCCAAAAGCCAAAAAAGGCGGGTAGCCGGGGGAAAAAAAAAACCAAAAAACGCCCGTGGGGGCCCCTGGACATTCGTTAAAGAAAAACGCGGCGGCCTTTGGGGGAAAACATCCAAAAGGTTTAATTTTAGGGACGGCCGGAAACCGCAAAAGAGGGGGGCCGAATGGGGGAAAGACCCAACCGCCAAAAAAACTTTCCCTAAGAAGACCACCTCTTAATGTTGCAAAGGGAGCGCTTGGGGTACGCAGGTTCAATTAGGAAAGGTCAACCAAAGTAAACCAAGCACGAAAATGAAGAGAGTTCTCAAGACCCTCTAAAAGGGCCCAGGGGGGAAAGGACTTTGCACAGCCGAAGAAAATTCTACAAACTCTTTTACGCACCCAGCAAGAGTCCGGACAGGCATACAGACGGGTCCCACCAAAAGGCCCCAGGGAAGTCGATCTCTTACACCACAGAAAAGGGGAAAAAGCTTCGGAGCAATATAATAACCCTAATTTAAAGAATCAAACGAATAAGGCCGCAAAAACGGCCAGTTCCGTTCTTTCCACAACAAAAGTGACTTAACAGATGGGGATTCCGGCATTATATCCTAAAACCTGATCCTCAAAAGCCCGGGGAAAAGAAAAAGCTACAAAAAAAGGAAACGAATCGCCCTTGAATCGGGGAAAAAACCTGCTGTCCCGAACCCTGATTGCCAGCCATCGAGGAGAGGGCGCCCCGAAGAATGTGTGGACAAAAAACAACCAGGTTTCCCGTGGAAAAAAAGCAGTTGAGCAAAGCTCCGCCAAGAAAAAAAAAAGGGTTAGCATCATTTAAGAAAAAAAGAGAGATAAAATACTGCCCCCCAACCGTGTCTCCTGGCTACGGCACTCCGGGCAAAACTCAGGGACCAGAAAAGAGGGAGAATTTATAATGAGGTTTGTCCCTTTCGAAGGGGGTAGGGGGGTTTTCCTGACGATTGACCAAAAAGGAAGTGGAGAAGTCCTCCGGTGAAAAGGTCTGTGGAGGGGGATGCCCACTACTCGATAAAAAGGAAAAGAAAGAGAATCTCGTAAAACAATCAACTGCCGGTGGTTTCAGGACTAGATGGACCGGCTGCTCAATTTCATTTATGTTGCGTATGACCGATGGTCATAAACCGGGAAAAAAAAAACATCAAAACGTTACAGGTATTAAGGGCGAAGAAGCGGATTTTCGTAACAATCAAAACCAGTTTTTGTTGGAGAATGGTCAAGAAGCCGAAATGGACCGAGAACCCCCTGGGAGTTTCGTCGGGGACACCAAGCGTGCCCAGAAGCTGCTGCACACCGCCGGCAGAAAAAACCCTGACCGGGGCCAGGAAGAACCCTAAACCTAGGTCATGACCACCGGAAAACAATAACGCAAGATAAACCTTCCTGCCGGCCAGCGAGGTTTTTCGGTTGCCTGAAGGAAAAGTGGGTGAAGATCCCGGAATTCCGAAGACGTTCAGGGGGAACTTCACCGGCAGAGGAGTGCTTTCAAGCGGAAGGGAGGTCCGCGCCGGGCTTCAAACCTAATACACGAGTGCCGTCCCCCGGATTGAAGCTAACATCTCGATGGAAACATAGCCTCAAAAAAAAACCGATCCGGAAGGCAATCAGGTTCGGGGGGTTTTCAAAAGGGCTGCGCACAGGGATCTCACGGGGGGAGGCCTATTTTTCAAAGGGGGGGGAAAAAAAAAAGGGACAGTGCAACATGGGGGGGGGTGTCCTACGTGTCCTTATTAGAATGAGGGGCCTTAGTCGCCCCGTCTGGGGTTTTTTTTCACTCCCGGGGGAAAAAAGAAGGGCCGTAACGGGCAGCTAACGTTGGGCTTGCGGAGGTGAAACTGGTGGGGTGGAAAGGGGGAAAAGCGTCGGGCACGGGAGAAGGGCGGCTCCGCGGGGGGGGGTGGGAAGGCCGAGGGGATTTCGGTTCTTCGGACCCCTTTGGGGGGAGGGGGGAAAGCGCTGGTTTTCGGAAAGACGGGGGAGAAAGGAAGGGAACGCGTGGTTGGGGAAAAAAACGGCGACATCAGGTGAAACAAGCATAAGCGTTGTTCATGCCCAAGGGATACCACCAAGCAAAGACTGAAGGGCCCGTGCAAAGTGCCTGAAATGGGTCCTTTCAGGGGTGGCGGTGGCGAAAAAGAATCACGCCGAACTTAGGGGAGCGAAAAAAAGTGCGTAGAAAACGTGATCTCTCCTCAACAACACGGGAAGAGAGAGATACACAAAGGAAAGGCCGAGCCTCAGAACCGACCGCGCTGCGGGGAGAGAACTTCCCAGAGAAAAGGAAAAGTACCCCTCCAGCAACGGCAACTCGGATGGTCCGACTGAAAAAAGGAGCTGTGAATAACACTAGGAACCGCAAAAAAAGAAAAAAAAAGAGAAAAAAGAAAAGCCTCCCCCCGGCCCTAAGAAACCATCCAGGAGACGTCCCCCTTGGCAAAGGACCCGCCAAAAACGTCCTCTCAATACAAAAAAACGACCACCAGCAAAAAAATGAACAGGTTAAAAAACCTTCACAACAAACGGAAAAAAGGAACGATCCTTGCCAGAAACCACTCAAATTAACCGCACAATAAAAAATAAAAAAAGAAAAAAAAAAGTCCGAAGCCAGGTTGACAAAACCGACCCCCCCAGAAAAAAGGAAACTATGGACCGAAAAAAGTGCAGACTTCCAATGTGCGCCGCCAGAGGAACGAAACACCAAAAGGGGCCCGCCCTTGCAAAACTCAAAGGAAATTTGAGCTAAAAATAGCCACCACAGAGGGGGGGGCACCGAATCTGGCGGCACCGAAAGGTGATTCTGGGAAAGGGGGGAACCGCTGCACCAACGCACCGCCGGCCAGCAGAAAAAAAGAAAGTTTTCCCAGGCCAGGGAGTAACGGTATCTTTCATAAAACACGGTTCTCCCAAAAGCATGGCCAAAAGAAATAGGGGCCGGCCCAGGCCGCGGGGGAGCAGTGGAAGTGATGGTGGCGAGGTCGGTCGAAAACCGGTCAGAAGGAGATGGGATGGCCAGAAACAAGAAGGCAGGGGCACGACCCCCGTGGGGAATTCTGTTGTCAGGGAAACGAACTCCACACCCAGGGTACGGGGAAAACGACTGAAGGAGGGAGGAGATGCTGAAGCCAACGGAAGTCTGGCAATTAGCAAAAGGTCTCCTTAGAAAAGGGGAGTACACGCTTGGAAAGGACAGTTGCCCTCAAGTAAGGAAGGGTAATCAAAATGCCGACGCGGCCAAGCGTCCCTCCCTGAAAGGGATTCGCCGCGAAACTCCTGCCGCCAAAACCACATCGATTTAAGAACAAAAAAAAAAGCAGGCACCACGACGACATAAACGGTCCAAAACCGGTCGAGGGAAGGAAAATCACCTGAAAACCAAAACCTAAAACGGGAAAATGACGGGCAAAGAATAGGGTAGGGACTGCAACATCTCAAAACCATAAAAAAAGGGTGCCTGAGACTGCCCCGAAGGGGGAAAAAAAAAAAAAAAAAAGGGAACCAATGCTGGGATCTCTAAAGAAATTTCTCTTCACCCGGGGGCACGTTTGCTCACTGCGAAAAAAAAGTGGGGACAGGATAGGGGAAAGATGGGGGGATCGGAGGTGGGAGATTATGATAGGGAGAAGGGGAGGTCAGCACGTGCTCTGGGGGATAGAAAAAGAAAAAAAAACGTACAAGAAGGAGGAGAACGCATGAATGGAAAAAAAAGGGGTAAGGGACAGACATTCAAAAGGGGAGGGAACATGGGGAGAATATCCCCGGAAAGATCATCAAGATTATATTCGAATGGCGACCTCGAATGAAAAAGAAAGTCATCGAGAAATATGGAGGGAGGGGGGGGAAGGGGGGGCTTTCACTGGAGGAAAGGTTCTCGCTCTCGGGAGTCACTAAAGAATCAGGAAAAAAGAATTCGTCGGGAAAAGGGGATCAGAACCGCCGAATATAAGTCCCCCCGAGGGGAAATGGTTGAAAGGGTCCGAATTACCCGGCCTGGGTCAGTTTTCGGCAAGAAAAAAAACCGCAGCGGGGACTGTCCATTCGACAGGAACAGTCATAAAAGGTCGAGCAGAATGGGAAAATTGGGACTAAAAGTTCGATGGTCTTCACCCCCAGGAAAAAAAAACGATCGTGTCGGGAACGGATGGCTCGGCAAAAGGAGGGGACGCGAGAAGTTGGGGAGGGATGAGTCCCACGGCCAAAAAAAAAATGGAAGGGCCTGCCCAGACCGCGGATGCCGCATCCTCCTCTGAGCCAGCACGAGGGGGAAAACAAAAACTGGAAAGGCCCAAATGTGGGGGTGGCCGAAAGTCCGTACAAGAAGTGTTTTGCAGGGGGCGATCCTTAGAAAGAAAGGGGAAGTCACGGCAGGCTCACACCTTTTTGGAAAAAACGCACCCGTCAGCCGGAGACATGATCGATTGGTTGTACAAAAGGTTCCTCCAAAAAAACCCGAGGGGGGGCCGAGGGGTTCCGCGGGCTGAGACTCATGACTGGAAAGAGCCCTCGCGGGAACTCTTCTAAAGGGGATAAAAGTAGAAAGACCGAAGCGACGGAAAAAGGGCTACAATCATCGTGTGGAAAGGAAAGCGTCCGTTTCTGGGCGATGAAGAACTTTTTCCTCCGACGCAACGCTCAGTGGGGGAGGGGAAAATTCCTCCAAAACCAAAAAGGGGCGGTTGAAAGCCGTCCCCCAAGAAAAAGTAAAAATCTTTCGCTCTTTCATCGCTCGTCCCGACCATGCAAAAAAGGCCGCTGTGTCCGGGGGGGGAGGCAAGGCAAAAAGGCCCGACAGAAAGGGTACCAAACCATTTCGACGGGGGCGCCAATGGGGGGAAGTCCTTTTGGTATGGAGAAACCGACGGCAGGAGTGGAAAAAGGGGGAGGCCGGTGGAACATCCAGGTGCCTAAGCCGCCTATTGCCTCCAGAAAAAAAGTGCCCGAGAAAAAGGAGGACAATTACTTGTTTGCAAAACGCCGGGAACGTTTTGAGGGTGCCAAACATTGAGCTAAAAAAAAAGACTCTCGCACAGACGGCAAGCGTCTTCGCTGCGGAAAAGAAAGAGTATTCCTTGGCCTCGGCGTCCAGCTGGAAGCAGGCCCTCAAGCGGAGGAAAGTATGGAGAACCCTGCAAACTCAACAGGAAAAAAAGTTAAAAAACTCCGCGCTGGAAAAAAAACAGCCTCCCCGGAAGACCAACAAACGCCACAGGCGGGCAGGCCCCCACCCCCTCCCAGATGGGACGTCGCTCCCTAAGCAAGGACGAAGAAAGGTGCTTTTTCTCCATGAGGAAGTAACGGGTGTCCCGCCTCCCAAAAGGGATGTCCAAAAAAAAAACAGATCACTAGAGAAACACAACCCGAGTGAGGAAAAAGGAGCTCTAACTGTTGAGAGGACAGCCACCCGCAGCTGGAGAGGATAAGTAGGAGAGAAAAGGGGAGTTTGAAAATAATAGCAGAAAAACAGAGCTCATCGGACCCGAGGGCCCTTCCGCGACGCAAGTCCTTCCCTCCGAACACGGGATGGTCGGAGAGTAGACCACAAGACTGATAACCGCAAATCATCCGAGTGGAGTCAAACCAAAACCGTTCGCCGGAGCAGGGGAAACCCAAAAATCCCTTTCAAAAGGGGGAGACATATGGGCCCTCTCAGACAAGGACCAAGGGTAAAAAAACGTCCAAGAAGATAAGCAGCCTCGTCTTCAGAAAGAAGCCGGCCGGGGCAGAAGTTAACGAATCGGCGAGAGAAGTTCCCCCAGTGGGTAAAAAAAAGTTGGGAAGGGCTCATTTTCAAAAACCGTCACAAAGGGGGCAGCGTTTTAGGGGGGGGGAAACAAGTACTGTAACCTACAAAGGGCGTAATCGGCAGGAGAAGATGGAAGGACCGGGAAAAAACCTCTCGAGAACTGTTCCACGACAGACCGCGCAAGAAAAAGAACCACCCATTCCTTGGGACAACCGGACGCCAGGGAAAGACGAGGCCCAGACCCCGGAAACCTTACTCTAAAACGCCCTGGGTCCAGGAGCGAAACTGAACGATGAATAAACTCACGATTCCCCGCAAGCTTCAGAGAGACGAACCTTTCCTGAAAGGAACGAAAGGCCCCGACGTCATCCTCCATCCTCAAGTACAGGAGAACAAAAGGGAAAGGACGAGACAATTCGCCAACGTCAAATCCCACGCCGTACAGAAAAGCTTACCTGGAAAACAGTCGTGGCCGACGCAAAGGGGACACAAGATAGCTGGGGCAAAGAAATAACTGGAATCCCCAAGAAGATATTGGCGTTCTCTCCTAGAGAGTTTTCCAGGAGGAGAAAAACGAAAAGAAATCGTCCACTGTCGGGAGGGGAGTTCGGTAACCCAAGGGTCCAACCAAACGGTAAATCGCAGGGGATTGACGGGTGCAAAGACAGGCAAGTTGTTTGCGGTGAGCAGGGGAAGACGGAAAGGGTCCAGCCCTGAAACAGGACGTGTAGCGAAACGTATCCACCCACAAAGACCCGGGGTTGCCGTGAGAAATTGGAGAGAAGAGTCCAGCCCAGGACCAATCCCCGGTTTGAAGTTGCTGGGGGCAGCCCGTTTACCCAAACGTGCCAAAAAGGTTTTGTGCGAAAAAAAAAGACCACGCCAACCCCAAATCTGACACCTCTTTAGGGGGGATGACTCCAATGGGGAAAAAAAAACATATCTCAAAGGGCCCTACGGCCCCAGAAAGTCATCCCACTAAGGTCAAGAAGGAAGACTAGACCAGTCACGAAAACTTCAGCCTCCAAAGGAGGGCTCCACAAGAAAACGCCCACCCGTCCAAAATTTAAAAAGGGGGGGAAAAAAAAACAGGCACGAACCCGTTTTTCCCAAAGGGGGGTTCCCGGGACGTAGAAAAAAAATTCTAATCAAGTCCGATCAAAAAAAAAAAAACCCCGTTCAGTAAAAAACCTATAATCGTTGTCGTGACTCCCATGGGCGACGGGCACCAGGAAAGCAAAATGTCCCCTGGGTCCCGACAAAAATCGATGCCTGCCACAAAAGAGATGATCTCGCGAGTCTGTCTTCCTCACGGCAAAAAGACTTCTCTTAAAAAACGGCGAAGAAGAGAATGTGAAAAAAAAGGGGGGAAAACCCCCTGGGTTTGGATGTCCAGCCCATAGGGGGAAAAAAAAAAAGTAGCGCCGATATTGACTGCAAGATGGGGGGACCAAAAAGAAAACAGGAGGATGAAGATCCGGTTAGCAAAACTCCAACATCACGTTTTGAAAAGTAGGGCCCGAGATGAGGGAGGTTCACGGCAAAGAAGAAAAGAATTCCATGCCGTGGCAGGAAATGGCCACCTTCCCTGAAGGGGAGATAGCGTCAAAGAAAAAGGATGAACAGGGTGGGGTCCCTGTGACCAGTTTATGTTTGGGTGTGGGAAAAAAACGAGTTACATCAACGGCCCTCGTTTAACCGTTGATGTCCGTGAAAGGAGGGAGTTGGGCAAACTAAGCTATGTTCCACGCAAGGGACTCAATCAAAAAGGCGACAAATACAAGGTGGGGGACCAAAAGAAGGCGACGCAACTGAGGTTCATGTATTGCAGTCCCTGCGGGGGAAAACGTACATTCCCAGCTGGAAGACGGGTTTTAAAAAAAGCCGGTTGGGCAGACAAGAAAAAGAAGTTTGTCCTTTGCCATGCAAAAGACGACATTTCCTCTTCCGCACCCCTGGAGGAGATACCACCCCAGAAAACCTGGGGACACCCCCAAATTCGGAAGTCCCGTCTTTTCCATCGGAAAGTGGGCAACAGGAAAAAAAACCTAAAGATCAGGTCCCAAACCTCAAACAAAAAAATCAAAACTCATAAAACGTGACCACCTCGTCCTGCCCTGACGAGGGGGGCGGGTCCGGAACAAGCAGCGGTGAGGAAAAGTTTTCGTATGGGCAAGAAGAATGGAAACTTCCACGAAAAAAAAAAAAAAAAACCAAAAGAAGCTCTATTTCGCAAGCGGGCCGGGGGAAAAAAAGGGGCTTCCCCGGCAACGAAAAAGCCGAAGAGGGGGCCGCCCCAAAATGGGGGGAGTCGAAGTTTTGGGGCTAGTCTCCTCCTAAAAAAATTTGGGAAGAAGAAAGAAAAAGGCACGCGGGTGGGGGTTTTGGGTTTTCACTGTTCTGCGCACAGGTATTCACGTGGGGGGGGTGAATGCCTAGGGGATAGGTGGGAGGAGGGGTGGTTGGGGACTTCAAAAAAAAAATTTATAAGGGCAATCCGGGACGGAGGGCCAAACAAAAAAGGGATTTTTGGGTTGGAGTTTTTCTGTTTCAGCGTGTCGTGGGGAAGGGGAAACTCTCCGGGCTGACGGAGGGTGGAAAGTTGGGTGGAAGCAGGGGGTCAAACGTACGTTCCAGGGGAACGGGGACTCTTTTGGTCCCGTGGGGGGGGGGGGGACTGGACGGGGGGGTTTTCTTCCGGGGAAAAAGCCCCCTTGGAGGCCTCTGTGCGCGGGGGCATTTCAAAAAAAAAGGGTCCAATTGAACCCGGGTTTGGGGCGGAAACGCAGCAGGGGTTGACGGGGAAAAATAAGCTGTGTCAGGCCGCCCCGGTGGAAAAAAAAAAGACGCGTTTTTGGATGGAGGGGGTCCAGGGGGTGGCCTGTGGCGGGAAAAAAAATCCGGAACTGCTGCCGTGTCGAGAAAAGGAGATCGGAGGAAGAAAAGGAAA
>Ga0179593_1480623_pt1 | contig 20492 bp, 24 predicted proteins | sample CZODoug2_1_08_16_FD_185931 | JGI IMG/M metagenome (GOLD analysis project Ga0179593, IMG submission 185931) | Vadose zone soil fungal communities from Angelo Coast Range Reserve, California, USA - CZODoug2_1_08_16fungal (PacBio error correction) | ecosystem: Environmental > Terrestrial > Soil >...
TCATCGGTATTGGGGCTAGCAGTGGGGACCCCACGGGGTGTTCGAGACACTGGGAACGACCGCGGAAAGACGCCCTTGTCGCAACATCTGCGAGACTGAGGACTGGGCAATCCTGGACCCCGCAATATCCCCGAAGTCAGGGATAAAAAGCGGGTACTGTCCGACCACTCCACATATGAAATCATAAAAAACGGAGGAATCTTGCGGAAATCGCGTTTGTGTTTCGTAACCGAGCCAGTAAAGTCAAAAAGGCGCAGCACCAAAACGAATATCGGAACTCGGCATACAAAAACGCCACTGGCGGGGTTATTCCCACCCAGTTAAACAGCAGCCGTCTGAGATCCCGAACTTCCCAAGCCCATTCTGATTTCGGAAAATCCCGGAAGGGTGGAGAATGTCAACGCCGGAAGAGATCCCACCACTTCTATGGGCAGGGAACTGTGGCAGCCTGCAAAAAATGGGGACACGTGAGAGCAATTCAGGCCACGAACGTCTAAAGCACTCGCACCAATGGTAAGGGCTTCACAAGGGCCAGACAACCGATCAAAAAAGAGAAACTCGGTAAATGAGCCGCGGGATGGAACCCCCAAACCCCCCCCCGGGGGTGGTGGGGGGTTGTTTCCATTCCAAGCGCCCACGAACGGGGACCGAGCAAAAAACGAGGGCATGGACTCTTCTGGGATCTTCCACCGCAAGCCAAACCGAGGACTCTCAGGCTCGCACATATCCCGCGGATTCGGGGGGAAAGAAAAAAAAAAAATGACTTCTCTTGTCTTCCGAAACAAGGCATGAAAAATGGGGGGAGGTTCAGAAACCGGCAAAAGCACGAAAAAGGCGGGGCCCCCGGTGGACTGTAGGGTGGGGGGCCGCCGAAAAAAATTTCCGAGTCTGGGGGGGCCATCAACAGAAAAAGCAAACTCACTGGCCCCGCGGGATGAAAAAATCAGTTGAGGGAGACCTTGGAAATCGCGCCCGTTGTCCAAAAACCTCGACCAAACATCACGTCCACGTTTAAAACAAAAAAAAGGACCCTGCCAATCAACCCGCTGGAAAGGCTCCGAAGTGGGACCAGTGTCCCGAATTCGAAAGACAACCGTCTCATCCGTCTTAAAAGACCTTCAGTGAGGACCGTGAACGGGGAGGATCGCCGGGCCAAGGAAGACCGGTCCGGCCCCCAAAGTCACCGTTCCAACCATCAAGTTGAATCGTCCAAACACAACCCGGCCCAGCACAACCCTGAACAAAGGCAAACAGGCGCCGAGTCGGCTTCCTTCGGAGGCATCGACAAACCCAGGATACTCAAAGGGAAGAGCCCCGGGCATATAAAACCCACCACCCGCCCAAATAGGGCACGAAAAGGCCACGTCCCCGCAAAAGATAGCCGACTATGCCGCGGGACACAAAGGGCCTTTTAGCGAGAGGGAGGCCGCTCCATTCGGCCTCAGGATCCTCGATGGTAGAAGAACTTACGCCAAAAAGCAAAAGCGCTGACCTCTAAGAGAACCCTCAAAGGAGGGTGCCCGGAGGGTCGGAATGGCCGGAAAGAATGATCGGGAGTTCGTACTCAAAAACCATCTCGAATACGCGCCGGAAATACGAGGAAATAGCTATCGGCACACCAAAAATGGCCTGAAGACTGCTACTCAGAACTCTCGGGAAAACTTTGGGGCCAGGATGTTCCCCAAAGCCGTCCTCCGGAAGGGAGGGCCATCGGCAGACTTTCACGAAATTAGAAAGGGACTCGGGTTGGAAAGGGGCCCGAAGAGGAGCACCTCGGCCTATAAGCCAGAAGAAATCGGGAGTATGAAGCTGAAAGCCTTACCTGAAAAGGAGGCCAATTAACAACAATATCCAAAGAACCCAAAAAAGCCTCGCTTCAGGGCCCTTTTCCAAAACATTCAAACTCGTACAAAAAATTTCAATTTGCCGGCTTGCAATTTCTTTCCAACACTGTCACCGCTCAAAAAAAAAATGCGCGTCCCAGGGAAACGGCGGACCAAATTTGTCCTCTTGCGCAAAAAAATTGTCTGTCAGACTGGTCATAGTGTCGCAAGAAACTCTGCAAAGTGCGCAGCTGGAATAGAACCGGCGGCTGAGCCGTAGCCGTGAAGTGGATGCCCAGAAAATGCCTCGCTGCGCTTGGGCAATTTTTGCTCCAGAAGATAACCGGTGTGTAGTCTCTCAAAAACAAAAGGAAGATGATAAAAAAAGAGGGAGAAAACAGGGGAAGACAAAGTGCAGGAGCTAACAGGCCACATTGGAAGCGAAGGCAAAAAAGGAGAAAAGCCTACGGGATAGAAAAAAACCTCCCACGCTGCCTGGAAAAGCCTTGCAAAAAAAAAAGCGTGTGGGGGAGACGGGTCAGGGTCGGAAAAGGGCCGAAGAGGAAAGGGGAGGAGTAAGGGCGAACACGGCCGAGTCACTACGCTTCGAAGTCGAAGCAAGTTGAAAACGGCTTTTTGTGGAATGAAAGGCCGCCAAAAACGTGGGGTCACCCAACACAAAAAAAAAAAAAAAAAGGTTTGTTGGTTCCAATATTTGAAAAAAAAGTTGGCACAGCCAAATGACCTCGAAAAGCTCCGCTGAGGGGCCGATGGCAGTTGGGAGCGCGCTCCGGGGTACCCTTGCTGGCAACGTCCATTCCCGCTGCGGAGTCTGCCCTATGACAGCTGCAGTCGAGGGAACACCCGGACACCCCCTCCGGTAAGCATAAACTTGGGGTCGTCGAAAGGATGCATCCGCAGCGTCTGAAAGTGGTTTTGGAACCGTCAGGAGGACGTGAAGTCGCCCAAAGGAAAAGCATCCGGGACGTAGCAAGAGTGCCGCACCAGGAATGTTAAGGGGTCCTGAAGAAAAGGGGTCTAGGGGGGTGAGTATGAAAAAAAAAAAAAAAAAAAAGAAAAAAAAAAAAAAAAAAACGAAAAAATTCCAGAAGGATGAGGGGTATCCGCCCCCGGATCCGGACAAATAAATTCCTCATCTCGGGACTTGCGTTGCAAGGTTGCACGAAAGGGTAGCTGCCGGAAATGGAGGAAAGGGCAGTTCCCCTAACTAACACTCTCTTAATGCTTTTGTTTAAAGAGATCTCGGCGACGGGTTGAAACTGCCTTTAACGCGGAAGGGGACAGTGCACTTAATCTGGGGGGGTGGGGGGTTTGTTTGGTCAGCTTCCGCAAATGCGAGAGGACCACGTCGAAGGATAGGAGACAATTATGGGGGGGGTTGGCACTTCCTGCAGGAAAAAGGATAAGCTCTGCCTCCCTTGGTTTTGTCTGGGGAAGAAAGGGGCGGTTTTTGCCCCAGGGGGGTGTCGCCGAGGAAACGTCCCAACGGTAGGGTCGTGGATCGATCTTTTTTTTAATACCTATACCCTGATGCCAATTCTCAAGGGGCCTCCCGGATCCAGTGCCGGCTAAAAACTTGGGGTGCGAATACTGGGGGGTAACCCGGTTCTATCTAGGTGTTTGGGAATAGAAAAAGTAAACGCCTTGGGGACGTGGGGGTTGGTTGCGAACTTTTGAAAACGAAACTTGGGTAAAGGGATGTTTTTTGGCACGTCAACGGTCGAGGCTTCCCCGGTAAAAAGAACAGACGTGAAAAGTCATTGGTTTAGTGGAGAGAGGAAAAAACTCTTTGGTGCCCCCGGTCCAGTCGCAATCCTTGGGTCGGTTCCACCTAAGGACCAAAAAAAAAAGGCCGGACCAAGATTTGGGCAAGGGGCAGCCAAAAAGAAGAGGCTTTCCGCCAATTCCCTGAAGGAGATGGGGGGGGAAGTCAACGCGCTTATGTGTGGCAAGGAGCCATTGGTGCGGAGCGGGTAGCGGTGAAGGAAAAAAAAAAACGGGCCCCAACAGTACAACAGAATGGTCCGGCCAAGAGGGTGTGCACTCTCTCTAGGGACCCTTAATTGGGTCCTGGAGGGCAAAACACGACGGGCTGGCGCTGATCCGTCTGTTTTGTTACGTGATGTGCCTGATTAAAATTTATAAGAAGACGAAAAAGTCAGGAGGGGGAAGGTGGCAGAGTATCGTATGACAGTGCCACTCTCAAGTGAAACGCAGGAAAAAACCTTTACAGAAATAAAAACCTTGTTGGGGACATTCGGCGCCCCGTAGGAACACCCAAACCAAACCCAAAGATAATTCAAAGGGGAAAAAATCGAAACCGGAACCGCTTGATTAGGGGTGAAGGTTTCGCGAAAGGGCGGGGTCCGGGGCCATATGGGGTTTTAACAGGGAATTGCCGAACTAGGGGACTAAATTATGAACTTGTGGACTCAGAAACAGACATGGGGACACTATTTTTGGACAGAAAACAAGTTAACCAGGCCGATTTAATGAAGGCACAACCACGGAGAATCAGCTCGAAAAACATGTGGTGATTAGATCGTGTTAGGGGGCTCGGTGCTAAGGGTCTTGAACTAACGGGGGGGTTCTATAGCTGCCCTTAAGTTAAAAAAAAAAAAAAAAAAAAAAACGGGGAATGAATCACGCGCAGATGCGCCGGGGGGACGAAAGCCGGGTCTTCACCTGCCAAGTCAAAACAATGAGCTTCCCATAGAGACAACAACAACACCCTTAAAGAAGAAAAGAGAAGATCTAGAATTGCTCGGAAGTACATGCCCGGGGCGTCCACCTCTTTTAGTAGACCCGAAGGGTCGTCCAAAGCCAGAAATGAAGGAGGCACGGAGCAATAGCTCACGGAAAACAGGTCAGGACACCGCCCTTCAAAACTGCCCCAACCCTCCACGGGTGAAATTAACCCCATGATCGGGCCGGCGCGGTTTGTGTCAAGGACCGTACGGCAATCGGAAAAAAGCATGTGACCACACACGGCACAAACTCGGAAACTCGGCCCCAAAGGGACCTGTTTCCCAAAGATGAAAAAAATCATCTTCGATCAAAAAAGAAAAAAAATTAAGCCAGGGGTAACCGTAAAAGTGCCTGGAGGGGGGGGTGATGTGAAACGAGCTGGAAAGAACACGTAGGGGTTCATTACTTGGCGCACTGAACAAATGGAACTGAAGAAGCTTGCCAAGATGAAAAGCGAGCAGCGACCCAACTCCTCCGTGGAGAAATTCTAGAGTAAACCTACCCAAGTCCAAGCTTAAAAGCCAAAAAAGTTTGACGGCCTCGAAGAGCCGGTGAAACCGGAACGCTAACAGCAGAGCGGTAAGGCGGCAACACCGAATGGGAAACTACGTCGCTATGCAGTAGCCCCAGCTCGCAAACCAAGATTTTTCGAGCTTCCCCAAAAAAGGGGGGCCAAAAACTAAGGAGCACCCACAAAAAAGTACGGGCGGGCCCCGCGCCAGACAGCCGTTTCGGAAAAAACCTGCAAAAAGGGGGGCGCGCCCACCATCACGAGTGAAGACACAGGATTTCGCCCAAATTTCCAAAACCCAAGAAACCAGCCTCAGAAACTCAACGCGAACCGAAGCCCTTCAAAAATCAGGGGTCAACGGGGGGGGTTTGGTGGGGGGGAAAAACACTGCTCAGAAAAGTGGGTCAAACCAGGCACTTTCACATCAACGCAAAACCACAACCTGCCACAACACGCCAACCCACGCTTATCCTCGTAAAAACAAGTTTAATCAGATCTCATCCAACCAAGTCTAGCACCACGAAGGAACGCTTGGGACGTGATCGACGGGAGGATGAAAGGGACGTATTTCCGGGTAAACAATGAACGGGGCAATCGGAGAAGGGGCCTTCAGGTCCACACCCAGCAGCACCAAACATACTTCGGACTTCAAAACAGCGCATATGGAAGAGCACGCCTGTCCTTTAGGAGCGAAAACGCAGGTGGTCTTCAAGCAAAGGGGGGGGTTGCAACAAAAAAAAACTATCATCTAAAACCCCCACACCAACTTCTCATCAAAGGCACGGCCCTGAATCTTACAAAAGCAATCGACCCCCCATTCCAAGCACGGCACCACTTACCAACCCCCCCAAACCCCCAAACCCAAAAAAAAAAAAAAAACACTCCCCGGTGACACCAAACCCGGGCAAAAAAAAAAAAAAAAAAAACAAACCAAAACGGACAACGACCAGTTTATAGGTTTTTCCTATTGAAATTCGATGAAAGCTCCTCGAATTTAGAGAAGAAAAAAGAAAAACCCTCCTCCTCTAGGGAAATTTGCCCGGCACAAAAACCCAACGAACGGGGCAGGACGAAACGTCCGATCGGCCCATTTCGGTTGGTGTGGCTGGGTTGTTGTCAAGACAGCAAAAAAACCTGACAGAGTGGGCCGAGCACCGTCCGCCCCCTCCTAGGGAAGAAACATTAGTACTGAAAGTCTACCAGAAGAGAGGTCCAACTGGGAAGAATGCCTTAATTGCCAAAACACGAAAAAATCTCCATGGGGACGTCACCTAAACCCAAAAAGAAACCCCCACCAAAAAAAACGGGGGGGCCCAAAGAAAAAAAAAAAAAAGACAAAAAGAAAACCCAGTTTTTTGTAAAACCACCCACAACAACAAGAAAAGGGGCCTGTGGGGGGGACTTCTGAAATTCTCCAGAAACGAGTTCCTCGCACACGCCAAAGTCTCAGCGTGTGACAGGGGCCCTGAGCCAAACTTAACCCCCCTTATCTGAGCAACCTAAAATTCCAAGCGCTCAACCAATACTACGGGCGGTGATGGTTAAAACCTTTTTCAACTCATACAAAATCTAAACAAAATATGGCAGTGCCCCGAAGCCACTGCAGAAGCTTCCAGCAGAGGAATCGATCGTACCGGCCGTGCGTAACGTCTGGGGGTCCTTGTGCCGAAAAATCGGGAATGCGTCCCCCTCAGCCTTCGCGACGTGCCACTTTTAGCGTAGGAGAGCGACCCTTAAAAAAACCCGAGGCGGTGAGTGGGTTTTGGAAAAACTTAAAAATATCAACCTCTCCTTTGGCGGGTAGCCTTTGCGGCAAACCAGATTGACAGGGCCACGGAAGTATGACAACACCACGAGGAGGTGGAGTCTTGGTCGGACCCCCAGCCCGAGACGGTCGCAACGAATAAAAAGTCTTCAGAAGAGCAAGGGTGTCGAGCAAAATCACTCAAGCACGTGTTCGGGGGGGGGGTAAACCGGCCTGCCTGGGTGTGGGGTGGGGGGGGGGAAACAAGGGGAGGCGAATCAATCTTAATTTTCAGAGAGGGAACTTGTTGACAAAGGGCGCCTAAATCCTTACCTCAAGGGTCCCCGGCCTGGAAAGGGAAAAAAAGAACCGGGAAGGCACTGTAGCTGCGAATGGTCAGGCGGTACTCTGAAGTGACGCATCAGGCACCTTTGCAGAGGTTGTGGCCCACATGGATTCTGTTTTTTGAAGAAAGCCGCTATGGCGCGGAAGGGGGGCGGGGCGATTGTGAGGTTTTTTCGGCGGACCCCAGAACGGGGTGTCAAAACATCGGGGCTGCCGGCCCCACCCGACTAAACTAACGGAGGAGAGGAGTCGTATGAAACACCGCAAAGGAAAGCTTCGCCCGTTCCCGTCCCGAAAGCATCCGACCTTTCCGGAGGGAACCTGCCTAAGTGACGATCGTCGGGGGCCAAGGTTGCACTCCTCCCCAGTAAAACAGCACACTTTCAGCCAAATTCCGGAACCAGAGGTGCCCCGGCCCCAGCTAGGCCGGCCACGACGGGGAAAAGAAGTGAAAAAACGAGGTCTTGGGTCTTCCGACCGAAAGCTAAGTTTCGCGTAACCAAACGAAACGCCGAAAAAAAGCGCGTAGCTAAGTCAAAACTGCGGGCGGCCTCCACGGTCAACCCAGAGAGCAAGTTGTCGGTCAACAGAATTTACTAGAACCTTCGACTGGACCGTTAGGTGTGGGGAGAACCTCTTCTAAGCCTCTCTCGGGGGAGAGGGCAGGTGGGAAGCGGCTCAGGGCCGTGATTTGTTCCTATTGGTGTAGGCTGATCGTACCGAAGGTACCTTTCGATATAACCGGGGGGTCACGAATAGACAGAAGAAACGTATCTCTCTTACTTTTTTGGTGACCTACCTGTAGAACGGGGCTTTACGGGGGTCCATTACCGTGTGCTTGTCGGGATGGAAATGGGGAAAACAGATGCGTTTTGGCGAAACTGTCAAGGAAAGATTCCTATCCGCCTCCAAGAAAAATCCCTAAAGTAACCGAAGGAGCTTTTTAGAAAGGGGTTGGAAAATTCTATCGATACCAGTGTTCCATTTGCGTTTGTAAAAGTGTTGTGTTTCGGCAGGTTTGGGTGAAAGGACCCCAGTTTTTTGAAAATGTGTTGCACCTAGGGAACTGCGGTACGCCAAAAAGAGTAGCAAAAGGAATTGGGAGACGCTGACCGGAGTCGGTAGTTGACCTGAGCGAACTCCTTGGTATAAAGGCCTGGGGCGAATACAAGTTGGAGGGGTGCGACCCACGGCAAACCAACGAGTCAGAAGAGATAAAAGTGACGCAGTGGGTCAAAAAATAAAGAAATTAACGATGCTCGGGCGCATTGACCATCAAGTAAGGGCTGTTTTGGGGATTCGCACGCTCTTGTGAGAGATAGAAAATCTGGTGGTGGACGGAGTCCGGGATAAAAATACGCATTCCCCCCCTCCCGTTTTTGGCCACTGTCGCCCGATTCCCCAGGGGACCCCTTTTGGAAAGTCCTTTTGGGTGTGAGGAACCGACGAATAGGGGGGTCTTAAAAACTCACCTACAATTTTTGCTCTTTCAAGTTAGAAGGGAGAAGTTATATCGCGAAACCATTGGAATGAAGGTGGTGGTCGAAACAACTGCAGAACTCAGGCACCATTTGAGTAGGAGAAAAAGGTTTCCCGTATAGAACGTGGGTGGGCGCAGTCCTCTCTGGGACAAAAAAGGACCAAGAATCACAACAGCATAAGAATCCTCCCGGCCCAGACCGGGGGAGGGGGGGGAAATGAGCTATGATCCGATGCTGTTGGATAAAAATTGAGCGTCTGCCCTATCAAGAATGGCAGGTTAGGAAAAAAGGAAAACCAAGCCCCGCTTTTGGTGCAGCATCGTGGGGGGAAAAAAAAAAACGAAAATTCAAACGAAGAAAAAGAATCAGAATGGGGGGGGATATTGCCAGAAGGTTGAACACCGCCAGTGGGGGAACACCTTTTTACTCGTTGGCCGCTAGAGGAACGGCAGTGGGAAAGGGAATTTGGGGTCTAAAAAGGGCAGGCCAAAGAGCTCGGCGCAGAAGGGTAAAGACGCGCCCCAGTGGCATTAAGTGCCACGCTAAATCCCAAATCAACCAAAACAAAGAGCAAGAGAGAGGATCCTCTTACTTCAAAATTGAAATGCAGAGGGACCGGTTACGACGAAAGGGCAGAACAAGCCGAAAACTGGGAAATAATCATTCAATTCAATCGAGATTAGGACCCCGGGTCCAATCAACAAACGGGAACAAACTGGCGACATAAAAAGGCTTAAACAACTTATCAAAGGAGGATGCCACTTAATTGCAAAGACAAGAAAACGGACCAGCAACTAGGTTTCCCATTTTCTCAAGGGTGAATCAAATATCCCCTCTGTGCGCCAATGCTTGGGTTAACCCCATCAAAGAAAAAACTTTCGATCCAGAGAACTTTAACCATCCACTGTCTGCTGGGAATCCTGGACCCATTTGACGGGGGTTGGACGATGGAACACCGGAAGAGTGATGCATGATATTTGGCCGGAAATATCAAATGAGAAGTGTGCACTGGGTAGCCAGGAAGATGCCAGAAATAAAAACAAACTCAAACCGCAAAAGGGGTAATCAAACTCGGAACAAACGTGGTCCCCCACACTCACTACGTCCAGAAGGCTTAAAAGAAGGGAGCGGCCGAAATTAGGGCTTACACCAGTCAATTTCCAACACCCTTGAACGAAAGGGGGAGAAACCTCAAAACCTATTGGTAGGCCCGGTAAAAATACCCCGCCCGAGCAAAAAATCTTTTAAAAAAACCGCAAGCGCTCACCACTAATCTTAAGAAAGCCCACCACCCAATGAATGCTGCCGCAGGGCGCCCGAAAACAACTTACGGAGTTCTAAAGGGACGCAAATTTTGGAGCCACCAAAAACCCATTGGGGTTTGAGGGGGGGGAAAACGGCAGGAAAAGGGAAACGGGGAGAAGCACAATAAAAACGGGAAAAAGAGTCAAACGGGTAACCCCCCCGACACGGCCCGGCAGAAAGAGAAAGTGCAACGACCGGTACCGTCCGAGGGGAAAGAGGCACAACATTTCCCGGCAGGAGGGATTGAAAACCCCCCCCTAACGCAAAACGCCCTGAAAAAGGCTCAACGAATTGGGACACAGTTAATCGCGCAACGAAAAAAGGAGAAACAAACGCGGAAGGGAGAAGAAAAGGAAAAAGGCCGGGTCGGAGGTCGGGCAAATCAAAGGCCATACGGGAGACACAACCGATCTGAAGTCAACATGGGAATTTGCCTAACCAAAACAATACACCCCCCCGATGGTACAAATCACGCAAACTCGCGCATCGAATCCAGGACCGTGCCTTCCCTAATCCACCCCAAGAAAAAAAAAAAAACCCCGGGGGGGGTTTTTTGGGGGGGGGAAAATAATAGGGTCAAATAGCCAGGAGCCAAGGACTAGGAAAACGGCCCCCACCTCAACGGAAACGGAACCGCCTTGTACTCATGAAAAGCCACTCCTACTCTCTCAGTTCACCTTAACAAAGGGCCGGTAATGGGAGGTTTACTGCCTTACACTATCCATGCCAGAGGAGAGAGTCATCGGCAACTCAAAAAACACCACATAGCGCCCATTCCCAAGGTCAGAATTTTTACTTAGGACGCAAGGTCTTGCTGCGGAAAACAATCATCTGCCGCAAAAGGACGGACAGCTTAAACCGATCCTCGCCGTCGAACCCGAAACTTTCCTTATAAAATAAAAGACTCGCGTTACAAAATGGAATTCTATTCCACACGCAAAACGGACGGCAGTTGAAAGCAACAAAACGATCGGAGCCGATGGTGTTGGTTCGAGACTCGAGCGGAAAGATGAAGTAGCGCCCCTTCTCCCAATGATGGTCAGCCAGTCCCCTCCTTAAAAAAGAAAAAAAAAAGGGAAAATTAAACCTCTCCAAATGCGCGTCTATTAAAGTTGAACCAACTCCAAGCATAAAAAAAAAGAGGACAGTGCCCCGGGTCTTTCATTAACACAGAGGATGCCCATAGCAAAAGGTGCCATTGCTCCGGGAGGGCGGGGGACAATTGAGGACAGACAGGAGGGGGTTGGATCGCGAAAAAACTCAAGATTTCCTGCTTTTTACCACGTGAGAATTTCTCAACATGGATCGCGCCCCCCGTAGAAGGAGTTGCCGACAAGGGGCCTCTTCGCTTACACATCTCGGCTTTGGTGGGTCCGGGAACAACTCGCGGAACACAACACCGGGAGATGGCAAAGAGGTCGGTCGTCCAAAAAAAAAGGACGACGGCCGAGGAACCAAGTTTCACTAAAGCTCAGTGAGTTCAAGGGGTTATTAGCAAAAGAACGCCATACGGGCCGCCGCGCAAAATAAGAGGGCACAGAACTTCCTTAAAGGGCTACGGGGGGGGCTAAAGGCCTCACCCTCCCGCAAGGGGGGCGTTTCTAAACAAAAACCGAAGAAGAAAGTACCGAAAAGGTGACTCCGAGGTGGACGAAACCATGAAGATGGGTTAGTCCCATGGAAAAGGCCACGGGCCCAGTGTGTCGAAATGTGGGCTGTTTTGTTACAAAAGGGGGATCGACCGAGATTCGCTTTGATGGGCCACGGGAATTGGTTTTCGGAAAAAAGAAGAGGGGGGGGAAAACTTCGCAACACCCATCCCCGCGAGACTACCAAAAGACGCCAGAGAAGCAGGAGCCCGGAACCACCGGCCAAAGTTACCCCTGGGAACAGCCGTGCTCTCCAAAAAACTGAGGCACGGAACACGGACGGGTTTTTGGAGATGCTCGGCAAGTGGGAAGCGATTCCCCAGAGGACTCAAGGGGTAAAGATACGGCGCGGCCATGGGGGGGGGGCCGGGGACGTCTCCGTATGTTCAAGGCGGAGACAGCAGGGGTTGTAGATTAATCAAGACCCAGAAGGGCAGGGAGCCGCCAGAGCCGACAAGAGTAAGGGACTGAAACCAAAGGGTTCGGGCTTTCTCTCCGTAATAGACTCTCTAGCGGTCAAAGGACAGAGGACTCCTGAAAAAGGGAGCGTACCTGGGGTACTGGAGGCGATCTTGCTCACGGAAAAACTTTGGGAGAAAGCGGCATAAAGCGGCAAACCTTGAACGGGGGGGAATGAGATGTTGGGTTGGGGGGGTTTCAGAGAGGGGCCACTCCACTTTTGGGCGGTTTTGAACCCAAACTGAAAAAGGGGAAAACCGGGGCAGCAGAAGACACGTTTATAGGGGAAATGGAGAAAGGGGGGAAAGGGCCAGACCCGGGGTATGGTCACCGGGTTGGACGGATTCCGAAAATGGTCAACTTGGGTCCCAAAAAAAAAGTGCCCTAGCGTGGGGGGGGCCAAAAAAAGACTAACGATCATAGCCCAAAGCGAGACGAAAAGTTAACCCCCCGTCAAAAAAACGCGGGGGTGAGAGGGTGGTCCTGGGAAGTGACGGTTGGCAATCGGAAAAGTCATCCGGGTTCGGTGGGTTGGCTCAAATGGGTGTTGGTGTTGGCCATAAAGGGGGGGCGCGGGGGAAGTGTTTTCCCCTCGGGAAAAAGGGGACGGGTTCCATCGTAACACTTCCTAGGGGGGGGGAGCTGGCCCGGAAGTAGTCTGACCCAGACTCCGGGACCCGAAAAGGTCGCGAAATCCTTTGGTACGGGGGGGGTAAAACTCCCCCGAAACCACGAAAACGAAGATGGTGGAACAACAAGGGGGGGGGGTCGCCAAGGGCCGACGGCTGGTTCGGCGATGCCGGCAGTCCTTCCTTGGGAGGATATACGCGCTTTAATGGTGGCAAAAACCAAGGTGCTCGAGAAAAAGGGGGGGCGGGGACGCCTACTATGAGGAGGTCCGACCCTCGGGGGGGGGGGGGCCGAGAAGTTACCGGGGTATATTTAAAAAATTGTCAAACGCAAAAAAAGACCGATACCCCGCTAATATTAACGGATTTGGTAACTTTTGAGGTCTATTTGACTCGTCCGGAGAACATTTTCTTGTGGTGGAAAAGACAAAAAAAAATTTAAAGTCGAGACTGTCCCTTCTTGCAGATATACCAAAAAAAAAACAATTCTGGCTGGCAGCTTTGACACTGAAAGCCGGTGTTTGGGCCAAACCCGCAACTCACGTCCGTCGTTATCCGGCCCTAAACTCACCCTCAACGCCCCATGGCAGGACTGGCCCAGAAAGGAATTCAACCCAAGGGGGAGGGGGGTTGGGGTCGGCATCTAGCTTGCCCTTGCAGATTGTTGAAGAGACAATCCAATTCAGGAATGCAAGGCACGGATTAAATGCGCGTTGGGGGAAAAGGAAAACACGAAGTTTTCAAAAAGTTTTGCAAGCAGGAAGGAATTTCAGAAAACAGTCCACCAAGCGAGCAAGTGGGTTGAAAAAGCAAAGCTGTGGGGCACGGAACAATTGGGTACCCAGGGGGCGATCGGCTAGGACATATATGCCGGGGGCACGCTTTTCCGTGGAAAATCTCAGGGGCAAAGAAAAAAAAAAAAAAAAAAAAAAAAAAAAGGCGTGCTAAAGCCGCCTGAGAGGTTTTCCAGCTCACTGCAGAAATGCAAAGCGAGAAGAATCGTCAGACAACAAAAAAGGGAATTGAGAGTCTGATCACGCACGGGCACCATACCTTCCTGGACGCAGAACTCAAAGACGGCCCTCCAAAAGCGAAGACTCCTTCATTCAAAAGGAACAAGAAAGACTACACGAGTACCTGGGACAAAAAACCAAACGTTCCTAACCCTCAAATCAGAATCACCAACTCATTATGAGAAGCAGGGTTTCTGAACAACATGTCCGGAGAGGTCGAAAAAAAAGCAAAAGGAAGTTGGTCATCAAAAAAAGGCCCCTCGGACAAATCCGCGTCCGCCCTTGGTATGCAAACTCGGAACAGAAAAATAAACGAAAAAAAAAATTCCCCAGCCAGAGCCAGAAAAAAAAAAAAGCGACCCGAACTTTAACGGGGGGGGTGGAACTGGCATCCAGGATGAGGTAGGACAAAAAGGGCCCTTTTACCTTTACTGGGGTGTGGACAGCAGGCCCAAAAGAAGTTTAGAGACGACTTGACTCACACGACCCACCTCCTCGACATGGGATGCTCACTCTTCTCCCACGAAACAAAAAAAGAAAGGTAATCTGCAGCGATACGGAAGGCCGGCCACGGCCTAACAGAACTTGTAGTCTCGAAACAAAGGGAGAAAATCCGCGAACAGGGAGTAGCGTTTCACAAAAATCGCCAAAAAACCTCTGGTTGAGGTCGCTCCATCCCCATTAAGAAAGGGTCGAAAAACAAAAGCTACTTGGGCGGAAAAGGGGAGAAACCCGAAAAGCATCGAAAATTGCAGCCGCCAACAATGGGGGAAGCTAGGACGGCGGGACCCCCCTTCCGGGGGGAAACACAACGGGGGGAGCCAGAACCTTTCTAAATCCCTGGGGGAGCATAAAACTAACAAAGCAGTCTCTCCCGAAAGAAAGGCTTTACACGGTGAAAAAAAAAGGTCCCAGTCTGGCACCCCCAAAGACCCAATCCCTCAAGCACGGCGTCTTTACCCCACCTGCCAACAGAAAAAAAAAAAACCGCGACAGGGTCCAGGGTGACAACAAGTACGGAGAAAACAGGAAAAAAAAAGGTCAAACCAGAGAACACGCGGGTGTGCGTTAGGAGAAACCAGGAGGCTGATCGCAATAGTGCAGGGAACAACGAACTGAACTGCCAACCAAAAATGGGGGATGGTGAAGCATCAACGTCAAAACACCCCGAACCCCAAAAAAGCCTCCACGAAGCCCAACGGGACAAAAACCAGCCCGTCCGCGGGAGCGCAACTGCCACCCGGTTATTCCAACGGGGGGGGCAGAAGAGGGGCACCCAAATCAAGCAAAAAAAAAACCAACCCCTAGGAAAGCCCGGCCCGCTTACGCAGTCTAACTCCTCGGAACGGGAGACGCGAAAAAAACTTCTGAGAGTTAGACGTAGGGTTAAAAGGAACAAGAAAACGAGTGTTCTAGCAGCAACCCAACTCAGCCCGGAAAGACGCCTCCGAGCGTGTCGGGAGAAAAAAAAAAAGCTCGGGGGAGGGCCAGAAATTATCGAAAGAGAACGTGCACAGCTCTAACAATCCCCCTTCCGACCACTTGACCAGGAGCGACGCAACGGCCCCGGGCCCCGCAACTCGCATCCAAAAAAAAAAGTAGGCAATATCTGCTCGCACGGGGGAAAGGGCCCTTTGAAAATAGAGATCAAACGGCCGAAGGATGCAGGGCAGAGTCACGAAAAAATGGACACAGGAAGTGGGGGGTCCGGCGGAAAAAGAAGAAAAAAAGCGGGTCAACACACCCCGCCCGAAGGACGGCAGCGGAATGAATGGGCATCCGCAGAGGAAATAAAAAAAAAACCAAAACCCCAACTCCAAACAACCCCAATAGGACTAGGGCGGAGGAAACCGTTGAATCAAAGCATCGACAACCACTCAGGGGCATTTGCACGGTCAACACAAGGCCAGCCGAGAAGACCTCGCTTGGAAAAAGGGCTGGGAGGTGTTAACGCCATTGAGCCCCATCCCCGGAAGGTGAAAGGCGGTAGAGTCGGGGACGACAAAGAAAAAAAAAAACAAGTTACCACGTGTTTGCACCTTTGGCCCCAAAAGAAAAGAGGCGGGATTGATTTGCCGCTCAAAGGAAACCCCAGCGTTTGAAAGTTGCGGGAAAAGAACGCGAAGACAGGGTTGGGCCAAGAGAACTAAAAACCAACAAACACCGGGGAAAGGGTCGCTGAATTTGAAGGAAAGAAAAGGTACACTCGCGAAGGACCCGCAAAAGGAGAAAGCAGAGGTGGAGAGACAAAGAAGCAAAAAACGAGGGCGGAGGAAAGGGGAGATCGCCCTCCCACGCTATTGGGGGTCAAAAAATCGGTGGAGAAAGTGACCCCGAGGAGACAATACCGCAAATGGTGGGATCGAGACCGGGGCACGCAAACCGAAGGGGAACTCAGCGGGTACGATCTTGGCTGACGCTGGGAGGGGAAAGGCAGAAAGGCACTTACTTGGTGTCATGTTTGGTGCTGTTGTTGTCAGTGAACTCCGGGCGAGGGGGCGAAAAGAAAGAGGGCGGTTATGTGGTTTTCGGGGGAAACGCAAGCTAAATGGAAAAAACGGCAGGCACTTCGTCCCCTCGGGCTAAGAGGGAGTCCGAAAAAAGAGTCAAAAAAACGAACCGAAAAACCCCTGCCCGTAAAAAAGAGACAAATTGAAAGTTCGGACCCTTGCCCCCACGAGGACTTCCGAATTGGAATCGCAAAGAGTAGGGAAAAGGTGAAGAGAAGGCAGGGAAGAGCCTTTCCAGGGTAAACGGCCTCGGAGGGGAGAACTCGGATGAGGAAAATAGGAAGCTGGGTATGGTGGAAGTATGAGCAGCAAGAGAGACCGGGGCCCAGGCCCTCCTCCGAGCACCCGAAAGACATTCATGCGCGGTGGCACCGTTTCGTTGGAGCTTTTTTCATCAACCTTCCGAGTGGATCGTGGTTTCAGGGAAACCCACCCCCATTTACTCAAAATCAGAAGGAAGCCGCTGTTTTTTGGGGGGGGGGGGGGGGTTTTTTGGGGGTAAACGGGAAAACGGTTTTGGGGGAAGGAGCGGCAAAGGCCGATCTTTGGCGAAAAAAATGTATGCAAGGGCAAGTTCACCTTTTCCCTGGGGGGGTTGTTAGCCGCGGGCCCGATAGACACCTTTTGAAATCAAAAAGGGGGTGGAGATCGACGCCAGTCCTCTGTTTTGGTAAGGGTGAACGAACTTACGGGTGTGCTGTTTAATGTGATTGGGGGGAAACGGAGGAGACCATCCCTTTATTCCGGGGCAGGGAACCATACCCGGAAACCGGCAGGGACGAGGTTCCGCCCCTTCCAAGATCACGGCCAAGTCCCTTCAGCAAGATTGGGGTACTAGAGGGCAAGTGACGGAGAATTTTTTTTGTCCAAAGAGGAGAGGCGGGGGGGAGTTGTTGAGGGGGGGGGTGTTTGGGAACGAACGTGTGGGGCACTTGGTCCAGAGGGGAAAAAAACAAGGACTTCCCCACCACGGGGGCCCACAAACTATTCGTAAGAGCAGTTAGGGAGTTTTACACTGAGACCAAAAAACCAGGTGGGGACGAAGACGAAAAATCACGGGTTGCCATCGGCAAGAAGGAAAGAGCTGGCCACATTTTTCTCGGGTGTCCGAACCGCATTACTAATGCCCTTCAGGAAAAGGGGGAATAAAGTGAGTCTGGGGGGTGGAAGCATCGAGTAGTGTGACGCGCCCGCTTTTCCGAAGGAGGGGGGCGAGGGGGGAAGACAAAAAAACGGAAAGAAAATTCCCCCCCTCCCTCATTTTTTGGCCTAGTAAAGGGGGGGAAGGGGATTTAGCCGAAAAACAAATCGGCCTATTACCAGCCTTGCTCGGGGATGATCGAAAGGGGAAACGGTATCAACATGGGCTTGGGGAGTTCTCTGTGGACCCGATGGAAGCTCAAGAGCCGACAACGTTTGCCCGAGCGGGACAACAGTTTCACCTGCAATTACGTGGTGGAAAGCATTCGAGTTGTAAAAAAAACAATCCCACCACCACCCCCAACAGAAGGGCAAACGCCCGCCAGGTAATCAGGGTGGGGTTGCAAAGAGACTGCTGTTTGTCGCAAGGGGGTGTTTGGAAAATACCAGCACGCGAAGCCCGAGGAAATGAGGCCGTTGTCACAAACCGATTTGCGCCGCAGTTTGCAAGAATACAGCCGGCCGAAGTTCCAGCAACTGCGACACACGCGGAGAAGTCTGTGGGAGAAGGGGGGGAGGACCAAAAAGTGGTGTGGAAAACACAGTGGAGGAAGCTGACGCGTGTACGAAGGACGTGCCCAACTGCCTTTAAGGGGGAAAAAGGCATCAGAAAGACTCCATCCTCTCCGCTGGCAAGACCACGTTTCCCTGCGGAAGTCCCTAAAAAATTCAGCTCAACTTACTCGCCCCTACTCTCAAAACCCGTGAGGGACCTTTTCCACTTGGACGGAAGGAAAAAAATGCTTCCTTGTCCCTCTCCCACATTTTGCGAGCGACCCCCTCCGCCAAGGCTCCCTCTTGCCGAGACTAATGTCCAGGCAGGGTCCCGCATATACTCACCCTAGTCAGGATCCGAAAAACAACACGGTCACCCAAGGGGTGGCATACCCTCCCGAGGGGGAACCAACCACGCCTTATAGGTAAGGACTGCGCGTCGAATACCAAAACCTGCGGAAAAATAGATCAAATAGGGGAAATTGGTCTCGGAAAAAAACCGATCGGCCTAGCCCAAAAGAACAGCCAGCAATAGTTGAATGCCATTCACTCGAACTGGGTTTCCCCGCCCCAACCAACGGTAAAAAAAAACTTGTGGGTTTTTTTTTTTTTTGGGTTGTGTGTTTTTGGTCCCCCCAAAAAAACACCAAAAAAAACAACACCCCCCAGAAAAACACCCAAAGGGAGAAAAAAAAGGCGCGGCGGAAGTAGTTTTGGGGGGGGCGTGCAGAAGAGACTTTGGGCCCCACGTCATAAGTCCACGGGAATGTGGGTTGCGAAGGGCCTCCTGGGCACGAGAAGCCCAAACAACCCACGGGTCAGAGGGAAGTAGGGACAGCAAGAAATACACCTCAAATGGGAAGACGCAAGCTTATAGTGTAACCTGAAAGAGAGACCGAAAAAAGGGGAAAAACAAAAAAACCGGGTGGAAAAAATAAGGACCACCGGACCCACGCCAAAAAACGGGTGGTGGGGGGTGGGGCCAACAGGAACGAACTACCCCCAAGGGTCAACGCGGGCCAAACACCAGAGAACATCCTAGGAAACGTGGAAAACTGTCCCGCCAAAAGAAATGGAGCATAGCGGACGCAAAAGAGCGGGAGAAGCCACCAAGGACTAAATGAAGAAAGAAAGTCCGAAGGGGAATGTCCACCAAACATTGGAAGGAAACCGGCCCAAAGGGCAACGTAAGGTGAACAAAAAAACACGCATCGAAGCCTGACAGGCACCGATGGCTCAAAACTCCCGACCACGGAAGTTTCAGGTGATACGAAATTGAAAAACGGACCGCAATTGGACCCCCTCGGCTAAATAGCAACTGCCAATTACACTGGCCACCAAACCCCTGAGCAACCACGCCCACAGCGTGTATCAGGAATTGACCAATGAATTCAGCCTGGAAAACCCGTCTCGTCAAGCTCCTGATGAAGGGGGCAGCAAGCAGGAGTCGGATCTTCATGGGGGGACTCCCTCCGTATGCAACCAACTAAACCAAACGAAGAAAGTGGGTAACATCCAACACGACCCAAAACGCGATAAAGGTCTGGACAAAAGGCGGGGCAACAGGGCGATAATCACCCTCACAAACCCCCTCCCCAGGAAAAAAAAAAAAAAAAAAAATTTTTTACCCCGAAAAACACCAAAAAAAAAAACAATAAGTGATCGAAGGTCAGGATCTCGAGACTCTCCCCACAACAACGAGCATAAGTTCACCTTCCGGGTTGGGAGGCACAATTCTTCATCAAAGCTGACACTACCTCTACGCGTACACCAACTGAATTGTTAAGAGATCATGATAACTTTTAGAACGATCCCCTATTGTAAAAGACTTCTCAGCCAAACGACATAAGACCTAGAGAATTAAACGAGATGTCTTCCTCAAGGCCGGGAAGGAAGGGCTCGTGCAAAACATCATCCCTCTACCCGAGGGCAGAGGAAAAGTCCCTCCAATGCCCGATACAATTCTTCCTTAGCCTGCAAGGAAACCAAAGAAGCCCGTCACTTTTGCCGAATAAGAAAACCAAACGCCAACGGGCCCTAAGTAGGGCAGAGGGGCGAAGACAACGGGGGCTTCCTAGGGAAGGGTTTTTTGGAAAGCGGGAGGCGGAAAACGTCCTCTGCCGCCCGCGAGCTGACACGGGGGCAGCCGCGCCCACAGCAATGAACAGTAGAGACGCCTGAAAGACTATCGCCCAAGAAAAACAGCAGCAAAAAAAGCGCGGAGTCCTCTGTGGGGAAAAACAAGAAAAATCCGCAACAACTGACTTGAAGGGTGCCGGCCGGCCGAAAGGAAAAAGGTTAACCCAAGCCCCACCCCCCCCCCCCTCACCAAGATCTGCCTCAAGCTTCGTCCCCGTGGGACATAGGGACCGGACGTGGGTTCCAACAAGCACAATGGAGGTAAATTCAGGACAGCAGCGAGTTCCAAAAGACTGCAAGTTTAAAGGGGATTCCCTCTTGGGACGGGAAGCCCTTGTGGTGATGGTGAGAGAGCAAACAGTGAAGCTGGCGGCTTTTTAGCAACTTCGGTCAGAGCGGAAACGTGGATGAGGGGCCGAA
>Ga0179593_1680765_pt1 | contig 20492 bp, 30 predicted proteins | sample CZODoug2_1_08_16_FD_185931 | JGI IMG/M metagenome (GOLD analysis project Ga0179593, IMG submission 185931) | Vadose zone soil fungal communities from Angelo Coast Range Reserve, California, USA - CZODoug2_1_08_16fungal (PacBio error correction) | ecosystem: Environmental > Terrestrial > Soil >...
CCGTCTCTCGTTTAGAATTCGCGGACGAGAGATACGACGCGAAGGAAAAAGAAGGGGAGGGAAGAAATCAACAGTCATTCGGACGAAAACTGTGAAAATCTGTAACCCTTGGTATAAAAGACGCCTCCCCACTACTCCTTCCGACAAAGCTCCCACAAACGAAGACGCTGAACCATAAGTAAAATGGTACTACGGGGAAAAGATCTCATATCTCTGTGGAACGACGTTCCCGAAATCGTGATAAAAAGAAAAAGGACATCTCGAAGTGGGGATCATCCTTCTCCTGCTTGAAAAGGACCGGTCTTCTCTCTCGTACTCGGGGGAGGGCCTTTCTGGGCGTCAGCTTAGAAAAAGGCAGGGGAAGGGACGGTCTCAACTCCAACTCTTGAAAAAAAGAAAGAGCCACTACGCTTCCTACGATCCAACATAGGGGACGGCTGGGGGAAGCTCCCCTACCCTGGAAGTCTTCCAACTTTCGCCTAATGAAAACATTCGGGCAACAGTGGCAAGAAAAAGTGAACTCATTTTCGGGGAAAAGAAATTTCCCGATCCGGGGAACATTCGGGCACAAATGGGAAAAAGCCGTCAGGTGCGGAATGAGGAATGGCGGGTATAGCATTTTCGTCCCAGGGGGCCGAGGGAACGCTCTAACTTGTAAGTCTAAAGAACCGGCACCTTCGGGGATTGGTGCGTCGTGAGGAACCCCGTAAGGGTTTAGTCCTCGCTGAGTGAGTCCCGAAGGGGATCTCTTTCCCTGGGGGGGGGGGGCCAAACACGTCTCGTAGACCGTTTCTTTGACACGGGAAGGAAAAAAACCTCTTGTCGGAGCTCTGTGGAAGGCATAGAGAGGGGTGAATCACCCGGCGTAGAGGCCGACGGTTACCGTGGCTTTCCAGGGGGCCCTTTCCTATGAGTGGGCGGGCAACCGGCGAGGCGGACATGCCGTATGGAAAAAAAAATTAAGTTGGACACCAAGTTTTCTCCTTTGCGGTGTCATCGAAAAAAGGGGTACCCATCTCTTTCATGGGCGGAGGGGGTCTGCGGGTCCGACTTGAAAGAAACCGTAGGGGGGGAAAAAACCACGTTGATACCTCGTCCGGTAAAGAAGGGCACGCCTGCAAGATCTTCAAGAGGCGTGAGGCCTGCCGGAAGAATATGTTGTCGAAGATCATTACGGGCAAGACGCGAAGTAGGCCTAAAGAGGAGGTCCAAGCGGTGACGCGATAGAAAGTCGAGCTGGGTCGTACCGCGAAAAGGGGGAGGGGACCGCATCGAAACTCTATAAAACCTGAGAAAAAGGGGGCAAAAGAACGGACGGCGGGTTTAAGCATCACTTTGGCGGAAGGCTTGGACTGCGGCGGGGGCCTCCGGTGTCCACTGGGTACTGGGGCCCAGAACTAAAAAGACGTTGTGATTCACCGAGGGAGAAAAGTGGGTCTCGATGTTGCCGAGAAAGCTCGCCCACCCCGATTTGAGAGTTTCAGAAGGGGATCCTCCGCAGGCCCACCGCAAAGAAGGCCGACGCCACTACAACTCGTTTTTCACGAGACCTACTCCTATGACCTTGTTTGGCCCATGAAAGGTGTGCCCCCATTCCCCCCAGGAACGGCAGGGAGGCCCTCCAGCGGGCGTCCCAGAAAAAGGTAACCAGCATGTTATCCAAAGAAGAAGATCGACGTTCGAGGAAAGCGGCTCCAGCTGCGCGTCCAGAAAGGAAGAAAATCTTCTTGTAGGCCGGGAAGAGGGGGCTCGTCGACAGCACGACCAAAAAAGCGATTCCAGGAGATTCTAAGAAGACTCCGCCACTCTTGTCTCGCGCCAGCGGCAACCGGGAAAAGGAAGGGGCGGCCGTCTTGAGCCCGGACTGGAGAGGAAAAGGGAGAAACGACCGTGAGGCTTGGGAAAGAGGGACGTAGCCAATACGCTGTCGCTCGAGAAGGTACGTTCCTTCCCGGCGACCGCACGGACCCGAGAGAACCATGATACGCCTTCTGACGGAAGAAGAGGATTGCGACCACTTGCCGGACTAGGGAAGAAAAGAACCGACCGGGAACCTTGCCGTAGCCATCTTTAGAAACTTCATCCGGAAAAGAAGAAGTACGCGCTGACGACTCCTTTTGAGAAAGAAAAGGGGGACACCGCGCCATCGCTAGAGAAAAGGCTTCACACACCTCTTCGACGGGAAAAGTGATTCCGGCGTCGCGCAGCGCCAAGGTAATGCACCGGGGAGAGAGCGCGGTGTTTATGCTGGCAAGAGAAGGAGGGACTCGGCATCACCGCCCATCTCGAGAAAAAAAAGGAAAAGATATAGATGGTGCGGTGATGGCCGAGCCAGAAAGACGATGGCCATCATCACCCCTCTCCCCAAATTTAAAAGGAGGTCGAGTCCGGCGCTGCTCTACGCAGGGGGAGAGGAGGGGGGGAGAAAACCTGTCGCCGTCTACGAGGGGAAAGGGAGGTGGGAATTTTCCGAGGGTCGCTGCAGCGACGAGCTGTCGTCTGACGAGGCTTTCGTCCGCCTCTTATTTGGAAAAAAAACTGAGGGGCTTAGGATCACGTCGGAGAGAGGGAAAGGAAAAAAGTCGCCTCCCTCTCCGAGTAAGGGAGGGGAAACTCGGGCCCCCAACTTTTCTTGCATCCCTGGTCATATCCAGTCGTGCGCCTGGAAAGGGAATGACGTCACCGGAGGAGAAAAGAGAACGCGCATCGGAAAGATAGGGGGCCAATGTTTTCCCAATCCTCACTGGGGAGGGGAGGGAAAACGCCGCAATCCGGCTCATGACATGAGGGGGAAGGACTGAAGCTGGCGCGAATCCAATCTTGGAGAGAAAGGGGGGAGAGGGGAGAGCCTGTGCATCGTCCATTTCTCTGGAAAGAGGATAGACTATCCGACCTCTTTGTGAAATATGTCTTTTACCAGTTTCTCGTCTAGCTCAGAAGGAGGGGGGAGAAGAAAGTCGATCTCGCGCTGGAGAGAGGAGAGAGACCTGTGGTTTACGAAACAACTCCAGTGTACGCCTCGGAGGAAGGCTATTTTTCCTTTTGAATTGGGGAAGAGGGAGGGCAAAAAAAGGGAGGAGATATATGAGGAGAGGGAACCGGTATGGGCTTCCGGAAAGGGAATGGTTGTCTTTTGAAAACACCTCTTGCTTCGAGCCTCTCCAATCGGGGGGGGGGGGGGAAAGATGTGCGCTTTCCGGAGGGGGGACAACATCGATACCAATGTTTCCGCTTGAGAAATCACAACTTATTTTGGGGGGGGATGGGGGCAAAGTACCCGTATGACAAAGGGAAAGAGAGGGGAAAGAATTCCCTCCTCAGGAAAGGAAGTTTCTCTTCCGCTGGGTGGGAAATAGACAGGAGATAGGTCAAGACAAGGGGGGAAGCTTCGTCGTTACACAAAAGAGGGAAAAAGTACGTCTATGAAAACCTCTTCTGAATCAGAAAGGAGGGGGACGAGTCGCGATACACAAGGAAGGAAAAAAGGGGAGACTTCGACCAGAGACCTTCTCCTGAGCATGCAAGCCTCACTATGTAAAAACTTTCACTTCGGCAAAAGTCTTGGAAAAAAGAGAGTCCACTCTTACCGGAAGGGGGAGAAAGGGAGAAAAAAAGCCCGACGTCGGCTTCCGGGAAGGACAAGTCCGGACCCTTCAGACCTCGAGAAGAGGGGATGGGCTACCTGAACTTTTCACGTCGAGGCAGAAACGAAAAAAAAGAATTTCGATGGGGTTCAAGTGAGTCTCAGTACCAGAACGTCATGGTCCTCTAAAGAACCGAACCACTTCGAGGGACAAAGACAGTCTTCGCGAGGAAAGAAAAGGGGATCACCATCTCTTTTGAGAGGAAGAACGAATGTTTTTAAATCGGGAGGAAAAAAGGGCACTCAGTGTTGAGAGAAAAGAAGGGGGGCGCTTCTCACGCGAGTTCACTAAATATCACTAAAGAGGAGATTAGACTTCCAAAAAACATTCGGGGGACTGGTTTTATCACGGGGAGGAGGAAGGCACCCACTCAGCTCTGAGGGAAAAAAAGGGTGCCTGAAACAAGATCCACACGTAATACTTTGAAGGGAGGGGTTCTCTCGCCAAGTGGGGCCCGAATGGCCGAACCAGGAAGGAAGGCTCTCCCGCAGTAGAATGGCTGCAAAAAAAAAAACCGGAAAAAAGGGGACACGATGGCCGAAGGAGGGATAGGGAAATTTGTGCAACGAGGAAAAAAGGAGGAACGGGATCTTCCCATTTGAGGGGAAGCACCTCTGTTAGGGGGGGAGGTGTGAACGAATTGGCCGAGGAAGTGTCAGGGGGTGTGCCGTCCAAAGAAAGAGGTTTATGTCTTTTATGGAGACTCCGAAAAAGAGGGGGGAAGAAGCGGGGGAGGGGAGACAAAGAGCTGGTTTTGCTCTGCAAGAAAGAGGCGCACTCCTCTTCCGAAAAAGGGGGTCCCACCTTTGTGAAGAAAGACGAGGGAGGGGGAGTATTTCGTGGTAGGAAGAGGAAATGAAAAAACGCCCTCCAGGAAGGAGAAACTCGATCGGAGAATGTCAGGAAAGCGGTCGATGATCGTGCTGTTTTCTCAAGGGGGAAAAAAGGGAGAGCCGGATTCTTGGGTAGCAGGGGAAGAAAAGGGGGGGGGGAAACTCCGGTTATACCTTTTTCAGAAAGGGAGGGGAAAAAGGACGGTTATCGGCCAGCAAGGTTATTGTACTTCGCTTCTTAGAAAGGAGAGAAAGAAGCCTTCCTCGTAAGTAAACCTCTCAGGATAGGGAGACTCTCACCACCAACACTGAGGGAAAGAAAAGAGAGAACTCTCTAATGAGAGGGGAAGAAGATTCTCCTACGGCGGAGGGAGGGAGGAAGAATTACCAATACGTTCGGAGGGAGAACAAGAGGTGACAACATCTTTAACCCTTTGAAAGGGGAGAAAGGGGGGGAAGCCGCCTCCCCCTACTCTAAAGAAAGAAGGGAAAAAAAAAAGCAGCACTATCCTCTCATCCTTCTTTCGACCAAGAAGGAAGAAGCTCAGATCGGTGAGTCCGAAGTGCCAGGAAGCTCCTACCAGTAAAGAGGAGGGAAAGGAAGACAGACGGATCTTCGCCTCTTGCAAAAAAGGGGGGGGAGGTCCTTCTCTTCGCGAAAGAGAGGGGAGGGAGGCTGTCGCCTCGCAAGAAATTCGAGGGGGGGGAGAACTCCAACTAGGAGAAAAAAGAAAGATAGCCACTACGAAGGCATACTAAAAGACATCAACCTAGAAAAAGCACCAACTTCTAAACAGAAATGAAAGAGGCCATTCGTGATGAAAGATCCCTGAAAGAAGAGGCATTCTTTCACAAAGGGGGGTCCCTTCGAAAGTTTGCTTCCATTCGGGCCAAGGGGGGGAAAGAGACGGGACTTCGAGGAAAGTCTTTCACAAAGGGGGGGGAAGGAAGGTTCTTTCCAGCTGCGGAGAAAAGTTGGCGTCCATTACGGGATGGAAAGAGAGACTCCTGAGGAGAGACTTTTAGGAGGGGGCAGGACCGGCACCTTCATTACGAGGGGGGGGAAGGGGACTTAGTTCCGCCATGCGTGAAAGGTAAAAGAAGTTTTTTGGGGAGGGGGGAGAGGGGATGCTTGCGGGAGGAAGGTCAGGCCCTGTGTTTATACGCGAAGAAAACTTGCTTCACAGGTGGGAACACGTCCCATGAAACTAGGGGGGAAATAGGGGTCGGATCTCTTGAGGGGTGTCACCACTCTAATAAAGAGGGGGGGGGGGATGGGGAAAATTATTGGGAGGGACAAGGGGAAATTAAAGTGGGAGGGAACTGCACCTGCTAAAGGAGAAGGAAGGAGACCATGGTTTACACCGCGCCAGGGAGAAGGTGGAGAAAGGACTACCGCAACGTTCGGTAGCCAGAGAGGGGAGGTTGATGAAAAAAGAGTCGGGAGGAGGGGGGAAAAAGAAAGAAAAGTCTGGCTTTTTCGCAACGCAGGGGGGAAGGGGACCTGCAGCTGGAAGTCAGGCTCACTGCCCTGCAGCAGGGAAGGTCGTTAGTCTTTCCTGCTCGGCGACGGAGGGGGGGGTAGAAGATCATTACTGGAGTGGGAAAAAAAAGAAGGTCGAGAAGTATGCCTCCGAGGGAAGACGGTGACGCTATGCTCGGTTATGGAAGAGGGGGAAGAAAGGAAAAAATTCGGGTGTCCTTGACCGGGGGGAAGGGAAAGGATGAAGAGAAGACAGACTTTCCTAGAAAGGGAAGAAGGGGAGGGGAAAGAAATGGGACGGAAGCGGTTCACCTGGCGGAAAGAGGGAGAAGAACGGGGTCCTCCGGTACTGCCGTTCTAAATTAAGCAAGGGGGGAGGGTCCCCTTTAGAAGCCTATCGCGGGGTAGCGGATGTTGAAGAAAAAAGAAAAAAGGGAGAAGACAGTCGCAAAGATCTCGCAAAAAAAGAGGGGGGTCATGCCGCCCGCGTTCTTGGCTGAGGAAAAAAAAGCTCCTAACTCGGCCGAAGACAAAGGTGTAAAGATCACCTTTGAAAAGGAAAAGAAGAGGGGGAGGGGTTTTGTCAATGAAGGGAGGGAACCAGTCCCCCCAGTGGAATCTCAGGAAGTAGCAATCAGCTTGCGTCCCCCTGGAGGGGTTGGGGAAAAAAGAAGGTAGATAAAAAGAAGAAGGAAAAGAATAGAAGTTCTTGCTCCACAAAAAAAAAAAAAATCCGCCTACCTTTTCCCGAAGCGGTGGAGAGGAGGGGATCGTCTATCATCACGACAAACGGGTCCGTCAAGGGAGATGACAAAAAGGAAGAGGGTACGCTCCAAGAGATAAGACACGCTTTGGCGAGAAAAGGGGTAAGTTACCTGGGCGATCCTCGTGACCCGAAGGAAAGAAAGAAGAGCTTTTTAAAACCTTTCACCGGCGGGACGGGAGGAGCGAGAAGGATTTGTCGGAGAAGGGGAAGGAAGAGAGACACTACACGGCGCCCTCATAGGGGAAAGAAGAGGTCCTGACCTCGAATTGCAAGGGGGGGGGGGGAGAACACCTTTCGTGACCGGCGCGGGGAAAAGAAAAAAAGGGAAATTTCCTTAGAAGAAGGGGGAGAAAAAGACAGGGCGGTTTTCATTAACACTCCGGGGAGGAAAAAAAAGGGGGAAAGCATCTCTGCGAGAGACTAAAGGGGGGGGAAAGGAGAAAGAGCTCTACCAAAGGAAGAAAGAAAAAGGAACAAATCAGTAGACTCCGGGGGAAGAAAAACGTGATGCCTCTTGGGGCGCAGAGAAAAGGATTCTTCCAATCGGCTCCGTCGAGAAAGAGAAAATCAAAAAGGAAAAAGAGAGACTCAACACACAAAGGAAGGAAGGGGAGAGGAGGTTGTATTTCCTAGCCTAAGCTAATGAGATAGAAAACCCCGCGCCGTGAGTCATATCAGGACAAGAGGCCTTCATCACTTTGCTTGATGGTCAGAAAAGGTCGGCCGTCTCCTATTTGTGGGGTGAAAAACTCCCGGAGGAAGATTTTCCGGAGGGAAAGGAAGGAGGCTCGCCTATCTTCTTCTTAAGGTCGGGCGTTGAAAAAGAAAGAAAGGAAATTCATTCTTAAGTTATCACGGCGGGAGAAGGGCCCGTGGGTCTTTTAGATCGAAGAAAGCGACGGCAAGGTTTGTCGCAAGAAAAAAAAAAACGGGTCTTTCATCCGTCCGGGCGGAGATCCACTTCGAGGCGGGCGGAGGAGAAGGTTAATTACTGAAACTGTACGGCCATGAAAAGAAGAGAGGAAGATTGGATAACGTCCCTCAAGGGTATGTTTGAGGAGGAGGATCACTCTGTCAAGTCCGGGATCAAGAGCGAAGGGGACATAGGGAAGGACCTTAAGCTTTCGCGAGAAAAGGAGGGGACTGAGCGGAGGAAAGAGAAATCTCAGGGGGGGGAGAGAAAGAAAAACCGTGTCGTGGATGGCTCTACGAAAAAAAGAGAAAAGTCCTACACACGCAGAAGAAGGGGGGTCTTCGTATCAGCCGACGAAAGAAAGAGGCGTTGTGGTTTCAGAAAAAGAAGCTGGAGGCGCCGATGGTTACGCTGAAAAGAAAAAGGGAAACCTCTGATGTTGCAGACCCAAAAGAGGGGGAAGGTTTTGTAAGGGGGGAAAGGGAAAAGCCAAAGAGGGATTGGCAAAAGAGAGGCGGAACAGTTGAGAGGGGAAACGCTTTGAGAAGAGAAGGGGCCATTTTGGAGGTGGAGAGAGGAAAGAAGCCCTCAGCAGGACGAAAGATAAAATAGGTTTGGAGAGTAAGAAAAAGGGAAGAAGCGGCGAGTGCGGAAAAGAAATAGAAAAATGTTTCCGAGAGGAGAGGGGATCACAAACTTGAAGTGGTGGGGGGGAGAGTGTATAAGTAACCCTTAGGACAAGAGGAAAAGAGAAGGACCCCGCCGTCTCTCACAGGGGGTGCACCAAAAGGCTGACCTTCCTTCGTTCGACTAGGGGAGATTCCAGGGGACCATGGAAGAAAACCTGCCATGGGAAAAGGGAGAAAACCAAAAACAGATCCCTATACAAGAGAAAAAAGAGAGGTTACTCCGACACAGAAAGGAGAGTCAATTATCTATCCAAAGAGAGGGAAAAAAGGAAATGGAGTATACAACACGATCTTACGCAATATAGTACGGGGCAAGAGAAGACAAAAAGGAAGGTCAGGGGAGAGTTCATTCACGTGAGACTGAAAGAACGCATATTAACTTACTTGGGATTTCAGAATAGGGGACATCCGACTTCTCAGTCTGAAAAAAAGCAAAGAGGTTTCACAATCAAAATGAAAGAGCTTTCTACCGAAATGGCCAGGGAAAAAGAAGAAAAAAAACAATCACCTTATCCAAAGAAAAGAAGAAGGGGCACCTATGATTCTCACCGACTAGCGAGAGGAGGGGACTTCTACGACAAAAGGGGAAAATTTTAAACGCGAAATGAAAAAGGGGGGAAAGGGGAAACGGAGGAGAGATCAAACAAGATAAGGGGGTGTTTTATCACCGAACAAGAGAGGGCCATATCTCCGACCCGAGGGAAAGGGGAAGGGACTTTTCAAATCAACAGGGAAAAGGGGTACGTCTACGAGTCCTTTGTGAAAAGGAAAAAAAAGAAGATCAACTACTTGAAAAAAGAGGGAAACCATACCGAGGGGATTTTTTATAAACGCAGGGATCATACTGGAAACAGCGAGGTCCTTAATTCGGAAGGGGGAAGAGAGATCTTTCACGCGGGGAGAGAAGGGCCATTTGGGGAAAGAAGAAGAATTCTTCACTTCAAGATCCCGCCATTGGGTACTTAGAGAAAGGCGGAGAAAAAAGGAGCGGACCCATTGTTGCCCGAAGAAGGGAGGAAGAATCTTTCCATTTGTGGACCAGGAAGCACCTTCACGGACGGGCACATTTTTGCCCACTTTAGAAAGAGAAAAAACTGGCCCTTGGGGAAAGGAATTGCCTGTAAGTGGAAGTTGTTTAGCAAGGGGGTGGGGGGAAGCCCCGTTCCCCGATAGTGTTAGGGGGGGAAAGCCTGCGTATTGGCTAGATGAGAGAGTTTTTGTTCGACGCTGGGGGGACGTTGGAAAAAAAAGAGAAACTGATTTTGCTCTTCCAAACTAAAAGGGAGCGTCCTAGCTCTAGAATCTTTTTCCAACCGGTGTAGCACGGCGAAGATACATGCAAAGGGAAAAAAAAGAAACGGTCTCTATGTCCTTTTAGTAAAACTGGCGAAGGACCTCCAGGAGTCAGGGGGGAAATTATCCTTATCTGGGGGAAAGAAGAGGATTTGTCGCCAATGTTCGCTTAGCGTGGGAGAAGAAGGAAGGGTCGGACGAGTAGGGGAATAATTCTCCGTTGAGGGGGGAAAGGGTTTCACCGAGGAGGAATAGGGGGTGATACTGGAAACCAGACCAGTTATTGTTACGTCGCGGAGAAACTATCAAGCCGTAAAAGAATCTCAAAGTTTGAAAAAAAAGAAAGAGAGAAGTCTCGTGGGGGAAAAACAACAACACTTATTAGGAGTAAAAAAGGAAAAAACATCGCGAACGGTCTAGGGGAGAAAACTTCTCTTCGCTGGACGGCAGGGCTACTAGAATACCAGTCTGGGGGAAGAGAAGAAAAGGAAAAAGGCGCCTCGTTTGACCCAGAAGGGGATAAAAGCTACCCGAGAGAGACAAGCTCAACACTACTTTAAAGGAAGGGGAAGAATACTTTCCCGGCTCCACAGCAATCCAGAAGAAAAAAACGGGGAAATTAACTAATCAAAGGGAGGGGAAAATCCTCTTCCTGGGGCTTCTTTAGGAGGAAAAAAAAACCTATGCTGTCCAACCGGAGGACGAAGGATTAGAAGACGGTTTGTACCACTATTGACGGAGCAAAAAAGGAGTTTTCTCTTTCTTGAGGGGGAGCTTTCGCAAAATCAAGGTTCTTTCGAAAAGGGGGAAGAGGATACGGAACAGGAGAAACCTACGCCGTCAAAAGAGGAGACCTTAGGGAAAAAGGGGAAAGGAAGTCCCCCCCTTCTCAAAAAGGACTCGCCATTATTCAGAAACCGGGGAGTGCTCCATTCTGGGCACAAGGGGAAAAGTGAAGGGGACATTTGCTGAAGGGGAAGAAAAAGGGGCCCCTCTCCTGTACAGGAGAATTCTTTCCCTGGAGAAAGAAGCAAAAGGGAAGGCACAAATTTCGTGATGCAGGGGGAGGACATTCGGGAAAGGGAGGGCTCAACCCTCCGGAGGGGGAAGAGAAAACTTGTAGGAGCTACCTCGCATGTCAGAGGAAAAAAGGAGGGGCCTTCTTATCCTACCTGCAGGAAAAGGGAAAAGGAGTTTGTGGTACGGGGGAAAGAGCTGGCTTGGCTTCGCCCGTCGTTGGAGGATGGCACCTGGGGAGAAAAAAAGGGAAAAGAGAGGGGTGTCCGGTTGCCCGGGGAAAAAAAGTCCAGACCCTGCTGTGAAAAGGACGGGATCTCGTGGCAATATTCTCGCAAGAGGAGGGGGGAAGGATAATAGATTTGTCGCGAAAGACAGAAAAAGGTCAACCTTTTCCATTAAGTTGTCGTTAGGAAAAGGGGGGGGGAAAGGGCTCTCCTGGACTGCGTAGAGGGGAGAAGATGGAACCCTCTCCTTCTTTTAGTAGGGAGACAGGGAGGAGAACGACGACCTTCACTTCAGGTGAAGCCCAAAAAGGGGGGCAGAAGAAAATATTCGCTGAGGTCTGCGGGAAAAGAAAGAAGGAGTTTCTTTTTCGAAAAGGCCTTGGGAAAAAGGAGGAAGAGGAGGGATTCCTGCTCAACGGGGGGAAGAAAGTGACCTGTGTAGTACTTCTGAGTCTGAAAGGGAAGCGGAGAAAAAGGGGTCGAATATCATTACGGCGTTTGAAGAGAAGGGGGGCTCCGTCGGGGGGGGGAGAGGAGGTGAAGGAAATCGGTGAAGAGGAGGGAGGAGGGCACAGGTCAAAAGAAGGGGGGGAAGAAGTACGAAAATGAGGATGACCGCCTCACTGAAGATCACCGATCTGGGGGAAAAGAGCAGGGCGAGAAATAACTCCGGCTTTGAATCAGAAATTCTTCAGGCTTGAAAGGGTCAGAAGGTACTGACCGATGAGGGAAAAGTGTTATTCAACCGATATACGAAAAAGCTGGAAAAGGGAGACAATCCCTCGCGCCGACAAAAAGGAGAAAAACTATTGGTCGAGGTGGGAAAAAAGCTTTCGGTCGGTCTTCTCCGGCAGGGAAAGGGGAAAGCGAAGAAAGAGACAGTACTCCAGAGGGGGCACTCAATCTAATTCCCCGTTTGTTGCCCATAGGAGGGTTGTGGGGGGGGGGGGGGGGGGGGGGGGGGGGGGGGGGGGGGGGGGGGGGGGGGGGGGGGGTGGGGTGTGGGGGGGGGGGGGTTGTGGGGGGGGGGGGGGGGGGGGGGGGGGGGGGGGGGGGGGGGGGGGGGGGGGGGTGTGTGGGGGGGGGGGGGGGGGGGGAAAGGAAAAACAATTACCCACCCCGTAATAAAGAATGAGGGGGTCACTCCGCGGCGTCCCCCGGGGAGGGAAAGTCCCCCATCAGGTATATCCAAAGGGATAAACAGCTCGAGATTCTGACGTGAAGGGAAAAGAGAAAGGATACCATCTTCGTCTATAAACCCGAGGGAAACCAGGGGGGGATATCCCAGAAGAGGAGACAGCACTACCACCGTTTCGAATCATCATAGAGCAAAAGGAGTTTCTCTGTCCTCAAGATAAGGGGAATAAAGATGGGAAAGAGAAAAGTCAAGGTCTTAAGATGTCAATAATGGGAAGAAAGAAGGGGGAAAACTCTATGTTCTCCCCTCCCGTTGATGCTTTGGAGAGGGAGGGCCAGACCGTCTGCGCGAGAAGGAAGGGGGAAGAAGACACGGTTACTTCCTGAAAAGAAAAAAAGCAGCGACGTGAGTAAAAAGTAAGGGAAATTTCCCGACCCTTTTTAACGAGGGCGAAAACCTTTCCGTGACTAGGGCGAGGGTATAAAAAAAAAGTTTACCTTGCAAAGGGAAAAAGGAACTGCATACTTCAGCTTGGGTTGATGTGAACAAAAAGAAAACAAAAAAGCTCGCGAGCCGCCCCGCGCCAAAAGAAAAAGAGGGGCCATCACGACGACGTCGTCACACACAAGGAAGGTTGTGCTCTACATCAGAAACGGATGAAGGGAGGGAGACTGAAGCGAAACAGTGATATTCAAAAAAAGGGGGAGAAAAATATCTTCTTCTCGCCATCACCGCCAAGAAAAAAAAAAAACGGAGGAAAAAGGAGGGGGTGCGTTATGGGAAAAAGAAGATATGCATCTCAAGACTATTCCGAAAAAACGGGGAGAGGGGGAAAATTCTCTTCTGCGACGCCGGCATCAGATGGGGGGGGCTCTCACAACCTGTCGCCGGAGGGGGGGACTACTTCTTCGGGAATTGGGGGAAGAGGGACGCTGGCGCTGGGAAAAAGATGAGGAAAAGCTTACTCTCTGATGTTGGAAAAAGGAATGAGGATGAAGGGGATCCCTGCAGCTACGGACAACCGGTGGTCTGTTATAATCGCCGACGCAAGGGCAGGTGGTCAAGAATCGGAAGACAAAGGGGGAGGAATCCGTGTCCATATCCACGGCGATGAGGGGGAAGGGGAGAGGGGAATTACTTCAACCGGTCTGCAAAAAAGAAAAAGCGGCTCCATCATGTCAGTGGATAAGAAACATGTTTTTACCACCTCAAAGGGGGGAGAGGGAAAAAAGTCTTTCTCATGCGGATCGCCAAAGAGGGAATTCGGACATGTAAAGATGGGAAGCGGGGAGTATCTCTGATTCGGCGGGGAAAGGGAAGAAAGAGCAGGGCTCTTAAGTCGTCGGGAAAGAAGACTATCCTACCGCGTTTAGGAAAGACAAGAGTCTTCCTTGGAAACCAGGTTAAGGGAGGGAAATCTCCGCTCTTTATCCGAAGGAGGGGGGTGTAGCAGACTTCGAACTATAAGGGGAGGGGGAGGGTACGTCCGAAAAGGGAGAACCTCAGGGGACTCAAGGGAGAAGCACTACAATCAGCGAGAAAGGGAAAAGGTATGTGGGTCAACGTGAACAGCGGGAAAGGGGGGGAGGATTTCTGACAGTTGAAAAAGAGGTTTATTGCGTCCGGGCTCGTGCTCGTGGGGAAAAAGGGGAGGTGGACAAGGGGGGGGTCAGCGAAAAACCGAAAGATTTTTGGGAGAGATCGTGGACGCGTCCTTCTCTGAAGGGGGCTTGGGAGAGGGGGAGAGAGACCAAAGGTTCCAGGAAGGGGTTAATCACCACTTATTTGTAGGAAGGGTCATCTTTCCATTACCCTGTAGGACAAAGGGAGACGGGACTACGACAGTCCCGTCCCAAAAGATCTCTCTTCCCCTGAAGGGAAGGCTTTTCTCGACCAGGGAGAAGGAGACAACCCCGCCCTTTTTCAGGTCAAAAGAAGCGCTACCAGATGCCGACCATTAATCAGAAAGGGCTCAATCTTCGGAAAAAGAAAAAACGGGGGAAAGAGGTCGCGATCCACAGCTTCTTTGACCAAAGGAACGTAGAACCACTACGAACTCCGGGAGAAAGGGAAAAGGAAAGCTTGGAAGATCTTGCAAAGGAGGAATAAACCCTCTCGAAGAGGAAAAAGGTCGAAAATTCGTTTGGGAGACCAGAAACGAGGAAAAAAAAAAGAAACCTCGACCTCCTCGACTCTTTTCAAGCAGAGGAGGAGAGATTACCTTCACTGCCGGTCCGGAAAGAACCGGGAACCGTAGCCGACGAAAAAGGAAGAGGGAAACAGGGTCGGATATAATCTACGGGAAGGGCGGGGAACGACCACTTCATGGCCCGGAAAAGGGGGCCCAATCCTGCAATCCGTTCACCGAAGGGGGAGGGCGCAACCTCTAGAGGAAGTGATCACCGGCTCTTTCTATTGACTCTTGCCAAATATCTTCCTACCCGAAGTGGAGAAAAGGTCCTTTACGTGTCAAAATCACAGCATTGGGTGATAACTACTCGAAAAGGGGGGGTGTAATATCCCCTACTACGTCGCGAAGGGACTTCACCAGTACCAAAAAAAACAGGGAGGACTGTTGATCACCAAGGTGAAGGACGGATTCCTTAATTTCCTGAGAGGAGGGCGCCTAAGAAAGGAATGAGAGGGGGTTCCACCGGAAGGCGAAAAAAAATGTGTGAAGAGTTACGCACCAAAGGCCTCCTTTTTGCCCTAATGGACGGAGGAGGAAAAGATCGGCCCATTTTTGAAAGGAAAACTGCAGGGGCCCGGATAGGGGTGACCTAATGGACCAGAGAATTCTTCCCATTTGGGGAAGGGGGGGGGAATCCCCTTGCGGGAGGGGAAAGGTGGAAGAATTGCCTGAGTACATGGGAAAGGAAGACCGTTGTTGCCGAAAAGTGAGGGGCTTTTTAGTAGCCGCCTGCTTATGTGAAAGAGAAGTTTTTCTCCGCGGTGGCGGGAAAGAAAACTTCTGTAGTGGAGAGGGGAGGGAAAGAAACGAACTTCTGGAGGGAAACAAGCGCTATCCGTACTCGTGGTCCAAAAAAAAAGAGAATCATCCGGGACGAGGCCGGGGAAGGAATGGTCCCTGTAAAGGAGACACAAGAAACGAAAAAAAAGTACGTCGAGGTCAAGGAGAGAGGAAACCGTATTATAAACGAAAAAAGAAAAAGACGGCCTTCGCCAAAGTGAGGAGCAAAAGGAGTCGTGGGGAGCGGCGATCCGTAAAAAAGGACTCAAGGGGGGGGGAAAAGAGGCGAAGGAACCGGGGGAAGAGGGGCCGCCAGACAACTATGGAAAGGACAGCGATCACGAAGGAAGAGAGCTCCTTTTTGAAAAAACAAAAAAACTCTCTAAGGGTCGGAGAGAGGGGCGCTCAACAACACACTTCGGGGGAAAGAAAGATAGAGAGGAAAAAGTTCTACTTATCTTGCGCGGAGGGGGGGAGATTTCTACGACGCGGAGTAACCAATAAAAGCAGGGTCCGATCACAGCAGGAGGAAAGGGGGAAAAAAACCGGGTATCACCTTAGAACCCAGGGAAAAGGGCGAAGTTTCCGGCAAAAAGAAGAAGTCCCGGCGAAAAAGGGAACAAGCTACTGCCGAGAGGAAGGAAAAGAGGGGTAACTACGGTAACGTAATCATAGGGGGGGGGGAAAAAAGGGGAGGGGGTCGTTAGTTCATTTCATCGAAGGAGCGCGACCGAGGAGAAAAGAAACGGCTCTTCGCCAGGAGGGGGAAAAAAAGGAAAACGAGTCCGGGAGAAAGGACAACAGTTCTTTCTTGCCATCGCAAACGAAAAAAAAGATGGAAAAGGGGCGCACCTCCAACTCAGGCTACACCATAGAACCACTACCGCCGGAGGGAGGGGAAAAAAAACATCACCTGCCTGAAGAAAAACCCTTTCCAACTAAAAGGACACAAATGTCCCGAAAAACCGGGGAAAGGGGTGCTGCAAAAGGAAGGAACAAATGGGGTTGGCTATCAGAAGGAAGAAAGGGGAGGGCACAAATTCCCGATCAGGAGGCGTAGGGGCCCAAATGGGAAAGAGAAGAAAGGTGGGCCCAGGCGTCAAAAGGGGGGAGTTCCCAAATTTCCTCTCAAAAGAGGGGTTAACTCTCTTTAAACTTGTAGGAAAGGGGGAGAGTTCCTTCACCTTAAAGAAGAGGGGAGGGGGTGCCGGTATTCCAGGGGAGTGAAAAGAGGTTTTTACTTTGAAAGTGAAGGGGAACCGTCTTAGTTTGAGTAGGATTGCACTAGAAGCGCAACCATTCCGATAGACGAAGGAGGAACCGAAAAAGTTTCACACCTTCGTTCGTAGCTCGGGAAGAAACAATCTCGTTGTCAAAACGGTGGAGCCGCGCCGTACTTTACCGGAGGGGAAAAAGGGAGGCCACGGGGCCATGAAGGGGAGTTAGGAAGGGGGACAAAAGGGAGTAGATTACTTATACTCATAGGTGAGAAGGGGGAGGAGGGCTCCTTTGGCGGTGTCATCGAAGAGAGGTGAGGTAGCCCATCTCTTTCATGTTGTGGAAAAAAAGAGGAAAAGGTCTTCGGGTCAACTATTTAGAAAGAGGCTGGGGAAAAAGACGGCCCTTTAGAGGACTTCTCTTGAGGAAAAGATTCCTCTCCTTGCCCGGTGGGGAGTACTCCGATCAGGAGAAAAGGGTCTTGCGCGTGGGGAAAAGGAAAAGAAAAAGAGGTGGATCGCTAAGTAGCTCAGGGGATGAGGGGGAAGGACTTGTATTGCATCTTTTTCTAAGGGAGATGCTGTTGTCTTGACCGAAAGGCAAGATCACCTATCTTAATTAGAACAGGGGGGGGGGAAAGAAAGGGGGGAACGACTTAAATGGGGGGGGAGAAAACTGCTTCGTCGACCGGAAAAAGGAAGGGGGGACTCCTTTTAGCTTACTCATCTGACGGCCCAAGACCTCCGTGGGTTTCAAAAGGGATAAAGAAAATATCAAAAACAAAGGTTTCGATAAAAGCACAAAGAAGGGACCTCGTTCAAAAGATCTAGGAGGGGGGGGGGGACGATTTGTCGGAAAGGCAGGGGAGGGGGGAGGGGACTGCCCTCCGTCAACGTCCCAAGGAAGATCGCGGAAGTTACTCTCAACTTTTCCTCCTAAGAAAGGGAAAATGTGTGTCCCATTCGAGTGGGGGGGGCAAAAATGAAACCCAGAAAAGGAGAAGGGGGGGGGGAGGATGAACCTCCTCTTTCTGGACCGGAGGTTGGAGGAAAAACAGGGGGAGACTCCACTCTATATCTACGGGGAGCCACTCACACACGACCGCGGCTAGGCGATCTCCGAAACTGGGGGAAAAGGGAGGGGAAAAAGAAGGGGGGAAGAAGAACCGGAAAGGGTCAAAAAACTTTTTCTATCATCATATCCCTGCGAAAAAAGAGATTTTATCATGGAAGAAGAGACTCCTCCACCTTTGCGAAGAAAGAGGCAGAAAGGAAGGAGATCCTCTCTTATCCCGGACTTTGGAAAGAAAAAGAGGTTTCTCCCCGACCGGGAGGAGTAAAAGGCAAAAAGCGGTACGGTAGCCAAGAAAAGGAGGAGAGGGGGGAACAGGCAGAGGGTAACGTAAAGGAGAAGGAATCTTACCACTTTATCTCCTTAAGAAGAAAAAAAAAATGGTTTCCCGATTATTTCCGAGGACCGGCCTCTTCTGCGGGAGGGGGAAAGAAGACAGTAGCCCGCCGTGCTCCCTTAACGGAGGGACTGGGGGGTACGCGCTGACTACCTCCTCTTTTGGGAAAAAAAAAAAAGCCCCTCGCAGCGTCTAAAAGCAGCAAGAAGTCTTCACACCCTCAGGAGGAAAGGAAGGGAATGTGCTTAGACAAGATCAGGAAGGGAGGAAGGAAACGCTATCTGCTCGCGAGAGAAGGGGAAAGCCATCTGCTCGTCTATCCAGAAGTAGCTTCTGCTAGGAGAGATCAACAACCACACCTTAATTAGGAGAAAAAAGAAAAGGATGGGCAAGGGAAAAAAGAGTCTACTTCGGAAAAAGGGGCAGAAGAAAAAAGGCGTCTCTCCATGCGCTTTCGCGACGAAACAGGGGTTCTAGCACAACCCGTCGGAGGGGAGACGAGGGTTTTTCCTGCGTCGTCGGTGATGGAAGGGGGAAAGGAGGGGATTGGCGCGGTCGTGAGAAGGGGATGGAAGTTTCGCGCTTACAGGAAAGGCAACCGCCCCTCGTCTGAAAGGCCGGGCTAGTCAAGGTACCGGGGGGGAGGGGAGGGAAGAAACCGCCGCCGAGTAACTGAATGTAGACCAAAGGGACGGGGGCACTTTCTACGTTATGAAGAAAAGAAGACCAGGAGATGGGCTGGCTAGGAGGAGAAAAATTTCTTCCCATTACAAGGAAAGAAAGTATTTTCGTACTTCCCGAGGTGGGAGGGGGGGGACAAAACTCACTTTCCTTTGAGACCAGAGGCGCTTCACATCACCGAAAAGGAGGTAATCGAGGGGAAAAGGGGAAACATCTTTCCTTACTCTTACTCTTTCGCGAAAGAAAGGAAGATACTCAACAATCTCCTGGGCATAGATGGGGAGAAAAAGTTTTTCGTGGACTAGAGAAGAAAGGAGAGAGAAACTGCCTACAACTATAAGTTAAAAGTTTCGCGGAGCAAGAAAAAGAGGGGGGGGGGGGACAGAAAACGAGAGGGCGAGATTGTGATCTACCTGCTTTTTTAACGAAAATAATCATTTTACTCCCGCGGAGGGGAAGACGACATCCAAGCTCTAAGGGTGGAAGGGGAGGGGGGAAATGGAACACCAAAGGACGAAGAACACGTTTCCTTAGATCTAGGAGGGGGGGAAAAAAGTTAACATCGTGGAGTGGTCGGCCTCTTCGGAGGGAAAAGGGGCGGTGGAGAGGGAAAAAGAGGCCTCACCTCGCCAGGGGTGTTGCGATATCTTTTGCAGAGGAGCGAGGTCCTTTGGTATGGGATTCCCCTCAGCAAACAGGTGGGGAGAAGGGATAAGATTTGAATCACAACGGAAAAGGGGGCATTCAGCTGGTAGAGGGGGAAAAGAAGAGTTATTCGAACATTTCGAAAAGAACGGGCTCAACAATCCTTCGGGGGGCTTCGTAGGGGGGGGAAAAGGTGATCTGGCCATTTCGATGGAGGGGAAAGAAAAAAAATTGGGAGGTATTTCGGAAAGAAAAAAAACACTTACTTCTAGAAAACCGCAAGACAGACCTCACTAAAAAAGGCCTAACTTTCTAACCCAAAATGGGAGCTCTACAAAACGGAGGAGGAGGAAAGGTCCAGCCTCACTATTACTACAACACCTTAAGGGAGGGAATATCGGTTGGCCGGGGCACTCTCAATTCCTCTTCTTAAAGAGGATGTCTCCAAGGGACAAGGAAAAGCCCTACGGGGAGAGGGGGAGGAAACGCCGAAAGACTAAAGAAATGAAAATCGTTGGTCTACCTTAAAAAAAAGGAAGCACCTATCCCGAACCGAAAAGAAGGGGGGAAATAGGAGAAAGTACCTCTACGGGGGAAGGGGGAGAAGTGCAAGTAACGTCTAAAAAAACAAAGGGAACGCTTCCAATCTTTCCAAATCAGGGAGGCGCGACGAAACCTCTATTACACGTGGTGAGGAGAGGTCTATTACTAAAGGGGGAAAAAATAAGCCCCTAGGGGTGGTTCATGCGGAAAAAGGGGGAGGTGCAAGAAAGTCTACTTGACTGTGGGGGAAGGGCACCCAGTGCAAGAAGATCACATAAAAAGCCAGCAGCGATTACTTCAAAAAAAGATTAAACAACGGGAGGTGGGGGGAGAAACTTCACCACTCAGTCAGGGGGAGTTCAATCTTATAAAGACAGTAATAAGGGAAGCAGGAGGGGCAGAGAGAAGGGGGAAGGGGCAAGCATCCCTCCATTTTTTCCCTACTGAAAAAGGAGAGGGGCCCATTTTTTCCTACTGTGGCCGGGGACAGATCTTTCCATTGGGGGGAAAAATAAGAAAGGAGGCAAGGGACAGGGTTCGTGTATCAAAGGGGGGAAAGAATTTGCCTATCAGGGAAGGGGGGGAGAAAGGGGGAAAACCAGGGCCCGTAGATTGATGTGAGGAAAGAGGGAAGGGAGCTGCTGGGTGTCTCCCGAGTGGGAGGGGAGAAAAGGAAGTTGCGCTGAGAAACAACTGCAAGAGGCCGGAAAAAAACCTTTTGTTTCACTCCGGGAAAAGAGAGAAAAAAGGCTTTCCTATGGGGATGGTAGGATCTACTGGGCCCAGAAAGGAAGGAAAAAACGGGGGATTACACCGCGACGGCTTGGAAACTCTAAGGGGAAAGGATCCGTCTTCGCTGAAAGGGGGGAGGAGGGAAAAACTTCACGTGTAGGAAGAGGAGGGGAGCGGACTTCCCAGTTCGGGTCGAAGGAGACATATTCGAATGCCGGGGAAAAACCATTTATTGTAAACTGTCAAAGGATCCGCCGTCCCTCGAAGAGAGGGGGGGGAACGCAAGGGGAG
>Ga0179593_1311563_pt1 | contig 20491 bp, 29 predicted proteins | sample CZODoug2_1_08_16_FD_185931 | JGI IMG/M metagenome (GOLD analysis project Ga0179593, IMG submission 185931) | Vadose zone soil fungal communities from Angelo Coast Range Reserve, California, USA - CZODoug2_1_08_16fungal (PacBio error correction) | ecosystem: Environmental > Terrestrial > Soil >...
TGAAAAGAGGCAGAACAGGGAAAAATAATCCTCTGACAGAAATCTCGCAAGGTTAACGGGGGCCAGTGATTACCGCAAAAGTAACCCAACGTACTGGGATCGAAACTACAAAAAGAAAAATGGGAGGAGGGCCAGAAAGGTGAAAAAGGTCACCGAGGAAAAAGAAAGGTCAAGTGTCGAGTGCAGGCCGCGGTTCGAGGGGGAAAAGTATTGAGAGAAGGGCGCCAAAAGGAAGGTGCGCACCACAATAGGGCGCGCATCAGACGGCATCAAAAAAAAACAACGTGGCCAAGGCCAGAAAAAAACTCTGGGAAAAGATGTCAATGTGGGGAGTTGGAAGAGCTAAAACCAACCTGGAAAGGCCAACCTGGTGAGAGAACGTAAAAAAAGGTGAAACTCATAAAGGAAGAAGCAGGCAGAGGGAATTGCACAGGTTTTTCTTCTGGTTGGGAAAAAACACGCAGACTGGAAGAAAACGGTGACAAACCGTTCCCGTCGACACGAAAAACGGGGGAAACTAGTTGGGCGGACTGAAGAGAAGGCAAGCTGAAACGGGAGGAAACCTGTTAGGGGAAAAACTCCAAAAGCCGCAAAAAAAAAGAGAAGGGCTGACCGGGTTGCGGCTAAGCCGGGGACCACCCACTTGAGAGAAGGAATGGACCCTAAGATGAGCAGCCTACACGGTAAGGAAGAGGCCCGCAACTTGACGAGAGCAAGAAAAGAGATTTCACGAGAAAACGGGAATGGGGGGACTATCATGGAAAAAAGATCCATGGGCGGGCTAATCTAACCTAGCCTCGCGAAAAAAGCTTAAAGGGCCCGGGGGCGGGGAAACGAAAAAAGGGGAGGGCCGGTCTTCTGAAGGGCGAGCTTCAGGAAACACACAACACACGGGATCCGAGTCGACCCAAAAAGGCATTGAAGGGCGTTCAACCCCGCCAGTTCAGCGTAGTGGTGGAAAGGTAAAAAAACTACCGCCCGGAAGGAAAAAAAGTTGCAGCCCGCCTGAAATTGGACAGAATCGGGAGAAAAACCGGCCCGCTACCAAAATATACTCCCGAGTGGAAATGAGCAGCGGAAAGTAGGCCTTAGACATGTGGCGACGGAAAAAAAGAGTTGGACAAAGTCCAATAAAATGTAGCTGCAGTGGAAGCAGGATCCATAGGGAAACAGCCTTCACCGCAGGAAACCGGCCTGCCTGTTCAAAAAAACGACAAAACTTACCGAGAAAAAGTCGGGGATGTGGGCGCAGAAATTCGGGAACTAGAGGGGAAAAATTGGCGGATACGAAAAAAAAAAAAACCGCACGAAAACAAACGGGCGGGGTGGGACTGGGGTTACCTTCAGAAAGGGGCGACAATCCCGGAACCGGACGCGAAATCGGATTGAAATGTTGGGTTAGGAAAGGGGGGCCGGGGGAACCCTTCAGTCAAAAAACACGATTGAAAAATGCATGGGGTGAAATAAATCAATTTGTGTAAACAGAATCAAACCCCACCACGAAAAGAAAAACCGTCGGGCAAGCAGTTTAAGGTATTGGGGGGGATCCCCAGAAAAAGAAGAGGAAAGAATTAAGTTTCAGAGAACGAAACGAAAATGCGAATCCCGCACCAGGGACCGGAGACCACCGATAGAGGTGCCCATCGGTGATGAAGCCGGTAGCCGCGGGAAACACCAAGGAGGTCAAAATAGGAAGACGGAACCATGAAAAGAAAGGAATGCTCGCTGATCAGATCGAACCTAACGACATGAACGACGTCCGAGCGTCAAAGCGAATGTTTTGGTGGAATTGAACAGAAAAGGGGGAACAACCGGGAAAAAGCACCACGAAGTACGGACTTAAACATCCGCCGCTCCGGATTCCGCAGGACCGCACCGCGGCTTGGAAAAAAAAAGGGAGGGTGCAGACGCACTACCCAAAAAATTCTGTCCCTTGAAAAAAGATAGGAGATTGAAAAAATATGGGCGGCTCCACGATCACAGACGGAGCCACTCAACACAAAAGACAGAGAAGAATCCACATAAGGGATCATCCGAAAGAGGGCCAAGCGCAGGGAGGGGACAAAAAAAAGTTTGGAAGATGTGTAGGCCATCAAAAAAAAAGGGGAGGGGGCGCCGAACTGTCATCAGGGCGAAATCACGCCGAAAAGGCAGGGAAAAAGGAATCTTTAGGAGGCGCCAGCCAAGGGGCCACGCACAGCGCTCACAAAGACAAAAACCGAACAGGATGTGAAAAAAAACACCGGAATTAGAGCCAAGCATCGAGCCGCCACGCTGTCAAGGATGGTTGAAAACGACGTCAATTGACGGGGTCCCTGCTCAGGAAACATTTTGAACAGATTGGCCACAGCCTTGGCAGCCAGAAAAAAACCCGGGGAAGGAGAAAAAAGAGTTCAAACAAGGGGAAGTAAAGGCCAAAGGGAGGAAAAGAGTAGAAATATTTGAAAAACACACCGACAGTCCGGCCAAACAGTATATGACAAAGAACCAGACGCACGGGGAAAAAAAGAAAAGATGAGGAGGAGGGAATCACCATCTGTTCATCTTTGGAGCCCTCGACAGGGAAAAAGGGGGGATCCAGACGCAAAAATCATGGCCAAAAAAAGCCAGCGCCCCCCCCGTACACAGGACGCCATCACTCAACAAAGAAGGGGGAAGAAGGAAAAATAGAAAAAAAAAAGAAAAAGGGGGCTCGATAACCAAATGAGAGGGTGGGCGGGCTGCTTGGTGAATGTGCAAACTGGATAAAGGCCGTCGATCCTGACATCCAAGCGATCAAGAGGGGTAAACAGGGAGAAGCAGCTAGGGGGGGAACCGTGGTCCCACGGGTAGTTCGCCAGATCACACGAGACGCCAAAGGAAAATAGAAAAGAGTGGTAACAGTGCACTTGGAAAGATTTCGGGAAAAACGTTTGGGGAACCTCTAGATCCGATCAAGCCGGCCTGGTGAATGGGGGATTGGAAAAAAAAAAAAGCAGGAAATCTTTCTGCCAAAGGCAGGCCAACGGGGGCAAAAGGGGGTACCGAAGGACAAACTCGCAGATCGTCGTCAGTACGAAATACAAGTTGCTCACGTCAAAAGGAGGGTCGTAAAGCGCGCGGAGGGGGGGGGCGACTGCAGGTGTTGCTTTGGAACTGTTGTTAGGTGTTTGGGCAACGGAGAACGGCGGGGGGAACACAAAAGTAGGGAAGAAGCTCGACGAGACCAAGCAAAGCGGGGAGCAGGTGGGGAATGAATGAAAAGCCCGGCGACGCGGGCGCCTAGCAAAAATGGCCAAAAAAGCGAGGTCACCAAAAGCGAGGCAAAAGACTGGTCCGGGGAAGGGGGGATCAGTGCTTGGTTTGTTAAAATGGATTCGAGGGGCGGGCGTTCGTGGGGTCGTCGCACGCGGAATAGAATCCGCCAGTTAGGGCATTCAGAAAAGGGGAAAAAGGACGATAAATCAAAATACGGTCGTTGCCACGGCACCAAGAGTCCTAAAAGACGAGACGGGACCGAAAATTGATGGGGGAAGCTCCAAAGGAAGCCGTAGATGTTTTATCAAAATGGGTAGGACGCTGGGGGTTGATACAGGGAGAGGCTAATCAGTGAGGGGAAAACAACGCAAAACAGAAAATAACATCGGCACGCGAACTGGATTGTGTAAGTATCGGGGGAGGACATGAGACATCGGCGAAGACCAGGAAATGAGACTTGGAACGATCTGGGGCCGTCGCGAAAAATGTTGAAAGAGAGACAATGGGGAACATCTCAGGAACAAAAAAAGCCGGCATTCATCACCTTGGGGGGTCGCAACGCACGGGGATCAGGGAAAATTTTGACCGGTAATTTGTGGAGGAACCTGTTGAGGGGTAAGATGATAAGGTGGTTCGCGCAAGGACCCAACGACCAAACTGCAACGGTCGTCGCAAACGGGGTTTCAGTTGTGGTAAGGGGGGGGGAGGGCTGAGTATCATCCGAGGGAAAAATTGCAGGCCAATCACAAACCACAGATCAATCCAGCCGGAAGAGGGGGAAGAAGAGGGGTGACAAGGAGCACGAAAAAAAAAAAAAATCATAGGGGAAGTACGAGTTACGCCTCCGGGGCAGCAGAACCGAAAATGAGGGGGCAACCCTTGAGGAACGGGGAAAATCACCCGGTTACATGGCGGGGGGGTTTTGTTTCGAAAAAAAAAGAAAACATCCTTAATTGACTTGGAACGTTGGACCTATCGCGCCGACCGACAGCACCGCGATCGGTGTGTGGAGCCGGTGACGGGAGGGGAAGGAACATAGGCGGGGAACGGGTTAGCTTGCTGGCGAAGGGGGAGCCGACAGACTCCAAAAGGGGGGTGACGGGGGGTGTAAAGAAGCACCTTTTGGTCGCACGCCCCGGACAAGAGAAAACCAGCCGACGCTGGCTCTTGGTAGCCCAGGGATGTTTCGCTTCCTGAGGCGAGAAGAAAACAGAGAGGTCCTTCCCGGGGGGGACGACCAGGGGACGGCCGGCTAAAACAAACTTATTGGGGTTCCGGGGCAAAGGATGGGTGGAGGGGGGGAAAAAAAATTGAAAACAACGGGCTACGGGGGAGGGGGGAAACGCCCAATCTCAAAAACTTCCAAAAAACGGGAGGAAATTGGTAAACCCTTAGGGGGGGAAAAAAGACCGTAGGGGTGCCGAGCCTAACGGCACGAGTCTGGAAGGGCAGAACAGGGTAAAAATGGGCACGTGGGAAGGAAGACGGAACCAGACGTACCTCCAGGGAACGGACGGAGCCAAGTCTCCTGCAGGCCTGAAATAGGGGCGGAAAAACAGGGAATGAATTAGGTCAGAGTGAACCTAGGAGTCGGGCTTACGTACCGGAGGAACCGGGGGTGCTCAACCTTTAAGGAAGAAGCGAAAAAAAGAGAGACACGGACTGTCCATTCTCAGAACCTCAAAGCAGGGTGGGGCAAAACTTCAAAAGCGCGGAAGGACGGCGCCCGCCGCCCAGAAAGGCGGCGCTGGTCTTGGTGCCGTCCCGCACGGGCTAACGAACCAGGCTTTCAAGAGGGCCTGGCAAGGGAGGTGAGCAGTAAACCGATCAAAGAAAACCTTAACGGGCGAAAAGAGGGGAACACTTGAAGCTTCGGTTTTCGAAAAGAGTGGATAACAAGAAAGGGTCTACCAGTCGGAGGAAAAGAAGGACAACAAAGGGCCACATCAAGAACTTGGCAACGGCCGGAAGCGTGATGCAAAGGTGAAACGCGAAGCAAAAAAGCTGCTGGGAAAGAAAGACGGGTCGGGGGGAGGCGGAAAAAAAGAAAGTCATAATGTTTCGAGAAAATCGGGGGTCAGAGAAAAAAAACAAAAAAAAAGGGGGGTGGGGGTTTGAGGGGAAAAATGGAGGAAGGAGCTAAACAGTGGGGGGGGGCGACACGAGATTGGGCGGCGCAAAAGGCAGAAAAATTATTCCTAAACGAAAAGACCGCCAGCCAAGAAAACGCAAGATCAGGGAAGCACAATGACACAGCGGCCAAAAAAGAAGTGCAGGGACGCTAAAGGGGGACAACGAGCCCTTTCCAACAGTGACGCAGATGCGACCAGCCCAAAAAAAAAAAAATAAAAAACTGGCGGAGCATACAAGACCGAAAAGGGAAAGATTCAAGGAAAGCTGGATTGGGGACTTCCCCAGGCTAAAAAGGAGCATCAGTAAGAACCTCAAGAAAAACAACGTAACTGGGAGGAGAAGATTTGAAGGCGGGACAATGGACAGGACCACAAAGAAAAGGGGGTCTTACGAAACACCCATTTCGGGAAAAAACTAGAAAGGGAGAGGGGAGAGCAATCGCGGCAAGTAGTACTACATCGAGGGCCCGGCCCTCAATTCTGACGGCGGTCATGTCCAAGAAAGGGTAGCTAGGTCGCTGGTTTTGGGAGGGGCCGCGGGGAGAGGAAGAAATAGGTAGGGGAACACCACAATAATGGTGCAGCAACCAACGATGTCGCGAATCATAAAGGCACAAGCTGGGTGGGGGGGGCCATCGGGGAGAGGGGAAACGTAATATTCCGAAACATACGTGTCCAAAAAAAGTGCTTGTGAGGGGGGGGGGGGAGGCGACGCCCGACAATGACAGACAGTATTCAACGGTATGAACCGGTGCACGTTCCTAAAAAAAAAACGTGATTGGCGGCACAGGTGGGCAGCTTTCCACGCCGCAGCTGACCGTGGGGAGGAAAAGGACAAATGCGACAATCGAAACCAAAAAAAGCAGAGAACAGGGAAGGGCCAGCCCCTTCCCGAATAAGAGGCGGGACAACAAGAAATGTATTCAAAAAGCACAAGCTGAGTGGAAAGAAGGAGCAATTCAAAGGCGAAATCAGGCAACACGCAACGTTAGTATAATACAAATTTGGAAATGTCCCAGGGCTAGCCGGTGGGAAAACTTGGGGGAAAAAGACGAAAACAGGATACATCCGAAGAAATGCGAAATCACACGAGTATGAAATGAGGGGAAAACGAAGAAGCACAAAACAATGGGGGGCGCCGAGAAAGGACCAAGCGGAGCGCTACCTCGAGAAAAACGAATGGGTCGGACGAGCCACGGGAAGGTAACGAAGGACGGAAACGGAAGGGGAGACGACAAACTCTGGACCATAGCGGACCAAAAAGAGGCTACCGAAACCAGGGTTGCCGAAGTTCGGGAAGGGGGGCCCGAAAACCGTAGGAAGGTCCTGGGGTTTCATTCCGGGGACCCAGTCAACGAAGCCGCAGTGTGCAGAAAAGCCCAAATGTCAGCAGAAAGAAATGCTCCGAGACGCAACGACGCAATGAAAACAGAACAATGAAGAAAGGGGAAAGACAGCCAAGGGCGGGCAGCAAACGCTGACGTGCAGGAAAAAGGTGAGTTGGAAAAAAACAGTCAGCCTTAGGCTGACAGGGAGGAAGGAAGCCATAGAAAATCCAAAGCCTCAAAAACCGTGCCCAGAGCCTGAGTCAAGAAAAAAGCAGAAAAAACCGAACGCGGACCACCCCCGAGGAGGATGGTGGCAGCCGCATAGCCAACGGGGAAGCCCCGAAAAAAGGAAGAAGACCTGATTTGCGAAAGAAAAAAACGCCCGCAAAAAACCCGGGGAGTTTGGGTTGTCACCAGGTAACATTTGACATCCAAAATTAAAAGGACACAAGGCGCAGACAGGAATTGGATGGATGGGGGCACAAAAGAGAAAGCCGTTTCGAAATGAAAAGAGTGGTGTGCTGCAACTTTGGGCTGCGATCGTAAGGGACCAGGCCCCTCCACCCAAAGACAAGAAAACACACTTCGCGAACGGGAAAAATGTACCGGGGAATGGGGGGGGGGTGAAGAAAAAAATAACCTCACAGGTTCCTGACCGAAAACAAGGTCTCCCCAGTGCAACGGCCACATGGGGTGAAAGTGGAACACCTGACGTTGTCCAAGGGGAGGAAATGAAGGAAGATCCGTGAGGCAGAATGGGGAATTAAATTCGAAGGACATCGAAACCGAACGACAAAGAAATGGGGAAAAAGGGAACCGACGGGCAAAAAGAAAGGAAACTAGGGAAGCCGGGCAAGGACGAGGTAAACGCGTAAGCGAGCGTCATGGTATATGTGCGTCCAGAGGGAAACCGAATCTAAGGAAGAAAAAAGCAAAAAAAAAAGACGACATCCGAGCAATCGTCGATCACAATCAATGCCGGGCCAGGGAGCCAAAATTGGGACGTCATGGTTGCCAGAGCACGACCAACAATTCTTGAAAAAAAACTTGGGGGGGGGGTAAGAGACGATTACCGGGGAAAAAAATAAGAAGCGAGAGACACGCCCGATATACAGGAAACCACGAACAGACGAACCGCCGGTTCTCATAACACACAGAATTTCCGACCAGATGGGAAGAAAAATGCGAGGGGAACCAAAGGCAATTGTGGGAAACATCGACTGGATGAAAAAGCGGACAGGGGAATAACTAACTCGATCCGAAAAAAGAAACGAAGCGTCGATGATATTCCGAAAATCCTGTGGGCAGAGTTTCCGCCAGCGCATCAGAGGGGAAAAACAGATTAAAAAAAAACAATGCCAGGATCCAAACCCACGGCGCCAGCAGAAGTCCACTAAACTGGCAGGAAGGAGTGATGCAAGAAAAATGGACATTAGGGGGGGGGGGGAGGGTAAACTCCGTATTCAAAAGTGTGAAAAAACAGTGGAGAAAATGGGGGGCAACCAGCCCGTGGCCGACTAAAAAATATACCCATCAACACAAAGGGAAGCACCGCGCGGGAGGAAAAAGGGTAAAAATAAACCCAGCGCTACACCTACGGAGGAAAAACAAGGACGTTCTGAGGAAGAAAAGAAAAACGAGAAAGAGGATGGAATCGCGCGAAAGAAACCATAATTGAATCAATCGCGAGCAAAACGGGCCTTATCCGAAGGGGGGGGAAATCGTAAAAGCAACAGCCTGAACTACCACGCCTACAGGGGGCTCACTAAAAGAAGAGAGACGACAAACAACCAGACAACGGAGGAGAATAAAAAGAAATATATTGATGAATCCGGAGAGTAGGGGGGGGTGGCCGTGGGCGATTGGCCGGAGAGAAAAAACGAATTGATCAAGGGAAAGTACCAGGGAGTCAAGAGAAACAAAGGTGATCAGAAAAACTCAAATCCTTTTTGAAAAACAAGGGGACCAAAGTAATTGAAGCAAATAATCAAAGCCAGAATTAACTCAGAGGGGGGGGAATCCCGTTCGAATAAAGGCCAGTCATAGCGAGTCAAAACTTCAATGGGAATGGGGGTAATCCATGGGGTGAATAAGAGGGGCAAAAGGGAAGGGGGCCAATCTTATGCAAAAAGGGGAAAACGGAAAGCGACGCAAGAAGGAGTACGGGGACGTCCATCAAACAGAAGAAGACACGGTCAGGGAGGACGAAGGCGCACGGGCAAAGGTATCGCGGGGTACCATGTTGAACATACAATGGGTCCGGGTTTTTACCGGATGCGCTCCGGCGTAACGAGGGGGGGAAACCCCCGGCCGGCACGTATCAGCAGACGATACGGAGGACAGCGGGGTGTGAGATCTACAGAATAATTAAAGCAAAAAAAAATACTTGACCTTCAGAAGGGGGGGGGGGAAAAAAATGTTTCAAAAGTTTGGGAAAACCTCACAGGAACACAGAAGAAAGACAAGACGGGGACCGGGTGCTGTGGGTATACTGCAAGTCGTACTGTCACAAAAAGCGAATCCGCGGCAAAGGAGGGAGGCTTAAAAAAAAGAGTGGGTTCAGTTCAAAGAGTGTATAAGGGGAAAGGGGGGGAGTCAGTGCCCAACCAAAACTCTTCATAAACGGAGGGGAATGCAAAAATTGATGGGGGTGAAGGCTTTCGAAGCGGATGCGGAAAGGGTGAAAGGCGTGGGAAAAAAGGGAAAAAGAGTGGAACCCGGATTCGTTATCTTGCGGTAAACAAAATCTACAATGAAACATAGAAAGAGCTGCACGTGGATCACGAAATCCCGCACATGTCAGTATGCGAAAAGAAAGTTCACTAGCAAGGGGGGACGAAAGGCCGTCGTCCGATGTTGACTATAAGACATGAAAGGGCCCCCGCCAGCAGTTCAAACAGCCAGCCGGGCAGTCAGCCACGCTGAATCAATTGTGGGGGGTCCGGCAAGAGCCATACAAGGCCCGGGGACGGGAAGGCGAAGGTGTTTGAAAGGTCGAAATAAATGGGCATGGAAAAGATCGGTTTAGCCGAGAGAACAACATCAATCCAAAAGGGACGTGAGCGACTGTTTCGTGGCTGGGGTTCTCAAGCGGTCGCGAACGCAGGCAAATCGACCGTGAAATCAATCGGATTCTTATACTTGGAAAAGGGACTACCGCCTACCAGACGAAACATAATTTTCATTCGGAATGCTATTTCCAGTCATTCCAAAGTTCAGAAAAAAAATCCACGGAAAGACGCCCAGTGGGAAAAAAAAAAAAAGGGGATAGGGTAAAAAATAAAAACGCCCGGGGGGTTTTTGGCGGGGGACGGGGGGGGGGGTTAGTCTCCAAAAATCAGGCTTCTTTATGGATTTCACGTCCGTTGCAAAAGGCAGACCAAAACAAAGAAACCAGCCTGCCGGCACCGGGTAAACTAGGGGGTGTCGCGTTTCGGAAAAACAAAAAATCGGGGTCCGATGGGGGCTGGGGGTTCGATTGGGGGATCAGAACTCAGGCCGACAAAAAAACAGCAAAAGCATCCCATTTGTCTGCCGCCGCACCCAGCGAGCGCCGAACACCTCAGGAGGATTTGGGGGAAGAGTCAAGGGGGGGAAAGGTTTCAGGAGCTTCGCCGCCGGACAGGCATCTGGAACAATGGAACAAAAGCGACGGTCACCTGCAGAGGTTTCACTAAGAAGTGGGGGGAGGACAGGAAAAAAACTGAAAATTCAGGGGTGAAAACGCAATAGAAGAGAAACCTCTAAGGGTTACTACTCGGGTAAAAAAATTTGGTCCAAAACGAAGCCAGAGGAAATTAGCACCACATAAATCTCTTTATTCAAGACACAGAAGTCGCGTCCGCAAAAGGGCCAGAAAAAAATCGGGAACTGGGAGGGAAGGTCGCGGCTAAAGAGTCCCTGAAACCGATGTCGGCGAACCCGACCGTCTGAAGGAGGTTCAGAAAAGGTTCCACTGAATAAGAGATCTCCGCGAAGCAAGACGTCGCAAAACAGTGTCGGGGCGCCAGCAAGCAATTTCCCAAGGAAGGAAACGAACAGCAAAAACTTGTGTTCCATGCCATTCAACGGGAGTGAAGCCTGGAACGGCCCGCCGAAAAGAAACGGCCAGAAAGCAGATTGGCGAGTGGCAACGTCGCGCGGTTTTCGACGGTTCGGACCACAGGGGTACGCCGCCGGCCTGGAGAGTGACCGAGACAGCCCCGGTGAAAAGACATCGGTTTCCCAGGAACCAGGAAAGGGAGGTTTTGAGGGACGAACGGGGTCAGTCTCAGAAATCTTCTCCGTCTGCGGGAAAAAAAAAAAAGAGGAAAAACAGGTTACAACTCAGCAGCACGACACTTTAAACTGGCCACAAGGGAAACCTGTGGAAAAAAGAGATCGAATGCTAAAAGGAAAAAAACTGTGCCGCTCACAAAAGGTGCGTCGGAGGAGAAACAGACAGCGTCCACACGTTGAAGGAAGGTTTCTAGGATCGCCGCACAGGAACCCAAGGCTTGTGGGCGATAGCCGGAAAAAATGGAGCAGTTGTGGAAAAAAAACAAAACGAGAGTTTTGGGTCGGCAACAGGCAGGAAAAATAATGAAAGGAGACCGAGCTCAAAAATCAACGCGAACATAAAAGACCGATGCTGAAAATTAAAAAAATCCGGAACAGTCAAATGTAACCTTAAGGACGGGAAGAGAACATCAAGTACTGGCGCGAAAAAACCGCAGGGGGCTGCCGCCGACAGGAAGCAGCCCGAAAGAAGTAGCAGATTGCACCTGGGGATTTTCGTGCCGAGGTCCCTGGAGCAAAATTCAACCGGAAGGGCAGCTAACGCAAAAAAAAACAGAAGGAAAAGAATGATAAATATAAAGGGGGAGCAGATGGGCCATGATCATGAAACCTCAAAAAGACAGTCACCGACTCTCCGGGAGGGAGTTCTTCTAACAAAAGGTCCGGGGAAGCCCGCCATTAGACCCAATCTTAAGGGGAAACACTCGTGGGAACCTATCCAAACTGAAGGCGCAAGAGAGTTCATTAACCTTTGGAGGGGTATCGTGCGGTGAAGTTGCAGGGGGGGCTGATCAGGGAGCGGGAAAAGGAAGGGACGAAATACTGATGGTGCGCAACAGAACACGGGCGACTCGACGGGCCTCAAAACCCAAAATTGCCCATACTTGCGAGGGGAGACGAAAGACAATGTGACGCTGGCGTGAATCGCAGACCCGGTGATACGGGAAAAAGTCACACCGTGAGCTAGGAAGCGCACGGTGAAAAGGGTCATCGCTTGGGAGAAAACTCCAAGGCACCTGGAGGCGACAGACACACGGAGCACCCACCGCAGAACGAAGAACCTTTTCACGAGTACACGCGACGGACCGAAAGCGGAAAGGGGGACAACCGAGGAAAAAAAAGGAAGGGATCGAATAGAGCCTGCCCGGGAAAGGGAAAAAATCGGCGAAAAGATGCGGGGGGGGAAAAAACAAGACGGCGGACACCGAAACGTTTCAGGCAAAAGCCCCCAGTGAAGCCTGTCCACCCGAGGAGAGAATGAAAAGTGGCTAGGGGAGGCGCGGCCAAGAAAAGTACGAAAAGAAAAAAGGAGCCAATCCAGGGGAAACTTAGAGGCAAAGCCGACGAAAAAGGAAAGACTGGGCGAAGCCAGCCCGGAGGGGACAAAATCAGGAAAAAAAGGAGGGACGAGCAGGGCCGACCTCAACCGGGATAGGTCCCTTTGAGAACCCCGAAGGTCTTGAGGTACCACAGACGGGTCAGGTATCTACGGACGAGTCGGACCCCCCAGCTGAAACCTAGTCGAAAAAACATCGCGGGGGGTAGGTGAAGAAATTTTGGTCGGAGTTTACAAACTAAAGGAGACGTCGGTGGTTCCAATGAAGAACACCCACCAATCGACGGACAAAGTTTGCAGCCATCCGACAAAGGGGGAGCAGAAAGGAGGTAAAAGGAAAAGAGCGGCAGCCTGGGAAGAGACCGCCCTGAAGAAACCAGGAAAAGCAGCGGCAATGGGCAAAATTCCCCTAAGGGGAAAACACTAAAAAGTGGAGCTTTATGGAAAAAAAACAAGTAATCCCTTCAAAAAAAAATCAAGAAGATAAAAAGAAAGAACATCCAAGCACAACCGTCACCAACCAAACTGAGGAACACAAAAGGACGCTACCGCGAGCAAAAGGCAGGTTGGTTGCGGATTGGTTTGGGAGACGCCAGGAGTCACCGTAAAAGAAAAGAAAAGGAAAAACGAAGAGAAACACGCCCCAGAAAGAAACCGGGGCGGGGTATGGTTTGGGGAAAACAGCATCCGGGTGCTAAAAGGGGGCTCATGAAAGGGTGGGCACCAGGGGGGGAAAGCCGAGGAAGGGAGGTATGGGAGTGAGGCGGGTCGTTACAGCCAATGATCCAGAATCACGGCTGTGACAGACATGTAGATTGGCACGTGGGAATGTGTCCGCGATCGAAAACCTCAAAAAACGGAACAACGAAAAGAAACGCAAAACGTTTCCGGGGATTTGGGGATGCAACATGTCGCATGAAAGTTATCGCCCAAAACAAAAAGTCAAAGCAAAAAGAAACAAGAAAGGTGAAAAACCGGCCGCCAGCGGAAAATCCTGCTCCATGGGTCTCACGCTCGGGGGAGGGCCCTCAAGGGAATTCGACGACTGATCATCAGTGACGCGGACTGGTCCCAAGATGAAGCGCTGACTGCGCAATGGAATAAAACGCTCTAGAGGAAAATGAGATGTTGGGGCCGTACAGAATTGGAAGAGATCATATAAAACAAGAAAAGACCCACCGAACTAAGAAAATTCAGAGCTTAAAAGCAAGTTCGTCAAGAGCTTTCCGGACAGAAGATGGGGGACCAGCACGACAACAAGGAGTCCGGGGAGAGAAGATGGGGAGGAACATAGGAAAGTACTAGGCCGCAAACATCACAAGCAACACGAAGTAAAACAGCCGTCTACATAAACACATCACGATAGAAGAACAGAAATGAAGGAGCCAAAGCGGGAAAAGAAAAAAGGGTCCGAAAAAAGATGGTGGTAGGCAAAAAAAGGGGGGAGGGAAAACGGCCGCCAAGCGGAACGAAATGAAACGTCGCTAAATCACCTACCAAAAAGCTATTAATCCGGGGAGGGGGGAGAAAGCAGCCTGTGGGCGCGTGGAAAGTAGCGGGGAATCAGCGCAAAAACGACAAGGGATGTCAAAAGGCAGGGAAGTGCAACAGCGCCAAGCGCGTCCGACCACAATTGGGAAAATGATGTTGAGACAGAATAAAGAAAAGGGGAAGTTGAGGAAGGTCGCAGACCAAAGGTGTGGGGGTAAACTGGGGAGAAAGCAGAAAAAAAGGTTGGCCGATCTGAAAAAAGAAGGAAAAGAAAGGGAAAAAACGCGAAGGGAGGAAAAGAACTCGAAAAAATAGAAACAACACTCTTAAGACGTCAAAACCCTTCCTAGAACGTTCGTTATGCGAAAATAACGAAGCAAACGGGGGCATGAAAAAAAGTCACTGAGGAAGGAATAAACAGCAGGAGGGAGTGACCATCGCCATGACGCAACTGGGGGTCCAGTCGTTGGTGGACAAAGGGAGAAAAAGCACCAGCAAACCCCAAGGGGAAGAAAAACAAAGGGATAGGCAAGACGAATCTCACAAAAGGGAAAAGGTAAAAAAAAAGGGGATGGGGAAGGGACTCGAGTGGTCAGAGGGAGGTGGCCTGATCTTAAAAAACGTAAATTCAATGCCACTAACGGGGGATGGAGGCATCAAACGAAGTCAAGAAGGGTGGGGGGGGGAGGAGCACTATCATCTTGGGGGGAAAAAGGGTGGGGACACCTTTATGGCGACATAATCGAAAAAGACTGAAAAATGGACCGCCGTAGGGGGCAAGCGCGGGATAGGTCTAAGATTTCACCATCCGACGGCTGATAAGCGGCCTGGGGGGGAAGATTTGTCAGAAATCACAAAAGGGTCTGGCTCCAATGCGGGAACAACGCGGGCAAAAAAAAAAACGGTTGGGGTCGACAAGGGGGAAGCAGCAGCAGAGGCGTCAAACGAGGTCGTCCAGAAAACGATAGGGAACAGAAAACAAAAGTGGCCGGAAACAAAAAAAAAAGGGCCGGGGAGAATCAGCACAGGTGGGGGCTGGGTGGCACCCGCAAAGGTCGTTTGTGTCGCTGAAGGGGACCGTCAAAAAGCGGAAAAAAATGGCAGCGAGAGATCGACGATAAAAACCCTCGACACGGGGGGTGCAAAGTGAAACGCTGGGAGATCAAAAATGAAAAGAGTCGCAAGGGCCGGATTCTCGAAAGGGCCAGAACAAAGGGAAAGAAAATTGGGGCCGCAACGACTCGGACAAAGCTTCTGGTCCGATTGAAGAGGGCCTGTTTTGGTAGGGGGGTTATTATTCGACTGACGCGAGGGGTCAGGGGGACTTCAGTGGAATGCAATTGATCAAGCAGCCCGCCAGTAGTAAATGGGGGCAGTTAAAATCGCGTCTGATCAATGAAGAAATGGATTGGTCAGGGACTTAAAAAAGAAGGAAAAAAAGCAGCAAGGGGAACGCAGTGGGGTGAAGATCAAGCCGTCTACGATTTCAAAGAAGTGGTAGGAACATGGGGGAAAAAGTACAATATGAGTGAAAAAAAGACACCAAATCGAGACGCCGTGAAAAAAAAAGGAGGAAAGCAAAAGAAAACCACAGGGTTATAGAAAGCAACATCCTCTCGGCGGAGGATTCGCCGTTAAAGAGGAGAAATGGAGGGAGACCCGTCGGCAGGAAAAGACAAAGCGAAGGAAGGACCAGCAGTCACCGGCCGGGCTTATGGGGGCAAAACGACTAGGGGCGGGGGGGTAAAAAACGGGCCCTGGTTGCCGGGAAAATACAAAGACGTGGGTTCGGGAGTTCATCGAGGAAAAAAGCGGTAAAGACAAAAAACTCAAAAAAACCTTTAAACAGTCAGGGACTAGGGAACAGGGGGTTTAGTGGAGGGGGGGGGATGTACGAAGAGAGGGACAAAAAGGGGGAGTTCCTCATTAAAAAAAGGGGAAGACACGGAGATGGGATAAAACGGATGTCACCTCAAAAAGCCGAAAGTAACCACACCAGAAAGAGGGGTCCGATTCAGCAAGCCAATTTGAAAAAAAAAGAAAACGCCGTGGGAAAAAAAAAACCGGAAAGAGGAAAACTGAAAGTTTTGCCGGGACGGGGGGGGGCGTCCGCAAAAGAAGGGGACACTTAATTTTCGAGGTTTGTGTTGGCCGAGGAGGGGGAAAAAGGGGGGAGGGCGAACCCAAATAACACCAGGCACGGGCGGGCGCTGGGGGGAGCGGGGGGGCAAAGAAGCAGGGGGAGGTTGGGGGGACCTGGGGGAGGCCGGAAAAAGGGGGAAAAAGCCGGCGCCTGGAAGGAACGAAGGCTGGGGGGACGTGGGGGTCCAAAGAAAACGGGATAAGGGACCTAAGAAAAGGAGAAGCAGGAAGAAGAACTGCAAAGTTTTAAAAAAGAGGAAATGGTCATCGGAAGGGAAAGGGTCCGACGACGGGAAACAACTCTTCCCACGGGAACCAGGGGTATAGGGAAATGGGAAAAGGGGTCGCGGATTGAGAAGTGGGTTCGGCATGAAAAACAACCTCGGAGGAAGAAGGTTGCGGGTGACAGTCAACATCAGGGAAAACAGGTACGAGTGGGGGGGGCGACTCGGGAGCAAGATTTTTGTCCGGAGCAGAGGGAAAAGTCAGAGCAGGCCCGCCGATGGACGGTCCAAAGAAAACGACCTAGGACGTCCCGCCCACGGGAAAATAAACGCAAGGGACTTGTTTCGAAGAGAAAAAAAAAATGGGGGCCCTGAGTCAAATAAGAACCATGGAAATAGTAGAAAAAAGGCAAATTTCCAAATCGGCATTGGAGGGGCTTGACTTCCAAGCGGTGTCAAAACCGCGATGCCCTGGGAAAGTCTGGAACCCGGGGGGGTCAGGCGACAGGCGCGGACAAAGTGTGCATTTCATAAAACGCGGTGGGAAGGGTCACGGTTCTTCCAAAAAACGGGAAAGGAAGAAAAAACCAGTCACAAGCACCGGGGACAGAGTATTGGGGTTTGGGGGACGGAACTCAACCATGAAAACGAAGAAGGGAGGTGAGGTGGAAACCGTAAAAGCCTTTGTCCCTCGGGGCAACCGAGATAGGAACGATCAACCTAAAAAGGTCAGAAGGGAAAAAAAGGACCCCACGTTTGGGGTAACGGGAGACGAAGGAGGGGTCTGGGGAAAGAGGAGGGAAAGGTTTCTCCACCGTCTGCAGGGGAAAGCCGCAACTGGAAAACCAGCAGCGGAAGGGGGGGGGGCTGACAACGGATTCAAAAAGGAAACGAGAAAGAAAAACGACTGACTGGAAGAGGCAGGGAGGCGAGAACGAACCAAAGGGAAACACATTTAAGCTTGGGTTCGAGGGATCCGCGCGGGGGCAAGTGAAAGGAACAAGCAAACGAACAGAGGTTTTGAGGGGGTAGCACCAGAATAGTGTGGGTCGCAAAAAAGGAAAAAAAAAAATGGTCATCGAACCAAAAGCTCCCAGCAAAGAAAGGGGGGCCGTAACATAAGGTAAAGTACACACTGCACCTCGGTGCACGGTCCTACTGGTTCCATTTGCAGGTTCGAAAGGAAGTCAAAACGAAAAGGCGGAAAAAAAAATTACTAGTTTTGGGGGCAAAAAGCCAACATGAGTTACCAGGGGAAAGCCCAGAAAAGGAGATTGGAAAAAAAAAAAACATGGATAGTGGCAGAAAGTAACCCTGCCTCAGGAAACGCACAGGTATCTCCCTTCAAAAAAAAAAAAAAAGGGGAAGGAGGGAAAGAAGAAAGGAATACTAGAGATTGCACGGGGGGAGAAGTGACCTCGTCACACGCAAGAGTTCGGCCATACTCGCCATTTCGGGGAGGACTCGGAAAGGGGGGGTCCATGTCAGGCAAAGCAACCATAAAAAAAAAGACAGAAGTACGGAGAAGCACCACAAGACCGTGCAAGCAAGGTATCCGGCCATGCTTTTCACTTCCTCCATCGGGGGGATATTAGGGAGCGTTGGGAAAAAAAAAAGAACACTTGAAGAGTGATCGAAGGAAAAAGGTTATAAGTAAAACGGAGAACCAAAAAAAAGAGACGGGAGATAAGCGCACAAAAGAAAAAAACGAAAAATGTCCGCGCAGGGACTCACGGTCCAGAAAAAACACAGAGAAAAAAAAAATCTGGAGCAATCAAATTGAGTGGGGACGCTGGCAAGGGCAGGGGCCACCCAAGGCGGCACTCATTCGGTCATCAAGACGATCGCGGGTGAAAAAATGGGCAGTAAAGGGGGGGGGAAGCTCAACAATTCTAAGAAAAAATTGGCGGAAAAGGGGGAAAACTTGCACCACACAGGAAAAAATTGTAAAAAAAAGAAAAGAAATGGAGGACAAAAAGCGGGGGAAAGGGGGAAAACCAGGAACCGAAAGGGGCCCGGAGCGGAAAGATCGCAGGGGGGGGGGGGGGGGGGCGGAAAGGGAAAAAAGCGTATAACACCGAGTTTGCGGTACAAAAAGACGCAGGGGGCCGGAGGCGGGGAGCGGGCCTTCCGGGAAGAAAAAAAAAACGTGAGAAGGGAACAAAGTGAGGAAAGGAGTTAGAGGGGGAGCCGAACCTTAAAAAGGGAGACAGCAAGGGAGACCATCTGGGGACAAGAATCCGAAGGAATCGGACAAATACCGGGAATGGTTCAGAGGGAATATTCATAAAAGGCGGAAAACGTGAAGAAAAGACCTCGCAGAACGGCGGACGCCCTCGAAACTAACCGCCGAGGGGGGGAGGGGGAAACTGAAGAAAAGCTGGCCTGACCAAAAAAAGAATGGGAAAATTCCTTAAAAAAAAAAAATCGGCTTTCAACGAAAAGGAAACCAGCTCTTTGTGGAAGAGTGTGGTAGTGCTGGAAAAAGACAGTCCTGAAATGTCGGGGGGGGGTAGAAAGGACAAACAGTACCGGAAGGAAAAGTGGGGGACAAGCCGAAAAAAAATTGTTCAGCAGGAAGAAAAGGGTAGAGAGGAGACCGACCTCCGAATATGAAAAGGAAACAACCAAAAGTTAAGAGAAAAAAAAAACGGACAAGTCTGACAGATAAGAAAGGGAAAAAACGGGAAAGGGAGCAAAAGGACAAAGCCTGATAGGAGAGGAAAACATCAAATAAAAAGAAACCACTCCTCTTCCAAACCGAGGCCAAGGGAAGTAGTAACAATAAAACAGCCCCTGAACTGGAAGGGTACGCAGCAAAAAAATGCAAGAAAGAAAAAAATGAGGGGGGAAGAAAAAGAGAACCAACCCTGGGCAAAACGGGCTGGGGGTTGTGTGAGGGGTTCCCGAAAAAAATCCAAACAAAGCAACGGAGGGAGGAAAAAAAAAATGGAGAAAAGGGCGGATCCGAAAAAGGAAAAGGGAATTTGGGGGGCGGCGGGGTCGTGAAAAAAAACTATCCAGATCCGCCGGGGAGGGGGGGAAAAACCCGGGAGGGGGGGGGGAGAGGGGGCAAATGCAATTTTGGGAAAGAAGACGGCACTCAAAACGAACGAAGAAACAGTCGCGAAAAACGGTAACTGGTGTGTTCGCCGTAAACAATCGCAGACAAAAAAAAAAAAAGGTAGAGAAACCGAAAAGGAAGAAATGAAGGAAGGGCAGGGATTGCCAAAAAACGATAAAGGTGGAAAAAACTGGAAATCAAGTCGATGAAACCGTCGGGCTGACGCCGAAAAGGGCCGACCCTTAGATTAAAACAGACGAGAAAGAAAGACAAGATCGTCATTCACGATGGGGTGAAAAACGACAGAAGATCTGTATAAACAGGTCGTCCAGAGAGGCAGTGTGGGGGGTTGCCGTCCAAGGGGAAAAAAAACCAAAGGTAGAACAAGGTGCACAAGAAAAACAGACTTGGGAAAAACAAACGAAGCCGGGATAAGAGCTTCACCATCAGGAAAAGCTACTGGAGAAACCGGGAACTGGGCATAAACCAGCAATTAGTAAAAAAAATGTAGGAATAGGAAAAGAGTAATTAACAATAAAGGGGGAAAACCGACTAGTGCAGGGAGACAGGACGCCGAGCACACGACTGAAAAATCAAACAGGGCAAGAAAAAAAAAAAAAACAGATTGAAAGAAAAACATTGAAAAGATGGTTGGGAAGACGCCGAGCTCCAAGGCGGAAAAAAAAAGCAAGGGACTTTAAAAGGAGGGGGATCAAAGACACCGCAGGGGGGGAGAGAAGATGAGATAGAGCAAAAGTGGGAAGGTTCTAAAAAAAAGGCGAAAAAAGCAAAGAAAAAATATCAACACCACCTTTGCAAAACGATCGCCCGCCCTAGGAGGGACTCCGAGAAAATGGGTTTACTAATCACCACGAAAAGGAGAAAAAAGAGGGAAAAGGCCCAGCGAAAAAACTGCGTTGTCCAAAAACGTGGCAGAAACATCCACCAAAAGGGGGGGAAACGTAGAATTGAACCAGAAAAATTCAAGAATGATCCAGCGCGAGGGAGGAAAAACGACTGGAAAAACCATGCCCAAAACCGAAAAGAAGAAAGAAAAAAAATACCAACTACCAAAAAAAAAAAAAAGGCGTCTTCGATAGCTGAAAGAAACCAAAAAAAAAAGACAAAGGAGGAGACGGCGCGATCATTGAAGATTGGAAAAAAGAAAAACACAGGAGGGACCTGTGACAGGAGTTTTTTAAAATCCGGCACCCAAGCCAGCCTACGACAAAAGAAAGGATGACAGGGAAGAGGGAAGA
>Ga0179593_1451329_pt1 | contig 20491 bp, 15 predicted proteins | sample CZODoug2_1_08_16_FD_185931 | JGI IMG/M metagenome (GOLD analysis project Ga0179593, IMG submission 185931) | Vadose zone soil fungal communities from Angelo Coast Range Reserve, California, USA - CZODoug2_1_08_16fungal (PacBio error correction) | ecosystem: Environmental > Terrestrial > Soil >...
GCCTTCAAAAAAAAAATCCGTGAAGAAACGGACTGCAACTCAGGTGAGACCTGACCATTGTGTACATCGGGGACCAAAAACGGGAGTTGGAATGAAAAATCGGGGAGGAGAGGAGGGGCTCGTATCCGAAACTTGAATACACCTACCAGGGTCCGAAGAAGAGAAAAGGGACCAAGGATGGTTAGGCGACGTGTGAGCACGGTATGGGACCAGAAAAGGAGAATTCTTCCAGCCGGGGAAAAAGTTAAGGAAACCTCCATCAGATGTGGCCCTGGGAAAGAACCAATCACGCGGGGGGTTGATCTGCGTATTATCACTGGCCCGATCAGCAACCTACCGTGGGGGACCCTGCGAAAAGACCTAGAATCGCCCGCAAAAGAAAAAGGGGATAGAAAACAGCTGGAAGCGATGGACTACACACACAAGGCCGGAGTGATATTGTGAAACGAAGAAGAGGAACGCATCTCATTGGCTTCGGGTCATAACCAACACCGAGACTTTCATGAAAGGGGATTTCCGCGGTTCTTCATGTTACTAAAGAGTACGCGGCCAAGAGCGCGCGACCTCGTCCGAGCAAATGACGGAATAAAGAATTCGTGGGCGAGGGTAGCGAAACCAAGGGGACCGTAGCCGAAGCACCATGGGCGTCAAAAACGGAACCACGGGAAGCATGAAATTGTGTCCAACAAAAAAAACCGAAGCGGAGGAAAAGACTTGAGTGGAAGAATGCAGCCCCAAGACATTGGGGGCGTAAAAAGATTGAGCAGAAGTGGGAAAAGGCCAGTCCAAAAATCACCCCCACGAACAGGGTCGGTTTGATGTGTGTCGCTGCTGATGGAAGCTAATTCCTGAGACAGCCGGTGGCCACTCTAAGCACCGTCTTTGGGGACACCACCGTCGGATATGGGAAAGAACTCGGAGCCAGGGGAACGTGCCCGGGTCTGGGCAACTAAGCCCGCATGTGAGAGATTTAGATAGACGCTCGGCAGGGGGCTGGCGATCGCAGAAGAAAAGCCAAAGAGCTTTACCCGCTCGCGAGGAAAAATGGAACTAGCCAAGAGAGTAGTCCCGAATACGAGGGGGATTCTCACTGCCACAGTCGTAGGCCAAGCTTCGGAGGGGAAAGCATGAACTGGAAATTTTAAAAGATCATCCTCAAATGGTAAAGGGGGGAGCAACCTCGAACTAACCAGCAGCCTTACGTGTCAAGATATATATCAGGGGAACGGAAAAACGATGGGGTGGAAGCACGCGGAAAAGAGGACCTTACAGAAACTGGCAACGGGAGACGGCCCTCAACGGGGCGGGGCCATTCCTCGAGCTAGAACAACAAACGAGAGTCGGGGGGGGAAAGATCTGGAGGAATACTGAAAGCACTTGAAGGCAGACCGGGCAGGGTCATTTTTTGACAAGGTCGGGGGTCTCTGGAGGAAACCCCGGGAGGTGGCAGGATGTGCTAGACCAAAAATAATTTTCACTTCCCTTAATAGGTTAGACGGAGAGGGGCGTAGAAGCGACCTCCCCAAACGAGGGGACAATTAAAGAGTAAGCTTGGGCAGGGCCCGAAAAGGGCCCGCGGGTGAAGAGACGAAGAAGCGTCCGGGGGTCGTCATGGGGCGGCGTGGCCAGGGCGGTGAACCCTCGTAGAGGGGATCATAATTCGTGGTCTGAGAGCGGAGGACCAGAACCCGAGCTGTCTGGCCGAAAAGGAAAGACTGCTCAAAAAATAAAGACCCCTGATTGAAATCTGTGACCGTTTGAGAAGAGTCTCCGCTATACACTGGGGCGGGTGGAAAACCCAAAAAAGCTCTGGGCATTGCGGGACGTGAGGAACACCTTCTAAAGGTCACTCACAGAGACGAGACAAGCAAAATAAAAAGCGGTGTGGTGCAACTGGGATTGGTGGGTGGGCGGGGGGGTGGGTTGCGAGGGGTGGGGGGTGGGGGGGGGTGACTGTCCTTTTTCAAAGATGGAAGCTCCTTCTTCTGAGGGGCAACAAGTGGAGTCACCCCATGAGGGAAGCAGAGGAGTAGTGTGTTGACAGTCAGCGAGGACGGTTACAAGGAACATGGTTGAGAGAAAGCCCCACCTTAACTATGGCCGGCACACCTAAGTCGAGAAGGTCTCATGTCAAAAGGAGAAACCGAGGGTCAGTGCAAGCGTAAATTCGTTAAAAGGAAGAAATCCCTACTCTTCGGGAAAAAGTAGAAGTTTGGGGTGGTTCATGGCGTCCAAACTTAATCGTGCTCCAGAGTGCGCTGCGAAATGAGGACTCCGGCCAGCTGTGTAGGAAGGGCCGACGGGAACGCGTGCTGACGACCAATTGACGGGGAGGGGAAATGGCTAACGTCACGGAGTACGACAGGAGAAGAGTTCAATGACTGGGGCAGAAAGGCTACCCATCATCCATAATCAATCAACACCCGAGTGAGAGAAAGACCATGCCAATTTAATTGGGATAGGGGAGGGGAACCCTGGGAACCGGATACCTTAGCATAATTAGCACCCACGTGCTCAAAGTAGAAGGGCAAAAAATTGCAGGGGAAGGGAGATCTCGGACCGCTTTTACCGGTCGGAAACTGAACGTACGAAATAATCGATAAAGTTAGAATACATCAAAACCTACAGGTAGCAACACGCCTTACAAAATACTGGGCACAGCGATTCACAGTGGGGGCTAAGAAAAGAAAAAGAAGGAACGGGGCTGAACTGCCAGTTCTTGAGAAACCACTAGAGACCCGGCGCGGATATTCTCTGTCTGGGGAGATAAAAAAAAAATAGGAATCGGGATACTACCTGCAGAATCGTTTGGGTCTAATAGGGAGCGCCCGAGCGGTTCCTTTCGGACGTGACGAAGGGGTAACGCGCCGTCACTCTGCACTAAGTAGAAGAGTCTGTCTACGAATAGAACCAAACGAGTTTAGTGCTCTCGCCGGTGTGGGAAAAATGGACTGCGTAACATCGAAGCGCACGATCCGCGGCCTGGATTCACTTTTCAAAAAAAAGTCAGGGAAACGCGGTGGAAAGCTTCCAAACTGGGGGAAGAGGAAGGGGAATAGATGTGGACATATCTCATCGTCAAGGAGGAAACCTGTGGCGGCAATGAAAAACCGTGGTACTAATGAGCGGCGGCCAAACGATCGGAAGAGCCGGGACCACCGCGCGTGCTGAACCATCGGTCAAAAAGAAGGGGTTTATAGCGAAACACATCATTCACGCCTCGGCGCGGACACTCAAGGAAGGAGTTGAAATAGATCATGAAAGAACCGGATTGTGCGAGAAAGGAAGAGGGGCGAATCGTCCAGACAAGGAACCAGAATGTGCAAATCTCTCGCGTATATTGGAGATCGCCATGGGTCGACATGGCTTGAGGGGGCGAGGAAACCTGCACGCATAAGAGGCAAAAAGGGGGAAGTTCCCACCTGGCTTCCGAATTTCACTAAAGTAAGGGACCGGAAGGATGGAATGCGGGGATAGAGATTACCAAAGTGGACCCCAAAGGTAGAAAAAGCCACAGCGGTGGAGGCGCTTTTCAGGGCCTGGGGCCTCCGAATAGGAAAAGAAGGAGGGGGCAAACTCTCACAGAAATTGATCGGGAATCTGCACATACGTGGCGAAAGAGGAAGAGAGCCTGCTTATAACGAAAGGCGGCTGCCCGGTGGAAGAAAAAAATTGCCAAAAAAACTCTTGAACGAAAGATGCGACGAAAGGGAAAGGAATTTTTGCAATGCGTGAACTACGAGATTTGAGTCAAGGGTGGGGTCTACTGCTAGACCGGAAGGGAAGGGAAAAAGCAAACTTCAACTGGCGCAGAACGTACTCAAGAAGATCGTGGTCCATCCCCCAAAACTACTTTCGCAGGAAAAGTACGAGAGGAACACACCTTGACTACCAGCCGGAGGTAGAAGCGCAGTTAAAGATGGTCGGAACTGATTGGCAGTGAAGCAAAAAAGGGGGTTCCTGCCAGCTTCTGGAACCTCGTGAGAGAGGGAAAGAGTGTGTAAAGCGGGGTCCCACCCGTAGTGTTTCAGAAAAAGGAGATCGCTGAATCAAGAAACGTCTTAAAGTGGTAGGAAAAAAAAAAAGGGGGCCTAATCGAAAAAAAGCCAAGGGGGGGGGAAGGAATTTGCACGGTCGGGACGAAAGTAACGTCCGGCAACCTTGTCAAACGCCGGGGGCCCAAGCCATAGAAATTTGCCAGGGGAAAATACAAGAGAAAATCTGGCGGAGAGACATTCGACAGCTGCCACTCGGGTTTAACGAAAAGGGGAGCAGGCCTTGCCGGCTCCATTCCCTCCAAGAAAACTGAGTAACGAAAAAAGATTGACTAATGGAAGAGAAGAAGAACACGCCGGCCGGTGGGGTCAGAACGCACATCTGTAAGAGAAAAGGAAAAAGAGGAGTCTTCTCACAGAACTGGACCTAGTCAGGCTGATCGGCTGCAGGTTTAAACCACAAGCGGCCACGATCGCACCGACCTCAAGATAAGGGGAAAAGGAGCATAAGTAGCGCGGGAGAGATTACAAAAAGTGGCAGGTAGCAACAAAAAAACCAGGTGCGGGGACACCGGTCTTTCAAACAATCATCGATAATTTGGGGAAAATACCACTAAAAGCGGGGCCCGGCGGGCTTTCCTAAAGGCAGGCAGCCGCCGCAAGCGACGGCGAAACTTGGCTCCTAATTTTAAAACACGTGAAGAAAAAAAGACTCCCCCCCGTAAGGACTTTTGGGACGCCCGGTCTAAGCATGCCGGAAAGCAGTTGACCGGTCGGCAAACAATGCCATCGAAATTGGACAAAAAAAAAAAAAAGCTATTCAGAACGCGAGGAAGACGGGAAACATTTTACTTGCAGAGCGGGGAATGCACTCGAACGAGTCGAACCTCTGGCCATCATGATCTTCGTGGCTTAGCAGCCGACCCGCCAAGAATCTGAAAGAGGGGGAGACAGACGGCCGCCAAAGCTCACAAAGAAAAGGCGGTAGCAAAGCGCCAAGCGTTTCAAAAGGAGGTAAAGGTCGCCTTGACTGGTGAACAAAAGACAGAAGAGGGGTTAATCGACATCGCGATCTCACCGACGGGGATTCCCAGTTGAAACCGGAGATGGGTTCGAGCACGGGCCAGAACAAGGTTTGGAGAAGATCGAAAAAAGGGGAAAATGAAAAAACGCACGGCGAACTCCGCACAAAGCTGGAGCCATTTCTCTCAACAACAACGGGAGATCTATATACGGAAAAAGAAAAGGGGGCTGAGGGCCCGGTGGAGGTGGTCGACATGGTCGCGCATTGAAAAAAGGAAATCTTTGCTCGACCAGAGACGAAAAGAAAACTTTAGGTGTCGAAAAAAAAGATCTCACCGAGGAAGGACCGCAGCCCAGAAGCCGGACGACGGGAGGTCGTGCAATCTAAAGGAGAGGACTGGCTTCTGGCGAGAATGTCAAGGCGAAAGGAGGTCTGTGAAAAGGTCGGGAGAACGGATCGAACAAACGCGATGGCGATAGAGGGAAGCGGAAAAAAGAGGACGCAATGGCAAAAAGCCACTTCCCGAGTTCTGCCGCAACGACCCCGCTGGTGCACCAGAGAGGGGGAAGGGCGGAAGACTGCACCCTTAGAAACTTCCAAGGAAAAGGAATCAAAGAACCTTAAGGAGGGGGTGGGAGAAACTGATTTCCATTGAAAGCCGGTTTCATGAGGGGAAGCACTTGCGCCGTCGTGAGGCGAAGGGGTCGTAGCCCAGAGGGAAAGAGAAGACGAATGTAGCGTTGGGGACAAACTGCAGAGGGGGGTGGGAAAGGGGAGGGGGTGGCGAACATGATCAGTGAGGAAGCCAACAGAGGGGAAAAAAAGATCACAGCAACCAAGAAAAAAGTGGGTCGTCACCGGCGAGGAAAAGCTGCAGGGGAGGAAGGGGCCCTTCAAGGGTATCAACGGAAAAAAAGAGAACGAAAAGAACTTTAGGAAGGGGTGGGGGGAGTGAGGGGAACGGCCGCAAGACCACTAACAAAGAGGGTAGAAAGAGCGGTTAGGCAACGGAACCCATCTTCTCAGTCTTGAGGGGAGGGAGCGCTCCTTCCAGCTCGAGCTAAGAAAATTCTTTGAGGGAAAAAACGTCGCTACAGGAATCCTCTGCTGGACCCGGGGGGGAAAGGGAGCAACTGATCAAGCGAAGAAAAAAAAATCATCGCCGCGAATGGGTAACTACCGCGACGATTTTCAACCGTTTATTCTTACTGGGGGGAAAGGGGGTACCGAGAAAAGAAGGCTTAGCGAAGTGCTCTTCAAAAACACCCCACATAAATTAGGAAGAAAACCCTTCTGGGGGAAAAGAATTCTTCGTGACCCACGTGTCGTAGTAGGAGACGACCGAAGAAAGATCGCTGTTAATGGAAACACCTACGGCAGGAAGAAAACCCAGCCTTACCCGGGTAAAAGCCGATTTGTCAGGACTATCAAGGTCGGATTACCTGGACAATGATTCTTGAACCAATGCGGTAGTTCGGCCATAGTGCTTAGGACGTCAGGTTCTTTGGAGAACATGTACTCCCTTCGGGGCCCTGGGGCGTCTCAGACAACAATCGCGTGTTGGGGTCTCAGGATTTACGCGGTGCGTCGCCTCAGACAAAGGAACTAAAATTCACGGAGAGAGCCGCATGACGCGGGAGGAAAAGAAAAAGGGATATCAAAGAAGAGGGAAAAAGCCGAGATTGTCGAAAACCGGGGTCAAAAAAGGCTTCCAGGAGGTAGGTGAACAGAGGGCCAAGCACCGATGAGGAAGAGCCTGATCAGAACCTGGCCAAAGTCGGGGGGTGAACCGATGAGGAGGAAGAGAGGCGCCCGAGGGAGGTAAGATGAAGATTCAAAGAAGAAAGAGGGAACGGGGGTGGGATGGCCACGTAACCTGTGTAGACACGGGATTGCGCAGAACCGGGAATGAGAAGAAAAAAAAAAATCAAACGAACAAAAAAGGTGGCTTGAAGCCGGCTGGGCGCCAACCTTTTGGGGAAAACGGTGCCAACAGAAGTAGTCCCAGAGGGACTGGGGTCCTGGTGGGGGGAGGGGAAGGAGTAAGTGGTTCCAGCGCCACGTGTGGCGGCGTAGAAAGTCGAAGGTACCGAATCGGTCCCCACCCATAAAACCAACACTGGCGACATAAGATCAGAACGTCTCAAACAGAAAAATGTAGGATGAAAAGGAAGGAAGAAGCGCAGACTGTGAGAAAGGGAGGTCCTCGGAAGGGAAGGCGTAAACCAGAGACGAACCAGCGTAAAAGAAAAGTACTTCCGCAAAAAATAAAGGATGGGGTCGCAGGGAAGGAAGAGAGTTGGCTGATGCGGAGAAAAAAGAGGGGGCAAGAAATCAGATCTAAAACTAAAAACGAAGAGGGGTCTCGCTGGGGTCACGATCTAGTGCTGCTCGTCTAGAACAAGAAAAGGAGTGGGGAAACCCCCCAGTCCAAAACGGGGTGATCAAAAAACTACTTCGCGACGTAAGACCTGTAGGGGAGGGCGCAGTCCAGGGAAATGTTCAGATAAAACAGAGAAAACTCATCGTGGAGCAAGGCCTGAGGAGGAAGGGCACAAACCGGACTCTGGAAACGAAAAACTGCTGCATAGGGTGCAGAAGGTCTTGCGAGATACTAATCCGTCTAAAGGAAGTGACGAGCGTCACACTCAGGACGAAGGAGACTATCGTTCAACGTGGGCCATAACATAGGAACACGAACTGGATCGGTACGGGATGCGAGGCGGGTTAAGGTCCGCTTAAAAGACCCACGGCTGCGTGCCGGCCCCTTTATCGGTCAAATATACAGGGGAGGCATTGTCCTCCCAACCTTACAGAAGGGGAGAAAGAGGGGGGACAAAGAACCCTGTTATCGCTGCCGCAGGTTCTTGTCCTTGCGGCCAAAGGGGCTTTCTGGACCACACGCGCGCTTGAAAGAGAAAGAACAGAAAAACCGGGTCCCGCAAAAATCCTACTTTAAAGAAGGGGGGGACCTTGTGGATCGTGGGTGAGGGAGGGAAAAGTAACACTTCCCTGTCCATCCTTTCCAAGACCGGTGACCTGGAACTTCGACCACCAGACCTTTTAAGGGACCCAGCTTGTATCAGGCTTCCATGTGCTGTTCCGATCAGGAGGGGGAAAGAGGACGGTGTGACCCGCCCGAGGCAGTGAGTCGTCGTGTGGCAAACAAAGGCCCCTCAAGATTTTCGTAGTAGAAGGAGATGTACGAAACGATGGCAGAATCCACAAGCCCGCCTCACTGTGGAAGTACCGGACAGGCAGCTAGAGGTCACAGGAGCAACTTCATGTGGGCGGAGGGACGACCACCCAGGGTTAACCTTAAAAGTAGTCACACTCAATATAAGATCATCTCACCCCAATCAATTAGCTTCCCGAGGGTAAAAACCCGACTTCTCCGTGAGCGACACGTCTGAAGAACGTGTTGGAGGGATGGTTACCAACCCTTTTGGCGGTATCAATCCCCCATTTTAGCCAAATAAAAAATGCGTCATGGGTGGGAAAACACCACGCCCTTAGTCTCGCTAGGGTACGGAATGGCTACAGCCCTCCCGGAGAACGGAGAGCTTGGCGTCATTAAAGAGCACGGTCACAAAGGATATCAAAGGAAACACGAACCTGAGGTTAATTAGTTTTGACTCTGTCTTTTGTATATGGAAATCCTTTGGAAAGACACGGCCCGGGGCCCAGGACTATGGTTAGCACTCGGGTTAATAGAGAAAGATATCAAGGACATTTCACGTTACTTTTCTTGGGAAAGAAGTTTGTGTCACCCTCTGGTAGCTATTCCGGCTCAAAGGGCCAGCGAAAATCGAGAAAAAATCGCAGAAAGACACAAGAATCTTAGGCTCTCTCTGAAAAGAAGACCGAAGAAGCGAAGGACGCTTCCACGGGAGACAAAGAGCTTTAAAGAAGGGAATGGGGAAAGTTCCTCATTGTTAGACAACGCACGGTCTTTCCCCTGTGGGGAATGGGAGTAACGTATCTTGTCTACAAGCGCACAGAAAGGTTACTGACGCGGAAAAGTACATGAAAAACTACAAGCGGAATAAAAAGCCCCAAAAGAATGCGACGAGAGGTAAACAAAACGAGGAGGAGTAAAGGAGAGTACTCACAGGGTGGTTCTGATTCAGATCCGGGATCTGGGACCGCAATTTTCTGATAGGAAAGAAAAAAGTTCGGGGCAGAAGTTGTGCTCTGACGGGAAAAAAACAGCCGTATAAAAAATGTAAGAGCAATAAACCGGAGTATCACCCTGGAAGAAGGGATTTCCCCGTGGCCCGCTGGGAACCGTCCAAAAGGTTATTCGCGTGCGAATTAAGCGGGGAAATGCGTGGCGGGCTGCTGAATTGGAAAGATGACCCGGTAGGCTTGCAGCAGAAATCACGCTGGGAAAGGACCCCGCGACGGGACGCCAGAAAAAGCCGAAGTCTTAGTACGCAGTCAGACGAAAGCGCAGGAAAGAAAGTTCTTGGTTCGGCACGTTGTTGCAACCGGAGGGGGAAGAACCGGCGACGAAATCAGCAGGCTACTCACAGAAAAAGACCCGTGTTGAATGTAACCATGGGAAGCCAGGGGTCAATTCTTAAATTGGAAGAACTGTCGGATGGCTGTGGCACTTCGTCAGAAGACGAGGAAAAAAAGTGGCGTGGTGTGGGGAAACCATCCAATCACAAGGCTTCCGCCTTTGGGGCGAACATGTGAAGCTACGGCCAAAAACAGGACAGCGATCAAGCAAGCGCGCAACACCCACGTTCGTACCGAAAAAAGAGATACGGGTCGGCATGCGAGTTGCTTCCGAGTGAGCAAAACATTACCACATCAGCGTGAACTAAAGGGGAGGGCAAGTCGCCGTTTGGGGGGTCCTTCTCTACTCCTGAAAAACCGAATCAAGGTCCCGATCGCGTGGAAGGGGACACTTCGATCCAACAGGCATAAAGTGTCTGCATCGCGAATGAAAGCGAGGACTCTACGACATGTCAGTGGCATGGCAGCGGGAGGTACATGACCCGGGAGGGGGCAAAAACCAGCCGATCGCCCTCTGGGGAGCAGAAGCAGACCCTGCGCGTGAGGGTGCGAAGGGCAAAGCTTATGTGGAGCACCGGGAGGGACCGTCCAACCGGGTCTACTGCGGGAGGAAAAAAACCGTGGCACTCACCACGTCGCTACAAAAGAAACTTGCAGGGAGCTCTTCGACGTGTCGCGGACAACCAGTGCGAACGAAGACGCTAGAAGCGAATCGCGGCTAAAGGGGAGCGACCGAACTTCCGGAAGGACTGATAACCCTGGGTCTCTCAACCAAAGGGTTGCCCGACTAAGGCAAGTGACCTTGGTGAATAAAGGACCATACCAAAGAAAACTTCGCGGAACATCAGTCTCTGGAAGAAGACTGGCAGTCAGGCGTAAAGAAATAAAGGGAGTTGAGGGCAAATAACATGCAAAGTGAACGCTGGAGCTCCTGGGTACCTTTAGAAACTAGAGGCGGTATAGTCAGAAATCTCCAAGCGGGGGGGGGGGGGGGGGGGGGGGGGGGGTGACAGCCACCGTCCTTTTGCAAAGTGGGTGCCAACGCTCCAGAGAGGTAGTACCGACGCTCCACAGATGACCGGAGGAAGGGGGAATCGCCGTGGACCAAAGGAACCGGGCTTGGGAGGGTTGGAGGAAAAAGAAGAGAGGGACAACTATATAGGAAAAGGTGGCAGCTTCCCACTCTCCTCGTCTCGGATGACCTTTAGTGTCCATCCAAAGGGGGTCTACCGATGTATGAACAGACCACCACAATCTTAAAAAGACGCCGAAACCGCAGCGGGCGAAAACCCCGTGGAGCCAACTCCTTTTTATAGGGCCAACAAAGCTTCAGACCCGGAGTCCTAGTTAGAGGAAAAAGGGGGGGGGCAACTGCCGAGGGAGCTTCTATCTAAGCTGCCGAAAGAAAAAGGAAAACCTTGACGGCTCCAAGTCGAGGGAGGAACCAAAAACGGAGGAGGTAAAGAGAGAGTCGCTGGAAACATGTCTTTTCTGTCCAGGCGAACAGTACGGATCGCACGCCCCCCAACGGGAATTCAGACACTTGAGAATTTGAAACAAAAAGGTCAAAGGAATCCGTCGCCTAGGGACTTCTTTTTGTGCGAAAGCATTGCGTTGGGCCGCCCACCGGTCTCACCGCCAATAAAGGGGGGGGAGGAGGGAGTTTGGCGGGAGAAAGGGGAGTCTAGCACCCGTGAACGCTCACAGTATACTCTGTCGGGATCCTGCAATGGAAAGGGCGAACGAGGCGTCAAATCCGAGCTTTTGGAGAAGGGACTCTTCAGCCCTACCTAGGAACACGGAAACACGGGGCGCCTGGCGAACGGGGGGGACAGAGCGCGCTTATGGGAAAACCACGGGGTCAAACTAAGAGGGGTGGCATTATGGGCTAAGAAGGACCTCGGACTGAGCCATCAGTGCGCGCTCTTGACGTAAAGACACGCTCTTGTGGAAAAGAGAGACAAAGCCATAAGTCTCGAGAAACCTCGCCTAAATGATAAGAAAGAAACATCCCTAGAAGCCGGAGGGGAAAGTCGGGATGTTCGACTCTTGAAGGAACCCCAGAAAAAACTTAACTAGCCTCTACCCTGTGGCGTGTCAAATGAGGGGGAAATAGTGGGGGGACTTGAAAAAAATAGCTTCACCTCCAGAGAGATAGAAGTCTAAGCCGTCGAACGTTTTGAAAAGAGACCAACGTTAAAAGAATCAGAAGGAACAAGCGGGTGAACGGGGTTTCCAAGACACTGTCTGTGGGTTCCTCAGGGGACCCGGGCGTCACCGGTGAAAAAAGGACGACCCCAAGTAAAAAAGGGGGGGGGAAAGTCACCGCTGAGACTTTCTTATTAAAAAAAAACGCCAAGAATGCCTCGCAATAAAAACTGGTGGCCGAGAGGGAGTCAAGGACCTCCAACTGGTACCTCAAAAATAGAAGATCGCTAATCCCAGCACTGCCATGGTGAGGGAAGGGTCCCGACGGGAGGCATAGGGAAAGTAGCCAAGGTGGTCTCGTCGAAGACCAACGGACTGAAAAACATAGTACAGAGTTATTCTAAGGAGAAAACGTGACGCGGGAAGGCCAATCGGTGAGGCGACCTTCTCTACCCGGGCGCGGTGATAGCAAAAAATGTGTCCTGGAAGGAGAAAAAAAGTCTCCCACCTACGGGGGAAAAGGGCATCATCGATGGGGACAAAACCCAAAGGGAATCAATCTAGTGGAAAGACGGCTTTAAAAAAAAAACTGTGCAACAAAAGGGAGGAAGAGATGCAGAAAAGGGGGGGGGGAGGAGGGGAAAGGTTGAACTGTCCCGTGAATGTTCCTCCTGTAACCAACCCACGCCGTAAAAGGGAGTGGGGAGGGTAGAGGGGCTGAGAGTAAGGGAGAAAACAAACGCCGGGGGGGACAATCGCTAGAAATCGAGACTGTGGAACAAGCAGCGTAAAGCGGAATCAGAAAGGGAAAAGGAACTGCTTTGGACAGTCCATTGGAAAGGAAAAGCTCATCCATCAAACTTCGGGGTCAGAGCATCAATCGCGGACCCGCCAAAATATGGAATCGGTGACGGAGTAAAAAAAAAACCTTCACGGAAGGCGAGGGGAGAAAGACACGCACGGAGGGAGGACCGCATTCCGTTAACTAGGTGACCGCTCAAGGGTAGGCACAAGTAGAGAAAAAGCGGGAGGAGGAGGATCTTGATAGCACGACTGCATTGGGGGATCAAGGAAACTCGAAGATTGCACCTAAAAAGCTGCAACACGAACAATACAGAAGCTGAAGATTCAAAAAAAGAGAGAAGAAACAACAACTGGAGGTAGGAGGGAAAGAAGGAAAAAGGGAGGGCTTGAAAGTCGCCGGCTTTTTGTCAGGGGTGCAGTCTCTCTTACTTCCCACCATCGGCAGTCCTGTTCTCGAACAAGACGCCTGGAGGAGGCCACAGCTGTGAGACGATGCGGGTGGGACGAGAAAATCCACCGAGAGCGGGAAAGAGTTCAGGAGGGGAGAAAAGAAGTGGCCTACGGTGGGCGTGCGACAAAAAAAAAAGGTCGGCTTAGAGGGATGATAAGAGGGAGCCGGGCTAAGCAAGGTCTGGGGGCGTCGGCGACTGAACCAGCGCACGAAACGAGCGGAAGGAGATAAGCGGCACCAGCAAGAAAATGAAAAGTCGCTCCGAGTTCTTGTAAGAACCTTAGGGTAAAAGCATTGCGGACGGGTGCACGAACCGGGGCGGTCTCAGCGAATCACATACGAGGAAACCTAGAAGGGGAGGGGGGGAAGGGAAACGGTAACGCGTTCAACTTAGAGAACGGGGAGAAAAGTCTCTCTGAGGCTCACATTCAAAACGAGCCCGCCGAGGGAGATCCGCTGTGCGGGGGGGGGTGGAGAATGCAGGAAGGGAAAGAGGTGGCGACTTTTATCGATAAGGAAAACACAAGTCTACAAATGCGCCCCGACGTGAAGAAAAAAACCGACAGGTAGGGAAAAGAGGGGGCGAGGGCCGTCGTTCGAACTTAATATCCCTCTTTAAAAGGGCAAGTCGCCGGGGTGGGTCGGACGAAGAAAGAAGGGAAGGGAGGGACGTATGGACGGGGGATTTCTGCACCTCAGCGGCTCAATTCAGGGAGGTTGTTCTGCAAGACGGCAGCGCAGTCCACACGCGGAGGAAAAGAAAGGGGGGGAAGGTCCTGCAACGAGGAGAGGCTAGAGAGGGACCAAGGACGGGCACTTATCGGTAAAAGATCAAGAAGAACTCGACAAAGTGAAGTTTACCTCCTAAGCAGGGGAAAGATTATGTTGGGGGGGGGAGGTCACCTACAGGAGGAAATTACGTTGCGACGTCAGAAAAACGGCGCCCCACCTAACGCCTAAAAAGCAGGGGGACTTTGGGAAAAGGAGGAGATAGTAGTACCCAGGTCGGGGAAAGTAACCTTTCTACGGGGGAGACGAACTGTACGAAAGGGAAGCTGAACTCCCTTAGAAGAAAACCATACTGAAAGGGGCAGAGGAGGATAGGGGCGAAGCTTGAAGCTCCAGGGTGGGGCTGAAAGGCCAGTGCGTTCGAATCGTATTCAATTGACGAGGAAGAAGAAAAAGCATCGGCCACTAAAGGAAAGAAAAGGGATGGCTCGGCAAAAGAAACCCTTCTTTGGTTGGTGTGCGCGCCCAACAGAGTGACGCTGGCCGTCACGTTCGGCGAGACCGGGGAAGCGGGGGTCACAAACGAGAAAGGAGAAACCGTCAGCCAAAAAAAACACGTCACCCTCTCGTTGTACCCGCCGTGGTGCAACCAGGGAACCAGGCGATTGGAGCAGAGGGGCAGAGGAACCTATGCGGCCTGGAAACTGGCACCAAGGGTGAAAGCCTTCTATCTCAGGGGGAGTCAGCCGCCCATTAGGAAAGGGGAAAAAGGGGTGCAGATTCCCTTTCCAGCGTCTCGGGGAGGGAATGGGGCGTGGCCAAGGCAAATGGTGCTGATTTAGTCGATCACAAAAGATCGTGAAGAGCGAAGAAAAAAACGGATGACTGGTGGCTGGGGAAGGCTGGGAGGACTTGGGGTCAACGATTGAGTGGAACAGCAGGAAAATCCCAAAACGGCAATCTTCATGGTAGTTAAAATAGCCGAGAAAGGGCTCTGCCGAGGGGGAAAAGGAGGGAGGACGAGACGTCGATGAGGAAGCCCCGCATAGGACCAAGGGAATGTTCTATCTACTCAACCAAACAAGAGAAAGAGATAGGCACTATGTCGCCAGTCGCAGAGCGGGGGGACCGCGCGGGTCGACAGAGGAAAACAGAGCAGGGCCTTCTTCCTCCTACGGTCAACTACCCTTCCTAATTGGCCGAAAAGAGGTGGGATGTGGCACTTGGACGGTCACAAAGAAGGTCCTCAGAGCAAAAGGGGGGAGGAGGGGGTCGGCGTTTCAAAAAGATCTTTCTTTGGTCTAGAGAATTGTGAGGGCCACGCCATCCAAGGAATAAATCACAGAGGGAAGGCGTGGATCAAGAAAAAGGGGAGTACGATGACGCACGCCGAGAGGGGAAACAAAACTCCTTCCAACTGTGCCACCTGATCGGGCCCAGAGAAGGATATTATAAAGGGGAGAAGAAAGACCCTTGACGTACGGTGGAAAACGGCGGGTCACTACCCGGGGGGGCTGGCTTGCGACAATTATCACCTAGCAAAAAAAAAAAAAAAAAAAAGAGGAAACACGCTCCAAACAGTGAAAAAGAAAACTAGGGGGCGCACAGCGCCAAAAAAGACTGTCTTCATTCAGGTGAAGGCGCGGAGGCCTTCCGACTCGTAGAAGAAGACTGGGAGGGTGGGAAGCAAAGGGCATCGAATGGAAGAGGGGGATTCAGAACAACCCGTCCGTCCTTGAGGGAAGCTTCTCCACCCTTTGCAGGGTAAAGATCCGCGGCACGGGGGGGGAAAAAGAACTTATGGGCAGGACGGGGAAAGGAGAGACGTCCTCGTAGAACGTTTACCGACAGGGTGCAGAAGGATACCCCTGGAGACTCAGGGGGTAACGTTGGAGCAAGGCCCCCGGGGGGGAAAGGTAACAATAAAGGGGGGGGAATCGGCCCGCCGGTGACGAAAGAGGGCCATCAAGATTGAGGACCTCAAGCGGGTGAAGCGAGTTCTGGCTCAAGTGACGAGCAGGCTAAAGAGAAGGAAAACCGCCCAAAGTCCGAATGAAGTGCAAAGGGCCCGCCACCTTGTACTGACGGAAGGCGAAAAGAAAAAGGAAGAATCCGACAACTGGAAAAAGTTTCTGAGGCCGCCAGGGACGGGCCCATTCAAGGGGGGCGCGTCAGAAACCACCGGCTACTTGGGAAACAAGAAGAGGGCCGTGATCCTTGGCAGAATGCGGGGACGCGGACCGGGGCGCCCGGCCACGGGAAGAGAAGGGGGAAGGCGGCCTTCTCAAAAGTGGAAAGGGGAGAGGCGGAACCCGCTTTGGGTCCGGCACCACGATGAAACTGTTCCCACACTCTTTCACCCTTAAAAAGAGTGGGGGAAAACACCCCGTACAATCAAAGAGGAGGGGAGGGGAAGACAAGGCCATTCCATGAGAGGACGCCGGCTGAGGAAGTGGAGAACGTCCCGTCCAAAATAGCCAGACCAAAAAAGGGGGGCCCGTATCGGTGAGGGGAAGGGGTGAGGATTAGCTATTAAATAAGGGGTCAAAGAGTCCGGCTCGCGCCCTGAGAGGCACAACAAAAAGGAGTTAGGTCGAAACCGAGGGTAAACTGCTTGGTTTCAAGGGCATAACCGAGGTAGCAGAGGGGGAAAAATAGATCAGCCGGCGTTCGGGGTACGATCATCTATGGAGAGCACAGACGGTAGCACTCGAGAGAGGGGGGGAAAAAAGTATCGCCAGAAGACAGCCTCGAAGGTAAGGGACCCTGGGGCGCCCCGATCGAACACGGAGGCTGGGGGAATAGTGATTGAACTCTACGCTGCCCTCTGTTTTAGGGAGAGTAAAAATACCACCGGATCGCCGAGATGCCCAGAAAAGGGAATTTCTAGACAGACTAAACACGAACAGTGGGGGGTGATTAAGCCCATCCTCTACTTCGGGAAAACATGAAATGACAAAAGTAGACCAGCCCTCAAAAGGCTGGGGGCCTTCATTCATCATACAAAAAAAAAAGAGGGGGGAAGAGAGAGAAATACGGCCGCCGAGAGAAGGTCTCCGTGAGTGATTTTGGCAAGGGCGAGTCAGAGGGTCGTTAAAAAATCGGTCAGTATGTAAGACCACAAATTGAGAAAGCAAACTGGACGATCGCGGGGGGGGGAAAGACAGCCAACCGAGAGGATCACCATTTGAAAGAGGTTCATTGCCCCGTGGCAAGGGCGGGTGGGGGTCGAAATACATGAAGGGGGAGGACGTCGGAAGAAGTCACTGAGAAAAGGGAGAAAATGACTTCCGTAGGGAAGGGGAAGCCCGGAAAGACCTAAGATGAGCTAGAGGGGTAAAACGCCAGGGGGAAAAACCTTCATAGAAAAACTGGGACCGTCTAATCGATTCTTGAATCGAAATTAGTCACTGGCAAAAAAGAAGAGAGGGGAGGCCAGTACGTCAACTCTGGCACCCGGGCATACTACTTACCTCAAAGAACACGGCTGAAATGTGAATTGGAACGCATGTAGAAAAAAAGGAGAAGGGAGCTCCGCTGGGTGCGAAGGGGGATAACAATCCTCCTATTAGAACAAGTCGAGGGTGTTGGCCCCACTCGGGAAGGGGGGAAATAAGGTGGAGAAAAAGGTTTTAAAGAAAAATGACAACACCCTCTTGGTTGGGAGTACCTCGCCCCGAGTCATATTGGAATCGAAGGAAAAGGCTCCGAGGACAGAGGGGGGGGCCTCTTCCGGAGTGATCAGCTGAATAAGAACAGGGGAGACTCTTAATCGCATGGTTTGTCTTAGGAGACAACAACTCAAGTATGAAGTCAGGGTCGGAGGGGAGGAAACCTTACACTCAGGGCCAGGCTTTTTTCAGGCGGTACTAATGTGAAGAGAGGTGATTGGGACGGAGCGAGGCTGACGGGATGGACGCATGTTTTCCTACACGTAAGGCACCTGATCGAAACCTCGGATCATCCCGAAAGAAGCGACACAATTTCACTAACAGTGCAATTATGCTTCTAGAGTACCGCGGGCACGGCTCTGAGAACGAAGTTAGTCCGGGGTTCTCACAAATGACCCGACACAAGGACCTTTTTCAAGTAGAGAGGGGAAAGTAGGAAAATCCTGGCTGACGAACGATCTACAGGGGGGGGGAGTCGAGAAGACAGATAGACCGCAACCGGGACTTGACAAAGCAGGCCGCGAGAAAGGGTGTGCGACTAAGGAAGGGGGAATGGTTGGGAAGTAACCAGGTACAACGAAGAGGGGCACGGTAAATGCACACAAAGAACAGGTCTGGGGAAAAGGCTATTCCGGCAAGTCGCCGGACTACAGCGACGAAAATCGTGGGGTCTCATGTAATGCGCCCATTGAATGGAGTAAAGGTGAGCCTTCGGAGATTGGCGAACAACTCGGAGTATAGCTATCGGAATCCAAATTGAAGCAAAAACTCGGTAGTGACAACTCCTTGTTTTCAACCATCGGGGCGAGCTTACCTAAACAAAGAGAAAGCGGAACGAGAGACGGAGGCTGATCGGCACCCCATAGGGCACAGCGAGAGAAAATAAGGGGAGAGAACGCCCATCGCGAAAGGATGGAAAGGGAAAAGAGGAAAGATTCCGGTGGTTGAGAGGGGGCAAAATTAGACGTGCTGATTTGAGGCTGCAGACAGACAAGAAAAGAGGGAAGAAAAGGGAAGAAAACATAGGAGGGGGGGTGGTTGGGCCTCCTTATGGCCAAAGTGGGGGATAAAGCCTATAGCCAGAAAACGAATGAAGAGAGACGTCATCTTCCTAGTGAAATGAGAAGGAGGTAAGGGGAACTAGGGAGCGTAAAGCTGAAAAACAAGAGAACGGTAAAAAAGGAAAAAACAAAAAGGAAAAACGGACAGGTGCTAGGGAGGGGAGGATCACAACACGTAGGATGAAAAGGGGAGAGCACAGACTTTTCGGCTGCGGCGCTAGAACGCGGCGCGGCATACTAAAAAAAAACAGAGAAGTGAAAATTATTCCTAGAGAGAAAAAAGAAGGGCCTTCTCTTCATAATGCTGTGGGCGAATCTATAAACTTTGTCACGACCCAATAAAAAAGCAAACAGAAGCGGCAGCTGGGAACGAGAATACCTGTTCTCCTAATAATATCACCATTACGAATGCCACAAGGCACCGGCGCAGAAAGGGGAATCTGAAACTAACGTCGAGAAAGCGAGATAGAAGAGAGGAAAACCGCGCCAAGAATAAGGGTGGCCAAGGAGCCCGCCCTTCCATCTTTTCTAGGGGGGAGGGTGGAGACGGCTCATCGACCGGAAATGTGGAAAACGGATGAAGACTATAGGAAAAAATCATGACCGGGATAGAGAGACCACCTACGAATATGGAAAAAGGAGAAAAGCGGACCTAACGTGACGGGTCACTCTCGGCTCGAGGAGTCTGAAAAAGTTTCGTTGCAAGGTAGGGAAGGTAAAAAAAACTGGAAAAAGAATAGTACCCGAGGAAAAGAACCGACGGGGGAGAACGAATCTTTCAGTTGACTGGGAGGGGTCAGCGGCGCACCCGGTGAAGGCGGCCCAGGGAGGGGGGAAGGAAGTTGCAAAAAGGGGTTGCTGTCATTCCGAATCGACGGAGGCTCTTGAAGAACGAAGCATACAACAAAGGTCCTGATGAGAATAAGGGAACAGCTCGGGGAGGGGGGGTGGCACGGTCTGTTGGACTTAGCAACATTCCGTGAAATACGTGCCCGCCTGTGACTCCAAGGAAAAACAATATTTTCCTTTCAATGGTAAGAAAAGACTCAGGGGGATCTGTAGTATCAGCGGGTCGGAATGATGCACCGAAATGGTCCCCCGTGCGCATGCCAAGACGCTCCAGCACTACAAGAGATCATGGTCGTAACAATCAAGGAAATATGACCAGAGATCCGGAAAACCGGGGAAGGAGTGGAATGAGGTGCCCACTCATGCAAGAGACCTTTCCCGCCTTAGTGTGGAAAATTAGAAGACCAAGGGGGAAAAACAGTGTCCGCAAGTTAGAACAGAAGGGAAGAGGATACCAAATTACCACATCTCCCTGCACCTCTGAGAGCCTGTGAACCTTCTCTCTTAGGGTTCGCGGGACGAAGGGAAAACCCGGTGTGGGTAGCCGACTCACCGGTCACCAAACGGACTGGGAAAAGAAAAAAAACCCACCCGGGGAAAAAAGGCAAGGAGTTGCCCAAGCCGACAGCTGGAGACCTCGGGGACGTGGCAGTCCCTCCGCGAGAAAGGAAGGCTACAATCTTGGCGGGATGGAAAAAAAAAGGGGCCCTTCGATAAAAAAAGCCGGGAGGGCGTTGAGTTGTCTGTGCTATGTTGGAAGGCCGGGGGGGAAAAGCACGGGCCAAAGTAGAAAAATCGAAGAGGGGGAACCAAAAGAAAAAAAAAAAGGGAAACGAGCACTGCAAAAACAAACACGTAAAAGGGGTTGTCATTCAGGTCTAAGGGGTGATCTTCAGTAGGGCACCAGAAGCCGAGGCGTGCTGTCTGGAAGCATCAGCCTACCCGACAGGGGAGTTAGAAACCATAAATAGAGGGACAAAAAAAGGGAAGACAAAGAAAAAGGGAAATAAGGGAAGGAAAAGGCTTTCGGGTGCGCCACAAGTGTCAAGTTCCACTACTCCAAGTTACCGAGGTTGACTGCGACCCGTTTGGATGGCCGGACAAACTAACAGGCTCACCGAACTGCCGGTTCGGGGAGAAAACAACTAGAAAAGGGGGGGAAAAAAAAGAAAGAAAGAGAGAAAATTCTACCTGAAAAATCACTTCAATAACTCAGCCCCTAAACGGAGGTAGGC
>Ga0179593_1515809_pt1 | contig 20490 bp, 26 predicted proteins | sample CZODoug2_1_08_16_FD_185931 | JGI IMG/M metagenome (GOLD analysis project Ga0179593, IMG submission 185931) | Vadose zone soil fungal communities from Angelo Coast Range Reserve, California, USA - CZODoug2_1_08_16fungal (PacBio error correction) | ecosystem: Environmental > Terrestrial > Soil >...
TCCGTTATGGGTTTAATTGGTTGTGGGGCTCTACATAAGGCTCCTGGGGGGGAGGACGCGCAGGGATGATGTGTCAAGCAATTGGGGGGAATATTGCAGTAAATAGACCACTACCATAATTATTGGGTGCACTCCGCAGGGATTGGGGATAATAAAGTATACCAGCCTCCAATCGACGTGAATCACGAAAGTTAACAGAATTGGTTCGATCCGCCACAAAGTTGACAATTACCCATCGGTTCAAAGGAAAAACAACCAAGGGGGAAAAAAGGAAAACCAATGGAGGGTCGAACTTTTCTTATGCAGCGGCGGAAACTCCTCGCGGGCGCTCACCGAATAATAAGACCACCAACAAACACACACTTTTTATTTCTGAACGAATAAGAGAGCAGAAGAGAGGGGTAAGTATATCAAGGGTCAGGTAAGATTGGAGGATGAAAGGTCCATATATCAAAAAAAATTTATCTTGACGTGGGGTGTCATCTGGCTGTCAAGACCTTTGCTTTAGTAGGTTAGGGTTGTGGTGGTGTGTGGAGTTCATCGAAATGTTTTTGATTCTTTCCAGATCGAGTAAGGATCTGGGAAAAATTTGACTTACACCGTATCTCTCCAAAACCCAACCCTCTCCGTTTACGTCGGTGGGGGTGAAAAGGGCCATTCACACGATTGGGGCAAAAATTTCCAGGGAATCGAGTCGTCTCGGGAACCGTGCGTGGGTTGGCTGTGTTACTTTTTTGCTCATTTCGGGGACTTGCTCGACTTGCGCGCGTGCCACATTCTTAGAAGTCTAGGTGCGTCCGTGAAAACTGTCGACAAAGCGACATTCCTGGAAGGGGGACGGCTTTGTCCAACATGTAACCCTAAGGGGGGAGTATCTTGGCCTTTAGGTTCATAAGAACCCGCGCAACTCCCGCGCTCCCTCCTCGCACCGAACCAAACAAAGACATAAAAGGGTTTGTACACGGGGGTCCAGAGGCCAATCGCCTCGAACCCCATCTCGCACATTATAACCTCCAATTAGGGAAGCAACTAAAGGATTTCAAATCGGCTGGTCTTACTTATCTCGGGGGTAGTTTGGACGAGAGTTGTATCACCAGCCACATCCGAGTGAACCGTTTTTGTACTCAATGATAATTACAAACCCCGCTCTGGAGAATATTCCCCCAAATTTGTGCCCTTTCCCATATCTACTTCCTTCTTTCCTGCATAATCTCTTCGTCGGAAGCCGATATCCCACTCGCTTGGCTTTATCCCCCACCGCCGTACTTCTCTACTGATCACTCGAAACCTTTGGCTAACTGGACACATCACGGCCACTTTAAGGAAGGGTCTTAAAACTCGATTTTGGCGCGCGAGGCTTTCCTGAACAAAAAAGTTCCTTCCATCGGGACTGCGGCTACTCAAGAAAATTGGGCGGGGCGAGCAAAAAGACTTTATATAAGTAGGGTTTCCTGGACCCAAGGGGGGGGTGGATGTTGGAGCTTATCACATCTCTGCTACGCGGCATAAAAACCCCTAACTCCACCTTCTCTATCCCAGAAAATCCCGTGCGCAGCGGGATAAGAAGTAAGGAGCAACCAAGACTGCGGGGAGGGGGGGGGTGGAGGCATTTAACGGTCATTCGTTACTATATTTCCCTTGCCCCGCCCGCGTCTTTTTCTGATGGAGAGTCTACGCGAAAACTTACCCCTCAAAACCTATATCCTCACCCTTTGGGGTGGGGCTCCCCTTGAATGTAAGAACCACCTCGCGTGCTTGTTTCTCTCACTTCTCTCCTCTGGGGCAACTGCCGTTCCCCTCCCGCTTCTGTGCGTACCAACCTTATGCGAAAAAAACACACGGAAGCAGCTCGGGGTATACCTACGTTACGGTCTATATCCTTCTGCGGTCCTGTTTCTATGCGTCCTTCTCTAGCCACAGAAATGTTATCGTGGCAGTTTTACGCAGGGTCCTATAGAAACCTTGTACCGACAGCGTGAAACGACGTCCCTCTACCCGGAGGGTTGCGCTACGACCGGATTTCGGGTTCAACTAAATGGCTCATCAAACTTGAGTCCAAATAAGGCAGTCCTGGATACTGCACACCTGAGTCTTTTTGATACCGTAAGAGGGAAAATTTGTGGGGCCACTCGAGGGTGAGGATTTAACCAGGCACCCAGAATGCAAAGACACGCACCTTCCAGTGCAAGAGTAGTAGCTTTGGTGTTGTTACTAATTCAGATTTTTTCTTAACGTCTTGGTCTTTGTGGGGCTGCTCGGCGAGCCACCATTCTGTTCCAGCTGTAATTGGGTCAGAGGGCTGGAACCCCCCAATCGAGTCCTTTAGGGGGTAACTTGTTCTAGATTACAAGATACATCGAGCCACCCACCAGATGTTCTTGGTGTTGTCTCGAGAACTTCGTGAGCCAATGGTTTCACTGCAATTCCCCAGCCCACGGTAGGACTGCCCACGGAGACCAATTTGGCATAATGCAAGGGTTCTTTTTGATTTTAGGTTCGTTACAAAGGGTCTCGACAACCTTGCGCTCGAGTGGTCCTGCACTGGAACGGGACGAACGCCACCCCCCATTCCCTCGGAGGCCTAACGTGCACGTGCCTGGCGCGTGCCTGGTCGCATAAAAACCCATCCCGCGAGCACGCCCGGTGACTTGATCAAAAACCCAATGGGGTAGCACTACCATCGGTACCACTTTATAACTGGGGACTAGGAGTCCGGTATGCTGCACTCTTTCTGCGCCGTGTTTGGTCCTCATGTCTGAGCGGGGGGACTTCGAGAGGAGGGAGATTCCACGGGGGGGGGGTGGGGGGCATGCTTAACGGGTGGGTGTGTTTTTGTAGGGCCAGTTGTTGGGGTATGGGACCTTGAAAGCTGGTGAAGCGTACATTTCCCTTTTGTATCGAACAAGCAATGGAACCCTTATTTGCTTTCCTTTGAACTCGGGCCACGCACGGGACCCGCGCGCTTGTGCGGAGACGACTTGAACACATGTACCGGTTGGAGGCAGCCTAGGGGGGGGGGTTGACCTGCTAACTCACTAGAAGTTTTTCTAGTGGGGATTACGTAGGAGCTCTCTGGAGGTGGTCAGGGCTCCCTTGGCCACAACCCAGCGCAAGGTTGGTGCAAAGACGGTAAGGAAGAGGGCTATGGGTTGTACCACAGAAAGGGATATGGGAAGGTGATAAAGGCGAGGAGGGTGGGTGGTGGAAAGGGGGATGAAGTTGAGAGAAGCGAAGAAAAAGGAAACGCTCGCTCCCCCGGCGTCCCGAGGAAAAGGACCAGACCCAATCTTCCTTCGGCCCATCCTGAGAGGGTGTCAGGATCGCGGGAACGGTCACCGGGTGACTACGCGATCCGGAGGGGATGGGTGCTTTTAGAGTTAGTCCCGGGACCGAAGCTTACCGGCAAGAGGTTCCTGATTGTGAGGTAAAAAGCGCCAGGCAGGGGCGAGTCGGTTAGCGTTGGGTCAACTGTGTCAAAAAGAGGGAGGTTCCAGGGATGATTGTATCACGGGATATCGCGGGAAAACGGGGGAGGAAAACCAAGGAGTGGCCCCGGGCTATTTACGTGATTGCTCAGTGTTCTGCTGGCACGAGAGGAATCCTAGCAGGCAAGTTGTTAGTGACCCAAGGTGGGTCAAAAAGAGGCGGGGCTCTCGGAGGGGGGGGGGGTCTTTATGAGAGGGGAGTTTTAGGGGAGCTGCCGACCCTTGTGGTCTTTTCAAACGTAGAAGGCGCAGGTACTCTTGGATTTGTTCTCTATCGAGCTCTTTCGATCTTGGAGTTCAATGGACTTAACAAAAGAACCAAGCGCAAGGAGAAGCACCCGGACATGTGTAAAGCATGGGGTGGAGGTCTATGGGGGCATGTGGGTTTACAAAGCGGTGCCTGGTATGTGTTGCATAACGGGGTGAAGCCCTGGAACAGGTGGGATGTAATCCCGGGGTCTGGATCTCTATCGTTCAGAAGTTCGGGTGGCGGGGGCCGACGCCCGGCGTGTTGTTCCCGGGTAACCGAGACAGCGAGGTCTTCGTTTCTATGGAACTCGTGGGAAGGGTGATGCTGCTTCATGGTGCACGTCGAAAGTCTAAAGAGAGAAATTGTGTCGCGGGCCTGTGGAAGGTTGGGCCCAACGCACTTCGCGGAGAGGGTTGAGGGGATGGGGGCGCGACTCCGAACGACTGAAAGCGATAGGTGGGCTTCCAAAGACCTTTATGACTCTGTGGACAAAACGGGAAATCGAGCGGGGAGTCTCGAGGGGGAAAATATCCTCTCCTTGGGCAAAAGGACTAAAGAGGTCTGAAATTCCATCTCTCGACAGGGTGGGCCAAGGGCTTACTGGTTGTCTTCCCTCAGAAGCTTTTCTTTGATAGCACCGGGCGCACTGCGGAAGTCAACCTTTGATCCCTGTCAAACGTAACAGAATGCACCGGGACGCAGGAGGTTTGCTCACAAGGGGAAAAACTCCTCTGTGGAGTTCGAAGTGTGGTCGCGTCGTTCTGCCGAATTTCGCGGGCTGGAGGGGGATCGAAGGGCAACACCTGTCCCCGGGTGGTATGAAGGGGATCTCTGGGACGTTCACTGGGGAGGGAGGCTCCTGCTGTGCAGGCGAGGCTGCTTTTAGTATGAATGTGCCAGTGGTTATGGTAGGAGTTGATCCCTCTCGGTTTCCCGAAGGGGAGAGGAAGGGGGAGAGGGGGAAGGAGGGTAGCTAAGGGGGGGGAAGGGGTAAGGGGGGAGTGGAGTTCAGGGAGTGGGGAGAGAGGGGGTAATAAAGCAGGAGTGGTGCGGTGGGGGGGGGCGGCAAAGTGGAAGAGAGGGGGAGGGCGCGTAAAGAGATCTTAGAGATGTCTCGGCGTAAGTACCTCCGAAGGCTGGGCCGTTCAATTACTCAGTCAGAATAAGAGGGTGGTTCTTTCGTGCCCCCTTCAAAGAGAGTATCAAGAGATTTGAGAAAAAGCGCGGGTTTTTGTGGCTGCTCACCGCAGCCGCCCGAGGGCGGTTCGGAGTAGGATTTAAAAGAAGATCTAGGCTGTTGAAGGTTCCCCAAACTTGAGTGGATTCCTGGGGGTTGATGGTCGGAAGTCACGATTCAGGAAAACCGTATCGGTAGGAAGGGGGTGCTCTGGCCTCCGTGAACAGCCGTGGTGGTATGGGGGCTCCGGCCTCAAGCGAGGATTCTCCTTTTAGAAAGGTGCCTCACGCCCGGATCATCATGGGAAGGAAAAGTGTAGGGAACAGGAAGGGGGGGAAGCCAGAACGGGGGCGTGATATGTCGAACCATGGATTTGGGGGGGCGAAGAAAGGTTCCGGAAAGAGGGGGGGAGGGCGAAACAAAATACCTGCATAGTAAAAGTGAAGGAAATAACGATGGCCAGAGAGAACGCGCCGGGGGGACCATTAGGTCGAAAAGGTGTGGGTAAACGGGAGGGTCAGCGCTTGTATGGGGGGGTGTTAGTGGGGGTAAAAGGGGGGTGAAGGGGGGAGTGGTGGACCCGCAAAACAGGAGGGAGGCGGGGGAGGTGGGTGGGAGAATGAGGTGGAGGATGGGAAAGCGTGGAATTCAGACGCACAGTGGGAGGGAGGGGGGGGGGGGGGGGAGCTGGGGTGAAGAGAAGGGGAAGGGAGAAGGAGGGGGGAATGGGGGGGGGGAGAAAAGTTACTGACCTCGTCACATCAGTTAAAGGCGGACTGGGGGAAGAGGGGGTCAATTTGAGGGGGTGTGGGGGGGGGTGGTGTGGGTGTCCTGTACATAGAAAAAAGGGTGTCTCCCAAGTCCTAAGCCGTAACTCCGAGGGAAGGGGGGGAGGTGGGGGAGTGTCTGGTCCTATAAAGTTGTGAACACTTTGATCTCGTAGGAGGAGTTAGAAGGAAAGCCCATTTTAAAATTGAGTGCGGGGCTGGACGAGACAAAGGTAGAAAAAAATATCCGCTGAAAGGGAGCATGAGAAAGGGGAAACTCCTGCGACGAAGTGAGCCGCGGGGTCAAAACGGGGCGATGCACACGAAGGATTGGGTGGGGAAGAGGGGGCCACGAATCAAGAGGAGGACAAGAAGGTAAAGCTTTCTAAGTCCACCAAGAAACAAACATATATAATTTTGTCCAATCTTTCAAGAGACCTACTTAGGGTTCAAAGCGAAGGGTAACTCATGTAAGTCTAAATTAGCCAAAGCCTACCTCTTGGCCCCTCGAAGGCGAGGGGGGAGTTATTGTGATTCTTCCGCCTTGGCGGCAATTGTGTCTTATTGTGTTTCCATGCCACGAGGTGCCATGGTTGCAATAACAAAAAGGAGAGGGGTGACGGGTCACAGAGCGGGGGCAGTTGAGCCCTCCTGGTGCGAAAGGTATGGGGTTGTGGGGAACTTGGGATGAAGGGCTTTCTCGTTGAGCAAGTAAAAGAGACAGGATAAGCCAATGTGCGGTCCCCCTAGCTCGCATGAACCCAGAGTTGGGTCCGCGTGCCGCGGACTCCATGATGAAGAATTTGGTCCGGGCTGTGAGTGGGGGGGGCAGGGGTAGCGCGTCCTAATTTGGTTTTGGCGGCGATCCTCCAGGGGTCAACCCCCACTTGGTCCAAAAAAAAACCAAAAGGGGTCTTGACGGGGGTGGTGGTCAACTTAATTGGAGGTGTCAGTTTTAAGTGCCATCAAAGAGAAGGAAGAAAAAATAACCCCAAAAGTGAGGGACGGGTTATGATATTAGGTTTTGGGAAAACAACTTCACCATGCAAGTTGGTTTGGATGGGCAATCTGTCCGATAGTGCTAAAGACGGTTTTGAAAGAACCAAGCCGCGAAAACAAAAATACATGGGCATTGAAAGAATGGGAAGGGTTTCTGGTTTACATCCAGCGTGGACAATTACGGAGCAGGGTTGGTGCGGCTCACGGCAGGGGGGGACAAGGAGAACGTCACGTTTGAGGGAAGAAGGCGCAAACGCGGCTGTAGGTAAATTCTTCGAAGGAAAAAGGAAACCTTCTAAGGGTGGTGAACGAAGAGATACCAAACCCACCGAGATTTGGGATTTTCCAGGAAAAAAGGGGAAGAAAGGCTTACAGGGGGGCTGACTCAAGGGGGGGGAAGGAAAACTGGCCAAGAAGGGAGTGTTGGACCAGGAGTGAGCCAAAAAAAGAGGGTAATTGAGAGTATGTGATACGGGTGTAACAGCTGGGGGGTCTTAGGGGTGGGATTTTTGAGGGGAACCTGGAGGGCTGAACAACCCCCACCCCCCCCCCCAACTAAAGGACCCTCATTCAGTGATTTGACAAGGCCCACCTTAAAGCCTTCAACGCGTGCTAACAAGGGGACAGGGGGGCCGTTTTTGGGAGCAAGTGCACTGGAGAAAAGCAAAAAAAAAACCGCAGGGGACAAGGAAAGGCTAAAGGATTGGGTGTCGCAGAGACGGTCGTCAGGGGGGAAAGGAGACTGATTAATTTGGGGGCGGAAAGAAAACCAATGCAAGGATTAGGGACGGGCTGGTACATCCAGTCGTTCAGGTGGATGTGTATGTGACGAGAGTAAGAGACTGGAGAGTAAAGTGCTTACAGGTTGAAGGAAGCAGAACTGAATGGGGCGAATGCTGGACGCTGGGTAACCCATGCCGAGCAAGGGACAGGGGGAGTCAGCCTAAATAAGCAAACCCCTGGGGTGTGGAAGAAAGACGTGTTCGGAAAACCCTGGGGGGGGTGAAGGTAGGGCGACGGGTTTAGGTGTAACAGTAAAACAACTTGTCGGAGGGTTTCGGGTGGACCGGCCCGCAAAACGGGGGAAGGGAAAACGTTTTACGGCTCAGAAAAAGAAATGGGCCAGAGTATACAAATGGCGAGTTGCCCGCGGCGTAGCGCTTGGTTCTCCAGAATGTGAAGTCAAGGGATGAAAACAGTCGTCAAAACGATCAAGGAGTCAAGCGCACATTAACCAACCATAAGACTCTTGGAAGTTCGGGAAATAAGTCCTTATTTCTTTAGAAAACCAAATCAACTCTCTCATGGACGCACCCAAAGGAGTAAAAACCCCAACACTTAAGCGAACGCCTCCTCCATAATTTCGGGGGGAAAAAATACTGGGAAACCAAAACCCCCCCCCCCCCTCTTGGGACACGTGGAAAAAAATTTGACTCAACTCTAAAAGGGCTGGACGGACCCGGAAAAAGGCTCCCCCAATTTTTCGCTCTAAAAAGGCTGGAAAGGAATACGTCGGCCTTAAGACTCTCACGAAGAAGCGAAAGTAACCATCCAAATTGCGAAACGGGGGTACATAGAATATGAGAGGTGGAAGGAGGTCAAAGAAAAATTTGGCAACGGGAGAGACTAGGAAAGAATGAGCGCTGCCAAAGGAGTCAGAATGGGGGGGACCCAAAACACCACAGGGTTGTGTATTGGAAGGTGGGTCTTTCGCTTTTTGGGTGGGGACAGAAGGGGGCCTGTTGTAGGAACTCCCCAAAACTGTCTCTCCTCGAGCAGAATAGCGTTGGGCAAAGGTCGCTGGAGTGGCTGGGGTCCTAGAAGCGACCCAGTTTCCCCGATCAGGCATCTCTGAAAGTGCCCCATAGTCTGGTACGGGGGCTCAGGCAGAAAAAAACTGAAAATACAAACATCAATCAGTGGGGGTCAAGCAATCCAGAATTCTTTTTGATTGGAAAGTTAGGCAAAAAAATTCAAAAATCCATCCTAAAGTTATTTCCACCATCAGAAAAAAACGGAGGGATGACAAGAAAAGAAGGGTGTCACGGATTGAGGTGAAAGGGGGGGGGAAAAATATGGTTGGGCTCAACAAACGGGGAAATCAAAACTCTGCGGACGCGCGGGAAAAACCCTAGGGGAGGGTTTAAGGCGGAAATTTCCGCAGAAGGAATTCGCAAAGGAATCGGTGAAAAAATCGCGCATAGAGGAGATCGTGACTGTGGATAAACTTCCTATGACAATCCTGGACAAGAAGGAAGGGGGCAAAAACCCGATGAATAATGGTAAGTGTAAAGTACGGACAATGATAGGGTCACAAGAGGCAAAGATCACCACCAATAAAAACCACCCCGGGGGGGCAGTTAAAGTGAGAGGGGGGGGAGAAAGGGGGCACTCTGAGTTTCGCGGGCGGAAGCGTAGCTATTTGCGGGACTTAGGAGAACGAATCACTCGCTCAAGGAGAAACCAAAAAGGATGGAGGGACAGTGCGGTTCTTATGCTAAGTTAGATAATCCCAGAGCGAACAAAGGGGTAGGATGGTTGGCAGGGAGGGCTTGAAAGGGCCTTTGTCTTCGTTGGGGGGGGGGGGGAAAGCGATGGAAAGTTGTATTAACAGAGCAAAAGAGCTGTTGCCTCTGTTTAGTGACTGGGGACCGAAGGGGGTTAGGGCTGAGAAAAATAATAGGGAAAAGGTCCGGTTTGGGTTGTTCTTTGGGGGGTGTGTGGTTTGCGGGAGACTCAATGATTATCTGAGGGAGCTTTCGGAAAAGGAACACTGGGGCACGTTCAAGGTAGCAGAGCTTGTATATGAGAAAGGGGAAAGGAAAAGACAGGACCGGCGCTCCCGGGCCCAAACAAACAAGGGTACGTGTGCTATGGCGTAAAGCCTACACAGAGAGAAGGTGAGAAAGGAAAAACCAAAGGGAGGGGGGGAATTCAGTTGACTTATGTCGTGCTCAGTTGGGGGGGGGTTACCAGCACCAGTCGAATTAAGTTTCACAGGGATCACTTCCAAAAATGGAAGCGTGGGGTGAAACTCTCAAGTACGGAAGGACTCTCAAACAACCGTGCGACGCCTCGAGCTTCTGGCCTACACCAGAGAGAATGGAAAAAGGGGCTTCCTAAAAAAATTCAAGGGGGAAGCTAGACGGGGAGAACAGAAGCATGACGACAACAATCTGTAAAGACAAGATATCTTCTGGAAGACAAAAAAAGGGGCAGGAAAAAATTTCCTTCAAACAAAACCCTCGAAGTGGCCCCAAAAAAAGGTGAGCGGGAGTTAGTTTCTGAAAAGCAAACTCAGAGTGCGGAGGGGCAAAAAAAATAAAAGGGTAACCACCGGGTGGACGAACGCGTTGCAAAAAAGCGAGTAGAACTCGGGGTGGTGGGTGCTAACTCCGCAACCCTAACCACGGAAGGGAAAAAAAAGCCATTAAAAGGAGGATTGAGGACTTTTATTCGGGCGCTGCCGGCGGAACCACACTAATGAAGGGGGCCTGGTATCATTAGTCAAATAACGAGTTTCCAGGAAAAAAACGAAACAAAAAAAAAGGTCACAAACGAGGGTTCTCAGAAGGGCCTTCTGCAGAAACAGTGAAGTGATCAAACTGAAGCCAAAACAAGGGATCCAGGATCCTGAAAGAACCTATGGCTGCAAAAAGGAAGGAGGAACAGGGGGCAAGAAACAAGAAGAAGGAACATTGTACCTTAGCCAGGCAACAGGAGCAGGGGGTGGGGTGACCTCTTCTTGGGTGGACCTTTAGGAGAATGACTGGAAAAAAGGGGAGACCCGAGGTCAACACTGAAAAACAAGTCGGTGAAGGGGGGAAAATTGCGATAAAAAAGCAAGAGCAGGACAGTAAACAGCAATTGTGTTGCATGGGGAGAGAACGGAAAAAAGGGAGGGAAGAAGGGGGGAAGGAAACAAAAGAAAGGTTTGAAAAACAAGGGTCACGACCAATGGGGTTGTTGTTCAAAGGGGGGATAACAAAGGGGCAGTAGAAGCAGAAAACCAGAAAGAATCCTTATATACACTGGGCCTGACCAAGACAAAAGAAAACCAAAAAAAAAGGAGGTAAACATCACGAAAACGGTAACTGGTGGCCTATAAGCCGCGCGAAGAAAAAGGGGAACTGCCCGGATCTGGATTGGGTAGAAACTAAATCCCTTGGAGGGAAAAGGACAAAGAAAAATTCGCACGCTTCTGGAATGGGCCACGACAGGGGATACGGGAAAAAAAAACTGGAAGGGTCAACATTTTCAAATCGGGGGTAGGACCAAAAAAAAGATCCACAAGGGAAGCAGACAATCCCGGGACATTACTTAGGAAGGGGGAGGGGGAAACGGAGAGCGGGGAACATCTGCATTTCAGGCGCTCGTACGTAAAAAAATAACCTTGAGAGCGGTGCTTTCAGGCAAGGGGGAAACCTCGAGAAGGGTTCTGGTAGGGTAGGGAAAACCAGGGGAGGTTTCACCCGCGGCTTGGTAAAAAGAGGGCGGACGGAAAAAAAATTAATCTTGTGGTCTAGGAAGCGGCGGCCACGGGATGACTTCCAGTAGGGGGCGTAGGAGGGGAAGGGAAAAGTCGGCAATAATGGTTCCGATAAAGGCGGTGAAGCAAACTGTGAACCTGGTGAAAACAAACCGTCTAAATTCCGCCAGAAAAACAAGGAAAAGTTCTACGGGGACCAGACGAAAGTATAGGGAAAACAGTACTTGAACAACGAACAGTAAGAAGATCAAAGGGGAGCTTAGGAAGCCCTCCCTTGAGCCACCACCACGTCCAGGGGTGTCCAAAATAAAGATGCCCAAGTCTACGGCGGGCATCAAAAAGAAACTTAAAAAAGAAGTCTAGCTCGCAGCTTTGGTCGGATCAAAGAAGGTGTCTGGACGCTTCTCACACAGCCGAGAATGAAGTGGGCGGTCCCGGAAAAAATTCAAAGGTTGGGGAAAAAAACACAACGAGGAGGAGGAAAAAAAGATTTCCCACAGGGTGCAGGGAAAAACAAAAAAGAGAGGGAAGCAAGCCCTTTGAGAAGCCGGTAACCAAGAGAGAACGGGGAAAGGGTGACGACAAAGCAGAAGGCGCGGACAACCGTTGGGGTGAAGTGCAAGCGGAAAAAGGATGCGCGAAAAAAAAGGAAAAGGGGGGAGGATCTGGGGTGGGCACCCTGGACGTTGCTGGTGCGAAGCCAAGGAGGGGTCATAGACCTTTGATCTCGGCCGGGCTTAACGTTGTTCAATTAATGATCACGTATAGTCGGGGAAAAAAAAGGTTGGGGGAAGCATTGTGTCAGGAGGAGCGACGGTGTAAAGAAACCAAAGTGAGTCTGGGGAAAAGGAGCGACAGCAAAGAGTGGGGCCAAAGAGGGTAGCCGAGAAAAAATGCTAAGAAGCAAGAAAGCCAAGGCCAGAAACCGCGATAGAACTACCTTAATGGGGGGGGGGGGGGGGAAAAAAAAACAGCAAAGGAGGTGAACTACCCTGGGGTCGAGGAAAACCACCCATAACCAATCGATTAGGTTTAAAAAAGAAGTGAAGGACAGCCCGCCGTCTGGCAAGTACGCAAGAAGAAGGGAAATACGGAAAACCGTAACTCCCCTACTAATTACTGGGTTCGTAGGTATGGGAGACTGCCGCCGTGGGGACATTCGATGGGGAAGGGGGTATGGGGACATGCCACCGTAAGGAAAAAGTGGGGGAACGGGGGAAAAGGGATAGAAATCTTTAGTGGCGTTCCAGAAGCGGGTGCTAAGTCTGGGGTGAGGGGGGTAGGAAATAGAAAAGAGAGAGGGAAAAGGGGGAGGGGGGAGAGGGAATGGGGAGGGTGGAAAGGGGGGCGGGGTGGTCGGAGTAGGAGACGGGGGCGAAAGGGAGGGGGGGGAGGTAGGGGCAAAAGAAGAGGGTGGAAGAGAGGGGAGAAAGAACGGGGGTGACGAATAGAGTAGGAGGGGGGACAGGGGGGAGGTGGGGAGGGACAAAGAAGACCCAAGTCGAGGGACAAAAAATTTCCATATATTCAGTGAACGGGACAAGGGTGGAGTACACCTAGGGGGTATCCGCGGAAAAAAAGGGGACGGGGCTAAATCATGGGGATGGGGGGGGGTTGGAAATTTCACTGGGGTCATTGGCCTCATTTTATGTCCAGGGAATAGGGTGGGGACGTTATGGTCTTATACTTAAAGTTTTGGAAAAAAAAGGAAGAATACCAGGGGGGGGGAAAGCTGTGTCAACTTTAGTAGGTTGTGGTTGAACTTTGATTTAAACTTTGGGGAAGTGAGGGGGAAAAACGTTCCACACCAAATAACTGGACTGTGGGGGTTATATGGGAAAAGGGGGGACTAAAAAAAAAACAAGAACTTCATTGTTGGCATGGCAATGGGTTTGGGAAATAGAGTGAGACTCGGGAAAAAAGAATCGCGTTCCACAACCCTCCTGTGCGGGAAGAGTACCCGGGGGTGGCAGAAAATTTGAAAACATTTCGCTGCATTGCAGAAGGGTGTGACGGGAAAGGGCAAGTGGGGAGTGGGATTTTTTGAAAAAGAAGGAGTGGGGAGGGACGCGCGCAACGAAGGGGTCGGGAATAATTCGTAAATGTCGAAAAAAAACGGAAATGGGGGGGAAGAGAAAACAAAACCTAGAAAGGCATGAGGGGGGGTTTCAGAAGGAAATCGCAAAAAGCTAAAAAGGAAGAAGGAGCCCACGGGAGGGAATTCACGGGTTCATGTTTGGCAGGGGCCCAAAAAAGCTAGAGGGTCGTATGACAGTTCAGGGAACGCTTCCGTACCGCGCTGTGGGTTGACTCAGTGCGCCACCACGAAAGTCAGTCTGGTTGGGCCGTAGAAACCTGGGAGGAACTCTGGGGGGAAAAATATGACTGGTTTGCCGGCACGGTGATAATCTACAGCGCCAAAAAAAATGTCGATCTCTTGAGGGTATGTTTTCTCCAGCTAGGCGTCAAGGGACCGAACGGGGAAAATTTACGGAATTTGGGTCGGAAGACATGCCAGCCAACGTTGAAAAAAAAAAAAAAAAAAAAGGGGAGGGGCTGGCAGGGCGGGAGGGACAGCCATGGAATGCGAGAAATGGGAAGGACGTACGCTGCATGAGAGTGGAACGACGGTGGGAAGTCCATGGGGTTACAGATAGAAAAAGAGGAGGACCTGTTCTTCGACTGCTGAAACGCTGTACAAATTCGAAAAAGGGAAAAAACAACTGAAGGCAAAGGGGGTGGGGGGGGGGATCGAAATTACGGAGGGAACCCGTTGGAGAGAAGGTGTGGGAAGAAGGGTGGGACGAGGGGAAACGGAAATTGTGTTCGTTGTGTGGGGGCCCGGGGACCCGGGAAAAAGCAAGTGCAAGGAGGAAAAAAAGGCAGCTATCCGTGACGGTTCAAGACCGGAAGGGTGGACCTTAAGGAAACCGGAAACGGCCGATCAGAAGAGAACAACCAGCAAAAAACACCAGAGCTTACGGGAGGGTAGAAGATCCCTAAACATCTCAGGTAAAGCAAATCAACAGAGCAGCTGGAAGAGGAATGAAGACAGTGGAGGGTGAAGACACCACACCACAAACATTACCAAGTCAATTGCCAAAATAAGAAAAACACCAAAAAAAGCTCTGGATAGAAAAAAAGGGAGAAAGTGCAATGACATGCACTGATATACGTCCAGATAGTCGAAAGGGGGGGCAAAAAAAAAGAAGAGGGGATTCGTTCAAGAAATAAAGGGAGGCAATATCTACGGGAAAAATGAAAGAAATTAAAGAAAAACCCCCCCAGGGGTTGTATGGGGCTATACGGCGGGGGGAGGGGGGAAAAGGGGGAATTGGCAAAAATAAGAGGATCATCGGCTGCTTGGTGCATTCTGATGGGGAGGGGGGAGAGAAGTTCAAGAAAAGGAAATCGCCTCGAGAAAAAAAGAGGTGAAGACCTTCGCTGGGCCTGCCTGCATTTTCAATGGACATGACACATCAGTGGTTTCCCTGCAGGAAAGTGGTAGGGTTCTGAAGGGGGAGAGCCCAAATGAAAACCAAAACAGAATTGTGACAAAAGAGATCTCCAACAACGGAGAGGAGAAAAGAAGGGGGGTAAAAGAAGGGCCGGAGTGGAATTGGTTGTGCCTACATAATTCATGACAAGGAGTCGGGATCGACTGGGGGAGAGGTGGGGTGAAATGGCTGTGAGGAGCGAATTCTCCCCTTACGCAGAAGGGGGGACACTCCAGAAGAAGGACAAGACGGGACTGGGAGAAGGGAAATAGTAACCAATCGACTTCCCACTACTCAGAATCTAATTGTAAGGGGGGGAAAGGAAACCCATCACAGAAAAACACACCAGCGGCCCGTGCATAAAACCGGGGGTGGTGGGTGCAGGGAATGTGAGGGTGCACTTTGCATTCGCTCATTTCCGCGGCCGGAAGCTTAAGAGGGGCCTCTGCGAACGACACGACTATGAAGATTCCTATGAAACCGGAGGAAATAGGGGGGGAGGGGGAACGTAACGTAAGGTCGATTATATTAGATCCATCCAGGAGCTCAAGGTGGGGGGAGGGGTCTGGGAGGGGAAGGGCCCGTCATTCGGTGGTGTGGGTGGTGGGAATTAAAAAAGGTGTATTCTTTCATAGGCTGTTTTCTCTTTTTGGGATTTAAGGGGAAAGAGATAGTGGGAGAAGCCCAAGAGGGGAAAAAGTTAATTTCATAGGCGGTGGTGGTTAGGTGGGTGGCTTGGGATTGGCGAATCTGTCCTCAGGAAGTCTGGAAGTGAAAAGGCCGGCTGGAACCGAACGGGGGGCCGCACATGGGGTAAGGGGAGGAAAGTTGTGGACGCCAGGGCGCTGCAGCACACTCAAAAGAATTTGTAACGTAAACTAAATACGAAGAACTCAAAACACCAAAGTCAAAAAACAGGGTGGAAGGAAAACTGGCGTACAACAGTAACTTCAGTGGATTTGTCGTGCTCGAGGGGGAATATGGTGGAAAAAGAGTAACCACCGCATCAAAAAAAAAAGAAAAACAAAAAAAGAGTTCGGAACTGGGAGACTCCCCATTCGGCCAAAAAAACGAAAAAAAAAAAGTCATCAGGAGGATCGACAACTGGTGTCCTCCTCCAGCACTGTCCAGAAAAGAGAAACGTTAGGTGCTGGGGAACCATCTCCGCCACTCGACACTGCTACTCAAGGACGAAAATGAGATTGGGCCAGAAAAAGCTTTCGTTCGCGGAAAAAAAAAAAAGCGTGAAGGGAAAAATTTTCCGGAAACCAGGAAACCTCGGCGTTGTCGCAAAAAAAAGAGTGATCACGTTGAAGTTTCAAGGAGAGCAACAAAGAACAAAAAGGGGATCCTGCAGCAAGGTCCAAATCGTACCCAGCAGGGACTAAGGGAAAAGGAAAAGCTACGACTACTACTCAGGAAGGTTGTTTTTTGGCTAACGAGGGACAAGAAAAGTGATGAAAGCCGGTCGGACGACATTTCATCAGTTAGAGGCGCTTCCGTCGGAAAATCCCAAATAAACAAGTTAGGGGGGGGGGGGTATCTCTTCACAACTACGAGGTTAGGGGTGTGGAAGGGAAGGGTCGACCTTTACGGAAAAAAAAACGGGGACGGTTTCCTTACAACTCAACGGTGAAGTGGTCACCTTTAAACCCACTCACGTTCCGTCCAAGAAAACCTAGCGGAAATTGGTCCATTCTGGATGTAACAATAAAAGATGACCACAATGTTACAGGGGGGAATGCAGGCACAGGAGGGGTTACAAAAAGCGGCTTGGTCCTTATTGATTATCACTGAGGGGGTAACAAGGGGAAGGGGGAAAAGGTCTGGAGGGGGTAACTATTGCGGAACACACAGCCCTAATCACAAACAAGTAAGAAAGTTGGGGGGGACACGTTTCATCACGTCGCCAATGGCTGGCACTGTCAACAGGACCGAAAAGAAGACAAGTTGAAGAACCAAGGGAATGTGGGTTGATTCGTACAGTTGAAAGAAGACCCAAGTTGTCGGAAGGGCAGAAGACACAACCACGTCCCTGATATACACTGCCGAAGAAAAATAATCAGAAAAAAGGAAACAATGGAAAAGGGAATCAAAGAGGCACGCGTAACGTGGGGGCGAGCCCATCGTGGTACCTAAAGGGGGGAAAATCCGGTCCGCTCTGTGTTTTAGAAAAGACAATCCCGGGAGGATACAATCAAAAAAAAACGCTTCTGGAACGCCACGAAGCTTGTGGACACCTCCGCGGATAAGAAAAAAGTGGGAACATTCGTTGTGCATACCGCGCAACACATGTAGCTTCGGGGGGAAAAGAATCCTACGAACGTACTGTGTAGTGACTTGGAGGAACGGCGTAGTGATGTCGGCATGCATTTCCAAGGGTCGAGGGGAAGAAAAGGGGTCAAAAAATTTAAACCCTCTAAGAAAGGGTTCTATGGGGTGAGGACCCAGGGTCAGTAGTTGCAGTGTCCCAAAGGGAGCTGGGAAGGCTGGCATAAAAGAAAACCCTTAGGTCGTGGGGCTATCGCCGGGGGTTGGCGGAAACGGAGGGGTGCACGGATTCTTCGCGGTAGCGGCGAACAGTCAAATGGCTACAATTTTAAGATAGCTGAGAGGGACTGCAAAATTGAAAATGGTAATGGGGGGGGAGCAACGAAAGATCCCGGGACCCCAAGGTGGCTGCCAACCTTTTAGATGTGGGACCAAGAACAAAGACTCGGTGCAGGGGAGCAGTACTTGAACAACGTTGAGCAGTCAGCGCCTCCAAAGTCAGCTTGGGGGGGGGGGGTTTGTACCGTTTCGAACTAAAAAAACCAGAGCAAATATCCCTATGGGGAAAAGTCTAAGGGCGGATCACATCCCGGCACACGGAAAGGGGAAAAGGGAACAAAGGTGGAAGGAGAAGAAACGCGGGGACTTGAAGGGCAGGGAAGAAGATAGGTGACTATAGAAAACCCCAGGGGGCTGGAAGAGTGTCTGGGCAACTTCAAAGGTTGGGAAGGCGGCACACCGGAGTGGGGAAAGGATTTCCCAACCTTTGGTTCTCCGGGACCGGCAAAGTAGTCAGAAGAAAATGTGAGAGCGAGTGGGAAACAAGGGGGAGATCTATCCGCGCGGACACAGTGGGTTGGGAAGTTAAAAAAGAGGGGGGGGGGAGCCGAAGGAAAGGGCTGAAGAGCCCGGGTATAATTGGCTAGGGTTTTCTGCACCCTGGGGGAGGGGGCGAGGGCAAGTCTGGAAATCAGGGGCGTACGGGGGACAAGGGCTCCTCATATAAAGATGGTCGGCTTGACCAAAAAAAGTGTTGGTGAAACTTTGGTAGAGGGATCATGCGGTGTAGCCATTCCATGGGACAAGTGGGAAGGAAACTATCGCGATCGGAAAAAGAGTAGGGAGGGAGCTGGGCCCCGGCAGCGAAGAGTGTCCGCCTTTGCAAGAAACCACCAGGAGAAAAAGCGAAGTTGGGGAGGGCAAGAAGAAATCCCCATCCGCGGGGAGTACCCTGGGAGGGAACACCATACCAAGGGGGGAGGGGGTCATATTGACTGAATACCTCTCCCGAAAGGGGGATGAGCTCCATGAAGGGAAGGCCACGGGAAACAAGTCCTACTCCGGACCTCCCAGACAAGTAAACTGGGAGGAAGGTATTGATGCTTCAAACTCCGTGGGAGGACAGAGGTACATTTTTGCGTACATTTCCCCTCAGGTGAAAAGGTTGAAATGAGGCGTAACTATACAAGCTTAGTGAGTTCCAGAGGAGGCGAAGGGGAAATGGGTGGAGAAAGTTTAATGACGACATTGATTTCGAAAGTTTCGAAAAAAAACCCAGAGGGGAGAACAAAAGTCTACACGATGGGAAAAGGCTGAGCTTTAAAGAGGAATTGGAAATCACAAGGGTATGGGCGGACTTTGCAGGCCGGCATGTATACCAGGAAGTCTGTGGTGGACACCGATGGAGGATACGGAAATTTAAAAGTAGCAACCCCATCCATTTGTGGAACCGGTGGGGGAAATTGGGGAAAAGAGTGCCCGTCGTGATCGACCAAGGGAACCCCAAAGTTGGGGACTGGGGGGTGACTGAGTGTGGAAAAGTAGTCAACCCTGGGTCCACAAAATAAGGGGTGTTGGGTGGAAACAGAGTGCTAATCACAGGGAATACCCAAGACTCGGGTCACAACCCAACTCCTTTGAAGGGGGAAGGGGGGAAAAAACGGGAACCGTGTCTGTAGGGGGGGGGTTAAAGGGAAACACATTCGCGGCGCCAGCATATGTTTTGGGACCGGAGAAGAGGAAAGGGAGTGGGATGGGGAAAAGGTAAAAGGGGGGGGTGAGACCCGCGCAACGCGGCTGTCAAGTATTCGTAAAAAGGGGAGAAAAAACCCTACTGCCACAGTAGGGCCGAAGATATCCCCCCCCAAGGAAGGACTGGTGTGGGATAAAAAATCGAATGCGAATGCGAGCTGACCGGGAAGGGAGCCCACTGGCCAAGGCAGTCACGGGGTATTGTTTGGGCCCATGGATAGCCACCAAAAAAGGAGGTATAGTCGAGACGCTTCCGGAAGCTTTCTTACCCTCGCGGGGGGGAAAAGTGGACATGCAGCGAAAAAAAAAGGAAAGTCTGGGTGGCCGTCAGAACGTTTTCACAACTCTGGCAGTCCCTGGGAGGGACAGGCCTGGTTGTTCACCACTTTTATAATCGCGCTCAAAGGGAAGGGGGAGGCCAAAAGGGGAGATTTTTTCCGCCGCTCCTGTCAGGCAGGGGGGGGGCCAGGGGTCGAGCTGGAAGGAAGTTTGGGTCGTAAATCCCAAAGGGATTAGTGGACAATTTCAGGCTTCCGCGCTGATTTTAGGAAGGTAAGAAAAAGGAGGAGCAGGTCTGAGAGGGGGGGGGGGGGGTTGGGGGGGTGTGGGGGGGGGGCGGGGGAGGCAAGGGGAAGCAGCGGGCACCGGCGGATGTTGAATTCATGTGCAGGGAAAACGGACAAATTTCGAGCACTAATCGGTCACCTGAAAACCTCTAAGGGGGGGGAGAATTACGGAGAAAAAAAAAAAGGTGGGGACAGAATGTTTTATTCGCCGGGTTACGTAGGGGAACACGAAAAACCCTGGGAGTGGCGGTGGTGGGGTCAGGGAAGGTTTCATCGTCCAATTTTACAACTGTCTCAAAATACAATGCGAAAGGGAGAAATTAAGAGTGAAATCCATTTGGGGAAAGCTTAAGGAGAAGGCCATCAGCATCACAAGCCAACAACACAACACCCTCGAGAGGAATGGGAAGATCCTGGTGGGCTTTCAATAAACATATCTCGCCGCGGTCAACAAATCAAAAAGGATGAACCAAAGGGGCGTTAATCCCACCACAACAAACCGAATGACAAAGCATGAAACAAATCCAATGCCACAAAAAGCTAAACGTGGGGACGCTAGAGGTTAATGAAAGCAGGTCCAGAATATGGCTACGGGGTTCATAGAGCTGACAGATTGAGGAGGGGATACAGCAAAAAAAAAGGAAGGACCAGATCGCGACGCCGCTAGAGCGCTGCAAAGTAGGGGCACAAAAACATTGAACAAAAAGGGGTGGTATTTTGGCAAAATATGGCCGCGGGGTGTTGTTCAAGTAAGGTGAGACACTGAGAAAAGAAGGATGCGTGATTTGAAGTATTGGGATTCTTTAAGGGGACGAAAGGGTCAACGGAAGAGGCGTAGTGAGGTAGGAAGGCACTGTAAACAACGCATGTTCCAAAATTGAACAGCAGTTTGGTGAAAGGGACTAAGAGGGTGTGAATGTGGGTAGATTCGCAACCCAAAATTACAAAGATGAAGTTT
>Ga0179593_1340310_pt1 | contig 20486 bp, 30 predicted proteins | sample CZODoug2_1_08_16_FD_185931 | JGI IMG/M metagenome (GOLD analysis project Ga0179593, IMG submission 185931) | Vadose zone soil fungal communities from Angelo Coast Range Reserve, California, USA - CZODoug2_1_08_16fungal (PacBio error correction) | ecosystem: Environmental > Terrestrial > Soil >...
AGGGAGGGGAGACTGAATGTAAAAATCCCGCCGGGGGAAACAAAGAGGGGATCTGCTGATTCACGGGGGCTAAATCTGTGAAAAAGGATGCAAAAGGGGCGACTCATGTCCGAGTTGCTGCAGGCAGACGGAACAAAGTCGTGCGAGGACACAAAGGGAATGCACTACAGGGGAAAGGTCCGGCACAAGGAATCGGAAAATGACAGGTGAGGCGGGCAGGCAAAATCGGGGTGGGGGAGACGCATGGTAGGCAAGGGTGGAAGGCAAAAAACACAAAAAAAAAAACCGGGGTGGGGAAAAAAAACTGGTGGTCCGGCGGTGGGAAAAGAAAAACGTACAACGATGGGATAAGAGCAAAGGAAAGGAAAAAAAGCTGGCAAGAGTAACAAACAAAAAGGGGGGACCACCTGTGCAAAAGAAAAGGACAAGGAAGGGGGCAGGCCGGTAAAGTCCTGAGAGTGAAAGGAGGGAGAAAAACAGGAGGGGCAAAGACAACGTCATCTTGGGACAGGTGCCAGAAAAGAGGGATATCTGGAAAATGAACACAAAAAACACCCGCGCGCGGAATTTGCAACGGGATGAATGCCCAGATTCGAGGGTCACCAAAAATAAATACTCGGGGACTGGGGAAAACGGGGGGGGGGGGGGAAGGGACATGTCAGGGGAAATAACCAGGAAAGAGGCGGGGGTGAAAATCCGCAGGGGAAAAAGATCTGGGAGAGAAAAAGCGAAGTCAAAAAGGGTCCTGGGGTGCAAATGATCGGGTTGGGAAAAGAATACTAAAAAAGGGGCGAAAAAAAAGAACAAAGTGCACAATAGAACGGCGGAGAAAAGACAAAGTTGGGGGACAGGAACACAAGAGGTACACAATCATAAAAAAACATTAGGGAAAGCAAGTAAAACAACGGGCAAAAAAAATAAACAGAACTACATGGGAAAAAACATGGGGAAAAAGAACGAGGGGAAAGTCGCGCCGAAAGCGCGGGATGAGGCATGGAAACCTTGATAAACTGCCCGTATTCTGAACGGAGCGAGGGGAAAAATAAGGCAGCCGAAGTGGCAGTGTATCGCAGGGGTTGTGTCGAAGAGTATGGACGAAAGAAAAAGAACAGGTTGATGGTAATGTATCAAAAAACGAATGGGCATGAAGGTGGGATCGTGAGGAGGGGAGTGAAGGAACACTAAGATTCATTGAAACACCTGAGAAAAGGGGACAGGGCTTAAGATGGGAGGGCGGGTGATTGCACACACAAAATGCCCGGAGGTGGGCACAGTTGCACGAGGACATGTGATTGAACTAGGGGGACCTACATTGAGGTCTGCTCAGGAGGGGGGAGAAACAAAGGGACTTACCTGCGAAGGTCGACTCCGGGTGTGCTCAAGGGGGGCACGCCCAAAAGTCCTGCGGCGCCACACGACGGAAAGGGAAACGTAAAAGGAAAACACAGCAAAAAAAAGTACATGTGCTCGAAGGCGAAGGGGAAGAGGAGCATACCAGGAAATCTTAGGGGTCGGAGACGGGTGGGCATCAAAAGGGACCAGGGCACGCGGCGTACATGCGTTGACAGACCGACGGGAGGGGGAACGCCACAGCGAACATGGCCGCGCGACCCGGGAAAGAGATCGGAGTAGCAGAACACGACGTGGTCAATCAACAGACAAATCAAAACCGAAAAACCAAAGAAAGCCCTGCAAATGGAAGGGGGGAAAAAAAAACGACAAAAAAAAAGCGAAAGATAGTCATGCAACTCAGGGGGGGGTAACTGAAAAAAACGGGAACCGAGGAAAAAAAAACGGACCCGTGAAAACTTAAACAAGAGCAGCTCATCAAATGGCGGTGGCTCCAAGCTGAAGGGAGGACGGGGTGTCGCGGAAGGGGGTGACGTAGCGAGGGTCCCACCACAAGGTTTTGAGTCAGCAATGGAACAGTAAGGGATATAGGTCCGGGAACACCGCGGTTGGGTCAGCGGGTATCCGGGGGCGAGAGCCGGCAGCCGGGCGAAAAAGGGTAAAATCTAACTGCGGGAGATGCGGGGAACGAAAGCCAGAAAAAGATGCACCGCGACGGGGAAAGGGGGAAGGACCAGACAACCCACAAGGCTCAATGGGGGGGTCGCATGACGTCGCGTATGAAAATTACTAAAAAGAAGGCAACCCAAAGAGGAAGCATTCGAGAAAAGGAAGAAAAAAGAACAAAGTCCGTTGCGATCAAGGAACCCAGATGCCTCACTGTAGGGGGGGACAAGTCGTAAAGCATCGGGAAGGAGGACGAAATCAGAGATACCAACAGGTGGAGTGGTAAAAATAGGAGGTTTTTAACAAAAAGGAAAGGGGGGGTCGGGAAAAAGCCTTCAAGGGGAAGAGTCAGGGTGTAAAAACTGATACGAACAAGGGGGGGGAGGGGCTTCCGGTCACAAGCGCCTGGGCGCACTAAGCGTGGAGGGTGGCAGACGCCACAAGGTCCTGCACGTCGGTCGGAAAGAGATGATACGGTGAGTGGGAAACAATGTGTTCGACCGGGCCTTTGCCGGGAAAAGCCCGGCAGCCGGCTACAAGTCATAGACAGGACAGCGTCTGTACAAATCCAAGCCCGAAAAGAGGAAAGAACGTCGAGGCCGGGGCCTGCCCAGGAAAGACACGAAGGGAAGGAGGGGGAAAAAAATTGAACAAGGAAAGAACCAAACAAGTGAGTGAACGGAAAAAAACCTAAAAGAACCGGGACATACCAAAACAGTAAGGGGGGAGGCCAGCAGGTACATGGGTCCATCTTGGCAGGGGGTAAAGTGCACGTCGTGCGCACATGAAAAGGAGAGAGACGTGAGAAATTTGGGAATATAAATGGCACAAAAAAGAGGGGGAACGCCGGGAAAATACAAAAAGGGTCGGACGAGTGGGACTCAAAAAAACCAAAGAGGGGAGTGAAAAAATCAAATGGTGGGAGGTCGTGAAAAAAGAGCTGCCAATCAATAAAAAGGCGGATAAAGGCACGGCTGGGAAAAACTAGACAGATGAGGGCGAAAAAAATTAGCGAGAAACTCGGGGGCCCAAAAAAACAAGAGACCCGGGAGAGAGGAGGTGGACATACTGAGGCAAACCAAACTGGACTTTGGGGGCACAAGGAACAGGTTGTCGGAAAAAAGGAGGAAACTGAGGAAATTTAAGGAAGGCAAGTACAAAGAAAAGAAAAAAACCACTGGGGGAAGAGGACAGATGATCAGGGCAAAGATCCCGCTAAGGGAAAGGAAGAACAAAAAAGGAATCTTGTTAAGGAAGGGGTCAAATTGCTAAAAAAAACCGCGTGGTAGGCAGGTAACAGAAACAATGTGGCAGGCATAATCAGGGTTCACAGAACACGCGTTAAATGAACGGAAAAAAACAAAAAGAGTCGAAACTGTCAGATGGGAAGAAAAGGGGGGATGGGGTGTGGAGGGCTAAAGTAATGGGATGAACTCCACAATCCATTCACATCAGTTAAACCAAACGAAGGAAACACGGAACACAAGGGGAAAAAAAAAGGGAGGAGGGGGGACAGAGTTGGTGGAGGAAAACATCAAGAAAGCGAATCAACGCGCCCGGAAACTGGAGTGACTTGAAACCTAGTGGGGGGGAAAAAAGGTGGAAAGAGGGAGAGAAAGAAGAGGGGGAAGTAAAAGAAACGAGAATCCAGAAAAGAGAAAAAAGGAGGAAACGTCCAGGGAAGGAAAAGACGTTTAAAACCCAGGACAGCAAATCCCACAGAAGTGGTCAAACAAGACGGAAAAGTCCTCCATGGAAACGAGACAAAAAACAAAAACGAAACGTACAGGGAACAGAAAACAAATAGGAAGACAGAAACCGAAAACGCAGGACAAACGTACCGCAAGGGAAAGGAAAAAGCCGTGAAAAGGATCCGGGGGAGGAGTCTAACTGGTGTCAAGAATGGGGACAAGAAGTATAGTGTTATCGGACCAGTACATGATTTTTGAAAAAGAGACGTTAAAAGGGGGCGGCAAGAAAAGGGTTGGGTTGGGGGGGCCCGGAACGTACAGGATTATCGCTCGGGGAAAGAACACTCGATAAAAGCAAAACCAAAGGAAAAAAGGAACAGAGGGAGGAGAGAAAAGTCCATAGCAAAGAAGAACTCGGAGAGGTAGGGGGTCAAATGGAGTTGGCAAAAGCCCAGTGTGGCAAAAAGGGTGGGGTGGGTGAGAGTACGGGGGGGAGAAGTCCCAAAGGACAACAATCATACGCCCCAGAATGCGCTTGGGGGGTAAGTAGATTAAAACATGGCTAACCACGAGTGGGTGGTATTAGGGGGGCTAATGCCAAGGTCAGGGCATGGGTGACTGGCCAATAATGCAAAAAAAAACAACATAGGGCTAGGGAAAACAGGGGGACCATGTCGAATAAGAAGAAGAAATAGTGCGGTATCGACAAAACTAGCAGGGGAAACAAACCGCCGAAAGCCGCGGCAAAAACTACATAAAAAAACACTAGGAAGCGCCCAGACGCGGGGCCGAAAGGGGGCCCGCATTAGAGTGGCACGGAACGGAAAGGGGAAAAAGGGAAAAGTGCACACAGAAAGAATGAAAATAGGGGAAAGGAGCAGCAGGGAGGAGGAAGGGTAAAGCGTGGAAGTTCACAGTGAAAAAACTATCGAATGTAGGGGGTGGGAATGGGTACACCTCAGACGAGAACCTTCTCAGAAGGGGTTGACTTAAAAGCAGAAAGAGACGCAAGTTCGTCAAACTGTTTCAGGGCGATCCTTCAAAAAGAGGTCAGAAGGGCAAAAAAGACACAAGAACGGGGAAGAAGAAGGGGGGAGAAAAAAAAAACAGCCAGGGAGAGAGCAGTCAGGGTCAGTTTGGGACAGGCGGACATGCGGGGGGTGGGCCAGCAACAGCCACTTTGAAGGGTGCCAGGTTGAAGGGGAACACAGTGCCGGAAAAAAAAAAAAACTCAGGGGGGGGCATAAAAAATTCAAGAAATGCAGGACGACACATGGAAAGGAAGAGGCCCTTCGCACGCGGAAAAACGGAATGGCAAACGCCGAATACGACAAGGTCGAGAAAAAGCAAGAGACGGGTGGAACAGGTCACGTGGGACGGAGCGATGAGACACAGAAAAGGAAATCACAAAGGGGGGTAAAGGGAAGGAAGGGGAGGAAAGAGAGAAAAACGAAAGGGGGAGAAGAAAAGGGAGGGAAAGAAAAACGAAAAAAAAAGGGGTGGTCTATATCGATCCATACAGTAACAAAAAAGGCAAGAGAACATAACGACGCCCAAAAAGGGATAGAGAAACTGAAGATGAGTAACTCGTGAAAACCGGTGTAATAGGGTAAATGTTAAGGCGGCCGGCAAGAAAATATAAGCAAAGATAATGCTGAAAGAGAAAAAAGGAAAAGGGTAGGGCAAAAGGGCGTAGACAAGTAGAAGAGGGTGGGTACCACATGTCTTAGTAAAGGACAAGAGAAAAAAGCTTAGGACAAATGGAAAAGAATGCGCCAAGGGTTAGGAAGGAAGTTGATCCAAACAGAAAAAAAGGAGGACGCAGAGACTAAAAGATTGGGGAGCAAAACAAAGAATGAGAAGAATAAGGTGAAATCACAAGACTATACCTGGTGGAAAAAAGGGAACACAAAAAAAGGGGGGGGTTAAAGGGCTGGGAACAAGGAATCGGGGGAGTAGGAGAGTTGGGACACACGGAAAAATAAAAAAAATATATTGGCCTGCAAACTTAGGGGAAAGAAAATGAAAAAGAGGAGGAGGGGAGAATGTCGGAAAAAAGTAAGGGAAAAAAAACGAGAGCGAAGGTAGGAACTCACTGTATGTATACATGGAAAGGGGGGGCTCAGACAGAAGAGCCGTAAAAAAACGGACAAATATATTGGGAAGGAGAAGAGAAGCACAGCACGGCGAAAACAAAAATACCCTCAAAAAAATGGGGATGACTCCGCTGGGAAAAAAAAAGGGCAGGGGACACGGGTTACGGGCCACTGGAAGGACCAGTAGAAACCATGAGATGTCCTATCGCGAACAAGATGGAGTGGAAAGGAAAGCAACAAAGCTGCCGGTAAAAAATCTGGGGGGGAAAATGGATAAAAGAAAAAACAGGAAACAGAAAGAAATGGGTGCGTACAAAGCGGTATGAAAAAAGGACCCGAGGGGGGGTAAAGAAGGGGGACGTGAGGAATTGAAGCTTTCCCGTGGCTCGCAGCAAAGTCATGGTGTGGCAGGGCCCTTCATTAAAGATCGACGGCGTGCAGGGAACATGGGGGTGACTGGAAACTACACATGAGAACAGGGGTGGGTAAAAAGGAAATGTGCAAAAAAAGGAAGAGGAGGCGGTGCAGAAAGGCTGAGTGAAAGAGAAAAGGAAAGCGTGTTCAGAAACCAAATAACTGTGGGAACAAACTTGAATGACGCGGGGAGGGGGGGGCGCGGACGGAAAAAAGACAAGGAACCCAACGGGAGGGAGGGAGTCAGGAACAGTGGGGTGAAGAATAACAGGAAAGGTAAAGACTGCACGGAAAATCGGACTGCCTCAAAACGGAAAGAAAAAAGGGAAAAGCACGTCGGTGTTAGTGAGCCGGGTCCACCCTTCTGGACCAATAGAAGGGAGAAACAAGGAAGTGCCCTGAAGGAAGAAAGATTCGGGGTGGAACAGCAAAGCAGTGGGGAGAAATGACATAAAGGGGAAACGGAAACGCACTGGGACAAAAGAAATCAGAGAGAAGCACATTGGAGGGAAGGGCAAGGTCGTACTGCCAAGCAACCTCGGCTTTGGAGGGACAGGGGGAAAAAAAAAGACCGAAGACTAAAACAACACAAAAAGTACACAGAAACTATCAATGTGGGGAGAAAAGAAACAAAACTTGGAATTGACAAAAGGGGGGGGGAAGAAAATGGCACAAAGAAAAGAGTGTGACAGAAGAAAACCTGTACAAAAGAGGGGCCAATCCGACTGACATTGCACAATGAGTGCAGGGGACCAAGTCAAGTGCGACGCATACAGGCGACCACAGAGCTAGGGAACTGGCAGGGGAAAAAAAGCCAGAACGGCGTGCAGAAAGTGGGGGAGGGATATGGGGACAAAACACCAAAGTCCTTGGTCGTAGTCAAAACCCTCAACGTTTGGTAGCTACGGGGATGCCGTACCTGCAAAGCTGGACAAAGGGGGGTCCAAGCGTTAGGGGAAGGGTAACGCCCACTATGCCTTGGAAAAGGGAAAAAAACGCCGTAAAGAGAGGGGGTGCAGGAGCCACAAGCAGTGCAGAAGGAGGAGAAAAAAAACGGACGCACAGGGAAACCTGGAGAACGGGAAGGAAAGGAACTGTTCAGGTCGAAGGGGGATACCGACGGCGGGGTCGTACATGTGCAACCACCATGACCAAGACTCCGGGTCTCAAACAGGGAGAAAAAAAAGAAGAGAGAGTGTCGAAAGATGGGGGGGGTCCTGAGACAGAGGCCCGGGGGGAATAGTAAGATGGAAAAGTGGCCGACAAAAACTGTGTGTCATGCCCAGGGTCACAAGACTAGAAAAAACGTGGCAAACATCAGGGCAAAAAACACTCGATACATTTTGAAACAGAAGGGAGAAAAGGGGGAACACCGAGGATAACTACGGGTAAAAAGCAATCAGGAAATGAACAGACGGTCGGGACTAACTTCAGGGCTGAAATTAGGGGGTACCGTTGGGTCAAATGAGAAGGAGGAAAAAAGAGCTGTAAGGGGGACCAGGGACTGGTGATGTGAAGCCGGAAAAAACTGTTCATGTTGAAGGGTGGTGAGCGGAATCATTAACTGTGATAAGGGGAAGTACCCACGCCATTTTTCAGGGCTTGGAACCGTTGATTTGACGGTGGAGGGGAAAAAACGAACCGGGAGTTTCAGTGACAAACAAGGCCGGCGAGAACAGGGAGGAAGGGGGTGGGGGGGATGTGCAAAAGGTAGGGGAACGTCCAAAATGGAAAAACCCTTCAAATGAAGAGGTCGAGAGGTACCTCAGGGGGGGGGGTAAAAACAGACGGGCAAAAAAAGGGGGGTTCTGCAAAGGAACCAACGACCGAAGTTAGTGCCCGCAGACAAACAAAAAGGAGTCAACCAAAGTGTCGCGTTGTAGGGAGATGGAAAGAGAAAGCCGAAAGGAGGAGGGGTTGTCAAAAGAATAAGGTTGGGGGGGTTGCGCAGGGGGGGGGAATACGTAAAAAAATCAAAAACCAGGACAAATCAGCACAAGCCACGTAGGTAGAATGGGATTAATACCCATAAGGACAGCGGCTCCAAGGCCGGGATGGGGGAAAGGAGGGGGGGAGGCACTAAAAGGAGTTCTCAGGCGCAACAGTCAAGCCGAATAGAAAGGGCAATAAGGAAGGGGAAAATACCAGCGGGAAGGTTCAAGACAAGGAAATGAAAAAAGTTTAACTGCTAAAGATAAAACACAGACCCATGAAGACAAAAGAGGGAGGGGCAAAAGTCAACTTACCTTTCCCGTAAAAAACTGACAAGAACGTCATGAGGGAGAAGCCGAGATGGTTTGCGCAAAAGAAGGGGGATGTAAGCGCCATCACACTGGGGGTTTGGCATCAGAGAACAAAAGAGGGAGGTAGCAAAAAAGTCCGGACAAGATTTTGCAGACGGTGTGTGAAGTGAGGGCGGGGACAGGGACGGAAGGGACGAGCGGGGGCGGAAGTGCATGCTGTGCATCTGGAAAAAGAAAAAAGCAACGCAACAAATACAAGACCCCAAAAAAGCAGCAACCACAAAAAGGACAAGCAGAAAACAAAAAAACAGAGTCTGAAAGGAGAAGATGGGATAAGCAAAACCAAATCTTAGCACAAGCGGAGAAAGAAAAGGACCAATTAAACGTGTTAGAAAAATGGACCACCGGAGGAAAAAGGGACCCATGCAGTAGGGGGGAGACAAGAGCGTAAAACATAAACTTTCACGAAAAAGATCGAAGAAAAAAAAAAAAAAAAAGGATAGGGAAAGAGATTTACAACAAGTCGAGTAGAAAAAACCGGGTAAAACACACACTTAAAGAAATTAGGAGACCAGAAAAGAAAGATCGCAAGGGGGGGGCGGTCTAATCCCCGTTCAGCCGCGGTTCCGTGGGAAGAGAGGAAGAGGGAGGGGTCCAAGGGTGCCAGGCGCCAACGCTGAAAAGGGCAAAAGTGGACCGATAAGGGGCGAGGTGTTTCGGTAAGGATTTTTCAGGTAGGGGGAAAAAGGGGAGGGACCTATTGCAACGGGGGGGGGGGGGGGGGGGGGGGGGTTGATGCACAAACGGGAGTATAAGGCGAGAACAAAGTCTTCGATGGAAACGGAAAAACAAGTGGACGCATGACAGGGGGGGAGGAACCCGCCGCTTCCACCAAAAAGAAAAACAGCGAACGGAAAACAAAAAGTAAAACAAGCCCGAAGAAGAACCCTGCACAAAGAGGGCAAATGGTAATTCGCCGAGAAAAACGGGAGAAGAAAATATCAAAAAAGAAGGGCCGTGGCCTCAAACAAAAAGACTGCTCACCCCGCAAAGGGTAACGATGGGTAGGGGTAATGTAATTGAAGGATTAGTGTGCCCCTCAAGGGGAAAAAGGGGGATCGGAAAAAACAAAAGAAAATAAAAGGAATACCCCCTGGGCAATGGAAAGCCCTTTGCGCTAAGGAGAACGACAAAACGAGCCGAGTCTGGGAACAGAAAGGGAAAAAGGCACGAGGAGGCAGAGGTAAAAAAAAAACAGGGGTGCGGGAACAAACAAAAATAGGTACCAAAAGGTAGCCAACGAGGGGGACAAGAACAGAAAAGGTGAATGGGTCGGAAGGAAAAAAAAGGAGGGAAGTACTAAATTGGGACAGGAACCAAAGGGGAAATCGGAAAAAACACAAAATAGAACAGATGAGAAACAAGAAAAAAAGAAATCAACAGGCGACACTTGGAAAAAAAGGGGGGAAAGGTTTGGGAGAAAATGGGGGATGGGAGTAGAAACCTTCATCGGTGTGGTGTTTAGACAAGAGCCGGTGTGGTGGGGTCGCTTGGCAAAAAAAAAAAGGTCGGTAAGGCGGTCGAAAGGAATAAAAAAGGCAATTTGGTGGGGACGCAAGGTTTATCAACATAAAAGGAAGAACAGCAAAAAACGTAGGACTGACCCCGGCCTGGGGGGAGGACAGTCCGGGGTCAAAAAGGGGGGGGTTCACACAGCGGACGAAGCAACGGGCAAGGAACGAGCCAATGGCAGTAGGGAAAAAGGTAAAGAAAGGGGGGCGGGAAAAGGGGATGGACTCCACAACTATCACAAGGTAAGCACATGGGACGGTTCTCAAATGACGTCAGGAAGGGGGGGGGTAAAAAGGGAAAAGAAAAAACAACGGGTCACCAAAGGGAAGGTCAAAACAAAATCGGGACGAAAAAGACCGAAGCCCGGAAAATTCAACGACTGCGAGATAATTCACAGATTCCGTCAAAAAAGGGTAGAGGGTAAATCTGGCCGGATGGTGTTGCACGTTCGGGGGAAGGGTCACGGCAGGCAAGGAGAGAGGGGGGGGGGCGAAACAACCGACGTGGACAGGTTCGAAGCCAAATCACTCGAGAAAAAGCTAGACATAGGGAAAAGATAGTGAAAGTCGAAAAAAGGCTAAACTTAGTTTAGGGGGGGAATGGCCGGAAAGTGGCCTAGGGGGGGACATACTAGCAGCAATGAAAAAAAAAAAAAGGTCTAAAAAAGCTAAAGGATCAAAAAAAAAAAAGGTGGTTTGGGGTAAATACTCAATGAGGACAAAAAGCTTTTATGTGGCTTAAGGACATACAGGAGAGGCAGGGAGAGTGAATAAGTCCCACGAACTTCAGGGAGAAAACGCTCCAAGGTGTGTGACCAGTGGGAATATGCCTTTCGGAATGCAGTGAAAAAATGAACAAACTCTGGGAGGCCTCCTGAAAGTCAACTCTAAACATCCCAATACGCAACGGCGGATCAGAAGAGGGCAGACGCCCAAAGCACATGTAGCCTGTGAAGAGTGGTAGTCCTGGGGGAAAAATGACGCACGACACGTTATCTGTACAGAACGGATGAGGGCGGGGACCAAGGAAGGATGCCCTGTTAGTAATCAGTACCGAGGTGGTGGTTCCCAAGAACTCCCTCGTAAAAGGATACAAAACGGTCGCTATGGAGCGTTAAAAAGGGGGACGAAAAGAAAGGAGAGAAGGGGGGTCTGGCCGATTTCGAAACCTGGGTGAGTGTCAACAACAAAAACGGGGATTGAGGTCAACAGCCTGGGGGCGAGTTTGGCTAAAAAGAACGGGAAGCGCCCAGAGAGGCCGGGTCTGACGCCAAAAGTTCAGGGACTTCCCATTAAAAAGTTTTGAGTTGTTCTAGGGAAGCAACGCAGAGAAAGGAGGGGTTCACCAAAGCAAGGGGGAGTGCAGTTGGGCGAAAAGACACGGGGCGTGTGCAGTACCAAGGCAAAGGGGGGGAAGGGAAGGGAAGGCACTAAAAAGGCGCGGAAAAGCACGTTTGATTGCGAGCAGAGCGGGACGGGGGGATTGCCCTCTGGCTTTCCTAATGAAAAGCAAATGCCCGGGAACAGAGGTTGTGGGGGGCTTCCGTGTTTGACGGGGCCGAGCCACGAAGGGAGGGAACAACGCAAACCAAAAATGAAGGAGAAGGCGCGGAACTTTTCAGTTCCTTTACCAAATCTTAACCAGCGAGGGGGGGGGTGAAAAAAAAAATCGTCCATGGGGTGGACAATAACGCATGATATGCTGCTGAGTGACATGAACTTAGGGGGAACACCAGGGGAAAGCAAAAGAAAAAGCGGGTAAGGTCCAAAAATGCCAACATGCTAAAACGGGGGGATGGGATCCGGGGGAAAAAAAACACTAGCAACCAGAGGAACCGAGTGGTGTTGGGGGAGCGGAAAAAAGAAGTAGTGCGGGGGAACCAGCCAGAGAGTTTTTTAACAAAGGCTGGTGGGACGGAAGCCAGTGAAAAGGAGGACATAAGGGTGGCAAGGAACGTGGGAGGGAAGAAAACAGGCCCAGGGAGGCGGAATTAGGGCGCCATCAACTGGCGAATGCCAACCTTGTCAGGGACAAAGTTTTGTTTTCGCGCGCAAAAGAGAAAACAAAAACGGTAGGGGGAAAAGAGAGAGAAGGTCAAAACGGGGGATACTTCCTGAAAAGGGGGAGTGGACAGGCCCGAAGGACGACGTCAGTCTCAGCCCAAAAGAAAAAAAAAGGAGGGGGAAACTCCAGCACCCCTTCCTACAAAGCACACACCCTACGTTAACGTCGGGAAATGGATCAAACGCCCAAACTGGCCTGTGTCAGGGAGAAAAAACTGAAAAAAACCGGTGTCAGATGGGGCTATGAAAAAAAAGTAAAAAGGGGGGGCTAACACCTTCTCAACACTCAAGTCCGAGGGGGGGGGAGCTGAATGGCATTGTCTATGGCAAAAGGAGGGGAGGGGCAAAACATGGACAAGGAGGGGGGTATACGCAGGATCCATGACGATGACGCAAGCCCAGGGGGGGTGAGATCTGTAAGGGACTGAAAAGGTGTGAAGAAGAAAAATCACGTCGTGGGGGGGGCGCAAAATGGGGGGTGAATGGGTTGCCTCGACTGGAAAAAGTGAGGCGATAAGTGTCAATTTGATGGCATAGGGAAAAGCTAAAAAAACTCCCAAAAAAAGCCCCTGTCGAAAGCCGAACTAGCGACGCACAAGTTAGTGGATAGGCCCCACGGAAGGAGGGAAGGGGAATACAGGGAAGTCAAAAGCGGGGCGAGAGAAGACAGAAAATTACTTGGTTTTGGTACAGTCTAAGCTGAAAAAAGTGAGATGCGCGAACATTCGCATTGGCCGTCATGGGAAGGGGTCTCACAACGAGAATAAACCCCCTCACGGGTAATTGGGAAAAGGGAAGCTAATCTACAACGGAAACCACTCATCTCTTCCTCCCTCCAGAGAAGGAAAAAAGGGGTAACGCGATGGGAACCTGCAAAAACCTAAAATGGACTGACCGGCAAGAAAAACACACAACGAAGAGCTTTCCTTACAGGGGGGGGGAGCCCCGATAAAAGTCATGAGGAACGAGGGGGCAACAAAAGACGCCCTGGGCTCTAAGTAAAGACGAACCCGCCGGCGTATCAATGTCAGTAGGTCTTCCCACAACCAGACCAAAAAAAAACCCCCAACAAACCCCGGCGTCAGGGGGTAAGGGGGACCAAAAGCCCCCTTTGTGGTCGCTCTTACCCTAGGCACCAAATGATGAGAAGTCAATGCCTTTGGACGTTTGAAACGCATAAGAAGGGCTTTTAATTCAAAAATCGCGGCCGAATAGGAAAGTGTGGCATTGATCAACCATCACGTGGAGGGAAAAAGGGCGATCCACCCCCAAGCCTGCCCTTGTGAAAAGAGGGAAAAGGGCCTGGGGGTCTTTCAGGAAGAATGCACGGGAAACACCGAGTTGCAAGCAAAACAATGGCAGTGGGTAAAACGACCTGAACCGCTGCGTCGCGGAAGGTCAAAGCAGGGGAGAAGAATCAAAAAAAAAAAAAAACTTTCCGAGCGGGGGGGGAAGTAAAGTCTAAAAACGCAAAAGTGACTGGGGAAGCACAAAAATTGTACGGAAGACACCTGGGTCAACGGCGAAAACGGGCAAAAATCCTGGCCACAGTATAACACTCATGCGGACTCTGGCACGGGGTCAGATGCGGTAAGGCCCCAGGTCGGCGCCAGACGGAAGGGGGGGATCGGAAAAAGAAATTCCGGGGGATCCGTGGTTTGGTTAGAGATGGGGGTTCCACCCAGATAACTTCTGGCCAGGGAGGGGGGAAAAGGGACTACGTCCCCTTCATGTGGGACTGTGATCGGGTCCCTCGGGAGGGAGGTAACTGGGGTCCATAACTGGGGAACATGCACGCAAGTGGTGAAAACTGGCTGCCCCGGGTTGATGGGCGGGACCAAAAGGAGGGGAATGTGCATTGCAAGCCAAGGTACGTAACCATGTCGTTGGGACCAGGAAAAAAAAAGGGGCATGGTATAATGTATAACTGCGGAGAACACAACATTCACGAACATCGACGTGAGGAAAGCGGGACAGAGGTGAAGACTCACACAGGTCTTGGTAGAAACAGACACAAAAAAGTTAATGTTTAGCATCAGCCATGGTACACCAACTCATTTTAGAAGGGCGCGTAAACTATGGCCGCCGAATGACAAAGCGCGGGGGTGAGAGTTGGGTTTTAGTGAAAGGACTTCCACAGCAAGGAGGGGAACTTACAGGGGACTACCAATGAGTTTGGCCCAAAACGGAGGGAGAAGACGGAAAAAAAAAAATTAATCCTGAAATCGGGGGGAGGGGGGGGGGGGGACGCACTCTCTGTACGTCATCAGAGCCCTCTTCAACTGGAGGAAAATGAAAAAATGAGCAAAGCTGCCGCACAAAGGAGGAAGGGAAAAAGGGGTTATACTGCAAAAATGACTACAAGGGGCAAGAAGGTGCGCGGGGCCCCGTCCCGTCTTGGCAACCTCCCCAGTCTCAGAGAGGGAACAGGGAAAGCCGCTTCGTCTGACACATGTTTAGACGAAAAGAACTTTTTCAGTAAACTCCTGGAAAAAAAGGTAGGGATTGATTTCAAAAAAGTACGCTTTGGGTACACCGGGGGAAGGCCAGAAAGGACGGGGGACTTTGGCAAAACTCCGCAAAAAATCAAAAGGGAGGGAGGGCAGGCCTGAATACTCCGTAGCATTACTAAGGAATACATGTGAAAAGGCAGCCGAACTGCGGACATCTGAGGAGGGGGGAGGGAGGAACAGGTTGCGAAAAGGAATCAAACCCCACTAACTCCTGAAACATCGAAGAAAAAAAGGGGGGGAAATGCAAGGTCAAAGTAAGGATTAAAAAAAAAAGGAGGAATCAAAGGAAGTAGTTGGGGTTTCTGGGCCTAAACCTACATTTCTTAAAAAGAGAAACAAAACAAAACGGAGGGAAGGGTGGTGAAAGAGAGATTTACGAAAGGAAAGAGGGGAAAAATGTCGCAAAGAAAACCTTGAAAACTTCTTCAAAGTGATGCATATCCAGTAATCCGCAAGGTGGCCGGGAGAGGCAAAATGCGGGCGGAGTGCGTTGGTGGGGGAAGCATCTAACACTACAAAAAGGGCAAAAACTGCCGCCGCAGGGCTGGCAAAAGGAGGATGAAAAACCAAGGGTGTTCGCTGTGACGTTCTGCCTTGAACCCGGGGGAAGGAAGGAGCTTCGAAGGAGGAGCGGCCGTCCAAAAATAACAACTCCCTGGTCTAGCAAGTAGGGAAGGAGCCAACTCCAACCGAACCTTCCCTCTGAAAAAGGAGGAAATTGTCCGGACAAATCCCTAACGGGGGAAAGGTAAGGAAAGGAAAAAGTGGATTTAATCTCGAAATTTAAACAAAAGAAAAATTGCGCAAAAGGGAGGATCTGCGAAAAAAGAAAAGACGAGGGAGAATTATCTGTTGGGAAAAGAGGACGGGTTTGGGCCAGCGGCAATCAAAAGGGGAAGTGTGGTAAAAGGTAGGAAGTAGAAAACCGGGGAAGAACATGAAAAAAGAATGTGGATGCGACTCTCTCAATCTTCCTAGGGGGGGGAAAAAGGCGTGAACGGCGCAAAATAGGCGGAAGGAAATAAAAAAATTTTTAACAAACCATATGGAAAGAAACCCGGGCTAGTTTTCCAGGGAGGGCACAAAAAACTAAAAAAGGGGGCAAAAAAGACCAAATTTTTGGTACCATCTCCCGGGGAGGAATGAAAGGGGAAAGCAAGGGAACAACTCATAAACAGACAGAGGGGGGGGGAAGCGCGCTAAAAGACGCAATGAAGCTACAAAACTACTGATGGGGGTGAAGGCCGACCTGCGTCGTTGTGGCGGGGGGGGGGGGGTTGTTGGGGGGGACAAACGTGGTGCCGGGCTTAAAACGCAGTACAACAGGAGGGAAGAGATAGTCGGGGGGGGGGTGCTCGAAAAAGTTAAAAAAAGAACGCAGGTACCATGCAAAGCACAGGAAAGGAAAGGGCCGGGCCAGCCCTGGAAAAAGGGAAAAAACCTAAGTCAAGTGTGGTTTCCAAGCAAGAAAAAAGGGAAAACAACAAAAAAAGAAGAAAATGCACAGGAAACCCTTATGAAGTGGGAAAACACGTCCAAAGAAAAAAAAAGAAATTCAACTTCAAACAAAAAGAAGGAAGTGTTTCCCGATCAGAAAAGACCCAGAAGATCCCTGTCCTTCCAACCGGGATTCCCACAATTTCAGCAGAATGAAGCTCGGAAGCAAAACGAAACGGGGAAGAACCTTAGAACGAACTCCGGGGAGTAAAGGTGGGCAATTGATATTGGGGAACAGGATGTTTGCCAAACGTTGGGGCGTGAACCAGGGTCAAGGAAAAAAGGGTTTCAAAAAAACTTTTTTCGGAAGTCAGGCCCTGCCAATCCTCGAGGCACCCCTCACAGACGACAAGAAAGAACCGGCGCTCGGGACGACGCTTTTCGGTTCGTGAACGAAAACGAAATCAATGAATAAACAGGGGGTGAAAGGATAAGGCATCGGCATCAAAAACACAAACAGTCAAATACAAAGAAAAGAGGGGGAAGGTGTGGTAGACTAAGGAAAAAGGGACCGTGGGCAGAAACGGCACAGATATTTCGGATTCGCGCACGGGTGACATTACACATACAACCAAACAGGGGGGGGAAAGAAGGACACGGCCAATCGGGGGGGACAAGGGTACCCAGAAGCAACAAGCCCTGTAGGGGACAATTTCCAAGCGACAACCAAGACGGTAAAACCCCGAAAGGGAGAAGTCAAACCCAACCTCCACTGGCGTAACGGAAACGCGGCGATGCCAACCTTAAGTGGTTTCTGATGGTAGGACGCTGGGAAACAAAGAATGATGCAGGTGAGGGACCAAAAGAAGGATGGTCCGAGTGCCGGGGGCATCTGAAGTTAGGTGTGTCGTAACATGCCCGCTTAAAACTTTTTCAAGGAGAATGCATGTAGAGCGGTCGGAGGAGGGGAATCGACGGAGGGGGAGGACTTCGGTCAACAAAGGGTTCCAGGAGACTTCCAACGCAGTTACGAGGATGTGCATGGGGGCAGCCCAATCATCCGTCCGAGGGAAAGAGGGGGGGACATGGTCCTTGGAGTACAAAGAGCAAGGCTAGCCGTTTGGGCCACCAAGCCGTGTCCCTAAAGAGAGGGGGACCACTGCTCGGGTGGGGATTGGGAGTGAGTCAGGAAAAAGGCCGGGCCCGGCGCACTACTGTTCAGCGCAGACATGTAAAAACGGAACGCAGGCCACGGGTCCGTGATCCACCAGAGGGAGGTAACGAAGAATGATTTCAAATGCACGCGGAGCAACGGGGGGGGGGGGGAGAGGAGCAAAGGCCAAAACGAGCCGAAGGAAAATTTGACCATAACCAAACGCTCAGAGGCGCGGGAAAAAAGGGTAAGAACGGAAAAGTCGAGAGGGAGTGGGAACATTCACGCCATGTTTTGAATAAAGAGCGTGTATAAACCTGAGTCAAAGGCGTATCCAAGCCAAGGACGAAGGAGATTCCCATGCCAAAAAAGTCACATATATTAGGGAGAAAAAGGGAAGAAGAAAAAAAAAATATGCCCCTTAGGTATGAGGACCCCAGATTGAGAGTCCAAAAAAGCGCGTGTATCCTGCCGAGGGGGGGTGGCGCGATTAAACCAGTGAAAAGGATGACAAAAATCATGGGGGGCTTCTTTTCGGTGAACTTGTGCAGAGGGGGGAAGGAAAAATTCGGTCTTCCTAAAGGACGCAAAACTGGCTTATCACCTTGACGCCTTTGGGCGGGAAGTACTCCTCTCAACAAAAGGGAAAAAGGATAGATATATAATTCAGCAAAAAAAGGCAGGAAAAGTAGAACCCTCAATCGAAAAGCAGCCCGGGAAGGGAGAAGAGGCTCCAAGACAGACAGTCTGAGCATTTCAAAAAAAAGTATGTGGAAGAAAGAAATTACAAAGAAAAACGAAAAAAACGCGCCTAAAAATCATTAAACGACCGGCGGGGGGAGAGAACCCCGTCGGGTACCACTCCATGCTATGGACTTAGTCCAGGATAAAGAAGTAGAATGGGTTGGGACCTGCGAGTGGGGGGGAAAGGGGAAGAAAGAAGCTAGCAGGTCAACGGCATTGGGGGGGAACTAATCAGGGAAGAAAAGTTTTGAGCGAGGCAACCCAGGTACGATTACGAAGCAGGAGAGGATGAAGCTAAGGGAGACCCAGAACCGTGGTGGCCAACCCAACTTTTGTACTACAGAGGAGAAAAGCCCCTCCCCACGTAAACCTGCGAGAAAGGGCAGGATCAGGGAGGGGAACGCGAGGCGACGCAGCGCGCCCACCCTACCAATAAAGATGCCGCGACACCCAAACCAAAGAGGGGGAATCAGGGCCGCTTATGACGTGGACGAATCTCCGACCATTGGCGAGGAGGGAAAAAGGCCTTTTGTTCAAGCTCGATGCGCTGGGAAGAAAGGGGAAGAAAGGAGAGAACGGAGCCAGCCTGCCTTAGACCTCGCGCCAAAAACACCGCGGCAGGTACAACATCAACAGGGGAGAAACGCCAAACGCGTCCCCCCGCAACGCACAGTCTACAAAGGGGAGGAAAAAAGGGGGTACATTAAATGGGTCCAGCTCCCTCTCTGACAAAAGGCGGAAAAGCGCACCGACTAAACATGGGGAAGGTGATGGAAGAAAAAGATCATGGGATCGCTAGAAAGAAACAAAAAGACGGCCCCAAAAGAATACCTTCGGGTAGTCTGAGGGGAGAGGGAGCAGTGGAGACTTCGCCCCTGAGTAAAATGGCTATTGAAAAAAAATAAAAGGTTGGTCGCTACGGATTCATGTAACAGAACAGTCGCCTCTGCAGAAGGGGGGGACGAAAAAAAAAGGGGCGGTGGCCCTTTAATCGGCAGAAATAGTCTTTCAAAAAGGGGGGAAAAAAGGGCACCACGCAAGTCAGATGCTATCCACCAAACCTTCCACACGGTTGGGAGGGGGGGGGGAATGAAAGGTTGGTCGGTGTCGCAATGGCGAGAAGGGAAAAAGAGGGGAAGAACTCTTTGAAAAGGGGGCACAGACCTGAACCACTCCTTAGCTTAGATACTGGAGTAACCGTCGGCGAGAGTCAGATAGGAGGAAGGACCGAATCAGACTCAACCCTACCAAAAAGTGTTGCATGAAGGACCCTGGACAAAACAGTTGGGGAAACAATCTGGAAGAGAACACTAGGGAGGGGCTGTGACTCAGGGAACCATCGGAAAGCAAAACTAGTCATGCCGGTGACTACACCTGTTCGGAAAACGTGCACGTCGACAGGCCGTCAGCTGAAGGGTGAAGGTAAAGAAGGTTGGGACTGCGAGATTTTGACATCGGGGTACCAGTTACTTGAAGGAAGTTCCCAAAGTTAATGGTCAAGGGACGGTTGATCTCAGGGGTAGGAGAGGGGGGGGACAGGGTCAAAAGGCAGGGCCAGTTTCGAACTTGTTGGGGCCTTGCGTGGGGCGCGCCAGGAAACGGCTTTGCAGGGTGAAGCGGACGGAATAAGTTGGAAAAAGGTGAGGGAAATAGGCAGGAGTAAGTTCATCCCCGTGCACTGTTCAAGCGAACGTCACGAGGGGTGTTACAGGAAGGGTCCCGGGCCTCCTTGGCCAAAAGAACCAAAGGGAAAGTTTCACCAATAAAAAAGAAAGGGAAAACCACAAGGGCAAAAAATTGGTCGCGTGGGAGATGGGCAAGAGGATCACACCTCGCCGGGCGGTGTAAAAAAGAGTTTGTTACCATTGGCGACTGAACAGGGGAAGGAAAGGGCCACCGGGAATTGAAAAAAAAAGTGTTTGACCAAAATCATCGCTCCTCGACCACTCTAATGAGGGGGGGGGGGGCAACGCCAAGGGATGTGAACTGAGCCACAAAGCACGCCAACAAGGTGACCCCGCCGCCGTTTAGAATCAGCCTCCAAGAACAGCCGTCAAAGGACAGCCAGGGTTTGAAGAGACTAACGGAAGGGGACCATTAAGATTAACCGCTAAGTCTTCAAAAGCATAAATCAGCCTCAACACCCTATGTTCCCAAGAAATTGGGGGACGCACGAAGGTGTAACGATCATCACTTGTGAAGGAAAGAATGGATTTTGGTATAAAAACTAAGGGGAAAAACCAGAGCGGAGGGGGACCTTTGAACCAGTGCTTGCCGAAAGGCAGGGGCAAATCAAGGCATCATGTCGTGGGCTGCTGACAGACGCGAAAAATAAGAAGAAGGACGCGAACGGTCAAGGAGAAGGGAAAAAAAGAGAAAGATCGGAAAGGAGAGTTTCAAAGGTGTTCTGCAAAGGTCAAAAACCCCACCAAAAGACGAAAGGAAAAGGGAAGGAGAAAGGGAACGGACAAGACTGGGCACGTGATCCGGCCCAAAGGAGGAAGAAAGGAAAGGAGTGCACGTTAACAAGAGGGACTTTCGTAA
>Ga0179593_1603519_pt1 | contig 20485 bp, 24 predicted proteins | sample CZODoug2_1_08_16_FD_185931 | JGI IMG/M metagenome (GOLD analysis project Ga0179593, IMG submission 185931) | Vadose zone soil fungal communities from Angelo Coast Range Reserve, California, USA - CZODoug2_1_08_16fungal (PacBio error correction) | ecosystem: Environmental > Terrestrial > Soil >...
TCACGGGGGGGACGCAAAGGGGCGGGCTTCGGGATTTGGGATGGGAAGTCGAGGGGGGAGGAGGAGTCAAACTGAGGCATTCACCGCGACCCAAAAGAAGAACAGGGGAAGGATAAAAGTCTCTTTCCATGAAAAGGCAAGGCAACTTAGTAAAAACCTGGACGGAGAGGGGGACGGTCGCGGACGGGAAGAAAAGAGATGCCACAAAGAACGGGAGAGCGACAGTCTGTGCCTTGCGTCGGGCGACTGGGGGGAGGCGGGCAAAAAAACGTTTGTCTGGGGCAAGACTACGCACTACTGAGAGGGGCGAAGAAGCGCGAAGGAAGGGGGAAAAAAAAAAATTAGAGCTAAGAATGGAGGGGTTGGACGGGGCGCAGTAGGCAGACTCAGGGGTGAAACAAGAATTCTCAGAACGAGCTTATAAAAGCCAATGGAGGAAACTGGGGGAGTGGAAACCGGAGAAACAGGTGACAAAGCTTGGGGGCTTTTTAATCGCTGAAAAAGGGGGGAGGGGCCCAAGCTAAATGAAGACCCTCGGTGGCTACGGAGGAAAGGGATGGTTGGACGAGCAAAAACAATTAACTGCATCTGCGCGGAAAGAATCTAGTTGTTAATAAAGGGGGGTGGTCCTGAGTTCTCGTGAAAGGCCAGGAACAGGGGGAAAAGGAAAAATTCATGACAGGAGGAGAAAAAAAGGGGTCAAAAAATGGGAAGTGGAGAGCGCGAAGATTGTAAATCCGGGGAAAGAAATGAAAGGGTCATCTTTTATGTTTACGAGAGGAGAGGGGGGACATAGAAGGAAAGAGACGGAAATCTGCGAAAAACCGCGGGACGACTGGCCTCTCGTCATGGGAGGAGAAGGGAAAGTGGCACTTGATCATATATGTCGGTGGCGGGCCAGAGAGACAGTTTCAGGGACGAAAACGGACCCAGGGTGAAAAGGTGAAAGTGAGTGTCGTAGCGTTTCCGTATGGCGGGGGGGAAAAGAGTTACCCTCTACCTTCCCCGAAAAGAGGAAGATGCCAGGGGGGGAGAGGGGACACAGAAAGGAGGAAAAGAGTAGTAATAAAAGGAACGGAATACACTCTTTCAACTCGCGGGGATGTATTCGTAGCGGGGTCAGGGAAAAGGGAAAGAATGGGCGCTTTTTCAAAATCGGAAGGGACTAAAATTAAAGGGACCTGTGGCAAGGGGGGGTCCTAGGGAAGAGGTTCCAGAAAAGCGAGTCATTAAAGAAACAGGAGAAAGTTGGGGTCAAAAAGCCCATTGAGCCATAATTTCACAAATCCTGGGGAAAGGGGGGGGGGGAGACCTTCCGAGCAAAAACCGGGAAAATCACGCTCGCACGTAGGACGTCAAAGGTCAGAGGTTAGAAGGGGTACTTTGCATAAACTATGCGAAATACAGAATGAAAAAAGAAGGTTTTGAAACGGAGAAAACCGGGCGGACACGCCAACGCGCCATGCAAGAGGTCAGGAAAGAGAAGAATTCAAAAAAGATTCAAAAAACTCATAGAGACGGAAAAATCAAAAGACAAAGAAGGACAACCTCATCGAAGAAAAAAGGGGTTTAGAAAAGAACAGGGGGAAGGGAGACCCTCCCGCCTTGGAACATTACGACCCGGGCAACGCAGCACAAAGAAAAGAAGGAAAACCCAACCGCACCATTCAAGGACTCCTACGTTAAAGAAGAAACTGGAACAATGACGACCCATGGGGGGGGAGGACGTAGCTATCTTGGCGACAGATCTTTGGAGAAACAAAAATAAGGAAGAGAGAGATTTAAGATGAGGGACGCGTACCAATATAGAGAGACGAGAAACAAAGGAGGTGAGCGATTACCTCTTAAGTGCTGAATTGTTCGGGTTGGGTTGGTAGTTCAGAAGCCGACGAAGGGGGCAAACGGGGGGAATAGTCCCAAGGCGGTTCTCATTTGGGAAAGGAGATTTAAAAGAAAAAAAAGTTGGGGGTCGCTATTGTTGGATTTACCGGGGAAGAGGGCCCGGATCAGGGGAAGACGGCAGGAAAAGGTTGAAACGGCTGCACCTTCGAGCTGAGAGGGGGAATTTCGCGTTTTCAATAACGCAGCGGGGAGGAAAAGGGTCAAAAGAAGGGTTCTCATATCGGAGAGGGGATATTTGGAGAAAAAGAAGACAGGAGGCACGGCGCGGACTTATGAGGTTGGATCATAATCTAGCAATTTAAACACCGGAGGAGAAGTGAAGGATGGGAGAAAGGAAGATAGGTGTACAACCCTGGGTGGGAGGGGGAAGTGACGAGGGAAAAGAACATCGTCAGCAAAAAAGAAGGAACAGGGGAAAAGGAGGAGGGGACTAAGGGCAATTATAACCAGAAGACATTTGAAGAGGGAAAGAGTTGACAACACCAAGGAATAATACCGAAAAATTGGAAGGGAGGAGGAGCTACCCGGTGTTATTCCTACGCTTCCAGAGGGAAGAAACTAACAACGGGAGCCGATAGGGTCAGACCTGGAAGGAACTCAGCAGCTGAGAAAAAAGTACGACAATAACGGGGCCAAAAAAGGGGGGAAGGGTTGCAGCCGAACTGGCGCCCATCGGCACGGAAAAAAAGCATAGAGGAAATGCACCTACGGCTTAAAGCCGCAATGAAAATCAGAAAAAGGGGGGACAAAAAAGGTGGGGAACCGATTCGCAGAGGGGAAAAAAACCGGACAAGGGGGGAAGAATCCACGCTGCTCTGTCGAGGTGCATACTGGGAGGGACATATGCCAGAGAGAAAAAAGAACTCAGAAAGAAAGCGTCAAATATCCCTTGGATATATCATGTCATGAAAGAGGAAAAAAAAGGGAGGGTCATTGTCCGAAGCCCTTAAAAAAGGAGGAAACAACAAACAGGAGGGTGCAAAAGACCGAAAAGGGGGGGGGGAACTGACTTCCACTTACAAAGGGGAAGAGAGAACCAGAGAAAAGGCGCCGGTTGAAAGGGGATGGGGAAAGAAAAAGGACAGTCAACCCAGCACCACTGGGGTGGGAACCTGGGGCAGAAACAAAAATTGCAAGGGGTACCTTATAGAGAAGGCGATAACGGTCCACACCCCGGGATGAGGGAAAGACTGAGCCAAGAAAAAGACATAGAGGGAAACAGAGGAAAAGGGGTCCCGAAAGTCGAGCCCTGGCTGACGCACCGAAGACCTGGAGAGGGGAAAAAAAAGTACACCGTTCACCGGGTCATTTTCGCCATCCAGAGGGAGGCAAGACGCAGGGAGGAAAACTGGCGATTGGGCGTTCGAGCGGGGAGGGACCGAAGCGAGCAAATTGTAATTAAACGGCTCAGCAGAATGAAACCAGGGGGGGATTTCGGCCCAAGGAAGATAACCGGAAAAGAGGCCTAGCGAAGCAGGGCCGGGGAAAAGGGAAAAAAAAGGGGGGAAGGAAAAAAAAACTTGCAGAATTACCCCAAGGCCTACCCGGAGAAAAAGAAAAAAAGGAAATCGACCGGGGAAACCACCGGGGAAAGAAAGGGGAGAGCCCCTCATCTGCCATTTGCCAACGAAGGAGGGGGAGGACTGAAGAAGATCTAAAACAACGGATTAGGAGGAAAAAAGAAGAAAAAGTTTCTGAAAGGAAGGAAAGGGTATAATGTCCCCAGGCGGCCACTTGAGGGAAAACACGTGGCGAGAAAATTGAGGGGATTTTTTATCAGATCCGTATAGACTTGGGGGGAGGGGGCAAGGGGAGGGGGACATTCCACCCAGGCCAAACAAGGAAGAAAAGGAAGCCAAGGAGCACTCGGCCTTCGCTGACTTGAGCAGGAAGGGTACAAAAAGAAACTTAGGAAGTTCGGGGGTAAGAGAAGAGTCGGAGGGACTGAATTGCTCAGCTGGGAATAAAAAACCGCGGCAGAACGAACAAATTCAAGCAGTCTTTGGAAAAAGTGAGGAGGAAAGAAAAAAAAATATAGGAAAAAGACACCCGCCAGGCTGGGCCCACTCACCAGAGAGGGGTCGGGGCCATTACAAGGGTGAGGGAACTGCTCCATCGATGACGAGGGGTTGCTCAGGGAAGGAGAAAAAGGGGGGGGGAGTTTTAACTGTCCGCATTAGCTGTAAGGGAACGGACCGGCGTACACCGGAGGGTCTGGGGGAATAAACAAACAAACAGCTTGTGCTTTTGAAGCGGGCTGGTTAGGTGCAACATCCACAACAAAAGCCTTTCTACCCAGAGAATGTGGGGGGCAATTGGAAAGGGACCATTTTGAAATGGTGGACGTCAAAAAAAAAAAACGCTCAGGGGGAAGCCCTCCTCGAGTTGGTAAGAACAGTTGGGGCCCTGGGGATAAAAGCCATGTTCACCGCGAGGTGATGATAGATTCAAGGAAATGGGACGAGACTTGCGATCAAATGAAGGGGGAGAGCGGAGTAATGAAGCGGAGGCACGTGGTGTACTCGATGGACCAGATGGCCGAGGAAAGAAGAAGAAAAAACAACAGAAACGTTTCTTAAAGGTGAGGAAAATTGCTTCCTTTCGGCCTACGAAGGGACTTAGGACAGGTGATTCGAAGAGAGGGGAGGAACGTTCATGATCTCCCAGTTGGGTTTCTCAACCGGCCCCCTAGAGGTTGGAAAGGACAAACTGGTTGAGAGCGGGGGGGGAAACACCGCGATGGAAATTCGAGACTCGGCAGGAGCAGACTGAGCTTTCCATTTGGCACTTTTTCAACGCAAGGGAATACAAGGGGGGAAAGCCTAGACACCGGAAAAAGAACGCTTTGGGGGAAGGGGGGGCGTGGGGTCCAAGTTCAATTCGGGCGGTTTCAAAATCTGAAAGGGAAGAAAATGAAGACCCTTTTCCAAGAGGTTTGTTCGGACGGAAAGGGATAAGTCAAAAAAGGAAAGAGATTCATTAACTGCAATGAATTTGGGGGGAAACTCTCGGAAACTTGATCCAGGGTCACGGAGCGCAGGTGTGGGGTAAAGAAAAGGGACCTAGATCCTCAAGGCCAACTCTAAACCGATAATTACTTAGCAAGGGAAGGAATAATGTATCAGTTGGGGAAAAACAGGAGAAGGAGGAAAAAAAAAATTTTTGACCCCCGCCCCTCCTGCGTTGGAAACCGCCAAAAAGAAAAACGGGGGCAAACAAAAAATCATCGAAGTTGCAAATTTTTCCACAAGAGAAACTCGTCGCGCAAACGGAAAAAACTTTCAAAAGAGAAAGGGACAAGGCGCCTCAAAAAGTTTTTTGTGACTCAGCCGGGAAACAAGGCAAAAAAACAAATGAGAACCCGCAGGGAACTATTGTACTACCCTGCAACTCAGACAAAAACACCCACCGGAAGAGGCAAAAGAAAAAAACGAAAGGAAGAATCCAACATCACCTCCACCAGTACGCACCCGGTGGGGAGGTTGAGAGATCGGGGACATCTTAAATTCTCAATCACAACCACGGAGAGAAAAAAGGAGAAAGAGGTTAAAAAGGAAACGTAGCAAGAGATAGCTAACGACCAAAGAAAATGGGGAGGTGGAGGGGAACAGCGGAGCAGTGATGGTGGCGGGGGGGGGGAGGTTTAAAGAAAGGAACCGGTGGGCAATCTAGTGGCAAAAGGGTAGTATAGGGGACAAGCGGAGGGGGCTCAAGTGGTGGGGCAAAAGGGACGACGCGAGAAAAAAAAATTTTGAGGCGCGATTAGGGTATTAAGGGAATTTTTAAAACCCACGCTGGGAAAAGGAAAGTGGGGTTAAAAACGGGCTGCAAACTGCATGAAGGGACGGAAAGGGCGCATGCGGCGTTGCGGGAAAAAGGGGGAAGGGGTTCAAAAAGGCAGCTGTCCTCATAGCTGAAAAGGGAGAGGAAACAACTTAGAGGTCCGGCCGCGGTAGTAAGGCTAGAGGGGGGGGGGAGGGGGGGAAGCGAAGGAGCAAATTTAAACACAACCGGGAAAAAAGACCGTTACCATTATTAAGAGAGGTCGTAGGGGGAGTTCGGGAAAGGTCGGACGGGGTGGGGGAAGATGTCGAAGGCCTTTGGAGATTGCTAAAGGGGGCGAAGGGGAACCAAATGGGGGGAGATTTGCCGAGCGATGGCAACGAGAAATCTCCAATCGCTAACCAAATGAGTCACATGTTGAAAGGATGATAAGGGGGGGAAAAAAAGGAAAAACCTGATGCCCGACAGGGAAGCTTTAAATCTGTGCAAATGACCCCTGAACTAATACCGAAAAAAGAGGAGTTAAGCTTTCTTCGGCGGTACAAGAAAGGACCTACGGAAGGACGTGCGGGTGAAACATGAAACTGTACTCAGCTTCAAGCTAGGGTAGCCAGGGAAAAGGGACATTACAACTCCAATCGAAGGTGTACAACAAAACGCTACTACACCCAGGAAAAAGAACACCGCCGGGGCCGGGTGGGGGGCATCTGGCACGTCCCAGCCCCAAATCTCACGACCCGAAAAGGGAAAAAAGAAACTGCCAATTACTGTATTCAGCAAAAAAGAAAAAGGGGAAAAAAAGAAATTGTTCAGTTGCAGCAGTCCGAGGTTCCGAAACGGGAATCGCGCTCCTCCCCGATGGAACTCCTTCCATCTATGTCATAAAGGGGGGAAGCGCTCATACAACCTCTAGGGGCTCTCAAGTTGCGAGGCCAATATCCGCAAATAGAAAATCCGAGGGGAAAATTTAGGGAGGGACCAGAGGAAAGGACCCCCAACTGTTAACCAACCCTCATGCAAAAAGAAAAAAAAGTGCTGTTCATTGGGGGTTGTAAAAAAAAGGAGGAAACCATTTTAACCTGGGAAAGGGGCCAATCAGAGAAAAACAGTCAAGGGGGACTGGATTTTATTAAATTCGGAGGGGGGGGGGAAGACAACCTTGAAAGAGGGGAGCACAACTCTTTTGGCCCCTTTTCTCCGTCTCTAGAAAATCAAAGAGAAGGGACTTTTTACCTTCATAGCGTCCTGCTCAAACGGTACCAAAAAAAGGGGAAAATCCCCCAAACCCTCCAGAGCTATCGGGATCATTTTTACCCACTCTACCGGAAACGAAGAGGACCTGGCTGCGCACAGAAGGGGAGTCACTGTCGAGTGGGGCAGCCAGGACAAAGAGGGGGCAAGGGTGGGGGCAGTTCGATCCTCTAGTAAAAGAAAAGGCTGAAAAAGGGGGGGAAGTTCTGCAAAGGGGGGGGCTTTTGCCCGTGCAGAGAGCAAGGAATCAGGAACGAGAAAGTAAAGGGCCAGGGTTAAGTTTGCCTCCAACGGAGGCCAAAGAAGAGGCTAGCGAGCTGGCTGCGGAATTGGGACCGCGTCATTCTCAGAACGGGAAGAACTCCCTCAGAAAATCAAAATCGGGGCAAGCTGCGCGCCCCACCTGTGAAAAAAAGTGGGAAAATCGAAAGTTTCACGATCCTTGCCGACTGACTCAGAAAATAGCAGGAAAGGGAAAAAACAACAACAAACGAGGAAGAGAGAGAGGTGTAGTCGGAAAGGACCGGGCGAGAAGAAATTGGGGGGAAATCCATGGAGGGTCACTGTGGTTGGAGGGCGCGAGGAAGGTCGATTTGGAAAACTTCGAAAAAAGCCTTGGGAAGTGCGCAATTTCGGAGCATTCCCCCGCGGCAAGGCAATTTCAAAAAGGAGCCTGATGGTCCTGGCGCTTTCCATTCCGGACCTTAAAAAGGAAGTAAGGATGGTCCGCTCCTGACGGAATGATAAAGAAAACACCAGCCCCTCGGCAATAAAATCGCCAGTCGGTTCACGGGCGTCGGCCTCCATATGGAGGAGGCTGAAGCGGTGGTCCGTGGGAGATCCCACTCGCCCCTAAGTGAGGTAGGGTGCGAGCAGGGGAGGACGAAACTTCGGGGGGAACCACCATTTAAGGTGGGGTGAGGAGCACTTATCGACTGGAGGTGGCTGAGAAATAGGAGTCGGACCGTGTGGATGTTAACTTGTCGCAGATCTAGGGAGGTAAAATTGTATGGGGAGGGCACCTGCTTGTCTTTTTTAAACGGGGGAACAGTGGGAAGCTTGGGGGAGTGCAGGGGGGGAAGCCGGGGGGGGACCCAAGGAATACCCGAACACAAGGTTTGCTATAGGGTTCTAGAGGGTTGGGGTACATCAGGAACAATGAACCCTGAAGGCGATCAGGGGGAGAAGCAGAGAGTTGGGAAACAGGGGGGGGTAAAAGGGGGGAAAAGCCCAGGTGTTCAATCTATGCAGAAGGAGAAGGGAAAAAAGAGCGAAAAGGGCGTGGAGCCTGATATCGTTGGGGGAGCGCGAATTGGCAAAAAATGGGAAATTGGCAGGAGCAGAGGGATGGGGACGCTAGGAAGGGGAAGGGGCGATAGGTGCAAACTGACAACCCTTTAAAAGTCAGGCTTCTTCGAGTCATTGTCGTCTTCTTTTGTAAGAAAAGGGGATTTCAGGTCGTCGGATGCGGGGGGGAGGGCAGAAAGGGCGGACACAGTTCGGTGCGCAACCGAACAAGGCGGGATGGGGAAAACACCCTGGGGGTGATTGTCGTAGCGTTTGTGTGGACGCCCGAAGGGGCTTTGAAAAGATGAACCCAGGAGCGGCTCCCGAGCCTGGTCCATTGGAAAGCGTGGAGTCAAGGAACTACCGTGTAGGTTACGCCCGCCAGACACAGAAACTCTAAAAAGAAATGGTATTCAGGGAGGGGATTGGGAAGGGGCCAGAAGGGGCGGCGGTTCTAATGCAAGAAAGGTCCTCTCATTCCTCATGGACCCTGTGCCCTGGAAATTTGGGGAATGTTCCCTCGGAATAGTAGTAATTGACGACAACTGAAAAAGGTTGTCGCACACACTCTCGTCCCATTAGAAACACGGTGTTTTAATTGTTCTCCGGCGGGGGGAATCCAACATCTAAGCTCGCACTACCGACCGCACCGTGAAGGGAAATAATGGGAGTTGGGGAAGTGTTGGGGGTTGTTTTGGGGGTTGGTGTGGGGTTTTGGGTTCTATAAATAGCAGAAGAAGAAAAATAAAACTGCCTTTTTGAACCCCCTCTCCCCGAAGGTTGTGAAACAGAAAAAAAAATGAGATCCCGGAAAGCGAAGTTGCAGCCCGGGTCAAAAAAAAAAAGTCGCGCGAACGAAGGAGAGAAAAGAAAAACATCCTAAAAACCTAATCGCGCCTACAAAAAGTTTTTTTCCTCAGAAGGGACGAAACAGGGAAGAGAACCCTCACCGCCTTGGAACTAAAAACGGGGGGCAAAGCTCGCAAAACCACCGGAAACGGCAATTAAAAAAAAGACGGAGCACTGCTCCGCTGTAAAACCCGCACTCAACCGCACCATTCTCAAACCTAGGGGTTGGAGAAGATATGGCTACGCGCTAGGAATTAAGATCCCACAACAAAAACGGGGTAAAGAGAGGTGTCAAAGAGCGCGGACCAATGAAGAAAAGAGAGAAAGAAACAAAACGGGCGCGGGGCGGGGGAAAGGTACCGCGGAGCATGCGGGGGGCGGTTGGTGTTTTTAGTTGACGATGCAAAAAAGGGGGTGGGGGCCAAAGGGTATGGAAGTTCCAAGCGGGGGTGGCCGAGTGTGGGAGGAATTGGGCAGGCCCGCGAGAAACCTTTTTGGAAAGGCGCAGGGATTAGGGGGGGTTGGTTAAAGGATTGGGTCTGGTGCCCCGTCTCGGCTTATTTGGCGCAGGCGCTCCAAAGTGCGAGGAAGAAAAGGCCGCTAGCAGTGGCGGGTCCAACTCAAGTCGGTGAGGGGGTCAAAAAAAAAATGGGGGCCTATCTGTTAGATGTAGCATAGTTTATGCAACAAATGATAAGAAGGCAAAGGGGGAGGGGACGTTCATTGAAAGATATTGAGGGAGACAGAATCGCAGGAATTGAAACACCGGGGGGACTCCGGAAAGAGGACAGGATGGGGGGACAAAATGGGTTTCAGGTTAAATGTACTCAGATGGACGAGGAAAATGAAGATACCACAGGAGGGAAAGGGGACTGACGAAGGGGACCTTACCGGAGCCAGTAGAACGCCCGAAGGGAGCCTGTAAATCGGGAAAACCTAGAAAGCCATCCCATCTTATATTTGAAGCGTGTGAAGAGTAACGGGAGGTATTCCTAATTTACTCCTGCTTGGGGGGAAAAAACGATACCACAAAGAAAAAAAACTGGGAGATCTGAGGGGGTTCAGACCTTGCAACGGAAATCGCGGAGGGCTTTAACAAAAAGAGAAAATAGGGCCCCTGAACGACACCTCCGTTTCAATTTTGAGGCCCAAAAAAACGAAAGCTGCACGTCCACAAAACATCTGCGACGAACCGAAACCGAGAAAGAGACAAGGAAAAACTATCACAAGGGGTCAGCGGTCAGTTGCGCAGATTCCCGATTTAAGACACCGGAAAAGGGAAAGAAAAGGCGAAAGGAAGCCGATGTCATTATGGATTTACAATCTTGCGGGGATCAAAGAATCATTGGCGACGGAAAGGGGGGACACCAATATACAGTCATGAAAGGTGACCACCTGGAGTCCTTGAAAAAAATCGACCCGCGGAAACCAAATGGGGGGAAAAAAAACGAAGGCGGCACCCGAGAGGGACTGGCAGGGTTATGTGGGTTGCAGAGCACCATTTTGACACACTGGTAATAGAGAACACACCCGACAAAAAGGGCCGATGGGAATGGCTGCTGTCACCTACAACTGCCGCTTCAAAGCATGGCAGAGGGAGATGGGAACGGCGCTACAAAAGCGGTGGAGCCAGTGGGCAAGTACTGAAGAAAGAAAGACGTTCACTAAACTCGGTCCAGAGCGGGTAAAGCAACGGCAACCCCTCCTAGAAAATCTGCTGGGGAGCAAGGGGGCAAAGCAGGGCACTAATTCGAAAAGGCTGCGCACCGAACATATGTAGAGGGAACCCAAAGGACAAGGGGGGCCGGGGCAGTTCAGGCATCCATAGGAGGGTGAAAAGCGAAACGATTTGAGCGGGCCTCTGGGCTGGTGAATTAATCGAGGACAGGAGGAATTCTTCCTTCAGGAAACGTCCATGGGGTTGCCCGGAATGAAGAGACCGAGAAGAATTCCGGCTCATCCTTGCCTGAGAGCAGGGTGGAATGCTCAAATTGGCAGCAACTACTCCCACGAAAAGGAAAGCAAAAAGAGAACGACTGCGAGCCGAACCGTACCCTCATGTATGCCCATAAATCTGAAGAAGGACCAAGGGGTTCGGCTCAAATCCTAACAACAAAAAGGGGGGAAATTTCTGATGACAGTCGGAAGGGAGGAGCGCCCATGCTCAGATGGGCTACAACGTGTTAACGTTTTTTCGTCGCGAGGAGGCCACAGGTTTCGATGGTGCTCCGGTACGCTTGGGGAGTTGCTGAATTTCTGAAAGCATCCAGAAGCTGGAGACCTCAGCCAAGGTGCTCGGCCTTTCTTCGGGGCTCCTGGCCGTCCGAAAGCAAAAAACCTTAGAAAAGGAAGGTTGGGCATCGGACGGAATTGCTACTCGCCAATTCAAAAACCGCGGAAGAGCCAAAGGTTCATCCTTGCTGGCGACTCATAGGGGGATGCGAGGAACAAGCCGCGGTGTCCTTGGGGATGCCAAATAGAAAAGAAGCAAGACGACTTTCTGGAACGTATAGTTGGTAAAGGGAGAAAAGAGGGGAATCTCTGGGGGAGAGCTAGGGGGTCAAAAGCTCTTACCTGTGGGGGGTGAACGTAGTCGCAGGCAGTGAGCTTGATGAAAAAGGGAAAAGACGTCCACCGGAGGGCTTGGGAAAAGAGGGGCCGATCGGGGGCTTGCGGTTGAAGCGAAGTGTATTTGCCCCGCATCCAAATCCCGAGCGCGGGAGGGGACTGACGATTACCAGGTAATGGTTGGACGTCAAAAAACATAAAAGGCGCTCGGGGAAACAACTCGAGGGTGAACGGGGTCCTGAGGTCGCGAAAAGGACCTCCATTTGGTCCAAGGGGGCGATGATTTACCCGGGGTATCTCGCAACTGGAAAGATCCTGGAGAGAGGTTGGGGGGGAGGAGCGAATGTTCAATCATGGAGAGGAAATCTAGGGGATGAAACGAGATTCCGAAGGCCTGGAAGAAAGAAGCAAAAAAGAATATGGCAAAGAAACCCTTTTCTGCGGGACCCCTGGTTGGAGGCGAGGTCATTGGCGCTTTCTTGAAGGGGGGGCAGGTACGAGTCGGTGCTTTAAAGTTGCCATGGAGCGCCCAGGGGAAAAAACCAGGGACCTTAGGTGTAAGGGAATCGGGGCCTGGTTGAAGTTCGAGAGGGGGGGTGGAAAAAAGCAGCCAGCCTCGATTGGCGTTTCAGAAAGGAGCCGGCCCTCCCGAGCTGCGGGTCCAGTGGGGGGGGGGGAGAGTTTTGTAAAAAAGGGTAAGACGGCCGTTAGGGTACTAAACCGCAGAACACTAGGACACGAGAAAACGCTGGGTATAAGGAGTAAAGGGGTCAGTTGGACACCGATTTAAAGATTCAAGGGAGGTTGCGAAGGTCAGGAAAGGAATTCATGCAGCAGGGAAAAAGCCTAAAGGGGTTGCGCCGATTTTGGGGTCCCTCCGGCCATCGGCGTAAGCCAAGACAATTTGTCCAAAAAGAGATGTAATGGAGAGGTCAAGACCGTGGGGAAAAAATTTTCTCCTTCAATGTCTGCGAAACGAAAGGAAAAGGACCGTGTTTGAAAACCCGTACGAACAGGGCCGTGCTATGTTCGGGGATTTCTAAACTATAGACATAGAAGATCGGTTTGACCCCCCTAAGAAAAACGCCTGCGGTTGACACCGAAAACCGAAATGCGAAAGCCTTCAGAGAAGGATCAAGGGGGGTAAACATCTTCTCGAAAAAAGAACTCAGGCGAAAAAAGGGCCAAATCAAAAGAAAAGGTAAAGAAACAAGCTTAAAAGTTTTTCTCGCCGGAAACTGGCAAAACGCCAAGAACCCTCCCGCCTTGGAAAAAGAGGGAACCTTGGGGCCAACCCACAGACAGGAAGGAACTAAAACCCCAACCGCACCGGAGCACTTCCCTCGGTAAAAACCATTCCGCCAAAGGTGGACAGGGATGGTCTCGCGAGAAACATCTTAAATCTCAAAAAAAAACAAAACGGAAAAAGAGAGAGATTGAAGGAAGGGGCAAGAGAGCCCAGAAGAAGGAAACAAATATGGAGGGTTCAGGGTTGAGTGCGTACATCGGATCAGTTTCCGAGGGTGGGAGGGGGTGAGGGGACGCCCTTCCGGTGGTGTGTGAGCACGTGGCAAAAGGGTAGTACTAGTTAAAGAGGGAGGAAACATTGCAACGGGACCGATGGGGGGCAGCCAAAAAAAAAGAGCGATGATGTAACCTGATGGGGCGTATTGGCAAGGACTTCCGCAGAGGGCGAGAACGGGAAAAACGGGCTTAGGCTCATGAATGGAACTGAAATCTTGACGACATAGGCTGGGGGAGGGCACTCAGCGGGGAGGGTTGGCATATCAGTGTAGCAGATTTAGTCCCTCCAACGAGAGGGGACAGGGGCACGATTGGGATTGGTAGATGTTTGGAAGACGGATTCAGATCGCGAGGAGGAAATTTAGTTAAAAAAAAACCGAAAAATTGAATGGCTCCAATGGGAAAGGAGAGGTTTTACCAAATGGCGAGTTGAAAGCGAGTAGGAACATCTCCAAAGAGGGGGCTAACACAGATTGAACGTGAAGTAGGGTACCTTTCCGAGGGGAAGGAAAACCTCCAAGGAGGTCAAATGCATGGTGGGGGACGAATACCATAAAAGCTGGAGTTGAAAGGGGACTAGAACTACCGGTCCGGTTAGATCTATTACTCCTGGCGGGGGGAAACCAACTGGAAAATTCGAGCGGGATCAGCTCAGAGAGGGCATGGTAAGAGGGACCAATCTCTTCTTTAAAATGGACCACAAAAAAGCAAAGTGGGGAAGGAAACACCGAGGCGGGGTGAGAAACAAAACCTTGACCCCGCAAGTCCTGGGACCGATCTCGACACATTCACCTACGGCTTCAAAAGACCTAAAGGGAGAAGCGAACGTCGCAAAGGGGGAAGAAAAAGGGGTTCATTGGAGCCAAAGATGTTCCTCTCACGTCCCAGCGAAATCGCATGAATAGCTCCGAGCGGTCATTAAATGGGAAAATCTTGCCTCGGAGAGCAACCCAAGGGATCAGGGAAGCGTTCCATTCCCGGGGTCCTCTAATCATGTCATAGAGCGTTGAACCTGGAAGGACGCGAACCACTCAAAAGGAATCCCAACTGAGCGAGGGGAACGAGCCGAATACCTGGTTGTGGGTTGAACACCATTTTCAAAGGGTAATGCAACGAAACGAAAAAAAGTTCCAGGAGGGGAAAAGGTGCAGGCAAACTAACACCAACGGCCCTCCCTTTTTGGTTCAAAAAAAAAGGAAATTTTTGGCAAACCTTTTCTCCGGAAAAGCCAATCCGGGGGAAGACCTTGGGCACCAAGGCGAAGCGCCTACGAACTACGGAAACCTTAACAAAAATGTCCAAAGACCCTAGGCAACCCCCAGATATATCGCTGAAAAGTTCCCCCACTCCATAAGAGTCGTCCCGCACCTGGCTGCGAACTACCTACTTCTGTAGAGGGGGAAAAAAAGGGGGACACCGCGGCAAGGGGCAGTTCGCCATCCAGGGGGGAGAACAGGGAGGAACAGACTGGCGTTTGGCGTGAAAAGCGGAGGTGGCCCGTGCACAGAAAGGGGGAAGAACGCTCCATTCAGATGACCACCGGGGTTCTTTAAAGGAAATAAAGGACACGGAAAAAGCAAAGATAGAAGGGGGGAACGAGTGCCGCGGGTGAATTTCTCCGAACGGGGCAAAAAAGAAAAAGAAAAGAAGAAGATCAAATCTCCTAAACTGCGCGGCCGAAACAACAACGTGACGTGAGACCCAGTCTGAGGAGGAAAAGGATAACCTTTCCCCACGAGAAAAAACTAAAACGGGGAGGAGGAGTAAAGAAAGATATTTCTGAGGCAGTCGAAGGGAAGGCGCGCAAATGCGAAGAGTGGGCGAAGGGAGGGGTTTCGGCGAGCAGGAGGCGATCTTTGAGCTTAGAAGGGGGCCTTGGGGAGGATGAAAACACGTCCCTGCAATTAAGACGTCAAAGAATGAAAAGGGTCTGTCTGTCTATGAACTTAAACTGGACGGGGTCCTCTGCAGGATCATTAATGAAGTGGGAGGGCTCCGAAATGCACCAGCAGGCTGAAGAAAACGCTAGAATCTTTGAAAAAGGTCGGAAAAACCAGAAACCACCACGGGCAACTGCCCCTGCAGACGCGGGTCCTGGGGGGAAGAGGCCCCGACCAAAGTCGGTCGTGCGAATCAAGGAGGCCTAAATTTCAAAGTATAAAAGGTCCGCTTCGCCAGCGATATCTCGGGAGGTTTGAGACGGGTCTCGGGGACTCTGAAAACGTACAGCGCTCTTGGGTAACTCAGTTCCAGATGAAAAAAAAACTGGAGGAGGGTAGCCGAAGACAGGTGGCAAAAAAAGGAGGGGCTGCAGGGGAAAGCAAGCCTTTGTCCATCAAGACCAAGAGGCAAGGTTTGGCGAAAGGTTATCAGGAAAGAGGGAGGATTGTTGGAAAAAAAAAAAAGGGAAAGGGGTCGGGCTCAATCGAGGGTTGTAAGAACAGTTTGGGTCGCGAAAGGGAGGACCTCCATGTTGTACACTCGACATGACATGAAGGGGGAGATTGGAAAAACTTGCGAGGCCATGAGGGTGGTTATCATGAGAGGAAAGATGAAATGAGACTCGATGGCATGGATCGGTGATGATGGAAAACGCGGAAGGAAAAGCGGGAGACATCACTGTGACGGGAGGCTGACCCCTTTTCGCTGGCTGCTCGTCATTTGTGGGCGGCTTCGTAGGGGATAGGGGAGCGTCTCAGATTCGGGTTGACGTGCCGATTCAGACAAACGGAAAGGAGGACCCGCGGTGGGGGGAAAGTCCCTGGGGAGGAAAGTTTGTGGGGGGACCATCCAGCCGCGAGAGGTGTAATGGAAGGACCTTGACAAGACGTCAAATATGCTAGAGGGTCATCGTGTTTCACCCGACAGCGTGAGTAGAAGACATGGTAGGTACGCCCAGAAAAAAAAAAAAGACACTATGCCGCGGCAGAGTTTTTAAGTCCATCGTCACAGGAGAAAGCAGAAGTAGAAGAAAAGTCCTCATGCACCTGGCCTCTGTTGTTCGCCGAGGGGAATTTACCGAAGGCCATCGATGTCAATTAAACAGGCAACTGAAATTTGGGGACACAAAGACACATTGAGCCATAAGTCCCTTAGATCCGGTGGGGGGTAAATTTTGAAAGAAAATCAAAAGAAACATCTACACCGTGGAGGCACTTACGTCCCGCGCACCAGAGGGAACGAATTAGTAGTTGAGGCATACCCTAGAAGAACAGATATGAGAACAGCTACGTTTTGGGACCCCCCTGAATCCCCTCCTGCGGAGATAGAATGGCAAGATTTCAGGAAAGTCCGCGAGTTGCAGCCCGTTTCACCAAAGGCGGAGAGAACTCATGCGAGAAGGGGGAAAGAACCAATCCAGGGAAAGAAGCAGTTTTTTTGGAGACTCCGGGCCGGCAAAATCGCCAGGGGAAAATCCCGAGCTAAAAAGTTACTACCCGGGGGGCAACCGCGCAACACAACCGGGAGGAGCAGTACGAAATAAAACCCCAACCGGAAAAATTCCCGAAATCACGCACCATTCCGCCCCCAAAGGTTTTTTCAGGTCTTATCTATAGTTGGGAAAAAAAGAGATGGTAATCAGAGAAAAAAACGGAGGGAGATGGAAGGAAGAGATTTAGATGTCAAAGAGTGAAAGGAAAATAGAATAGCAGGAAATATGGGGGAGGGGGGGGGGTGAGGTTTGAGTGAAGAGGGCGGGCGGTTGGGGTTTTTTAGTGGAGACCGACATCCTTCCGGTGGGGGGGTTTGTTGCAAGGGGAAAAACGGAGAGTTCCAAGGCGAGTGAGCATTGTGCAACTGGCGAGGTTTAACGAACTAGAACAAAAAGGCGCTATAGTGGGATTTAATTTATTGGGAAAACACAAAAAAAAAAAAAAAAAAAGTAAAGAGTTGACCGTCTCGCCGGAAAAAGTAACGGCGAAAGCTGAAAGTCGCTTAAGGACTGACTTTCGCACAGGGAAAGTTGGGAAAAAAAAACACTCGGGGGAGGGGAGGGGGGGGGGGGAAAGTCAAACGGAGAGGATATTTAGCATATTGATAAAAATAAAACTATACAGATGACACGGAAAAAAGGCGGGAAGGGCAGCGGTGAGGTGGAAAGGCTAGCAAGGGGCAGAAAACAGGAGCTACGGACATTAGGGGCAGGAGAGGGTGGAATAGCAGTTTTAAGTTTAATGATCCTCAGGATTGCCTGGGGAACAATCGCCAAAGGCAAAGGGAAGGATGAATATAAACTTTGAAGATTCCTAGCCGACCTTGAAGGAAATCTGTAAAAAGAGAAAAGACATCAAGGGGGAGAGTTGAAGCTTGAAAAGATGGTCGGTGGGGGGAGGACAAGAACCCGGAAAAATTAGCCGGGCGTGGACGACTTACCCCCTTGACCAAGCAAGTCAGCTCGAAAGAGGGGGTCCAAAGTGATTCCCCTCCCCTCGGTAGGCCTTGCTTGAAACAACAAAACCGACTACAATAACGCCCCGTTACAATACAACCGCCGCCGTTTGCGAAAACAACCTGTTCTCGGAAGAGGCACGTCCAGCAAAAAAAAAAAAGCAAGGACACGCCGAGCCCAATGGCGAAACATGGGTCCTTCAGAAAAAGGTTCAGTTGCACGGCGGGTCCTTCCGCCATCCAGCGAAGGCGTCAAATCGGAAAACTCGACCAGAGGTCATTAAATGATTGACAATCTGTGCAGCCTCTCCAAAGAACCCTCCGGAAGGTGCGCGTCACTGATCCCGGGGGAACTATCATGTATGAAGGGTCATGTTCCAAACCACTCATTACCTGGTTTAACACAAGAGCGACCTGTTCATTGTTTTTGTGACGAACAAACAAATGGTAAATCTATACCCCTCGCGAACAACCTTAAGGGGGGAGGGGCTGCACCCTACCCGGCCCGCTGAAAAAAAAACTCAAGCACAATCTTTTTGGGGGGGCACAAGGAGAGACAAAGCCAAACCGTTTTAAGGGGCACTTGGTACCTTAGGACTGCGGGGCGGAGAAACCCTTTAGAGGGAATCCTGAAGAAGAAAAGCCAGAAGATCGCTGGCTAAAGAACACTCGAAAAATGCCGGAAAGCTTAAAGCGCACACCGGTCTGGCGAGTGGGGGGCATCAAATCCGTGCGGGCTTGTCGGGTTTCAAAAAACATATGAGGAGATCAATCATGAACATACTCTATTTGGAGGATGCCTCGGGGCTGGCCTTGTGGAAGGGGAAATTCCTTCAGGAAATATACTTCAAAAAACACCAGGTTTTTCTAAGGGAATCCCTTAATGGAAAAGAGGAAAACCTTCCAGAAAAGGGACATCCATGCAGGAATTGCAGAAAGGGAGGTTGGAAAGATCACTTCGACCAATCCTACCCTTATAAGATCAAAAATCTGCAGGCCAACCGTGACCCTCAGGGATCGACCCGAAGATCATGGGCCAGATACCTTTCACTGCCCTCAGAGGTCTGACTAGAATGATGATAAATATAGAAGATTCGAGGGAGTCAAAAAGGGATACTGAGAACCACAATCTCATAGTCTATAAAAAACAGATGTGGGAGGCGCGCAGGCTGGCGGAGGTGAACTTCTCCGGGGGAGCCTTTGGGGAGTTGGCGGAGTTTCGGAAACCCTTGACGCAGCCATGATACTTCAATTCTTTCTGTGCCGTGAGAGGTCCATTAAAGTAGAAACCTGGAGGGTCATAGGAAAAATTGAGACTTCTTTCGAGAGTCCAGGCACCAGACAGGAGAAAAGCAGGTTCAGATTGCTTCTTTCCTCCGTAGGGAGGGACAAGCCCCGCGGTGCTTGGGCTCGCGAGTCGTGCGCAGCCAGGTAAAAAGGACGAACTTCTGGGAACCAGCAGGTATCGGGGGACTAAACTCTGGAGGGTTTGGACGGGGGGGGCTCAGTAGGCCAGCTTCGTGAAGGGTTGTAGTGAACGAAAATAAGGTAACCGGCCAAGGGGGGCTCCACCGCTTGGGGGGATAAAGAAAAAAAACAAAAAGCTTGTGCTTCTTTTAGAGGAAGGGTGGTTCCCAAAAGCTCCGAAAAAAAAAAAAAAATGGGAGGGTCTCGATACAAAATAATGTGTTGACTTCAAAAAAAAAACAATGGAATCTAGCATTCTTCGCGGGGGGAAGACCTCAGGGGGAGAAGAAAAAAGGGTCCTGATGTTCTCGACAATTCACCCTCCAGTGGTCAACCGAGAGGAAAGGACATATAGGACCGTTATTGGACGCGAAGGTGCTAGCATGAGAGAGGGTTGGAGAACGGGAAGGATTGTCGGTACCTCTGATGGCAGATCAGCGGTGGGCGCGATTCAATTTCCGGAAATGAAAAAAAGATGCAGGGAAAAAAAACCTTTCTGCTGGAATTTTCTGACGGGCTGCAAGTCATTGGGGGGTGGCAATGGGGGGTTTGAAGACGTATGGCGGGGCAAGTGGACGTGCAATCAGCGCCCAGTTTCGGGTGCAAACACGAAGAAAAATGTGAAAGGCCCTGGGTTGGGACGTAGCGTTTGTTTGTCCCCGCGGATTGGTGATTCCAGGTTGTGGACCATAGGGAAGATCTACAAGAGGGGGCCAGGCACGTTTACGCCCCGGCGTATCGTATGAAAAAGGCACCGGGTAGGGAACACAGAGCCTCTTTATGTATTCGTAGAGGGGGGCGTGAAACACGAAGATGTCTGGTGGAGGGAGAGGCAATCGGAGAAGAAAAATGAAGGAGCCCCTGGGCACTCTTTTGTTAAACGATTAGCGGCCATCGAGAAGGTACATTCAAACTGAGAAATTGGTGAATCTCCTGAAAAGGGAGCACCATAAAAAGCGGGTTAAATTTGCGAAAAAAAGAGAATTCTGCTTCCGAAGGACAAAAACCAAAAGAAAGAGCACCGTGCCGAGTGTTATCAGTTGGATGAAATAGGATAATAATGATAAGGGGGAATTTGAAAAAACCCTCCCCGCCTGATTTGAACAATTAAAAAAAATTGGACCTTCAGCGAGTTTGAAACCGGGTTTAACGTTCTCTCCGAACGACAGGAGGAGACTTGAAGGAAAGAAAGAAGGTAGCAACTAATCGCGCCCTCAAAAGTTTTTTTCGAGAAGGGGCAGGGGAACAAAGAGGGCACAATTATAACCCTCCAGAAGTTTACTACCCCTTTGAAACGCAGCAAACCACCGGAAGCCATTACTAAATAAAAAACCAACAGCACAAGTCCGCATGGAAGGCAAGCCTAACCCCAACAAAAACCAAAAGAAAGCGAACTCAACCGCAACCATCCAGCAAATTTTTGTTTTCTTTCGTAATATATTGATATCGAGGAGGGGGAATCTTA
>Ga0179593_1376542_pt1 | contig 20484 bp, 24 predicted proteins | sample CZODoug2_1_08_16_FD_185931 | JGI IMG/M metagenome (GOLD analysis project Ga0179593, IMG submission 185931) | Vadose zone soil fungal communities from Angelo Coast Range Reserve, California, USA - CZODoug2_1_08_16fungal (PacBio error correction) | ecosystem: Environmental > Terrestrial > Soil >...
AGGGAAGGACAGGTCTTTTCAGATAGGAAGCGGGGAGAAAAAAGGTGTGAAGCTATCGCTCATCACGAGGCGGGGGGGGAGGACGGGAAAAGAGTGAGGAAGTTTGCGAAATAAATCCCACTCGGGAAAAAGGGGAAAGGGGTCACCCAAGGTCAAATCCTTTAGGGGGAGATGATTTGCACCGCGAGGACGGGCCGGAAAAAGGAGATTTCAATGAAAGGTCAAAAGGAAAGGCGCGGTTGGGCTAGGAGTGGAAGGGGAGGCCGAAGCCGTTATGGGTTTACAAATGACGGCTGTGACGGAGGTAGGGCCGGAGCTCCCCCAAACCAGTTGCGGATCAGGCGGTGAAACGGAGATTTTCAGGAGGGAAATCAGGGTCGGGGTTTGGGGATTGGAAGAGCCCCAAAGGGAAAAAGTTGGGAAACCACGATGGGATTTCGACACTCGTGTGAAGTGTGGGTCCCATGTCGTTTGTTCCTTCATGAGATCAAAAACACACACAAAAAAACCACAGGGAACGCGGCAGAGGGGGTGTGTTGCCGTAGTGGGGCAGAGGAGTTCCGTAAAGCGGCGAGAGGTTCGCACGTAAAACACCAGGGAAAACGTCTGAAAAAAAGGCTCAGGGGCCGATATAAAGGGGGTGTGCAGAGGGGTTCCCGATGCAATCTAAAATCGCCCCCGGGAAATTACGGGTGTTAGTCCAGCGGCGAAAGGACAGCGGGGAAAAGAGGACAAAAGAAGGCCTCACGGGAATTATGAGACCTTACACCCCATTTGGTAAGCGGCCAGGTCATTATTCGACCCTCCTCATAGCATTGAATTGGGAAAAAAAAACGTTCCCTCAGGGGTACAAGCAAAAAAATAGGGGGAGATTCCAGGAGTAGGGGGATTAGATTGGAGAGATGCCCCGACTGGCACTAAAAAAGATTGCCGGGGGGGGCTGAAAAAAGAACGACACATGATGGCCGTCCATCCTATGGGGGGGGGTGGGCGCTTGATGGGGCAAAAGGATTGGCTCGCAATACAAGGCCTGTGAAGATCCCGTGGCGCCGCTATGGTAGTTGCTGTCAAAGTGGGAAAAAGGTAGGGGGAATGGGAGCTGCCAAAAACAAGATAGATACGGGGCCAAGGAGGAAGGACAACAAGATCATTCGACCGCCCGCATGTGGTTGTCCCAGGAGGGTGAAAAGGGTGGCAACTGCTTCTTCGGCGGAACTGCTCCGGGAAGGAAGATCGCGGCGCTTCCCTCAGGGGAAATGATGGGCCAAGGAATAACAAGGAAAGAAGACTGAGCGGAAGAGCAAGCCTTAAGAGAAGCAGGTGGACAAAGTCCACTCATGACCCGGGAATCGACTGATCGATTTTGTGGGAAAGGGGGGGGGACTTCCCCTCGGTGAAGGATCCAGGAGCCAGCACCCCCAGGAGGAAAACAAATACAGCAGCCACTAGGTCCTGTAAACGTAAAAAGGGGTCTCGAACCAGATTCGGAGGAGAAAAAACAATAAAACCAATCAACCGCCATGACGGTACAAAAGGTCCACAACAGCAAGCAGGGGGAGAGAAGGAAATCCACTTCAACCCTTCTATGAAAATATCTCCAATCGTAAGAAAGGAGAAAAACAGGAAAGCGTCCTAGAGTCAGGGGTGTAGACCGTGACTGGCTAGGGGGAGGGAAGACCAGATAAAGACGTATTACATGGGGAAGGGATGGGAAAAATAAAAAGATCCGTCGCGCCTTCTTGGTGGAAAGAGGGAAAAGGAGGACGGTGTCTAACTCAACTCAAGTGGACCATGGGCGGAAGATGAAGGGAAGGTCCTGCTCTCAAAGTCGCCGGACTATATCGGCCAGGGGGGGGCGAAAAAAAAAAACAACAAAACGCATGGTTGCCTCTCAAACGCCTACGAGGAGGGGAAGCACGCAATCTAACGAAAGGGTGCAAGAAAAGCAGTCTAATAGACGCCAAAAAAATTAACAAGGTGTCCGAAGGACCTTGATCAGCGTTCAAAAAAAAGACGGCTTCCAACAGAATGGAGCTTCGAAAGATAGGAACGAGGGGTCTGCGCAAATGGTGAAAACGGCGGAAAAAAAAAAAAAAAACCCGGCTCTCGCCATCCTGGGAAAAAAAAAAGACTAAATTCGAAAAAACCTCACGAATAATAAAACTGGGACTCCGTCGTGACAACCCGCAACGCAGGAAATGGGAAAAAGAGGACAAACTAAGTGCCGCCAAAACACCCCGCTGACTCCGCGAATATCAAAAAAAGGGGAAGAGGCAAAGACCAGAGAAAAGCCTCAGATTCAGACATCCGCCCTCAATGTTCTGGGGGGGGAAAGACCATCCTGGTTGGCAAAATAGGGGGCCTCGGCCCCAAACGACCGGCGGCACCCCGCAAGCCCACACACCCCCAACCCACAACCAAACCCAAAAAAACCAAAAAAAAAAAAAACCAACCCACCCCCACCCCCCCAAAACCAAAAAAAAAAAAAAACAAAAACCCCCACCACCCCAAAAAAAAAACCCCCACCCCCACACCCCAACACCCCCCCCCCAACCAAAAAAAAAACCCCCCCCCAAAAAAAAAAAAAAAAAAAACACCCCCCCCAAAAAAAAAAAACCACCCCCCAAACAACACCCCCAAACCACCAACACCCCCAAACCCAAACCAAAAAAAACCAACCAAAAAAACCACCCCCAACGGGCCACCCCCAAAACACACACCCCCAAAAAAAAAAACAAAGGCCAGGCGTATGGGGAAAAGAAAAAAACTGCACTCCCCACCAAAAAAAAAAAGGGTCACAATTCCAAGGACGCCAGGTATCTCTCCAACCAAAACAAAGAAGGGAAAGCGAGTTAAACGGCGTGTCGTTGAGGAGGAGGAAAATGACTAAAAAAGGGGGGTAGAAGGCGTAAGACGCTCATCACGGGGGGGGGCCAAAAAAAAATTTGGGCGGAAAGGCGCGTGGGGGATGCCCGTGAAAAAGGCTCGGGCCAGAAGGAAGCGGAAATTCCAACGAGGGAGGAAGGGAAATAAGAGGACGGATTTACTGATCTTGGGGAAGAAAAAAGGAGGATAGGAGGGATATTGGGTCAAGCAGGCTAACGTAGATGTGGGCTAAGGGGACTGGAATTCTTTTATACATGCGAAAACATTCCAGTTGTCGGTCGGGAGGGGGAAAATGAAAAAGCCGCAACCATGGCGGATGTGAAGGGCCCCGAGAGAAGGAGAAGGCAAGCCGGCAGGGGGGATTGTTGTGTTCCTGTTAAATAAGGTCGCCGCCGTAAACTAGACGGCTTAAAAACCGAAGAAGAGGGGGGTCGACAATTGTTGGTGGAAAAGACTGCCTGGGCGGTAACGGAAGCGGCAGAAAGAACGCGGTCGCGTGTTTCGTAAGGTTGGGGTGTGAAAAAAGAAGTTCTACAAAGGCGCTGGAAGGACGCCCAGTCCGGTCGGGAACCGATGCAAAAAAAAGGGGAAGCTCCCTTTGTAGCCTTCGCTTGGGGGGCTATTGATCCCCTGCCATGCTACCCGAAATTGAACGGAGTTTAGGAGGGTCAAATTACTAATGCGGTAAGGTGCGGGGGTCCAATAAAGAAGCGAAAGTGAGCAGTTTGTTGGACATGCCATTGTAAGAAAAAATTCAGCAGCGTCCCCTCGACATAAAGAGGGGTTCTGACAAGACAAAAAGGGAGTTCACAACCACAGGGGGAAAGAGGCTTTAAAAAATTTCTATGAAAAAGTGGCCCTAGGGATCTTCACAGACAGATCGGGGGCCAGGGGGAAGTCAAGTGAACGGAAAGGACTAGGGATATGACTCTTGTACAGGGAGGGGGGCAAGGGGTGGGTTTGAGGGCTGATTTAAAGAGACTCCAGTGGTAGGGACTGGAACGGCTTGCTGTGGTCATTTCTTGCTGGGAACTTGGGCTCCTTAAGGGAGCGGGGACCGGGGGAGCGCGTCCAAAAATCGAGACATGGTCGACAAGAAAAAAAAAAAGAAAAGGGGGGTCAAAATCCCAGGGGAACCGCGGCTGCTCTGTGACGGAGAAGGGGGCGAAGAGGACTCAGGCCTCTGATGAAATATGGCCACATAGGCACAAAGCGCCGGAATCGCTACAAACAAGCAGACTTCATATCAGGGGGCAAACAGGCCATCTTGGAACGGTTTCGGGAAGACTGGAGAAGAAAGAGGGGGTGGGGTGACTGGGTCGTGCCCCGGAAAACCAAGGAGCAGCGCAGCAAAGAAATGGGAAAAGAAGAGACGGGCCTGCGGGAACTGGGGAGGGAATGTAGGGGGTTCGTTGCGGAAGCAAAAAAACAACTAATTTTGCCAAATCAGAAGGAAACATAGTCCACACGCACGCGAGCAGGATGAAAAAAAAAAGGCCACGGAACCGAGAGGAAGAGAAGAGGCATAGCAACCAATCGGGGTCCAAGACAGAACTATCCTAAGTGCGGGGGGGACTTGATTTTCGGGCCACAGGGAAATGGGAATGCTTTATAAGGGTGAAAGGAACATACTGCGGGGAGAAAGTGTACAATGGAAGGGCTAAAGACCGAACTAGGGGGGCGCGCAAGGGCTTTGTGACTAGATGGCCCGGGAATGGACGGGACCTCGTAATCAAGAAGGGTTCAGAGGGGAAAGAAGAAGCGGGAAGTCCAACAAACCTCGCAGGCGATAAAGAAACTGCCCAATGGAGCTTCCCGCCTGGGGAAAGGCTCTCGGGCCCTCCCGCGGAAGAAGGGGAAAAAGGGAAAGCTGCCTGTCCGCGCCCAAACTACGGGAACCACCAAGAAACGCTCTTACAAACGACTTGTAAATTTACGCTTCAGCAGAAACATGGCCGGCCATTGAAAAAAAAAGCGTGAAAATCGTCAAAACTCAGGGCTGCGCAATTGCTCACGCGAACGACAGGCTGACAAAAAGGAAAAAAAAAACAAAAAAAAAAGGGCAGAGCATCATCGCATAGCTCAAACACCCACGCACTATCCGCAAGGGGTAAAAGAAAAGGGAGGGGGAGAACCGTGTCGCCATCGGGAAGAAAGGCTTCGGCCGGACGAAGCCCAACCCGCCGATTCGCGGACAAACTGAAAAGAAATCTCCGGGCGATCCAACGGCGCCTCGCGAGTGAAGCGAAGATTCAGTGAAATCCGGAAGAAGATTTCTGGTGCTCCGCATCAAATTGCAGGATCCGGGGCTGGGGAACTCCCCGAGCTAACGCACGGAGCAGAGCGGCGCCAAGCCGCCATCTCGCCCTTGCGAAATAAAAAGCTCACAGGGCATTCCTCAGACTAAACACACAAGGAATCTCTCTCAAAAAAAAAGTAGAAAAAAAGGAAAAAATATATTCAAGGGTAGGCGAGGAAAAGGAAAACTTGAGAGGAAAAAACGAAGGTCGAGATTGCGGAAAGACGCATGCCGAAGGGGTGGGCGCTCGGGAAGAAGAACACGCGGAGAGTGAGACCAAAAAAGGGGGGAACGCTGCAGGGGGGTGGACTGAATATGGACCCTCAGCTGATACGACGGGAGGAGCTGAGATTTCAAAGGGAAAAAAAAGGGGAAAAAAAGATATCGGGGGTGGCCTAATAAAAAAAAACCACCCCAACTGGGGGAAAAGGTTGTCTTTGCACACGGAGGTGACAGGGGCCGATGGAGAGTCCACAGTAGTTGCGAGGGGAGATGGAAAGCCGGAGTCGCCCACGGAGTCAACTTGCTTGGGGCCGGGAATTTCAGGAAGCCGCGGGTAAGGTGGGGGTGGGTTAAGGGTGGCATAATAGGTCGCCATACGTAAGGAGAGTAAAAGGGGCGCGCCAACGAGGCAATCATTTCCAAAATCATGTTTTAAAACCAGAGGGGGTGGTAGCACCAAACCTGCGGGCTCAAGGCCTCAAAAGAAAACGGGTGAGTCAAGGGGGGGTTCGAAGTGGGGGGGGGCAGTGGCTGGGATGGGCGAATAAGAATCCCAGCGGGAAAACGGGGGAAGTAGATCTGCGTGGGGAAAAAACACCCCCAACCAGGGGGCAGCCCGGGGGCCGATAGGCAGCGAAAGGGGTTAGAAGGTCGGTACGCTATATAACAGAATCATAAGGGTGGGACGGGATTGGGGGTCCAGCTAGAAAGAAAAGCAGTGGCCAGGCATAAACAAAAGAATGCGCGCACTGAGGAGAAGGGGCTGGGGAAATAGAAATTCGTAAGAGGACACCCTAATCGTTTAATAGTGCTAACCCTCTGACCAGTTTTCCCGGGCAAAGAAAAGGTCAGGATTCAAAGAAGGAGGATATCTTGCCTGTCTGATTATTTATACTAAAAGGGAAAGGGGGAAAAGTTCAAAAAGAGAAATCCGGGCTGAGAGGAACCGAATGATGCAGAGGTGTGGCCTCGAGGAAAAAGGGGGAAATTGTGGGGAGGGGCTTCCTCCATACTAAAGAAGGTTCCTACTATTGGGTAAGCAAGCTATGGGTCGGCCCTGGGGAATTGTTCCAAAGGGGAATGGTCAGTGCGGGGGAGCGAAAGCTCCGTATCGGGGGAGGGGGAGGAGTAAAAATCGAGGTTCAAGATCAGACCCCCGAACTGTTTGGGGGGGGGGGAAAAGTGGTTGCACCGCTAAGGAGGAGCTGCTCCGGGGAGCGAGTTCTCTTGTCGACAGGGTGCGAGGATGGACACTGAAAAAGTCCATCAGATAAAAGGAGAGCAAAAGGGGATAACCCGGAGCGAAGGTAAGAGCAGAGGTGCCAAAGGGGAAAGAGGGGAACACAGTTGAGTGTCGGAAAGGGAAATAGAGGTGGTGACTGGGGGAGCGGAAAAAAAGTATAAAGGGAACAGAACAGCAAGAATGGGGACAACGGCAAGCAAAACCGGGAGAAGGACCTTTTATCGGACTAGCCTGAGGACAGCGTAAGGGCACCCCACCTCATGAACAGGCAGTTGCCAAGACCTGGACAGAGCATCATGGCCGATGAGCCCTAACGAGGGAAAGGTTGGAATTAAAGAGATAAAGAGGAATCCCGAAGAAAACAGGAAACAGCCTCATGTAAAAGATATGTCGGCAAACGTGACGGAAAAAATTCTTAGGTTACAAATGCATTAACCAAAAGGGGCCGGAGTGAATGGAAGCTCTTCAAAAAAGGCACTAAAAGCGGCGCAAAGGGACTTACTATAGCACGCTGATCGATCTGGAAATAAAAAACGAACCGTCAAAGCAGGCGGGAGGCGGACACTGCCCCTAAAAGCAACCCAAAACAAAGGAACGGCTAGGGAAAAAGGCGCGCCCCGGCAAGGGTGCACGACGAAAACATCGGGACAGACAAATCGAATCCGATCCCACTAACGCTGAACTGAGTTCCACGAAAAAACGAGAACCAAAAAAATGAAAGCCACCGCTACCACGAGGAAAGGCAGTGGAAAAAAAAACTTAAACCAGGAACGTTCTTGAAAAAGGAAAAACTTTTTAGACGGGCTGTCTAGAGGAAAAGGCCCGAATTTTTTTAAAATTCACCTTTGAAGGGGGGGGGCGGAAAGAAGAGAAAGCAAAAACCCCGACAAGCGGCTCTAGCTGAAATCCAAAAAAGCACACCCCCGCCAAATCAGAAAAGGTGGCACGAGGCTTGGAAGACACGCGGGGGGGGACACCACAAAGGACTTAGGCCAAAAGAAAATATCAAAAAACCATCAAAGAAGGGGTAAAGCCTCGGATCTCCTGACAGACTCCAAAAGAAAGAAAAAACTTCACCAAGCGCGAAGAGGAAGTATCCGTCCTCAAGGGGGCTTGGGACCTTCCGCATCCCTGTTGGGGGGACAGGCTCTGCCGCGTGCTTAAGGGCAACTTAACCACGCAAAAAGGGAGACAAGAACCAAAGACGGCCAGGCCATCTCGCTTAATGAGCGATAAGCCGAAAAGAGAAAAAAAATCCAGCGACTCAACGAAAAAGGAATCGCCCTAAACAACAACGAGGGGGAAAGAGAGCTTCCAGGGGGAGGGGGGGAAGGCCGGAGAAGCTGAAGTCCATTTTGTGGACATCAAACCGAAGCGGGAGCGCTGGATGGTGCTGAGGCTCGGGGGAAGAGGCAAAAACTGGGGAGCTACCGGGGTTACTATGCAAGAACTCCTTGAACGGAGGGGTCTGGTTCGCGGTGGAAAAAAAAAGGGGCTCCGTTAACGGTTGAAGGCAGGAGTCCAAGGGAGAGGTTGGGCTAGGCGGAGGGGATGCCCGACCCGGGAAATTCTAAACAAAGCATTGCAAGGCGGTCTAATTAGCCGGAGTCACACAAGGGAGAGCGTGCTTGTGGGGAAGAGGGGTGGGTCAGGATGGCGAGAACAGGTTCGTTTTGGGCTTTGAGAGACCCTGGGGAGGCCGCCCGGGACGCGGAAAAAATTTGCGGAGACGGGGAGGTAAAAGACAGGGGGGGACAAAAAAACTTTTTCAAGTAGGGCAACGGCTGGGACGGTACCCTGAAGGATAGCAACCTGAAAGCCGGGGGGGGAAAGCGCGCGGAAAACCCCAAAACAGTTTGTTCGAAGGGGAGAGGACAATTTCAAAACAGGGGGAAATGGAAAAGAATGCTCGCAGCGAGGGTCGGGCAAAAACCCAGGCCGGGGTCACGAATGGCAAGCGAAAAAAACGGTTGTCGAGGGACAGGAAGCAAGCACGCCTCCAGTAAGGTTTGAGTTTACGAGGGACCGGGCGATCCAGCGTGCCATCTAGGGCAAAAAGGAACACCCATGGAAGAAGTGTTGTCGTTATGGCAATAGAAAAAAAGCCATTGGCGGGAACCGACATCCGGTGATGTACCCCCTAAAGAACTAAAAAATGTCAGGGCCCGGGAAAAAAGGAAAATTACAAGCACATGGGGAAGCTGGCCTGGGGATACATGGGCGCTAATTAAAGGTTCAACGGAAGGGAAAAAGTGCCGCCGTAGCGATCGCCATGAGATATCAAAAATTAAAAAGCTGTGGGGTCCTAGGGGGACAGGAGGCGGGGAAAAATGAGTGGTGTAATTTGGCTGTGGTGAAGGGGCAATAAGCTATTTTTAAAAGATCACAGTGGGACGCCAGGACGGGGGGGTCAAACTAAGGACGGGGTAAAATTCCTTAGGCGAGCTCCTGGCTCCTAAAAATGACAGGGGGGACCCTGAAAAACGGCGAACAGCTAAGGTATGCCCCGAACCATGGGGTTGTAAACAGAAGGGCAACTGGCGTGCCAAGTCGGTAGCAAGGCTGGGCTTGTCAGGGGCATAAAAACTGATGGCCATGAAGAATACACATAAAAACGAGTCGACCTAGAGCGTCCCCGATATACGTAAGAAAAAGAAAGGGAAAAAATAACCAAATAAAAAAAAAAAACAGTTCGGGAAGTCCCAAATCGTGACAAAGACGGGACCCTATCTTTAAGAGTACAAACAAAGACATCAAAACTACAGACCAAACATATTCCTTCGAAACAAATGGAACGATAACGGAAGATGGGCGGAAGCCCAAGGGAAAAAAGAGTGCCCACAGTACAAGGAGGGCCACATAGCTGAAGAGCAAATTTATCGCTAAGTACACAGAAAGGGGTCTGTCTAAAGAAAACAATCGGAATCACAGACCTACGAAAGAAGTCGGCAACGGGAAAGACTGCTTTATGGGGGTCGCGGCATTAACCGGAGCCGATACAAGTAAGGCTATAATAAACGCAAAGGGTACTAAAAAAAAAAGGGGACCTTGTCGGGGGGGGAAAAGATGGGCACTCAGAGGGAAAAGCAAGCTAAAACGTCAATTTCAGAGGGAGGAAGAAAAAGCAGCGTGAAAGTACCTCTCACCTACGAAGAAGTAGCCATGAGCAAAAAACCGTTGGCACGACTAGTTTTCCAGTTCAAAAAGGATGGGGAAGCCGAGACGAAAGAGCCGTTTCCTCCCAGGCTAAAAAATTGAACTCCACCACGTAGACCCGGGTCCGTCGAGAGTGAAAAAAAAGCTCATTAAAATTACAACAGCCCAAATGAGAGCAACGCATTCTCGAGGGCAGCGAAGGCTGCAAAGTTTCCGAAGAAATGACGCGCATCGGCGAAAGAACGACCCTGCGGCAGGGGGACCGAAGCCCCATCCTTAAAAATCGGGAAAAAAAAAAACCGCACGATATCCATGGTGGGGGGGGACATCCAAACCGGCCCGCCAAAGATGTTACGACAGAAAAAACGTAAGGCTTCGGACAGAGAACTCTCGTCCCAACAAGCAGGGGGAAGCTACGGGGAAGCCTGCAGGAAATGAAATCTCACGGCAGAAAAAAAGAAGAACCCCCCAGAAGTAATATAAGTCAAGAGGGTTCATGCTTCCGTGGGGGGCAAGACTCTCCGCGTGCTTGAACGAGAAAAAATAAAAAAACCAGCGAAAAAGCGGCCGCCATAGACGAAAGAAGGGAGAACGAAGAAGCCGCCTCTCACAGGAGGTGAAAAGAACCGCTAAAAAAGAAGGATATCTCTAAAAAGGGGGGACAGAGAAGATTTCAAACGAGGTAATGTGATGTCTGGGAGCGGGGGAAGATTTTTAGAGGAGGGGTGAAAGCAAAGAAGGCGGAAGTGGAAAGCCGGCGCCTGACAAAGGGGAGTGTAGAAGCAGCGGAGAGTCCTGCCAACACGGAGGCGGATGCAGAAGGTGAAGGGGAAAGGGGGAAATTTACAATGAAAGTATTGAGACGTCTTTAAAGCGCGGCGGATTGAAGACCGTGAAAATTTCCTGCATTCTGGGAACGGCGGGGGGGGGAAGGGGTCGGGACGGTGGGGAACGAATAAGTAGGGGAAAGGATGGTGAAAGAAACTATTGCGGGGACTGTCTGGGGAGGGGGAACGCCGGTGCCCCCACAAAGATTCGTGGGCGGGGGGGCGACCCAACCGGAATTTTGTCACGGATGAGAAAGGCCAGCAGGCTGGGGGCTTTGGTGGGTGTTATTTTTCAGGAAACCGCCTTATGACGGCAGACGAGGAATCGAGAAGGGAACGACTCGAGGACATACAGGCCAAAGGGGGGGTCACGCAATGGAAACCCCGGTCCTTAAGAGCTCAAGGGAAAAGAAAGAAAAAAAATGGTAAGGGTGGGGAGTCGGTCCGTATGGCGGAAAAAAAGGCAAGCGCTCGATCGCGGGAAAAGAGGGAACAGGAAAAAGTTCGGCAAACAAGGCACGCCATTGCCGAAAAGAATTCGCTGTGAAAAAGGAACGTTCCAGAGGCCTCATCAAGGTAAATTAGGGGGGTACGAGTCCACTGAGATACAACCGTGGCCATCTAGGGGAAAAAGGGAAGGGGAAAAACAAGTGCACTTTGTATACCGGCAACCGGATCGTTAATGCGAACACCAAATAAGCAGTAAGTTACCGGTGCCCGACATCGAGGGGGGTAACAAAACAAGATGGACCATGTCTGATGAGGGGAAGGGAGGGGGGTCGATATCAAAATTAGACAGAAATCGGGGGAATGGGCAATCTTGATCTAAGCGAAAGAGGAAAAAAATATGTCTCTCTTAGCTAAGTGGTGTTAATCCAGGTACATGGATTCTTTGGGGCAAGAGTGGGATTGGGGAAAGAAAAATGGCCGATACTCACGCAGATTTCCCGGGTCTTGCAAGGTCTTAGAAAAAGTCATGTCCTGGCAAATACAGGGGGCGGCCAATCGATATGAATCCGAAACTGTTGGGGAAACAAAGAGTGGTAGCAAACTGGACTGAACAAAAGGAAGGAGAACAAAAGTATTCGAATCGAGGTGAAGCAAGGAGGTCTGATGGGAAGAAAAAAGGGAATCAAGCCACTGGGGGAAAGCCACGAGGACGCTACCATAAAGGCAGAGCATGCGGGGCAAGCAAAACTTGGAATCTGGAGACGGGGAAGGGGGTTACTGTCGCTTCCGATCTTGGAGAAAAAAAAGCAAAGGCCGGGCAGCAAGAAGGGGAAAAAGGAAGAAATTCCATAAAGAAGCGGTGTACCAACTGTAACCCCTGAACAGACTTAGAAGGGCGGAAAAAAAAAAAACCCACGAGGGGGCAGGCCATGTACAAGAGCAAAAGGACTAACGAAATAGGCTAAAATGTATCCAAACAACCGATGGGATGTCTATTGAAGTACAGTAGCAATCGTAAGAACTAAACCCCCAGTAAGCTCCCGAAAGTCGGGACTGATATGTCGTCCCGGGGGATGTGGAATTGTCGCAGGAAACGGATGCGTTAAAGGGAAGGAGATCATAAACTTAGTAGGAAGTTAGGACCTAAGGAGGAAAACGATCGATTCAAAAGAAAGGGACCTCGTACTCCTTGAGGGGGGGAGGGGAAAAGGATGGCGCGGCAACTCGCACAGGGGGAAAGAGGAGCGGAAAAAGTGGGCGCACCCCAGGGGGGGGGGGGGGGGGGGGGGGGGAGGGTTGCCACTCTCAAAAGTAGAATGACGACTAAGCCGTCTCCGGGGAAGTGGGGAAAGCCCATAAAAAACCACACCTGGGCCGAGGACCTGAAAAGAAACGGGAGCAGCTCAGGAAGACCAAACCTTGCTTACAACCTGGAAATGAGCGAGAAGTCGAGGTCCACATCGGTGAACCTTGTCGCAATTGGGGGTTCCGCAAAAGGGGCTGGCGACAGGAAAAAAAAAAAAAACCGACCACGGAGACTCCGTAATCTTAAAAAAAAGTCGCACCAAGATAAACCTGGGGGGACGGGAGCTCAAGGACACGCCAGACCGCCGAACGGAATCAACAATCGCACCGTCACGACGTTCGTCCACAGAAAGGGGAAGACCAACCCGCCGATCTCTATGACAGATCGCATCTCCTCAAACGCAAAAGCGGAAAGGAGCACCCAGAAATTGACCGTGAAGGAAAAGAAATTTCAGGGACAAACTGGTTGGAAGAGCCGATTGGCCTTCCCGAGCTAACCCGCAAAAAAGACGGCATCCAAGGAGAAGAATGCAAAGAAGACTTGAAAGCGACCAGCACAAAAGGAGGGGGACCTGACAGCAGCCTCAACGAAAACTCGGAAAACAAAAACAACTGAGGGAAGAGACACGGGGGTCGTGGGAGAGGGAAGCGACTCCATTTTGGAGGAGCACGAGAACGAAGGGGAAGTCCTGCACTGGTATGCCGCTGGGAAAAACTCGGGGTAACAATCATCACCCAACCAGGGATGCGGAAGGGGGGCAATAACTCATTGGTAGAGAAAACTGAAGATGTGGCTCGTTCTAAGGGTGTCTCAGTTCAAGGATATTGTCCTTCAGGCTTTGGGACGGAGCGGCGGGTGGAAACTGAGGGCTGGCCGAAGGGGTAGAAGGCGATGGGAGAAAAGGACCTGAGTGTGTCAGGCAGTGGGGGGAATCGCACACCAAGTGGGGGTGGGTAGTGGAAGGGGGTTGGAGAATTTTTGGGAACAATGTAGAGGAAAAGGTCGTTTGTCGGGGGAGGAATGTGAGGAAGCAAGTAAACGAGCAAAATAATTCGCACCCACTAGGGCCGAAGAATTTAGCACGCTCATTGGGCAAATCTTTAATAGAAAAGGCCAGTGGGGCGGACCTGGCGAAGAAGGGACGAAACTGGGGCATTGTATGTCCAGGTTTTTAAAAACAGGTAGTTTTCGGGAAAATTTCCCCGCCTGAAGCCAGACGTCGCCAGAGCCGGTCGGCAACCAGAAAGGGGGCGCGAACAGTCCAAGAAAGGGGGCCGGCGAAGTTGATTTAAGGGAAGTCCAGCTTTCAAAAAAACCAACATCATGAAAGAGGGGACAGAAAACATCCGAAGAGGGCATAGGTCAAAGAGTCTGGGGAAGAAGTTTGCAGTTGGGGGCAGGGGCCAGGGGGAAATACCGGCACCTGCATCCAGGGGTAGTACCCTAAACCAGAATAAAAAATTGGACAAGGTTCAAATCAATAAGGGCCCGGACATATCAGGGAAAGAACAACGGGGATAGTAGCTGGAGGGGGGGGGGATTACGGGGGGTCGGAGATGATCTTTCAACATAGACTAAAAAGAAACGGGGGGCAAAGGGTTGCCAAAAAGGAGCGCCAGTCTCGAGATGGCCGAGGGCATGATGCGGGGGCAAAAGGTGGGGGGGAGGGCTTAGTAACAGGCTATGTTGCATAAAGAAAAGTGTCCAATGAAAATTTGACGGGTCCTGGGACTTGCGATGTCCTTGGCAGGAAAGATAGGGCCGAAAAAAAAAAAGTAAACAAATCGATAATGACAGGATTCCCCGAAACTGGTACAAAAAGTGAGTGGACAGGGGGGGAAAAAGGAGCCACTGAGTATCGGAGCCGGGTAGGAGAAGGCTCAAGCGCTCTAGAGAGGCCATGAAAAACAGGAAAGGAAAAAGCACTGGGCAAGCGAAAAAAAGAAGACTTGCAGAGCAGCAGGGGGTTAACCAAAGTCCACTCCTGGGAAACAAAAACCACTGGGGGGGAAGAGGAGAATGATAGGGGGGGCAGGGACGAGGAACAAGGGTGAGGTGGAAGCAAACGTAGGAAAGCACAAACCACCAAGAAACGTCACTGGTGAGTCCTCGAAAAAGGCAATGATCGGAATCCCAAGAAAATAATTTGGGCAACCGCATGACAGGAACCAAGTGAAAAAAGCGCTAAGAGGGCAACGATTGCTGTAGGAGCGCCAAGGGTAATCCATCGACACTCTTGTGACTGCAGGGTGTGGCGGGCACCGGGAAACGAAGGCCTTATTAGAGGGTAAAACATGAAATGAAACGTATTACCATGGAAGGCCTAGGCCTACGCAAAGCTGAGTGGATCTTCTTTTGGTGAACGAAGGCACCTGATCATAGAAACTAAATATCAAGTCATTTAGCCAACTGGAGATTCAGAGGGGAATGAAAAGGAAAAGAAACACGTCGCCGGAGAAACGCAACCGCCTGAGACTCGGCCGACGCGAGGAAAAGCCGATCGCAGCGGATGCCTGTAAGAACTCCGAACTACGACTAAAAAAAATGACTACACCAATTACCCTGAGGAGTGCGGACGGCGGCTTAAAAGAACTCCACCATACTGCTTTCAACACTTTGAAGAGCGTCGACGGTCCCTCGTGAGAAAAAATTTTTCACGCTCAAAGGGAGAGCAGGCCGTTCGGAAAAGAAAAAAAACGACCCAAGACAGACGGGACATCCTGAACATCTCAAAACCCCCGCTAATCCTCCAAGGGGGAGACAAGGGCGGGACTAAAAAACGCCACAGCAACGCAGGAAATGGTGAGAAGAAAACAACTTCTTGGGAAAAAAGCCTAAAAAAAACCGCTCTAGTAGCAAAAGCCCTCCGACTATACTGACAGAAACTGAATGGTAGGAGAAGGTAATCAGTCCGAACAAGGGAGGGATGGGAAAAAGGAACCTCGGTTGCAGCCGCGTGGAGATCTTCACGAGCTAAACGCCCCGGCGGCGGAAAGAGAGGACTGAAAAAAAGAGACATCTTGTAGGGCAGATCACTCCTCGCAAAAAAAAGTGAACGCTTACCGCAAAACCCAACACCAAAAACAGAATAACTACACGCGATGCAAACAAGGGGAGAGAAGTTGTCACTGCGTGTCGTGAGAAGCGGGCTCCATTTGGGTGAGAGCGGCGTATTGTCGCAACTGATAGATGGCTCGTCTCGCCTTGGAAAAAGGAAGAAAGAATTTCGCGAAAGGAACTAAGCACGCGGGAGAGGGATGGCCCCAGATGCGGGAATGAAAGAAAAAGACCGGAGAAAGGGGAGTAAATAAGGTAGGGATTCCTGAAGCGTTCCTTTAATCGGAGGGAGGGGGATGGGCTTCACGGGTTGGAGAAGGTAGGGACTGTGCCTAACAGGGGAGTAGCATGGGAAAACTGACTTCTGGGAAGGCGTTCGGGCTGGGGCAACCTTACTCCCCAATTCGGCGGGGTGGGAGATGGTTTGGGGAGGGGAGGAGCGCCGGCAGTTCTGGTTTTTTTCGGGGTGAGAGTGTCGACCCTGTAACGGACTAAAAATTCGCAGGACCAGACTCGGAGAATTTCGACGACAGATTTTCAAAGGCTTTTGGGGGCCGGGGAAGCCTGAAGGAGAGGAAGGCCTTCGCAAGAAAAAAAAAAAAACCGTTTAAAGCGGAAAAGGTTGTGTGTAGGGGACGAGGAAAAAGGACGGAGGAGGGGGCCTCGGTCTCATCCGAAATATATACGAAAAAGGGGGCAACCATAATAAAACCCCGGATAGAAGGCGCGGGTTTGCGATTGGGCAAGAGGACCATCCACTCCGCACATGAAGGATTTAGCGGGGCCTGGTCAAGTTCCATAAAGAAAAGGCGCGGACCTAAAATGGGAAAGTCGTTGTCGGGGGAAATAGGGTAACTTAGCGCCCCTCTACAGGTCAGTGGACCGGAAACCAAAAGTCGAGGAAAAGAACTGATATCCTGATTGATTACGATGGGCCTATTTAAATATGCCACGAGACAGAATAGGGGTTAAAAGTCCTCAGCAAGAGGGGGGGGGGGGGAGCGCCATGAGGAGAAGGAGATATTGTGACGTTGTCAATGGAGGACGGTGGAATTAGGTGCTTGGGGCCAAATGAAAAAAGGGGGGCCCCGAGACTCAAAGGGGGAAAAAAAGCATTACTATGGAGGGGGCTGTCTGACTTTTCAGTCAAGAATTGCTCCTTAGACGGCCGCGCCAGTAAAAGATCATTTCGAGGTCAGGGGGAAAAAAACAAGTGGTCCCAAAAATTTTGGGCAACGGGGTAGTGGGGGAAGGGAAAAACGCGCGCCAGGATTATGGCAACAGGCCTAAAGACGCAAGGGCCCTAATCTCGAAGCGCTAAAAATACTGTACCTCAGGTGCCAAAGGCCAAAGGGAACCACGTTTGGAAGTCAAAATGATGGGTGTGAAAGCGGTCTGGGGCGCAAGCAAGATAAGAAAAAAAGGCCAAACCATAGTCAAAGGAAACGAGTCTCGGACATAGCCGAGTTTGCGGCCAGCCACCCACGAGGGGAAAAAAAAGTCAGAGCAAATAGCAAAAACGGAAGGGGCAATCATGAACGCTAAAAAGACCAAAACCGGATGTGGGAGAGGGAAGAGGGCAGAGCGAAAAATCGGAAAAAAAAAAATAAAGACCTCTGAAAGGAACGACCGGAGATGTGGAAAAGGTCAAGAAAGGCTTTAGGGGAAACAATGCATTCCGTAAAGGGGCAAACCCGTAGAAATGAGGCTCGGCATAACTAAAAGTCGCCACAGACTATTTTGGAATGGCGCTGATCGGGGAAAACTGGCTCGTACGGAAATGGACATATGCGGATTAACGTAATTCAAGGCCACTCAAGCAACCGGCCGGCTAGGAGGCCGCAACGCGGACAGGGCTCTAGGGGCAAACAATACCGGCAAGGTGAGGCCTAATGAGAAAAAAAAAACAACCTGTACAGAAGTACCCCAGGGGGAGCGTAAGGGCCTGGACGGGAGGCAGTACCTCCCGGCCAGTTCCCCACCCAGCCGGGAATGAGACGTCTCTCGAGAAAACTCGAAACCCAATTTTGGGACGTGTCGGAGGGGGACAGCTCGAAAAAACCCGGAAACCACTTCCGGCGCAGACTCATCACAATCTCAGCACAAACACGAAGCCGAGCTACGCCACGGAGGGACAGAACAAAAACGCCACGCAAAGAAAGGGGAGCCATCGGAAAGTAAAAGACGGCTTGTCAGGAAAAAGAAGAAAGACGAAAACCTCCGTCTCTAGTGCAGAACTGCAAAAGGAAATCGGCAAAGCTCCCTGGGGGAAAAAAAAACACTGGGAAGGAGAATAAGGCAGGAATCATCGGGGTTCTTGAAGTGCCATACCTTTGGGAAAAAGGACGCAGGGGGATTGCTCTGTCCCGAGAAAGCACCCAGAGGAAGGACCGGCCGCCATCCGCCTGAGGGCGAAGAAAAAAAACTCCTAGAACAGGGGCCCTCAGCCTCAATAGGTCTACACCAGGGGGGAGGAGGAGGAAAAGAGAGATGGCGTGTCGTTTCTGCTTAGGGGGGAAAGAAATGGAGAGGCGTCGGGGGGCTCTCAAAGGCGAAGGCGAGATGGCGGGCAGCGCTGGGAGGAAGGGGGTTAATCAAGGAAGAAAAGAAAAGCACTGAAGATTCGCCAAACAAGTAAGGCACGAAACTGTGAACGGGAGGAAGCGCGAGGGGGCGACCTTGATCTAGAGAAAGGCATTCTGTCGAAAGCGCAGGTGGGCTAGAGGGCTGGAAGGAATGACCGGGGTAAGCAACCTTACCTGCGTTGCGGTCGGGCTGGGTCCACGAGGAAGGAGCAGCACACATTTCGATTCGTTGGGGTGCGCAGATGGGAAAGATGGCGAAAGGAGAAGAGGGTCGGTTTTTCTGTACCCGGGGAAGAAGGGCGGGGGGGTGAAAGACAGGGGGTGAAGGGCCTCGGCTACGCTCAGTCGCGGTTTTTAACAGGAAAGTGTTTCTGGTCCTTTCGGGGCAGAGGAAATAAACTCTGGGTAAGCATCTGGGCGGTCCATGGGGGGCGAAAGGGGGTGTTCTATTAAAATTGGTGATCCCTCGCTAATCAAGGGAGAGTTACCCGAGAAGAGGTGAGGTCAAATGCAAAAAATTTCACGGTTGCGAGGGTCATGACTCGTTTGAACATCAATTAAATTGTGACGAGTTACTCCATAGAGAGAGGGGACTTTCTCGGGGGGGGGAAAAAAAAAAAAAGGGGGATCCTAATAATTTGTCTGTTAATCATTCACATTGGAGCTGGCACCCCCAGCCGGGAAGCATTCTGAGCCCCTCTCATAACAAGTCAGTGGAACTTTGTCAATGGTCAAAGGAGTTAACCAAAACGGAGGAGCTTAGGGGAGTACGATTGTGCTATGGAAATCGTGTCAAGAAAAAAAATCGGTGAGTGGGACTCAAGGATCGCAAAGAATGAGGCCTCGACAGAGGTGGCCGGGGAATGGTGCGGTGGACAAAGTTTGGTTTGTGGGGGGGTGCAAGCAGAAAGAGGGATGGGATGTTGGGTCCGTTTAATCCGATTAAAGGGGGCAGGCCTAGGACGGGAAATGGCCTGGCAGAGGAGAAGTGTGATCCTTAAAGCAATAGGGCCTGCTCACAGGACAACGTCGCATGAAAGGCACAAGACTGTGGTTAAAGGAAGGAAGTTGGTCAAAGACTGGTCTATCCACGGGAGAGGTCCTTGCAAAGGGAAGGGGAATGATTAACCACGTGAAAATCAGATCATGAGGTCACGCGCATGGGCGCGCCTGGAAGACTTCAAGAAGGGGCGGGGGTGGGAAAAAAATCCACGACTGGAAACACATGTAGAATGATAGGGGGTGTGGCGGCGGAGGGGGGGCAAAGAGCATACGCAGAAAGGAAAATTTAACAAGAGTCAATTCAGACAGATGACGCAAGCGTAGGAACGGGGGGGGACTCTGAACATACCTGAGATTGAAAATAAACCAAAGAAGTGGCACAACCGGAAGAAAGAAAAAACCAGAAGAGGGGGGGGGGGGGGGGGGGGGGGGGGTGGGGGGGGGCTGAGCTAGGGGGCGGACAGGGGCGCAGAAAAGGAAGCGATTTGCGTACTAGTGAATACGCCCGAAGAAGACCGTGACCGACATGCTTGTGAACGTGGTCGGGCAGAAAGGAACTGAAGTTATAGGTGGTACTCGGCCAAGAGAAACGGGGAAGTATAAAGGGAAGATGCGATGGGGGGAGCTTCACAGGGAGCAACGCCCTTTTTTTTGCCTAGACTGATAGAGCGGACATCGGACTCCGTTCATTTCGAGGAGATGAGCGGGAAACCCCCTCGCAAAAGGTAGTACGGAGGACCCTGTTGCCGAAGGCGGGGGGGGAGCGGTCCCAGACGCGGAGGAAGCCTATCGCAGAGACGTGGTTCCTCAAAGCAAGGAGAACAACCTCGCAAAAAACTTAACCAAGAGGTAGTCGGGGAAGGAAGACTCGGACCAAAAAGGGGAAGGCTTACCAACAGCAGTGAAAGCGTCGAGCGCGAGGCCAAAAGGGAGGGCAAAAATTTTGGGACGCGAAAAGGGGGTTGGGGGGGGACGGAAACAGAGGAGTGAGAGAAAAAAAAAACCTATGCTAAAATCCGGAAAAATCTCGGGCACAAAGCCCGGGAAGGTCGCCGCCATGGTGGGGGAGTAAAGAGCGTGATGGGGGAAAAAAAAAAGAACGCCCGACGCAATGGGGACCCGGGGGGGAAACAAGGGGGTCTGGGGGGGGGAAAACACGAAAAAAAAAACAAAAAAATCTAGAAGGGGGACACCTAATCTTCCAGGAAGCCAAAGCCCTAGGGGTAGGGAGAGAGACCTCAAGTACAGTCCTAATTCAGGGAGGGAAGGAAGACCGGGGTTGGGGACAGAGAAGCGGTATGGTTCATAAACGACTAAACGCACAAAAGGAGGGAATCCACGCAACTGACTCGGCCTCTTTTGGGGGCGGGGGGGGGGGGGGGAGGGTGACGAAAAAAAGCGGTGCATCAGGAAAGATTGAGTGACCGGTGGGGTGCCGGGAGAGGTAAGGA
>Ga0179593_1426308_pt1 | contig 20484 bp, 16 predicted proteins | sample CZODoug2_1_08_16_FD_185931 | JGI IMG/M metagenome (GOLD analysis project Ga0179593, IMG submission 185931) | Vadose zone soil fungal communities from Angelo Coast Range Reserve, California, USA - CZODoug2_1_08_16fungal (PacBio error correction) | ecosystem: Environmental > Terrestrial > Soil >...
ACGTCGAAGTTAGACACTGAAGGGGAAGGCGGAGACGTCAAGAAAACAACCAAAGAGCTGAGCCCTCTCGAAAAAAAATCGCCTACGATCGCGAACTTCGCAATTCGATCCAAAAAGCTCAACTAAGGGGCGGGGGATTCGGGAAAAAACCCCGTCGATCTTTCAATTCCATGCGCCAGGAGCTTGTCTGGTCCGAGCAGTTCATACGAGGTCCTAAAAAACGGCGCCAGATCCCGAGCCCAGAAAAAAAGAGGGTTCGAACATCCCATAATCGATCCAAAAAAAAAAAAAAAAAAAAGGAAGGAGGAGGAAAAAATATAGGAGAAAACATCTAGGGCCGCGGATACTAAGACGACGGAAACTATGAACGAAGGAGACAAGACTCTCGTCTCGGAACGAAATCTACTGTGGGCCGTTGGGAACGAGATCAACGCCCACAGTCCATGAGAGGAGCCAGGCTTCACGAAGACGACTGGTTGGGGTCCTCGCCGAGGAGGAAATCATTTGTTTTTGTGCTTTAAGGAAGCAAGGCCTTCTTGACCCTCGAACGGCGAAAGCGGGCGGAGAAGACAGGTTGGTAACTACGACCCTGAAAGCAAGGTGACCCCGTCGGCAGGAGGGGAGAGCCATCACTAGCATAGAGCCTCCTGCTGATGGGGGGTTCTCTCCAGAAGCAGGCGGCGACCCTTTAAAGGGGGGATCGTAGGAAAAATGGGGAGGAGCAATCTAGGAAAGCGCAAACCAGGTCAGATCGCGGTCGGGGCAGCTGTATTGGATCAAGCGAGCCAGGGGTGGCGGGACATGTTGTGAGGTGTTTCGAAGGAGAATACAAGAAAAAAAGGACTGTGCGTAGGGGACGCAAGAACGTGAGGTCAAAGGTCTAAAGAAACTGCTGAAGACTCTTTTCAGTCTGTAAAAAGACGCGTGGGACCGCCGATTCAAAAGGTTCTGGCACGATCCCGGGGCGAAAACGGGGGTAGTACCGCGGGAGAGGAGCTCTACTGTAGTTTTTCCGATACAGATGTCCAGGATAGAGCCAGAATCCGAATTCAATAGGGCCGAGAGCGCGCAGCGCAAGCACACACGAGCGGTTGACGGGTAGGAACAAAGTCCATCATCGAAAAAGGTTTAAGGAAGCAGTATCGATCGGACGGGATGGAGGCTACTGAGAGAGACTTTGAGGTGCACCAAGTGAAAGAGACGAACTAAATAGAGGGGGAAAGAACGTCATTAAATCTGGACTGTCCTGTCAACACTAAAAAAAGAGCCTACGCGACAACCGAAATGGAAACGTCATAGTCACGGGGAACAACCCTTTGACTGCGAACTTAGAGGGAGCTAAAGGGAAGATGCTAAGGCGCCGACGAGACGAGCAAGCTTACGGAATCGGCAGCAGCGCATGCATTCAAGGGAAGCATCAGCAGCGAGGGAAAAAACGGATCCGGGAGCACGTGAGACGAGTACAGCGTCTGCTGGTGAAACTTTCCGGTGCCACGCCAAACGGCCGACGAAATGGAAAGGGGACACCAAATAACGCCGTACGAAATACACTTCTAAAAGCTCAGGGAACGCAGGAAGAAAAAGAGGAGGGGGAGGGAGAAAGTCTCTCTTAAAAAGTGAGAAAAAGGAGAGCAGTCCATTAGACGTCGAGAAAGAAAAATAAAAAAATACGGTGCATCCAGTGGAAGAAGTCAAAAAGAAAGGAAAGAGTGGGAAGTTCGACTGGGGGGATACCTCATTGAGTCTTAAAAGTTGGGACCATCTGATGCGCGGGTTACGCAAGCGCGCGAATACGACAAGGGGCCAAAAGACTTCGGAAACGATGAGTGGAGAGCGCGCCTGAAAGTTTACGACACGCACGGCGAGGAGTAGTCTGGGAAAAGGAGGAGAGCTCTCAACACAAAAGAGATAAATAGAGAATCCTGAACTGAACAAGAAGCCACATAGAAGTTACTCGTTTCAGAAGGGACACAAAACTCAAGAATCAGGACACACGTTCAAAAAGAAACGCTAGGAAGCGGGTCAGTGCTCTGAGGATCGGAAGATACCCTGCGCTAGCACGACGGAACAGTGACCACCGGAGGGCGGTCAAAACGCAGAAGAAGACCCCGCTTCGGCCCGGACGGGAGGGACCACGCCGCGGGCGACACAAAAAAAAAGCCGCCTGTTCAGTGCAGGAGACCTGGAAGAAGAAACTGGAAGGACACACCTGTTCAGAGCGCAGTTCCATAAAAGTAAACCAGTCGCTGCGCGGCGTGACCAGACTTAACACCGGGTGACACATGCGAGACGAGGGAATACTTGGAAAAGGAAGAACCGAAGGAGGGGAGGGAACGACGGAAGACAAACGTCCCTTTCATAATACGACACTTTTGTACGGGAGCTAAACACCCACTCCCAGGAAGGATCAGCTCTCTACACTTGGGATGTCGATCCTTGACCCGTGCCGGGAGCCTTTTCACGGCGCGGGCTAACTGAGGAAAACGATCACTGTACTACAACGCGGAGAGAATCTAGGGATAAGGACTGGGACCCTTGCTAGACAAGAGAGAAACGGAGAGGGGGATCTCCGGCGCGAGAGAATTTGAAGACCAGATCTTGGAGCGGAGAAAACAAGGGTCGACTTAAAAAGGCTCGGACATCCCCCTGTGGGGACAAAGCCTCATCGAGAGGACGACGCAAAGAAAAGAAGAGAGATCAGGAGATTCACCCGGGGCTTTCCCTGAGATGGAGGGAAGGCGTTCAAGACCATGCCAAAATTGAACCGTTGAAGGAGGGAAGATGTCGCAAAAAAAGGAATACTACCTGTGGACAGCCGCGTCCCGATCACACGAAAAAAACGATCGAGCAGGTAGAAGAGTAAGAACGTCAACGAGATCGAGCAGAACCCTCGCCCTCGGCGCCACCAGGACGAGAGAGCGTACAGAAAAAAAAAGAGGAACCAGCAGCAACGATGATCCTTGCGGCGCAAAGAAAAGCAGGTCAGAAACGAGGGCTTGGTCAGATCTAGAAGACTACGCATCTGTCGGCAAACTCAGAAAAAACGTGCTTAATCTAGGGAGCGAACCAAAAACCGAAAAAACAGAAAAACAAAGGCGTAGCGTCCCCGCGCGACGACAACAGGATCCTCTACAGGGTCCCGTCAGAAACCGGAGACTAAGGATGGACGCAAATTTCTAGAAGGCAGAAATTCCCGACCGGAGCTATGCCGAGAAAACAACGAAACTTTAAGAAAAGGGATATGTTCAGGGAATCTCCCAAGGAAACGCTAGACGGGGGGTTAACCCAGCTGCACCAGAGACGCGAGGGAAAAAAAGGCCTCTCTCATAGAAAAAAAAATCGTAAGGAGGTCGGGAAAAAAGGGGAAGGAAAAATGAGCAGAGGGGCACACAAAACCCCTTCTTCTGCAGCCCTCGAGAAATCAAAGGCAGGGAAGAAAAAAGATAACGCCTTCGATACAGAGCAAAAGACAAAGCGGGGGTCGCGCAACTAAACCGGCCCTGAAATAGTTCCTCGCCGAGATCTTTCCGAATTCATCGGCAGGAGACGAAGAAGGCGAAAAGCAGCCCTAGAGGGTTGCAGGAAGAAAACCTAAGAGATAGAGAAAAAAAAAAGGGGAGGCGGGGCCTTAAGCAAAGAGGAATATGGCTGCTAATAAGCAGCTATTCATGTACCTCTAATCGTACAAGAATCAGCAAAAAAGAAAAAGAAAGGGCAAAAAGGGGGAACTCTATCACAAACACGTAGCGCTGAGAGGAAAGACGCATGGGCGATTCTCTCAGCGTAGTCAGACTGGGGGGGAATCAATGCACGACAGCATCATGGGAGGTTGGAGGGTACTAAGACGCCACAATCAAAGAGGGATAGATCTCTCACATAGGATCGGAGATAGGGAAGGGTTGGCTATATCTCCGTAACGGCATATTGTGAAAAAAAACGAGATCAGGCGTGGGGGCACACATAGAATGCCTCACTGATGTTCGCACATAGAGAATGGGGAAGTGTACGTAGGGAAGGAGCCAGTTTTTAGGAAAAGCCATGGAATAGCTCTAGGAAATGGCTAGAGGGTGTCTTATAGAGGTGTGAAAAAAAGGTATAAAGGGGAGGGGATCAGACGAGAGCAGCAAGACAATAATTGTCTTAATGGAACAGCAAAAGGGGCTTAGTACCAACGGAGCGACCAACGAAAGGAAAGCTAGGGTCTTTTCGTGAACGGGGCAGAAAACGGGGAAACCGATGTCGTATGGGGAATACGACGATCGAAAACGGCGGTCCAAGAGCAGGAGGTCTCATACGGACGCAGAAGAGGGGACGACAATATCGATCGAGTTCTGGTCTCGTAGCAAAATTATCGTAGGTCGTCGCCGCAAAGCCAAGTAAGTGAAATAAGGGAAGGGTGCAAATGGACATTCAACATAGTCGGGGGAAAGGAGGAAAACCTGAGAGACGCAAGAAAGAAGGGAATCGGGGAAGGATTCACCATGTGGAGAACTCAAAATCCAAACTCTACCAGGACACGGCGAAGTCAGAGAGGCACTGTAGGGAGACACAGTGAGGCAGCGGCGAGAGCGCAGAACTCGCCTTGGGCAGCCTGGGGGTGAGCAAAGACGCGGAGAACAGCAGATGAAAGGATCTCGGGCTATCGTGAGCTGGAAAAGGGATCACGCGCGAGGAACATGATCCAGGAAAGGCAAAGCGCATGCTCCAAGTACTAGCTCCTCGATTCCTCCTTGAGGCCAGCCTGGGGAAAGAAGCAGAATATTACCATGGGGAGGTTACAAAAAAAAAAGCAGCGAAGAAACGGGAACGTTGAACCGAAAACGGTGACGGAAGGACGGCGAAGGACGAACTGATCTGATCGCGGGAGGGCCGGAACGGCAGGAAGAGTTGCTGGGGGAGGGAGAAAGGGAAAAAAGGTGCCAGCGGAGGGAGAAGGGAAAGCTAAGCAGCGAACAGTCGAGAAACGAGAGCTTTCCATCCAAAGTACATATGGCCTCGTGGCGCCGGGCGGAAGGGGATTACGGAAGGGAACCTCCGGGGGACAGCGTCGTAACAACGGGAGTTTAAGCTAAGAGGGGGAAAAGCAAGGACAACCGCCAAGGAACTGCGAAAAATCGGCCCGGGGACGGTGTGTCGACCGCAAGGCAGGTTGGGAAGGACCAAACCAAAAAACAAAACCCCAAAAACCCCACCAACAACCAAAAACAAAAAAAAACAACAAAACACACCAAAAACAACAAAAAACACCAAAAAAAAACAAAAACACAACAACCAACCATACAACCAACAACCAACACCACAAACCCCCCCGGCTACACCAAACAAAAAAACACCAACACAAGGAAAAAGAGTTTTGACATTCTCTTCAATTATCTCTCTCACAAAAGGATGGGTACCGAAGATAAAAGTGACGACCCTCTACCAGAGAAGGTACAGTTTACTTTGTTCACCACAAATCATTCTCTCTCAAACGTCCCTGTACTCTATGAGGTAGGTCTTGGGAGGAGTCGCTCTCAGTAGACGAGCATTCAACCGAAGTGACAGAAAAGTATTAGGGTTCTTTAAAGCTTCCTACTAAACTATCATCGAAAGGACGACTCAACTGAAAGGCTCTCCTGGATTTAACAGAATCCAAAGGGAACAGACCATAGGAAGTCACCTGGGGTCCAGTAGCAATCGAAACTGGCCACCCTTCTCTGAAAAACTGACTGCGTTTCCCCGTCGAAGAAATCGAAGAGGCTAGCGGAGGAAGGGGAAACGGTTTTCTGCGTACAGTCCCAGTCAGTCCGGGATAGGAGGGGAAAAATAAAAAGTCAAAATCTCTAAAGCGCGCTGTCTGAGCTCCACTTAGCACAGGCAAGAACACTATAAAGTCGTCTCGAGAACAATGTGGAAATCGAACTGTAGCCAAAAGGCCGTGAGAAGTTCGCGCAGCGGAAGAACAAAAAGAAGACCCTTCACGTCGACCGCGAAAATCGGGGTCATCAACGGGGGTAGTCTGGTTGAGAAAAGTGTCGACAAGTAGGACCACTCTAGTGTGCGCGTCAACTGGAAGAGCTCCTTGAAGGGGGAGAAAGACCGTCCTCAGCGGGATCCCTTCTTTTCCAGGAGTTCGAAAGTAATCAAAGTGGGAAAGTAAGCCCGAGCGCTAAACAGAATCCAGACCATCCCCTTCAGCGGAATAGAGGAAAGGAAGAATAGTGTCACGATATATGGGAAGGGCGCGGAACACAACCCGCATCAATGTATTGGGAAGGAAAAAGTCCGCGATAAAAAACGAAAGAGTTGTTAATTCCTCTCCGAGTAGGCAAATGTCGACCAGCAAGTCACAACCTACCCCTTCGATAAGAAGACCATAGCGACGGAGGAGGAGAGTAAAGAATCGCAATCGGCGGTCAACAACTATGAAAAAAAAAATACCCAGGTGCGGAAGGAACAATACGCCCCCGTTTTTGAGAAGAGGGGTAGTGGTCGAGCAGAGGACGACACAAGGGGGGGGAAGGAGGTCCCTACGCAAGGAAAGGCTGGCTCATCGACAAGACAGAAAAAACAAGTTGCCGCCACCAGGAGTTCACGAGCAAAGCGAAAAAGAAGAAGAAAAATGCTATCTAACCCTGGTTCGCATCTCAAAAATAACTCGAGCTTTAAAAAGACAAAAGGGCTCTAGGAACTACGACAAGGGGTTGGGCAAAATTTCAGACCTGCGACTATGTCTAGGAACAAAGCAGCAGTCGGAAGTCAGAGGAGAGGATGGTCTCGCCCACGCACCTGCTCAGGGAACGCTGCCGGCAAGGATATCGAGGGGAAAAGACGAAGAAGCTTCCCCCGAAAAAATATAGGAACAAAGACGTCAGCGAAAAGAACGTCAAAAACAAAAACGAAATGGCGCCCAAAAAAGCGAGGAAAAAATACCCTCGGCCGAATAGCGCAGAAGGTGAGAAGGCATCCGCTAGAAAAACGTTCGTGAAGGCAGAGAAAGGCACGGAAGAGGGAAGGGAAAACGCCTAGCGGCCGGTCAAAAGTTCAGCAGAGGTCCTGCTAAATAATTAGGAGAACCGGCACCTGCGCATTCCAAGAAGACAATAACCACAACAACAACAGAGAAAAAAAGAGGGAGGGGAATGTCAGCACCTCGGCAGAGTTATTAGATACAAGGCAGCAGGCATAGGAAGGCATAAGACGACTGCGCAGGCACCTCGACTGTCCGTGTTATCGGGGAGGGGAATCACTCCCAAATAGGGAGATCTTGGCGGGGTCATTAAAAGGCGCGTTCTTAGGCAATTAAGTTGGGAATAGCCGATTAGCAGAACCGCAGGGGTGGGGGTGAAAAGGGACGATCGCAAACAGGCGTGTAGGGAAAGAAGCGAAAAGCGGCGGAGAAATCGAATTTTGGACCTGAGAAGCTTCCTTGCCGAAAAGGGGGTGAACCCCAAAAAGTCCAATGTGGGTGATAAAAAAACGAGCCTAGGCAACGGAGTGAGGCTCGAACAAGAAGCTGTCAGTTGACGAACCGTGCGAGGCCGCGCGCCGTTGGTGGAAAGCCCTCGTAAGGAGGGCTCGCTACAGGTCGAAAAAACTCGAGCTGGAGGTGGAGGAGGAAAAACGATTGCAAGGGAGGTCGATAAGGATAAAGCCAAACAAACTGGATGAGTGACAAAAAGGTGCGAGTATCCTGATAAAAAAAAAACGCAGCAAACAAACCCACCCCCGCCCCCACACACCAAAACACCCACCTCGTCGGTAGGAAAGAAACGTGGAAAAACTCAAGAATGCACCAGGGGAAAGGGTATTCCGCGGCGGTGGGAGAAACACGCGTGCGGATGTCTGCTCGAGGGTAGAGGGACTCATGACAGTGAAAGGTCTCTGAGTCTTGCGGAGAGGGCCTAAAGATGATTCCGTCGTGATCAGCTGGCCCTCATTCAGGAATCAGACAGGTGGACAAGGTCTTTAGACCCGTCCATAAAGCCGGTGATTCCATCAGGAAAAGAAAACGGGATGGGAGACGAAGCGAGGGCGGTGAACCCGGTGGAGAAGAATCTAAATCCATAGCGACCAGCACGGGTCGGGAAAGGAAACTTGTCGACGAAAAAAAAGATGACTAAAGGGGAAAGAGCAAAATCCAGGCCGAAAGGGTCGGCACGTGGCAGATAACTGGAAACGAATATCCTTCTGGCGCTCGGATCGGGACTAAACGTGCGGACCGCTCGCAGGCAAGGAACGTTTCATCGAGGGAAAAAGCGTCATGAATCAAAAAGAGACCTCCTCAAAGAGTTCGGTAGAGTAGCTCGACAGCGAGAGTTAGATAACAAAACGTGCCGGTTTCAAGAAAGAAAAAAGAGGGGCAACATGGAAAGGGACGCCGAAAAATGAAAGGAAGAGACGGATGGCCGATCTCTTGAAAGGTAGCAGGCAATCAGGCCTTGGGAGGACTTCGCTCGAAAAGTGTCAGGAAAAGAGGCGGAAGGAAAGTTTCCCTTCTGAGAACGACCAGGCGAGACCCGCGCTTGCCCAGTCAAAAAGTAGGTCCGCGAGAGGGTGGAGAGGAAGCAGTGGAAAGAAGGGGGAAAGGAACAGAATCGAAAGGAAAAAGAGGGGACGCCGGCGATCGAAAATCACAGCCACTACCATGCGACTCTCGTCCGTGACGGGGCAAAAAAGCGCCTGCAGTTGGTGAAAGGCACAGAAAACGGACACTGTCTATTTAAAATGTTCGGCGAAGAGAGAGAGACAAAAAGGTAGAGGGAGGGAGCTATGCCTCAGTGCCCCCAGAAAGGCAAAAACATAGAATTAGCGTGTCTCTGAACGGCCCCAAAACAAAATGATCGACACCGTCAAAAAAAAAAAGCGAGGATTGACGGGGGGGGAGTCACGCTCACGGACCGGCGTCCCCGCATACGCGCACCGAAATAAAATTTTCAAAGAAGATGTATTTCCCCGCTCGAAGACCACTGATCGCTGCGCCACGAACAAAGGAACAATCCGTAAGTTCAGGAAAGAGAGAAAGCCGGGGAAGCAAGAAAATTCCTAATGGAAAAGCTCGCAGAGCTTCAAAACAATTTTCCGAGCGAAGCATCAACTGAAAACCCTTCGGCAGCTGCTTCAATGCGGGAAAAGCACTTACCGACGAGAAGAGCGGGAAGAGAGTCGGCAGTCACAGGTTTCGGAAGGGCAAATTCCATGTTTCGGTTCGTCGACGAAAAATTTCAAACCGGGAAAAATGAAACAAAGAAAGCACGATGGAGGAGGAAACACGAACAGGACAAGGGCACGCACTCCCCGAAGGGAAGCGGGGGTACTAGAGGGTCCAAACTGGAAATCCTTCAGGGGAAAGAGCAAGGGGATCCTGGTCGAGGGAAGCGGCGATGGGGGAGTCCCGATCCGAGCAGCCTAACTTATCTTCATCTAGGTAGGACTGCGACCTCCCTCGAGAAAGGGGAAAAACCCATGGCAGAGGGGGTCGTACCCTACAGCCATCACGAAAAAGTGTACAAAAATAACTTCCTCTCGACTAAAACCGTGGCCTTCTAGGCGAGCGCCAGACGAGAAAAAAAAAAGGGGGGAAACGGCGAGCGAGAAACTAAATCCGAAAAGGACGAGCGACGGGACACAGGCTGTAAAGAGATACTTAAGGCCAGAAAAAAAGGCAAAGCGCGCAGTATGGCAGGGAAGAGGCGCGGAAGAAAATAACTAAGCTCATTGTCAGGCATAGGACTGACACGACAAAAAAAAAAGTTCAGAAGAATGCGGCGAACGAGAAACCAATGTCGTCCGACCCTAGACCGCTGGACGCCACAGACGGAGAAGAAAAAAAGAAATAGCATCAAGCTGTCAAAGATGGATTCTGAAAAAGCCGAAAAGCAGCTTAACAAGCCTTTCGTGGGTAATCAAGGAGCTACTCAAAGGGGGAGGGGCGCAAAGACGACAGGACGAAGACGAAGTCTAAGGACTCGACACGAAAAAAAAGGCTAGCCACCAGCTTTTCAGAAACAAAGAAAAAAACAAAGGAGAAGAAAAAGGTTTGAGCAAACAATCAGACATTGATTTCCTCCCACTGCGCGATGCCGACGAAAACGACCTAGAAGGTGAGAGAACAAACAAAGCAGCAGGAGGGAAAAAGAAAGGGGAAAGTTCAGGGCTCGCAAAAATCAAAACTGCCTGCGGGGGAAACGAGAAAGAAATGACTCGTCAACAACATGCTCAGGATCTCAGAGCACCAGCTGGCGTTCTCAGAGGATTCGCAACCCGACTTAGCTCGTCAAGCAAAAAAAGCTGCGAAAAGAAAACAACCAGGAGGGAAAAAGAACTGAAAAAGCGATCCGCTATCTCCTAGGGGGGGAGCTGGGGCTAAATTCCCTCGATCGGAAGAAGAAGAATGCAAGGAGATGGAAAAGGGAAGGACGCTGCTGCCTTAAACCTTCGATCCCACTGGACCCTAAAGAGGGTAAAACTGCCAGGCCAAGAAGACGCATCAAACACAAAAAGGAAATAGGGGCAGAGAAGGCTTGGCTGCAGCACACTACGGGTCCATCTCTACGGCAGGCAGCACAGGACCACTCAAAACGATGACTTCAAAAATGACCGCACGCAAAAGAGGGGCGAAGCACGGAACAATGGGATCAACGACCCGGGCAGGCTTCGTATCGCAGGCGAAGGGCGCGAGTAAATGGTGTCGACGCCAACAGAAGACACTTGGTGGGGGAAGAAGAGACGCGCAGGCGGAGGGACTCACGAAAGCTCGCGGGAGGAAAAGATGAGGAGCCTGGTGGGGTGAACGAGAGCTCCTCAGACATATTTGGGGACCCCGCGAAGAAGGGGGAGGTGAGTAACCATCAAAGATAGAAGGCCCCTGTGGGGGGCTAAACGATCTCGTTGTACTACATTTTAATAATGAAAGCTGCCAAAGGGGTTGATGAAGCCCTCGGGGACTCTCTCCTTACCATTTGACGATATCGCGGAAGGGTTGAAGGGGGGGAAAAGACTGTAAAGTGCAGTAAAGACGTAGTCAAAAGAAGGAGTTCTTAGGGGTGGCTAAAAAATCACGGTCAGTAGTACTAGCATCATGCAACCCACCGAGAAACCTGGGGGGTTCTTTGGCGTGCCGCACGGGATCGGGGGGGTGCCCGAAGAGGTCGATTTGAAAAACTAAAAAAAAACGAGCATCAAGAAAAAAGGACCCTCGACGGTCTTATGACATTGTAGGGGGGGAAAGATGGGAGGGACCGCTCGAGATTGGGATCGGGAAGAGGGCCTTCACAAGGAGCGGCATTAGACGCGCAGAAAAGCAGTCCGTTAAGATCGGGAATTGGTCGTACTACCCTCTCAAGAGAAAGCAGTGATCCCTAGATCCGGAAAGACGGGAAACGCGGGAAGCCTTGCGGGGAAAAAAGTAACTATCTAGGGGAAGTCCAGAGCGACAAGGCCACGGCTAAGTGAGAAAATCCTGTCAGGGTATAAAAGGGGTACAGGAGCCGTAATCCTCCGCAAAGAAAGGGACTGGAGGAACAAAAGGAAAAAACGACCCTAGCTGACTGATACGGAAAGGCTGGCTTTATAGGGGAACAGGCTCCTTATCGAATAAACAAAAAAGTCGGGCTAGAGAGAAAATAGAAGGAATAATCTAAGGAATACCCTACAGGGATTCTTTATCCTTTACTCGTACGCGATTTTATTAAAAAGGGTCCGTTGTTAGAAAGAGAAAACGGAAAAGAAGGGTGACTCAGGTAAAGTTACCTTGAGCTGAGGCCCTGACAGTAAGGGATTCAGACCGGGGGAAAAAGAAACACATCAGAAGGTTTTACTTGGATAACGGACGACCAGCGGAAAAAATGGGGGGGAGAAGGAGATCAGGTCATGGAAGAAAACTACTCAAAATCAACCAGGCGTGTAAACACAAGAGAGAACCTCTCGCGGGCGCAGAAGATCGGTTTATCTCTCATTTAATACCATCCTTGGGCCGTCGTCACGCGGATAGTCTCTAGGGATGTTTGGACTCCGTAGCGAAGAAGAAAGAAGGAAAGGAAAAAACTATCCTGGACTGGGGGGGGAAACATCTCAACTGCAGTGGGGCCGTCCCCGAAAGAAAACGCGATGCACAGACGCTGGTCCGGGCACCGGGGAAAAATAGAGAACAAAAACGGATGATTCGTAAAAGATAGAAGATCCTCCTAAAAAAAAAACCGAAGGGATTCCATCGCGTGGTTGTCCTTGGAAGTGCAAAGCAGGCGAAGGAGACAGAAATGCTCATGCGGGGGAGGTTGGGAGAGTCTAGAGAAGGCGTCCAAAAAATACGAGCGAAAACCCAAAGGAGCATACACGGCACAAACGAGAAGGGGAGACAAAACCTCCTACGAGCTCAAGAAGGGAACCATACGAGTCAAACGCCGGGAATGGCTGAAAAAAGAAAGCTCTTTTCTCTCTGGTCGTGCATAGGAAAGGACATGCACTAAATCAAAAGAAAGCTTTAAGAAAGGTTTCAAGAAATGACGTCCATCTAAACCAGATCTGGGGAGATGAACCAAATAAAACAGCAGGAGCCTAGCGGACGGACGTCAAAAGTTTTCAGTCGGGTCACAGTAAGGTCAACCAGGACGGACTGGGAAGCACGTGAGAAAAAAATCGCTTCGAAAGCCCCTTTCAAGAAACAACCGCGATGGGGAAGCCTGGAGATGCGTCCACTGGGAAGGCAAGCGACTGAGCCGAGTCCGTTCTCCTGTGAGAGCAGCGACGAAGGGGGGGGGGGGGGTAAAAAAACCGATCTAAGACGTATCTTCATAGAGAAGGGTAGGGGGGAGAGAAAGTGAAACGATCGTCCCCGAGGTGCACGCTGCCTCTAGAGAGGTCCTGTCCACGGGGCGAAAACCAGACGCCGGAATACTTCAGACCGTGGCATGGAATCGGGTAGAGATACCGAAAGGGAACCGCACTCCCGCAGCATCCAAAAAAGAAATAAAAAGGGAAAGGCCGAGGGAAACACCGGCTTTGACGGTGGGACGGCGATCAAAGGAAGAAAAACTCAGGCAAAAAATCGCAAATGGAAACGGCCTGCGGCTCTAAACTACTACGACAGCTCATGTAATACCAAAAAGAATCTCAACACGAGCCGGTCGAACAGAGGGTTATTGCGTCAACCGACTAAAACATGACGGAAAGACAGACGCACAGGGAAAGGGGCCCACAGGAGAGAGTCAAGAAAAAAAGCGACAATCGGGTTCCAAAAGAAAGTCGGTACTGCCCAATAAGCGCTGTGTCCGAAAGAGGGGGGCATGAGGACTCACAGGAAAAGAAAAAGAAGATGCAAATGAAAAGAAGGGATAAATGACTCAAACAAAACTCAAAAGAACAGGGCGTTAGATCAAAAATCCCTCTACGACAAACAGAAAAGGAAGATCTCCGGGAAAGCCGAGAGAAGAAGGGCTTGGAGAAAGGGAAAAACGACAGAAAGGGTGGGACCTACGAAAAGTAGACCAAAGGAAAAAGTGACTAACAAAAGATCAGAAAGGCTATGCCGGTTAAACAGGATCACCCAAGAAAATGAAATCGCGAACGATGCAAAGGAAGATAAGAGTTCATAAAAACTTCCTAGAAGAACACTCATGAAAGGCAGAGCGAGGGGGATAGGTGGAAAAAAGCACGGAATCGATATAAAAAAAACACATTCCGGAGAATCAGGGAACTCCAGTCAGCTACGAGACGAGAACTTCGAAAGGGTATAACTCTAATCGAATAAGGGGGGGGGCGTCTAATCCAGAAACGAGAACTGCTCCGAGCTCAAAAACTGTAAAGCCGTGTACAAAGGCCTTCAGAACACTGCCTTCGCGCCAGGCGGCCAATAGAGGTCTGAACATAAGATAGCTACTCACCACAAACAAAAATTAGGGAGAGAGATATTCTTTAAGGAAAAATCTAGGGCCGCGGGTCGAAGACGTCAAACATGACAGAGGAAAGGATAGAAAATACTCTTACGATCCGAAGGGGGGGGGGAAGGGACGGCTGTCACGCCACCGTATATCAAATAAGATCTCGAAGGAGAGCAGAGAAGGCCGATGAGGTCTAACCGAGGGGAAAAGAGGGTTGTGCTTGACGAGAGCGACAAGGAAGGCGTGTTCACATAACCATAGAAGAGAGAAGGAAAGCAATCGAGGTTTTGAACGAAAAAAGGAAAGGGCACTGGAACCTTCGTCTGGGGACTTGGGGGAAAGATAAAAAAAAGGAGCATAGGGCCCTAATGGAGGGGGGTAGAGCCAAAATAATCCAGGCTTCGAAATTTAGGGGAAGAGAAGTTTGGACCCTCGTAGGAGAGGAAAAAAAAAAAAGGGCTAATCAAAAGTTTAAACCTAGCGGGGAGGAGAGCGACACAATGTTTGCAGATGAGGGGGGAGAGCGAGAGTCATCCAGAAGGGATTCGTATTGGGAGACAAGAACCGGTTTATGGGGAAAGTATCGAACAAAAACTCTGTTCAGTTAAGGGGCCAACTAAAGAGGGGAAGAAGAGGGGGATTCATCGAAAGAAAAGCGAAAAGATCGTTTCCCCGCCGTGCAGGGTCATGGAAAATGGCGTGGACTACGATGGTGCGAAATTCAGCAGAGCGGAGGGGAGAGGGTAGAACTGAGCTCGTAGGAGAGGAGAGACACATCAGGAAGACAGGCGCGGGGACAGGGGAGAAAAGTCCATATCTCGGAAGGAATAGACTCTCCAATACTTTTAGGAGCGCTGGAAAGAGAGCGTGCGGTTGCCCTTTGACTAAGCTCAGCAGACAATATAGACATTCAAAGGGGGTCTAGTAGAAGAGCACTGGCAATGTAAAGGTACATCACGCAACTTACTAGACAAAGATCTGGGGCAGACGGGGAATCAAGGGACAGCATAACCCGTCGGTACTTAATGGATCGGGGAGGGATAGGAGAAATCAATGGCCTTACGAGAGAAAAGAGAAAGGAGCGGGAAAACTCATCTCGGTGAAGAAGACAGAGAAAGGAAAGACTCAATTGATTTCGGGCGACGAAAGGTCGGCAGCCAGCGCTTTTATCGCAGGCGGGGGGAAAAGGCCAGATCGAAGAAAGAAAATACGGGAAAAACTGTTAACCAAGGAACTATCTAAGGTCTCCTCTCTCTTTCATTCGTAACGCAGGCGAGCGAAGGAAAGGTTAAACCAGTAAAAGGGGGGGCAGAAAATCTTACGTTTCATGTGTAATTGCAGAGAGCACGACCACGCGACCCAAAGTGTGCAGGAAAGAGGAGAGGGGGAACGGAGAGGTGGCGCCTGCGTAGTGGGGATTCGGCGCGGGAAAAAATCAGGTTTATCGGAAGAGGTGACCGAGGAATCTCGTTTACGGGACCTAAAAGAATAACTCACTAACAAAAGAAAGAAGAAGAGCGGGTCATTAAGGGTAGGAGACGACCATAGGTGGTGGAAGACCTCTCACTTCTATTTGCAGCTCGGTGGTAGGGGAAAGGAAGGGAGTAGATCAAAACAACAAAATGATTTAAAAGAAAGGGGGAATAAGTACCCATAAACATCCTCTCAGCGCATCAGGAAGGGAGGACACCAAACCGGCATGCTCTATAGAAAAAAGCCACATTGACGAAGAGAGAGTTTGTTGCCTTAGCGAGACGAGGAAACGAGAACAGCTCAAAGAGTACGTGCCCACGGAGTGGCTTTCCAAAGAGCCATACAAAAGGGAGGAGCTAGAAGAAACTGACTATGCATTCACGCTCGCGGGGCCAAAATGGTCCGGGAACCAGAAAAAAATGGACCTGCTATCCGACTAAAAAAACGTTAAAGAGAGGAGGAAGCAACAAAAAAAAACTTCAGCTCAGTAAGGCGTGCACACCCTGCCGCAAAGGATCGAGCAGGGAAGAGAGACATCGTAAGTTTCTGAAAAACAAAGGGAGGGGAGCTAACGCTCTAAAACCGGGGAATCACAAACAAAAAGATCAAATGTAGGGAAAGCGAACGGCTCCCTCACTCAAGAGGAGGTACAGAGGGCGTCTCGTCGGAAAAAAGATCTTCAAAGTTAAGGAGCAATCGCAATGTAAGGGGTTCTCAAAGGGGAGGCCCGGATGCCACTGATCAAGAAGATGAAAGAGAAGTGAGGAAAAGAATACTTTATGTATGCGACCCGGCAAAACAGAAAACAATTAAAAAGTAAGGGAAGCGATCCTGGAAGTGGACGAACAATAACCGGCATCGTCCGACAAAGGAAAGGCTGTTCCTATTGTAAAAAAACAAGTCGAAAAGGGTTCACAACTAACCTCGAGCGCAAAACGCAGTCTGTAAGCCCAGCCCCGCCTCGCGAAAGCTAAAAAAGCTTTAACGGGGAGGGAAAGAAGTTACTGTGAAGAAAGACCCTGAAACAAATCGACCGATTCCGGAAGGATGGGATTCTCTGACTAGCTAAGATAATGGGGCAGGGAAATCATAACCGGCAATCGTATGATAATCCTCAGACAGAGGGGTAATGAACAAACCATCTAACAAGAGAGCAACCTGACCTCTTTGACACCACAAAAGGGGAAGAAGAGATCTCTATAACAGCAATCGAGGGACCAAGATATTAAGGAAAAGAGCAGCTCTTTATCAAGACGAGGGGGGTGTAGAAGGAAAACCCCGTGTGGGGAGTCAAATTAACGAAGTCAAGGAGGGAGGGGAGAGTCTGACTCGACACACGAAACTCAACACCAGGGAGGGAAGCTCACTCCAACCTCAAAAAACTCTATCGATACAAAGGAGCAGCTCATTACTAGACACTACCACCTCAAAGAGGAGGAAACGAATGGAGCCGACCTTGAGCATGGAGAAAACACAAATCATCCATGGAGCAGTATACTAGGGGGATTGGAGACATCACACGAAACAGTAAAAGGGGTAACAAGCTTCACTAAAAAAATCAGACGTTCCACAAAAGAGATCTCTACGCCAAGCGAGAGTAGGGGGGGGGGGACAAAACGGCTGCCGAAAGAGTCAGAAAAAAACCCCTAGGCTAAAAATAGTAGAGAAAGAGGAAGAGGTCCGCTAAATCAGGCGAAGATAAAGATCAGCGAAAGAGGACTGGCGATAAAAACACGAACTTGAGGAGTGAAATGTCGGACAGAGAGGAAAGGGGGGGGGACGATGCAGGGGGGATCTAAGGCAGAAGAATGAAATTCTATCCTCAAGAGAGGCAGGAGATATAGAAAACAACAACAAAAACCGGATGAGGAAATAAAGAAAAGATGCGGGGGGAAACGTACAACCTGAAAGGGAATAAAGCATTCGCGAAAAAATGAACCCATGCAGGCCAGACAGATATTATCATTCACTATGACGGAAGGGTGAGAGGACGAGAACTACACAAAGAAGAGAGGGATCGCAATAAGGCGCGCTCAAAAATGTCCGAATTGAGGGAGAGAAGAGGAGAAGCCGCAGGGTTGTGGGGGAGGGACCGAGAGAGAATTCCCTGCGTGTCAAACTCCAGACAAGAGCTCGATTCAGGCTGAGCAGCGTGGTGAGGGGAAAGAAGGGGAATTGCAGCTTGAAAAAGTACTATCAATTGTGCGTGGGGAGAGGACATCACAATAGAAGAACATGACGATGGGGGGAGGAGGGAAATATACGCGTCGTCTCACTTGAGGAAGGACAAGACAAAGGTGATCGTAGGAGCGGAGGGAAAAAAAAATGGTCGAGAAGGCGCTGTGGGTTGGGTACGGGAGGGACACGAACGCCTGGGAGAGGCAGTGGTGCGGGTTTCGAAAAGATCACGGGCGGATAGTTAGTGCGCAATTGCGTAATGAAGACGAAGCCACACAGAGAAGAGACGGGGGATGTCGGCCGCGGTGGGAAAAAAGGGAGATGTTCAAATAAGGCTAGGGGTGCGACCCCGCTGTCGGAAAGCTCGAAAAGGGGGGTAGAGGGTGACGATAAGAATTCTAAAGCTCGAACTAACTGTAGAAGGCATTAGAGGGGGCTTCTTCGCTGGGAAGCAGCAAAAGAAGAAGAAGAAAAGGGTTGCAGGGTGGACTCAGCAGGAAAAGCTCGGAGACTGTGCCATTCAACGAGGGAGGAGGGTTAAGGAGGAGGCCGCTCGGGTAAGAGGGGATGATTGCCCCGTGGGAGAACTCGTACCTCCAGCAGAAAAAAGCCCACGGCAGAAGTAAGACTAGGACCAGTCTTTTTCAGGAAAAGGACATGTTAGAAAAAAAAGATAACAAGTGGGGCAGAATTGGGCGAGAAGCTCAGAAGAAAGAGAGACGATACAGCGCGGGATATCGTAAAATGAAAAAGGGGAAAGGGCTCGCTAGTCAAAGGCCTCGGCAGAAGAGAAAGCGCCAGGGGTGGACTCCACCCAGCGGAAGAAATCAATCGTGAGTGTCGTCCGCAGGGGAGCGAGGGGAAGATAGAGAAGGTATGAAAAGGGGAAGTTTCCAAGAAAAAGAACAAAAGTACGGGGAACAGAAAAAACCCTTACAGCAAGAAGACTAGAGCTTCAGCCTTTGAACGAAGGGGGAGAAAAGAAGGGGTTTGAAGGAAAGTCGGGAAAAGGGGTCAGAAAAGTCAATAAGTAGAGAAGGGAGAAGCAGAAAGACGCGAACCAACGTCTGTGAAAAAGAGGGGAGAAGGACGATGTATCGTTCGCCTCAATCAGGTGGAGACAGCGAGGTGAGAACTCCGACACGTCGTAGGCGGGCTGAGCGAGGAAAGAGTACTAGCTATCTAATAAGAAAAAAGTCCAGACCTTAAATAGGGACTTACTGGGCGTGAAGAAAGCTCCGGAATGGGGGGGGAAGGAAAATCACCAGAGCACTTCGAGTGCCTGGGAGGGTACGGAGACTCTATCCAAAAAAACAAGGAAAAGAGGGAGACAGAATTGCAAGAACACGCTGCCAAAGCCTTGCTCTTTTCCCGGGTTAAAAAAAACTGAAGAAGGCTCTAAAAAGTCCACCAGAGAATCTCGTTCAGTGGGCAGTGGTTGGGAAGGAGAGTCCTCGAGTGACAAATGCGCGCCTGAAGAAACAGCAGTACAAACTTTACCGAAACTTCCAAAAAAAAAACTAACCCGACGCTTGCAGGAAAGAGAAAGGGAAAGAGAAAATGGGACTACCTCTTCGTCGCGCCAGGGTCGTATCAAAAATGTACCGGGAGGAAGAAGATGCACAGGGGTCCGGGAGCAAGTAAAGGAAAAATCAGCTGAGGAGTTACGGGTCCACAAAAAGCACGCGGGTATCATCGCTCGATTACGCTGTAAAAGGTTGATGCTGAAAAAAGGAGGGCGGCAACGGGCTTGGACCAAACGGTCTCCCAAGCGCCTGTAACTAAACTAAAAGGAGAAAGGAAAAGCCCGAGGAGTCTCGCGCGCTGCCACACTGGAGGACATTCATCGCAAAAAAAAATGGAAAGGAGAAAAGTCGCCCTTATACAAAAGGAAAGAAAGTATCGAAATCTACGTTGACTAACAAGGGAGAAATGTTTCACAAAGGGGAAGGTGCGCGTGAAGGCTCGGTCACTAAGGCAGAAAACGTTGACTCGTCATTCGCCAAGTTTGGACTGGAGAGAGGGGAGGTCGCGAAACTCCACCGGGCACCCGGAACAAAAAGCTCGATACTAACATCCCGTAAGCGTCTATCAAGAACCGGATTGAAAGGAGGGTACTGCGTCAAGAAAGAACCGCGAAGGATTAAAGGCCTGAACTTTGAGATGCAGGAACTAAACGAACTCGGGGGGGAAGGCCGCCGGCCACCGGGATCAAACGTATAGAAACAAACGTCTGAAACGAAGTTATGAGTCAAAATCTAAAATGCAGACCGAAAACTAAACGCGTAAAGCAACCGAGGGAATTTCTAGCAAAAGCGAAAAGAGGGCTCCCCACATGAAGAAGTGAAAAAAAAGAAAAAGCTCTTTCTGGGTAGGGGAACGAGTTAGTGGGAGAGAAAGATATACGCACATGTAACAACGAAAAAAGAAATACCTGAAAAATCCTTATATAGATAAACCCGCAAAGTCGCTCAACCAGGGGGAGGACTCAGAAAACCTCCCGCGACTACAAAGATCTACATTTTGAGATAGCAACTCTCCTACTATTTCGGTTCCTCAAAAGGGAGCGTGCCTAAGAAAAAGGGGGCTAAAGGCGAGAAATGGAGGAAAAAAAAAACAATCCTAATTTCCCTATGATCGGGAGGAGAAAAAACACCTGAAACTCGTCACCAGTCGGAAAATCTTAGCGATCTTTTCAAACAACGTGCAGAGGACTCAAAAGAAACGCCCGCGAGCCTAGGCAAATGCGACACGACGGCCGAACGTCGTAAAGCAAAAAACAAATCGGAGTCTCAATCAGAGAAAAGCAAGGAACTAAAGGAGAAAAATGAATCGAATCCGCTCAAGGCCGAGGTAAGTCGCTCCTCCAAACAGAGGTCGATGAGGTGCCTGAGAGGCGTATGTAAGATAGGCAATTCCATGAGAACTCGCCTGCCTTCGAGTCAAAGCGGCCTAGAAGGGATGCACAGGGGCCAGA
>Ga0179593_1419613_pt1 | contig 20483 bp, 25 predicted proteins | sample CZODoug2_1_08_16_FD_185931 | JGI IMG/M metagenome (GOLD analysis project Ga0179593, IMG submission 185931) | Vadose zone soil fungal communities from Angelo Coast Range Reserve, California, USA - CZODoug2_1_08_16fungal (PacBio error correction) | ecosystem: Environmental > Terrestrial > Soil >...
CCAAGGACGTCAAGGGTACCGTGGAAGAAGGGGAGGGGCAGGGGAGCTCGCCTCAGTAAAAATATACGAATCGACAGGTGCTCCGGGAGGGGTAAATTAGAGCAAGAGCGTCCAGGGTTTTTATGTTGAGACGCGCTGGACGAAAAGCTGCCGCCTAAAATCACAGGTCTGGAAGGGTACTATTTAGTGGACAGATGGAAGCAAGAGGACTTCTTAGGTGGTTTACTGTGCTCCAGGGGGTAACAAAAAAAATGTCGGGAGGAATCCGGAGGGGGGAAAAAGAAGCAGTAAGGTATAGGTATCGAAAACCTGTGGGAAAAGAGCATGACGCTAATCTTGGGTTTTCAAACTGTAATGGGGGAGGAAGAAGGAAAATTTAAATCTTCAAACACCACCTTGGACGCCAGGGGACGCCCCACCGAACGGGGTTATGCGTGGCAGGGGGGGGAGGCCATAGAAAAACAAATGAGGCCTTGGGGCTCCCGTTAAAAAGACAGCTCGGAAGTTGGCAAAGTTGAAAAGGGGACAAGGAAAACCAGACTCGAAAGAAAGGAAGGGATCTTGCCCACAGTTTGCAAAACGGCAGGGGTTGAACACACCAGCGGCCGTTAAAGGGTAAGAACTAAGACACACGAGAGACGGGTGTCCGTTAGTTGCCATGCGTGAATTATGTCTTTCACAGTTTTGGAAGCAATCAGGGGGTCCTTGTAAGACAAGGGAGTTTTTTCCTAAAGCAAAAAGACGGAAAAAGGGGGAAAGGCCGTCGGGGGAAAACAAGAGGAGTAAAACCCGGGGTCTCTTGGAACAGGTCCCTTGGGGCTTTAACGGGATTGTTGACACAAGTCCGGGGAGGGGAGGGACATTTCCAGCAGGAGAAAAACCTGTGGGGAGACGTTTGGTGGACTAAAATGGGTGAAAAGACGCGGATTAAACGTATGTGGAAAGCACAGCCGATAAAGGGGGTGTAAGCGGTGCAACCAGGTTTCCCGTCCAACACTTTGGGGACACCGAGCCGATATGGAAATAGTCGGGGGCTCCTAGTTGGGATCGAGAAACCAGGGGAGTAAACTGGACAGGGGGAGTGAATTAAAGTCACAGCGGCCGCTTGAGAGTGCAACCGTGGGCGTGTTGCTTTCAGAGGGCATGGAAAAAAGCGAGGGGGGGAGCGGGGAAGAGGAGGGGCTTTAAACCTAGCGGAGCAACAGGTTAGTCGAAACCCTCAGAGCCGAAGCCATAGCGTTATCTTCAGCGCTTGAGGGGGGAAGGCTAATTTGAAAGGGGGGGGGCGGTTTGTATGTTCCTCCTTGTGAAACGCGTTATGGAAAGGGTTCGTGGGGAAAAATAGAAGTCACCTGATTGAAGCGACACTGGTGTGGGTGGGGTGTGAGTACTTCCACGTCGTGCAGACATAGAGTTTGGTTTAGACAGTAATGCTCTGGGAAAAGGACTCAAGTTGGAAGAAGGAGGGGGGGTGAGGACTCCTGGCTGCCGCCCGTCCAGGGTAAAGAGTTCATATAGACAAATTCAACATATAGTCTTCAGTAGAGCTAAAAAAACAACACCAGTATTACTTAAGAGAGATCGATAACCGTATGGGTCTGGAAACTTTCTCTACTTGGAGACGGGGCAGTAGTCCCAACGTAGCTCCTAAGAAGGGGTAAAAAAGGAGTGGATAACCTTTACTATCATTCCTGGCCTTTGAAGATGGACCTATATGGTGCACGGGGACTGGGGGTCAGATCAAAGAAAATAAAAAGGGAACTAAAATTTTAGTTCCGACTAACGAAACCTTTTCCAGAAGGCATTTGAGAAGTGTCCAAATAAAAAAAAAGCCAAGGGAGACAGGAAAGTCTCGGCGGGACAGGAGAAAGGAACGAAGAGGAAGAAATGAGCGCTTGGGAAAAATAAGTACAGTTGCAGAATGATGGGAATCGGACCGCTATCAACAAAGGAGATCTAGGGGGGGTACAAGGAATTGCATGGCTATACTAAAACGGTGTCCAATGATTGGGGAAGCGGCAGCGTACTCAAAAAATGTCAAGGGTGAGGAAACCACTGTCCAGTCAAACACCCAGAGTCTTATTATACAACCGATCATGAAAGGGAAACTGATGGAAGGCACGGAAATGGTTACTTCCCGGCTGGGAGTGTGACGGGTCACAAAGAGAAAGTCGGGGGGCTAAAAGAAGATAAAAAAAAAGGACTACACCTTGCTAAATGGAAAGGTCTTCAGGTCAGATTGATTAAGGCCAAAACGAAGAGGGGACAAGAGCATTTGAAGAAAAAAACCGAGCGGGCCTAAATAGGTTGACCCTTCGAACGGCAAAAAAGAAGATTAGTTCCTGGTTGAGTTGGCGGAAGGACAAAAAGAAAGGCAGGGGACAAAGGCAAACACGATTTGACTAATGGAACGACTCAATCGCCAGCACATGGCGAAAATGCCCACAGAGATATCCCATATCAAAAGTACCTTTGGACACAGGACGGAAAGTATGTTTTCACCAGGGGCAACCCTGGGTCGAAAGCTACTGTAAAATGGTTCCAACGGACGAGCGTTGTACTTCTCTGTTACGAAAGAAAAACGGAGAGGACTATCTGATCAGAAGGGGGATAGGTTTGGCCTAATGGGCCCTAAACTAGGCAGCCTTCCAGCCACTCCGGTGGGGGGCTCGAAAGGTTGGGATTTCATCTAACCGGAGGTTACAAAAAGAGGAGAGGGAAAGAAACTTTTGTATAGTCTAGAGAACGACATCTCACCTAGAACAGCCGAAGAATTTGAATCAAGAGGGGAATGTGCCATTAACGATCATACATAAGATAAACCCAGTTAACACAACACACATGGGGAAGAGTGCGATCAGGAAAAAAAGCCGCCAACGCGAAAAGTAACAAGAGGCTAAGAGGGGCCCGGAAAAGGGAAAGAGAGGGCACCCCGAAAAAAAAAGCATAGCGAAACTATACGGCGCCAAAGGAGAAGGGAGGGTAGAGGGCGGGGTAGCAAAATATATGCAGTACCCAGGACGCGGGGAAAAGGAAGACCCTCTTTTGTTAGTGGGGACAGATAGTGAAAGGACACCTTGTGGTGGGTACGGGTGAAACCGCTTGGAAAAGGAAAAAAGAAAGGGGAGGGAGCAAGGTGGAGCTTAACTGATTTCTCAGAGCCCAGGGTACCAAATTAAGGCAACGGACATGCCTGCGAATCTGGAACAACACGGGGGATACAAAAATGGAATAAAGGATCTAGGGACGGACCAAGGGTGAGGTTTCCATGAATGCTAAAGGAAAACGGTACACCAAAATCCAAATGGGTGAGTCTCACCAGGAAGAACAACTTGAAAAAAAACCCTTCAACACTCCTGGACTGTTGGGACCCAAGAGACCGGAAAAGGGACACCGAGTTCCATCGAAAGCCTTATGGGTCCCGGAAAGATTATTACAGAATCCCGCAGTTACACCAACTGGCCCTATCCTGTTGGTCCCGTGACATCGTCTGGAGGTGTTGTAACAAAGGACAAATAGTATCCAAGTAGCGGGGGGGGGGATGTGGGTCAACCTTCTGCGACGGCCACCAATTTTGTGGGTGAAGAGGGGGAGGGGAACTGCCCCATCTTCCGTTGAACGGTGAAATCGCGGTTAGAGAGATTGGGGGTCTAGGGACAGGGTTCGCTTAAGAGACATATACGGAATCTTCCGGTAACGAAGATGGTTTGAAAACAACCGTTTAGCAAATCTTGGAAAGTGTGGCTGAGGGACCAGAAAATTCGAGGGTACAAGACTTCAGGCAAAACGCTTTCGAAGAGCACTTGAGAGAGGTGATTGAAAAAATTCAAGTATCGATCGGTGCTACCGGTTCCGTAGCCTCTCCAGGAGGCGAGAAAAGGAAAGGGGGGGAGCAGGTCAACAAGGGGATCCCCGAGCCAATAAAGAATTTCGATTGATAGGATGCTGCAGGGGAGAGGGGGGTAATAACAGAGATAAGGGAATAAGTTGAAATCCTCCCCCGCGACCTAGAGACATCTCCAAGGCGAGGCGGTTATGGAAAGACCAGTGCAAAAAACTTCAGCCGAGGAGGCCGGAAAGATGGAAAAACTCTCTGCTAGTTTTTGAATTCTGAGAGGGCTTAGGGGGAGATCGGTGGGCTCCCATTTATACGGGCATTGGGAAAATGACTAAAAAAAAAAAACGAAAAGGAGAACTAGGGATGAACCTTTTCTCGAAGGGCCGGCTCAGTTCAAGTTGTGTCTAAAAACGGGTCGCACTGCATAGCGAAAAACCACGCTCCGAGGGGCTGGAAAATTTCATGTCAACATCACATCAACCGTACCCCCCAGGCACACAAGCCGCGCGGGTCCGGCAACAGGGTTCGCCAAATGACCTTATAGCGGAAAAACGAGAGATGAGGAAAGAGAGTTACACGACAATTCTTTAACAATCATTGCACTTGGACTATAAGTACTCTCTTAGTGAAGTAATGAGATGATAAGGAAAGGACCTGGCACAGGTGGGGGACCTGGGAGGATGAAGATGGTTTGTCTGTGTTACGCGCCTGGAAAGGCGCGAAGGGGGTCTTGACTTAAGGGACGGGATGCACTCAAATGGTGCCGTCACGGTGTGGTGCCGGGGGTGTTTCCGTTTTTTGATTTTTGTCTGGGTTGCAAGTAGATGGTGAGGGGGGAAGCCGACAGGGGGGAAGGAGGCTTATTAAATGCGAGAATCGTTTTGTGTGAAAAAACAAACAGACCCGTAAAAAGGGCGATGAAGGGTCTTAGCGGACGCGCCTGAATGAGTTGATTCGTGAAAGGGAGCGACAAAAAAAAGGGAGGAGACCTTGTTCTCATTTCTCGGCCTCCGGGGCTCCGAATAAGATAAAGCAATCAGAAGCAATAATGGTTTGTTTTTCAGAAGCTTAAAAAGTCCTACGCGGGAGAAGCTTTCAAGGACCACTGCTTGCGAAAAAACAGAGGGAGAACCAGGACAAAAAAATTATTCGCTGTGGTTTACGGTGAGCGGGGGGCGTCACGAAGAATTGAGTGCTCTCGTGTAAACGAGAATGAAACAGAAAGACGACATCTGACCAGATAATGAGACGCTCATGAAGGGCAGGGGGGGATCTCGGGGTTCGGCGAAACATTTGCTGAGAAAAAAAAGGGGGAGGCATCGGCAGGGCCGGTCCCGGGAAAGTTCGGTTACAGAACACGCGAGCAAGGGAAGGGGGGGAAGCGTTTTTTTGTCAGCATCATAGGGCGGCAAAAGCTAGGGGCGTGTATAAATTAAACTCCAACCTTGCCAATCCAGATTGATAAAGGGGGGGGTAACAAAATGATTTCGCAGTCGAAAGATGAAACTTCGATAACTGAAACCAATGCGTAAACAAGAGAAGACGAATATAGGAACAAGGGAAAAGGCAAAGGGCGCTTAAAGCTGGGGAATTGGACATCAACCGAGGGAACAAACCAAAGGGTGTCACCTCAGCAGAATGGGGGACCCTCCAACAAAAAAAGAAATGGCTTTACCTCGGGGGGTCCACGCCAGGTAATTGGTAACAAAAGAAACTTAATTGGGAAGTGAAACCTCGACTGATGGTAAGATATGCAAATTCTGCGTCTGTAAGGGAAAAAGGGATCCGACAAAGTCCGGGTTGATTGTGCCGGCCGGTAAAAATTTTTTACTGGTAAGTGTAGGAGGGAATATTGTGGGTTTAATTTTTGCTAAGGGTGATGGGACGCACAGGGACTTTTTTGTAAATTGAGAAAGGAAGAGGAACCAGGGAGGGGCGGTGAGAAATGGGAGGAGGGAGGGGTTCCTCACCGGAAACTAAAAGGGAGAAAGAGAAAGTACTTCATGGTGAGGCCCATTATCACATTTCAAAACCATTGGGTGTTATCAAAGATTTTAGAGTGTTTGGGGGTCGATCCTGCCTTTCCGTGAACCTTGAGAATTGTGTGGATATTGTATGTTCGATTGTCATGAGACTCGATTTAGTGGGGGTAAAAGGTTGATGAGGGGGGAGGAGTCTACACCACTGAACAATTAATGGGAAAAAGGGGCCTGACGGCTCGAAAAAAAAATATGATAGGGGTTCAAGGGAAGCTAATTTTCTTGGAAAAGTCAAGGGGAATACTGGGGTAGGGACAAAGACAAGAGAGCAAATGTTGGGGAGCCGGGGATAGGGGCTCGAAGGAAAAGGAGAGGGGGGGAAAGCGCGTTCAAGTGTTTTGGCAGCTTACAGGAAAAAAGCGACCAAACGAAAAGTCGGCGGGGGAAAGGGGTCTTGAAACGGAAAACGGGTAATTGTCAAAACTCCCCCGGCTGATTACTGCAAGGACAAGTACTCAAAAGAATAGGCCGAAATAGAAAGGAGGGGGAGCGACATGTGAGATTATCGATGTATACGAGATTGTGGGCGTAAAGCCTGCCCGTGTGCGCAGAAGAGGGTTGAAGGCCAGGGAAGGGAGGAAATGGTTGCGCCGTAAGGGGATAGGTAAATGAAAAAAACCACCAGCTGCAGGAGCACCGAAGGGGAATGGAAAGCTGACTGCTGGGGGGCGGCCAAGAGGCCCAAAAAAACCTTGCAGTCCCCTTTTCTGCCAAATACTGGCTTGCGTTCGGGACAGAAAAGAAGGGAAAACAAAGCCGGCAGAGGGTCCCGATCCTTCCGACAGGTTGCACAGGGGCATTTTAAAAACACTCAAGCCAGAATAGGGGGAGAGGGGGGGGTATCCGAAAGAGGGATCGGGAGAGGATTTTAAAAAGTATTCCAGCCTTGCTGGCGCCTTATGGCGTTTTTTAGGCCAAAATGAGGGACTGGAAGAAACAAAAATTTCTGGGTTTTTCCTACAACAGCTTACCCTTTGTAGGTGGGCTGTTGGTCCTTTTCGAGAGGGGGGAAACACAAATAGGGACGTCACAATACCGATTCAAGGACTTCACTGCGATAGTTTCAACGAGATTGGGGGATAGCGCGGTTGAAAGGGAAGGAGAAATGGGAAAAGAGAAAAAAACCGGTGTAGAATGTTTTGGGATCGCCTTGGGCGGAGGAAGCGTACGGGGTTCAGAACACAGAGGAAATGGGAAAGGGCAACCAGTTTTTCCGGTGCAAGGTACCGCTTTTGGGCAAGATTTTCCTAAAGAATCGAGGGGAGGAAGCTTGAAACCAAAGGGGGGGGGGGGGGGGGGGGGGATAAACTTGACAGGCATTTTTGGTTGGATGAAGGGTAGACAGCAAAACGAAATCTTGCAAGCCGTGCGTGTCTTTCTTGCAAGGTCCAAAAGGGTAACAGCAGCGTGAAACGAAAGGGGGTTTTTAGCTCATCGATGGCATGGAAAAAAAAGATAGCCCAAAAGGTGACATTAGGCCAAGAAGAAAGGACAGACATAGCCTGGTTTCCGTTACCTCGGAAAAAAAAGGACGAAGGAGAGGGTCAATCGGGGAAAGGGGAAAAGGCCGATAAACTAGTTAGGAAAATTTTCTTTAAGCCCAAGGCAAAAAAAGAAGTTTTTAGTCTGGGGCTTACAGGAAAAACGGGGGAAGACATAAGTTGGGTCCATCATAGGGGTAAGGTACATTTATCTGCGTCAACTGGGAGAGAACTCCGTAAATTTCGGTGGGGAGTGATCTCCAGGGACGGACCTGGAATTCCAGGGACCCTGACAGAGAAAGAGAGAAAAGGGGCAAGACAGATCCGTGTGACTTCGAGAAGATCAACAAAACAAAGAGGTTGGAAATAGATACCTATCTAAGAACCCCTGAGTTGGGGAGAGTTTCGGGGCGATAGGGACATGGAAAGGGACAAGGGGGTACGGAAAGGGGGGAGAAAACAGGTGATAAAAACTCACCTGGCTAGTTTCAAAAGGCTGGAGAAAGTCTCGTACCTGCACTTGGAAAATGAACAAAAAGGGTTAAGAAACAAAGTTTCCGGAAGCACCACGAACCATCACCAGGGAGCTAATGGGAGGGAAGAAGCTTACTAAGCATTGACAGACAACAAAAGTGGGTACACGGAATTGACTAAAAATCCTCCCTGAATCTTCCTTCGGCTTCGAGAATGATAAGAACGAGTCGGATCTGAGTGTAAATATGGCCACCGGGGTGCGAAAAAGAGGGGGAAGGGGGACCATAAGTACAGGGGGTTCCTAGAAATGAGTAACGCAGGCGATGGGTAAATCCATGCTAAAAAAAACAGAAAACGAAAGTGGGGGTCAAGAAGTCTGTGTCGAAAGAATCAAAATTACAAATTTCCATTTTTAGTCCTAACCCTTTCAAGCCAATCCGCATTCTTTATGTCTGAACAAGAAGAAGTGAACGATGGGAACGGCACTTAAGGTTTTCCCCCAAATTCCCCGATCTTTCGGGGTGGAAGCCTCAAGAAAGCTCGAAAAGGGCACCAGGATAGCAAGAAAAATTCTAAAAGGGGTGGTTGGCGAATGCAAAGTTCTTAACATGAAAAGGAACGCCGGCAGGCAAAACATCGTGAGAGACGGAGGTGAAGGAAGACACAAGAGGGGTGACCGAAGAAGTGTTTTGGTACCACGAGCGCCCCCGAAACCGCCTGGAGGGTTGGCCAAGGTTGTTGAAAACCAGAACGGGGGCTGAAAAGCAAATAACGGCCAAAAACTTGGGGGGGACGACATCGATAAGGGACAGCCAAATGAGGGAAAAAGTACTCTGTCGAGAAAGGAGGACAAAAAAGGGATACAAGGGATCGGCAAATGAACGGAGGGGGGTTTTCACAAAGGCCGGGAAAACTGGACTATCTCAGAAACTGTCGGGAGAGTCTGGCACTGATCAGGGTCCGCAAAACGCAGGACGGGGACTAGGACACGCAATGAGAATCCTGGGGATTGTTTGTGTGCCGGGGTACATAAAAGCGAGGAGCATAGCGGTGGCTGACGGAAAGAAGTCAAAAGAGGGTGGGAGGAAATATCACCGTTGAACGGATCAACATTTCTAAGGCCGTAAAAAAGACTAGAGTCACGTGGGAAGCTTTCACAAGTATAGCGTAGCGCCACAGCAGGAATATCAGAGTACCGAATATATTGAAGAAATCGTTAAGCGTTAACGGTCCTAAACAACGAGAGAGCGGAAATGGCCAATAGGCCGGCAATATCGGCAGAACCGGTTAGTTCGCTGAAGGCAAAAGTTCAGAAAGCGATAAACTCCAGAAAGAAAACAGAATCTGCTACACCCTGGAAATAGATTCACTGGAGGTGAGGGGAACCCACTACAACATTAAGACACTTGCAGGAAACGACGAATACTAATCGGGGGTCCCGCCTTTGGGGGTGGGGGATCGGCAGGTGGCAGATAGGTTGCAAACGGACCCGGGTCCGGGTGTGGAATACGCTTTAACGCATCACGAACGTGGAACCACAAGCGAGGAGGACAGAAAGAAGCAGGCTCATCCCTGTTGTCACACAATTTAAAATCGGTCACCGACATTCCTAGGGGGCTCTAATCAAAACCCTACAGAGGTCTCCCAAGGTAGCAAGGAGGGCGGAAAGCCAGGAAAAAGGTAGGCAAAGGGAAGATCATTCTACTGAAAGGACTCGGGTGTGATTGAAACCCGTCAAAAATGGTTGGTGCCGCACAATGACCCCGAAGAAACAGAAAAAAAAAATCGGCCCACAACGACGGTGAACTAAAAAGGAAAAACCTGTAAATAACACAAGACGGCAACTCACCCAGGTTGTCGGGAAGAGAATCAGTATTGAAAGGAAAGAAACAAAGGTTCACGAGAGGGACCGAGGTGCCGGTGTCACGTAAAAAATAAATGAGTGGTGGGGGGAAATCGCTAAACATCTGCGACAAGATTAATTTGGTTGTTGGGGGTGGGGGATGACTCGAAGCCAAAAAGGGGGGGGGGGGGGGATCAGAGGGGAGGAATACTCTTCTAGGGTCCGTAACGGTGTGGCAAGAGACGCTTACGGCGAAGAAAGGTTCGACGGGATCTCGCGGGCCGGGAAGGGCGCCGGGACGACCTTGGTTTGTAAAACAAAGTGGCGGATCTTGAGTCGACGACGCCCAAATTAGAGTGGAACGCAAAAAGAAAGAAAACGCGTGGAGACATCCTTTGAGAGTGCTGATCAAACTAACGGCAGCGGGAGAAAGGAGAGAATCCTCTGAACAGGGCGGGAGAACGAAATTGTCGCTGGAAAGAACTTTTGATCAAGAAAACAATTGAAATTCTAGAGCTGAGCTTCGGGCATGCAAAGGTGGTGGTCGATTACCCAGAAGGAAACCTTGGTCATGTCGATGGAGTCCTCAACAGGCGACAGGAAAGGATAATAATCGGGACCAAACTCCCGATATGGAACAGCGAAGAATGCTACGGAAAAAGGAGGCACGGAGAATTCAAGCGTTCAAAGCTCTCTATGGAGGCTGGTTTCTTTAATGAGGAAGGAACGGTCTACGTTGAGGAACAATGTTAGCAGGGTGGTGAAAAGCAACGAAAAAAAAAAGTCCACGAGAAATCACTGTATAAAAAGGACGCTAAGGTTGTCATCTCTGCGGCGAAGGTCGGGGGCTAACTTAAAAGGAAAGCTCAAATATAGAGACAGAAGAAAGGGCTTCCCACGTTGCCATGTTTCGTCAAAGGAAAACAGGGACCGGGCCAAAAAGAAACAAGCCGCTTTTTCAGGCAAAATTGTAGGCAGCACCCCAGGACTGCGTCCGAGGGAAATAGGCATCTCTTGATAACGAGAAGCCACAGACAAAGGGTCAAAGGGGGACAATGTCAAAGGAGCTCCTAATAATAGACTCCAAAAAAAAAAAAAACTTCTTATGAGGGAAATATATTAGGGAGAGGCTTCTACATTAATTTTGGCACTACGGGGGTGACGGGGGTGAGAGATTCAGTAGAAGATGGGCAGAAGGGGAGCAAAAGTCCTGCGGAAAGTGTTTGAAGTAGAAAAAGCCGCTCGGGGGTGCCTTGGCAAAATGTGGTTAAGGTTTCACGAAGGGAAAAAAGTCGGGAACGCAAGTGCGTAGGACGATTGCCATTGGCGCCAAATATTTTGGGGAGAAAAAACTCAGCACTGCGGAAACAGTTCAGGATCTGGGAAGAGGAGAGAAAGAAAAGAGTGATGATTGGAAAAAAGAGGTTCGGGGAAATGGAGAAAAAACTGGGGCGCAAGGGGGCGCGAGACAGCAACGAAACATCAAAAATAGGAAAGGCCTCGCGGACGTTGCATTGACGGACCTGATGGCTAGAGTGGCCTTCACCCATGCCCTTTGAGCCTTAGACAATAAATCCTCCGGGGGGGCTGACCGGATGGATTCGCAAGGTACTGGGGGGAGAAGAGAGGGAGTCAAATCGTGAAGGGGTCTGGCAGGGTGAGAGAGTCAATCCCATCCCTCAGAAAGCTAAGAATAGAAGAGATAAAGGGGGCGACGGGGAAACGCGTGTTCGCGGGAGAAGAAAAGAAACCAAAGAAGGTATCAGCTGGAGGAGGAACCAAATGCGAAGGCTGTTGGTTCGTAATGCTTGGAAAAAACACGCTGGAAATGCGGGAGGAGGAATTGTGGCATAAGATGGCGCAATTGAAGGGGCTGCTAATTCACTATAGGGGGGAAGATGATTACCGTGGTGGGAATCAAAAGCCGGAGCCGAAATAAGTGAAAGGAGATGTAAAAACCCACTTCTAAAACGAGCGAATATGCGCTAAACTGGCTGACTGGACACGGATCAAGTCTTATAGCTTTAATTTATCGACCCTTCACCCCACTGGTTTTCAGATACAAGTAAAAATACAACATAAAAGCGGGGGGATAGCGATTGTCGAACTTAGGGGGTTGACACCCTAAAGCATATGTAGTGAAAGTCACAAACTCTTTTCAAGGGCTGGTTGAGTTGAGGTCAAGGGAGCAGGGGAGCCGACAAAAAGAAGGGGGAGAGGGTGGACCGTAGAGAAGGTCATTGTACTGTGTCAAAGAGTTACCGCGGGGGGGGGTCTGCGGGGGGTTCCAGGGAAAAGGCACTGGAATGGTAGCACCCAAGTTCGGACGTTGTTGGAAAGACCTGGGGAGTCAGGGAGTAGAGCACTGAACCAAATTGGCCGCCTGGAGCTAAGGCAAGGGGAAATGGGGGGAGAACTGTTGGGGGAGCGGGGGGTTGTGGGGGGGTAGGCAAGACAGCCTGCAGTTAAAACGTGAGAATTTTTGTTGACATGTCGATGGGGAGAGATTGGGTTCATTGGGGGGCCGTTCGTGACCGGAAAGAGGAAGGTGACCCACCGAAAACAGGGGACGGGTTAAACACTTTAGCTACCAGTCTAGCAACAAAGAGGAGGGAGGGAAAGAGATTTGTGTCGTTCCTGGAAAAAAGGGGGAAGAAAAAAGTGAGGGTTGCTCAATCCTCACGAGGCTACTCTTAAGGACCACTTTGACAGGAGGGTGACGGGAGAGCAAGAGGGGTGAAGAAGAGGGTCCGGGGGGTTGGACGCCTTCAAAAAAGCTGGAATGGCACGAAATCACGGAGGTTGTGAAAGCAAGGAAGGAAAAAAAAGTCGAGGGGAAGGCAGAAGTGAAAAGCTGGCCCAAATGGGAAAATAGAAGCGCTGTTCTGAGACATGAAATCTCGCTAATTACTTTGGGGGGGAGACTAACGTTACCTACTAGATCCTGAGGTCCGAACGTTAAGGTCTCATTAAAATTGTCGGGGAAATAACGTAAAAACACCGAGGTTGACGCTGCCCTTAGCACGTTGATTAAGGAGAAACCGAGGGGGGGGCGGCCGATATACAAAAAAGGGCAAGGCTGAAAACCCTGTGGGGAAACAATTCTCATAAGTTGACTTGAGTGGGAAGAAAAGAAGAAAACCCAGCGGCAGACGTTTGCAAGAGAATAGGTTAAAAAAATGGTGTTGTTAACCTGAAAATTCATCTGGGGGTTGAATAGGAAAATGGGCCGATAGGGTTCTAAGGTGGGGCGGCGGAAGGCAGCCGGGAGAGGAGGGGGAGCTTTTAGGGGACGTTTTGGACTCAGGAGTTTGCTTGGAAGACAGAAAAGGTCGGTGGTTAGAATAAAAGCCCAAAGAAGTAAAAATGTTACATAGTTCGTGGGGAATGTTCTAGAGGGTCAAACAAATCTATTCCAAGGATCTTCTTGGATTAAGGAACTGAAGATATTCCCACCATCTTATTGGTCAGCCAGAAATGAGTTCCAGGGAACCTGGGAAATTAGCAAACATGGGTAGACTTTTTGTGTTATCTCCGTTGGAGGCGAGAGAGAGTGATGGTGCCAATTCCAGAAGATCACTGGGAAAGCCGGGCAAACCGTTTTGAACTCCATAGTTTTTCAAGACAAAAAGAAGTGGTCCGAAATAAAGTTAAAAGGTTGTAGGGGAGAGGGAACAGGGAGGGAAAATGTAGAAACATCATTTTGGTGGGGACGGAAGCAGCCGCTGAAAAATAATTGCCACCTGGGTGGCTTTCGTAGGGGAAAAGGGGAAAAGGGGAAAAAAAGCAGCAATGGTTGGGATAGTCGGACAGAAGGGAACCATCCGCGAAACACAGGTTAGGGAGTTAAAAGAGACAAGCGTTTAAATGCCGGCTAGCGAAGAGGAATGTTCGCTGGTGGAAAAGGGTTTATGGAATGCCGTGATGGAATTGATGGAAAGGGGGTGTCGTTGAGGAAGGGGACCAAATGACAAGATCACAGAAAGGGTTCTGGTGCGGTGTAAAGGCCCCGGAGTTGACAAGACATAGAGGGGTGGGGACACCTTCTTGAAGATTGCAAGGTAAATCTAAGAAAGGATCAGTTGGACATGTGAGGGTGAGTGGTAGTCAGAAGGCAAAATGAAAAATCAAAGGTGTCAAGCAAGCGTAAGAAGGAAAAATGCAAGACAAGATACGGGTGAGGAATAGATCAAAAAAAACGGAAGAGGAAGGAAAGAGGAGGAGAGAAGAAACCAAAGTTGTCTGGGGGAAGTGGGCGAGATGGGATGCCCTTGACCTGCGAGTGAAAGCACCTTGAGCGCACTCAACCCAAGTAGGGAAACGGCTTTGAGGACAAAGTTGAATACATGGCTTTACGAATGATGCCAAATAGATTGGTCAGGGCAAACGACTGGGGGGAGAATCAGACGAACATCACACAGGAGCAATCATTTAATTGGGGGGAAAAGTAAACGGAAAAAGTTCCATCAAGGTTATCAAGGGAAATGTACATAAAAAATCCAATGAAGAAGAATTTCGCGACTGCGCAGATACAACAAGCGAGGGCAGCTCTGATTTGGAATATGTAAAAGGGGGGAGACGCAAACTGATGAGACTAGTCACAAACATTGCCGTAGGGGAGGGTCATAAAATTGCAATTCGAAGAAGAAGACAACGTGAAAGAAATGGGGTCAGCGGGCGCGGAACGGAAAAAACAAACAATGTAATTTTTAAATATGGAAGTAAAACTGGGCCTCTAGGAATCAAGACTCAGATAGGGTAGGTCGGAAAAGTAATCGCGGCTTGCAAGATTGACGGGAAAGGAAAAGGGCCTACCCGGGCTTAGGGTGGAAGGTAAAAAAAACCACGAAATCGAGAAAGGCACCAAATCAAAAGTCCTACAATTTTTTTGCGAAGGGAAAGGTCATAAAGGGAAAAAGCGGGAACACACAGGGAATCTGAAGTGAATGCAAAAAAAATAGATTGAAAATTGTGGGGGGACCCTATAGACCCGACAAGTTACCACTCCAGGAGGGACTTTGAGGTAACAAACCCGGACAGGGGGAAAGGGTCAAGAAAGGTTACAACATGACCGAATCAAAACGGCAAATACTGGCTGACTCCAAGAGAACACAAACTGCAAAAGAACGAAGTTATAACGTGAAAGCGGAAAGGGGTGAGGGGGGAAAACAAAATTCATGCACCTTGGTCCGACGCAGGAAACGGTCTGAAAACGAGCAGGGGGGAAGAGCTGAAAGACACGTAGACGAAGAGCAAGGGGCAGAAAAGGCCTGAAGAATTGGGGATATTGGGGTGCACTATGGAAGGGGGAACCGAAAACAAGGCAAAACGTGTCGGGAAAGACGTCCACTCTGTTGTGGCGGTGAACGCAGGTACAGGTAGCAAGGGCGAGGCCGGGAAAAAGCTTCGCGTCCACGTTCAGAGGTTCTTTAAAAAAAAGGAGAGTCGGAAGGAGCTCATCCGGTAGTCAATTACAGGGAAGAAAAAGGATATTGCGCACCATCGGCCGCGTGAACTGGATGCCGACACCTCTCTAGAGCAGGGAAGTCAAAAAGATTGCACGACAGGGGGGGGAGGACAAGTGGTGCATGCTTTGATACGCGCGGCCAACCCACGGAAAGATCTGGGCCCAAGAGAAGCCGTCGGCGAACACTATCGGGGACGCCACCTGAGCTTCGTATCTCGGGCTGAGAGACAAACTGGAAGGCAGAACTACCTGACGCTCTCTTTCAACGGAGAAACCATGTGTGGATCGGGACATGGGAAAGGCAATTTGCAGGAACTTGTCCGGTGTACGGGAGCGGTAACATCACTAAATGACGAGGGATCAAAGGGAAAAGAGATAACTAGGATCCTCGGCAGGTTCAAAAAGAATGCCAGACATGAACAGCAGGATCGGCTCATCCAACACAACCGGGAACAAATCGTTGAAAAACTGGCACATCTAAGGCGGCCGGCGGCCAAGGTGAGGGACATTCCATAGATAAAGACCAAGGAAAAATCTGATTGAACAAAAGGCACAACGTGGTGCGAACAGAACCAAAAAAAGGGCAAAACAATGAACACTCAAGGGAAAGTGTGCCCGAAGGAACCGGAAGTGCAAAGGAGTGAAGCCTCTCACCCGGGGGGGTGGACGTAACTATCATGTTAGGGACATCAAAAGCAGAATTCACCGAGCGGCCACCGCGGTGCCGGTGGAAAATTACGGACGTGGGACAGCGACAAGACGCGATAAAGAAGGAGAGTTGGGGGGTGAGGTTTCCAAAACACTATCCGCGCACAAAGGGGGTGGTTTGACGCTGGGATTCCCTGCCGGATACTAACGGGGGAAGTGCACCTCGAGAGCAGATAGGTGCGGGCAAGGGGGGAGGGGTGGGGCGAAAATCGCAGAGCCTTTAATCCACGACGGGATGGGTTTGGTACCAAGGAATCATCTTGTAGTGGGCTAGGAATGAGAGCCCCCAACGGGGGCGCAATCAGGAAAAACGAAGGGAAATAAGCCTTGGGAAAAGATCAGGGGGGTGCAATGCAAATCTGCATCTGGAAACCGGGTCTCGGTAAAAGCAAAAAAGGGGGGCCCTGGGCCGGGCCGTGCAGAAACCGGTGTCAAGAGGGGAAAGCTCTTGTCGGGGGAGACAGGACTTCTCAGATTAAGAGGGGGAAGCGAGGACAATAGCAATCTATTGAATCCTACAAGAGACCATAAAAAGGAATGCATCGGTTAGCCCCGCTGACCGTAGCAACACACAGGGGGGATGCCCGGAACTGCAGGCAGAGTCGGCCGGGGTCAAGCTTGACGAGAGGAGGGTCGTGATTTGAAGGAGACTCTAGGAGAGACGAGGCCAGGGAGAACACCAGGATTGGGTTCAAAGCACTCGCCGGAACACGGACACGCCTTAATAGAAGAAATTGCCACATTCATCGAAGGGACGCGCCGTTCTATGGTGTGTTTTCAAAAAAAGAGGAGGTCTAAGAGAATCCCCCTGGGCTTACATAACGTTTCAAATTTGTGGAACTCCACATTGCAGAAAAGGCCCCCACAGAAAACGGCGATTGGTCAACAGTGGAAAGGTCACAGTCTTCTCAGGGGGGGATGTCAAGAAAAACGATTCATTACGCTCGGCCACGACCAAGGAGTGAAAACGCCATGGTCACTGGAGGGCTAGCTATTCTCATCTAAAAAAGGATGAGGAGAGGAGATCTGGGCTGAGCAAATTACTTGCTGGAAGGTGACAGCTTGGTGAGTGGGGCAGGTTTCCTCCAGGAGCGTTGGGACATAGAGAGCAAAAAGGGATACCCTAAAGGGTGTGAAGGAAAACTCACCGCGCGGGGCCTTGGTAAGGGGGGGAAAGTCCTTTGAAAACCAATGCCAACGGTCATGGGACGCCCCGGGAGAGATATGAATTTGCGCCCGAAATAGGGGGGTGTCACAAAAAGTCTCCAAGTTGATGAACTTGAGAGAGTCCGGACCAGAGAAAGAGGACGGGTGCGAGTGCTGGGAAAAAACACTGAGGGAGAAGGTTCGAAGACGCTCCCATTGCCGTAAAGCCAGCGAGAAAAACCTGGAAAAAGCGGGGGCAGGGGGACGCCTCAAGCGTTCCGGCAGGACAACGTGGAGTGGAGCTGAACGCTTAAGGTTTGAAAGGGGGGTAATTATCTTTTTAAAGGTCGCGGAGGGGGTGGGAAGGGGGACCTCGACTTTTGAAGTGCTAATCGTTTAATCGAGGACATATGCAGACGTCAGCAAGTCGCGAGAAAAGAGACGCGTGCGGCGGGGGGGACTCAACGCGTTTCCGAAAGGCACCAGGGGAAGCAGGAAAATGGCTCGAACTCATCTTGGCGAAAAGTTAAACGATGAGATGAGGGAGAATTCTCCGCACGCGATCAAAGGGATGATAATTGTGCAGAAAATGGCGCAAAGCGGGGAATTGGGGGAGGGGGGATATAGTCAAGAAGACAATCCAGATTGAGACAGGGAAAAAGCTTCGTGCGCAAGAGGCACACCAAGAGATGAGAAGAGAAACATTGTCGGGGGGGCCAATATTGTCATACTAGCGGCGAGAACTTCACGGACATCTGAAGGCGAAGGGAAACTCAAACGTCACAAAACCAAGGGGGGGGGACGCGTATAAATATTTTGTCAAAAGGAAAAAAAAAAACCGAATAAAGTTGTCGCTAATTGTAACCGGTGGAACATCCGCCGGTGTAAGTGGAAACCGGAAAGGGGTCTGAAGCAGAGGGGTCTTCGGGGAGGGGAGAGGGAATGAACAAAGCAGAAGCAGGTTTTACCGAGAAATCCGGAGGGCCTGGGAGGGGGAAGAAGTTTAACTGCCGGAGTGTTAGAAAATTTTGGGTTTTGACATTGGTGGGACGGTTTATTCACCATTCGGAATGGTGGGGGTTCAATGAAAATAACCCTGGAGTCCTATCCATTCATTAAAGAACCATTGCCTACGTCCCTGGGCCCGGCCAGGTCAACGCTTTCGCGGGGTTTGGGGGTTGGGAATAAAACGAAGCCTTAAGGGTTCCATGTAATATGGGGTGGGGTGAAAAGTTCCGGGATAATAGTTAGAGGAAGGGTCACGGGAAATAGATTAATTTCCCTTGCTTGTATCGTTAAGCGAAACCAACTTACCAAGGGGAATTTTGGGCAAATGGAGGACAAAGGAATAACACAAGGAGGAAGTTGAAACAGAGAGCGGAAAGGGGCGTTCCGTTAAGTGAAAATGTGGGTGTGGTTGCGCTATCTCGGGAGATAAGAAAGAATAGGAAATTGGGGGAAGGGGAAGGGGTCGTGCGATGAGGAGAAGCCTGCACAAGGTATTGCCCGATCTTACAGGGGCTGGCCGTCTAACTCAAGCGGCGGGGAACCTATATGGAGACAAGGTTGGCACCCTCTCCGAAAAAGGGGGTTTAAATGGGGGAATCAAGTTAAGGGGGAGGGAAGTGGGGAGGAAAAATAGCCCGCGGCAGGGAAGGTCTGAGCAGTGAGAGGAAGCTAGCGGAAGGGAAATAAGGGGGGAAAAAAATCAAAACCTGTGACGAGAAAGCTTGGTTAGGGGAGGGGGAGAAAAAGGGCAAGCAAGGAAGTGAGTTAAATCGCCAAAACCAGAGTTGAGGACTGGCAGTAGCGCAAGATGGGCTGCTCGTGGGGGAGGCCAGAGCACAAAACTATCGCCCAGCTGGAGGCAGAGAACGCTTCGAAAAACAAAGGGTCCTTTGCGTTGCAACATAGAAGTTGAAAAAAGAAAAAAACCTTTAAGGAGAGGACGACCAGTTTCAAACAAGGTGTAAAAAAATAACGCAATGCCGTTTCCTGGAATGGGAAGAATGAATATGAGGGGGGAGCTAGAGGGTGGGCAGGGAAGTGAAATCTGTCTCGGGGGGTAGTCCATTTTGGGGGGGGAAGCCATTACGTGTTGGGAGAAAGACAGAAAAACAAGGGACGGTCCAATAAATCGAAGGACATTTACAGTCTAGGGTAGATCGGTCCACAACACTGCGGAACCGAAGATCTGGAAGGGGCCGAATGCTATTGGAGACACTAGTATTTGGGGAAAAGGCGGTGTAGGAAGAACTGAGTCGCAAAACACGGGGGAGACGGTTGTTTTGGAGGAGCGGCAAAAGGGTGAGAGGGTACTTTATGGGGACCGTCACCCGAAGATCGGGAAGCGGGGGAACATGTCCTGGTGAAAAGGGACGAAGCAGATAATTGGAAAAGAAATAATCTGTTGCGGAGGGGGGGATGGATCGACCAGGAATAACGGGGACTTTCGGGTGGGGGGGTTCCAGACGGGGATGCAAATGATTGCAACCGGTTGAGTCTTCGAAAGTGACAATGTGAAAGGAAAACAAGATAGCAAGGGGGATAACGGAAGATGTGGCCGGGAACCCTCAAGCGTGGAAAAAGGGGGAACAAATTGGGACAAGAATCCCTGCAAGAAGCCGATGCCGTGACCGTTAGACGGGGGAGGGAGGGAATCCGGGAAGGAGATTGGGGGGGAGCGGGGGTAGTACGGTGGATGTAAATGCGTCAAACTGAGGAGGGTGGCGGGGTCTTCGGCAGTCAACTGATCGACAAAATCTGGTGAGGGTCGTTGCGGGTTACAAATTCCCCCCTTAGTTGCCGGACATATGGGGGGTGGAAAGAAGGCGGTAAAGGAGGCGACTGGTCAACGTGTGATGACTCAAGAAGGGGGAAGATTCGTGGTTTATGTCATCAGGGGCTGCACTCGTCCAGTGCCTGTACAGAGTCAGATGCGAAAATAAGGTCCGGTTCGTCATAGAGCTAGCAAAAAATAAGGTGAAAGAAGAAGATGAACCTCGGATGTGCTCTTGCCTTTGGGGACTCTCTTAGATGACAGGACCAGGGGGGAGGGCAAAACTTATGTAAAGAAGCAAGGTACCAACCACGGAGGGGGGAGGGACGACCAGTCCTGGCAGTAAGAAATGTGAACCAACTAAGGAAGGGGCAAAATAAGGGGGATACAGAAAAACTAAAAATCACCAGGAGGAGGAATCAGTGGAAAACGACACCCTTGCCTCCGCTTGTAATAAAAGCATTGAAAAGAAACCAAGGCGAAAGAGCTTCGGCGCTAAAAGGATGAAGAAAGGGCATCGCTATTGGGGAGGCAACATTGATGAGTTGGAGAATGGACAAAAGGTGGCGACGGAGGGGCACGGCCAAAGAGATCAGGTTGGGAATGCCGGGTCAAGGACATTGATTAAAGGAAGGAGAGGGGGTCCATATTGGTCAGCTTAAATATAGAGTCAACCAATGAGGGGTCCAGTTTATTCCTCGCCTGGTC
>Ga0179593_1336181_pt1 | contig 20481 bp, 35 predicted proteins | sample CZODoug2_1_08_16_FD_185931 | JGI IMG/M metagenome (GOLD analysis project Ga0179593, IMG submission 185931) | Vadose zone soil fungal communities from Angelo Coast Range Reserve, California, USA - CZODoug2_1_08_16fungal (PacBio error correction) | ecosystem: Environmental > Terrestrial > Soil >...
GGGAGCACATCCACCTCCATTGTCAATGTCCCATGTGCAACACCTTGCAAGCAGTCCCGACACCCCTAAAGTAGGGGTGAGGACACAAGGTCAATGAAAAACCGGGGGAAAAAAAAGGGGGGCACAAAAGAAAAAACGTGCCATCTCACCCTTATGGGAGGGGGAAGATTCTGGAAACTGATGGGAAGGCTTCTTCTGATTTTTGTGACCAATGGCTGGAACGCTTGTAAAATGGTAAAGGGAGGTGCTTTTGATGTAACACAGGGGCAAGGGGAAATGGAGGCAATGGGGGAAGGTGGGGCTGAGCTGGGTCAAGGGAAAACAGTCTTTTCAAGACCTTTTTTGGGAAACTGAGACGGGGATCTTGAGAATCTGTCACAAGCAAAAAGGAAGAACAAGGGGGAGGAAAATTTTGGAAGCTCAAATAAAGGGAGAAGCAATATCAAAGAAGTGAGGGTAATGGGTCAAAAAGGGGAAAACTGATCTCACTTCCCACAAAAACAGAATTTAATCGGGTGAAATGAACATTTCAACAGTGGATGAGAGAGCAGGGGGTTGATGACACATGTCCAGGTTGAAAACACTACTTGGCACCGAGAGGGGGACAAGGAAAATTGTAAGCTATTTGTACGTGCAGAACCCTTTTGGTCCCATTGGTCGCTTGGTGGTAAGGGAAACCCCCGTAAAATCCAAGCCATGTATGAGACAGATGTTGATAAATCAACAAAGAGGCTCCAGGGACCGGGCAGTCAACCGAAAGAGGGGGGGGGGGGGGGGGGAAGGGGGGCTCTGGGCCTACTTTCCCCGGAAGCATAACCGAGGTCTCTTCAAACGACCGGTGAGAGTATGGGGAAAAGCTCTGCTGCATGCTGGGGGTAAAAGAACGAGCCGTCCCTTAAACCCAAAATAAGGGTATAAGGGGTTTAATGGCAACTGGGGAAGGGTCCAGGGGAAAAGGGATGATAAAGAGGCAAAATGAACAGACCGGAAGCTGGTTGGGTTGGGTTGAGCCCCTGAACTAACCAGGGAAAGTGAAAAGAAATTGTCTTATTGAATGAAGCCCCCAACTAAGGCACGAAAAACTGGTTTACCAGGACCTCTCCTATAGCTGCTGACCAAGGTCCCCAAAAAAAAAAAAAAACCCACCGGTGTCAAGTGACATCCAGTTGAAGATGAAAAAAAAGGGCACATGTAAAAGAGTGGGGCCCCCAGTAAGGGAAAGAGGCAGGAACATTGTGGAGGAATGCTGGATAGAAACCGAGGGGGTTTCGAATCGATCAGTGTTTAGCGCTAAAAGGGGGGAAAACAGGGGTGGGTGGCTTTCGTACCGGGTAAAAAAGTCGAAAGAAGTCCATTTATCACCATATTGTTGGGGGAACGGAGAAAGAGGAGGATACTAAACACCAGCTGTGCCCGGTTGGGTTTAAAAAAAGTTGGGAGTCAAAAAAGAATATACCCGTGGTCCAGGAGAACTCATAGCTTCAAGGTGTAGAGGCGTACTGGGTATGGCCTGACGTTAACTTGGTTCAAGACAAAAAAGATGTCTGGGATTTTCTGGTCTTAAGGGTATCCTCGAAATATTCGTGCAGGGGGGGGGGTTAAAGACCCCACACACTGCAGGGTGTCATGAGACAAAAAGGGTGCCTTGTGAAGGTTGGTATAGGGGTATAGAGCAACCCCAACCAAGCGTTTAAAAAAAGGGGGGGGTCCACTAGTAAATGGACGCGGGAGGTGGATCTGAACCTATCGGTTGCAAAAAAAGGGTTTGGTGGGGGGTCTACTGCCTGAGCAGGGTAGGAACCTCAGAAAAAATGTCCACCCATGAACATTACGAATGTATCTATCACCCAAAAAGAGGAGTGAATAGAGGATCTTGGCAATTCAGAAGGGGGAGGAAGAGACTGAGTGGGGAATACTCAAGGCTCATTTCATTATCGAAGAAAAGGAAACACCAAAAAAAACCTAGGTAGGGGTGAAATCAGCGTGAAAAAAAAAGTAAACTGAACCATGCCTTAGCACCAACTGCCTTGACTCCAAACTATGGTCGGGTAGAATAATCAACATACAAAAAAAGGAATCCGGGGAGGAAAAGAATCCCTGCATTGCAGTAAGAAAAAACAAAGAAAGATTGGCATGGCAGACACACCTGGACATGGGTAAAAGACCTGGTTGCTTCCCCCTCAATGAAGAAGAGTACAGGAAAAACATGAAGGAGGACTGAACGGGAAAAGGGGGGTGGGTATATTTAACGAACAGATTCAATTGGTGGCTCAAAGTTCACAGATGTGGGAAGACTGATATAGATCTCCAGGGGAAAGAAAGATGGTTGGGAGGGAAGCTACATGTGAGAACCACCAAAGGGGGGGGGATAAAAACACAATGAGTGGAACCTGAAAGAAAGGGAATCTGAAAGAAGGAGAAAAATGGAAGGTCTTTACCATTAGGGGGACGCGTTAGGGACTTTCCACGAACTGAGGTTCTCACAAGACAGTGGGGGTTGAAGGGAGAATAATTTGGTGGGGCAAAAGTTTGGTAACAGCAGCGAACGGGGGTAAGTTTTCAAAAAGGGTGGGGGGGGGGGAACTGGGCATTTCAGTCAAAGCTATTTGGGGTGTGGTTTGGGAGGACATGTGTTTTCCAACCAAAGCCTTAGGGTTTGAGGAAGGGTGTCAGCACAGGGGAAACTGACCAAGACCTGCAAAGTTGCCACAGGGAAAAACACTTGAAAAAAGAAGAAGCGAAACCGCTTTAGTGACCTTTGAGGGTTGAACTAAAGCATCTCATGCGCGGGGGACCTACGCTCAAAGGGGGAGGGCCCAGGGGGGGGGGGAAAAACATGCAGGGTATTGCCATTATGGATGAGGAGGCAACTGACCTGTTTAAAGGGGGGGTTGTTGTACGAGTGGATCAACAAGGGCAATTCCATCATGGCATTGTGTGTTCGGGGGAGTCCACTTGGAAAAGTCCCAACACAGGGGGAAAAAAAAGAGGTATGAAAGGAAAAATAGCATTGACAGAGGGGAAAATTCGGGGGGGGAAAATGTACCATTCTAACCAAAGTCCTTAGAAGCTATGGCCAAAAGGTAGAAATTGCATTCAGCGGAGGACCGCCCATTTAACTTTTTTTAGGCGAAAAAGGCTAAGCGAAAATCTCATGGTGGAGTGCGGCGGAAGGGGGTGGGCAGAGCAAAGGGTAACTGGGTCTGTGAAGTGGGCGGGGGGTGACATAGTCTGCATCAGGGTCTTCAGTCCACCGGAAGGGTCTTGAACTTCAGCAGCGAACGGACAAAGAAAGGAAAAGCTCAGAAACACTGCCAACATTTAATGGGGCCACACTCATTTGGTTCCGAAACCCACCAGAGAAAGGAGCCATCTTTTGAAAAAACCGGATTTCCCTACAGGGGTACATAAACAAAAATCCAATACTCCTCACATGTCATAAGTCACCAAGCAAACCATGGGAGAAAACTGGGGGGGGTCTTTGTCAAAAGGGCATCTGTGGAAAGTGGGGTTCATATGAAGAGTGCCAACAAAAGGGGGAGGGGAAGCGGTGGAAAAGGGGTGGGGCAGAGGACAATGGTTTGGCCTGGCTGAAAATAGATATCTAAAATACCCCCGGAGGGGAGAGAGAAGGGAGCCAGAAAGAAAGGGACCCCTGCAAAAAAGGGAAAAGTAAGCCAAGAACAGCTGTTCCAACTTCCCAACAGAAAACCCTTTACACCATCCTGCATTGTGAAAAAAAAAAAGAGAACAAGGGAGGTGGGTAGGACCTGATTGGAAAGGAGTACTGAGGAACAAATTATGGACTCAAAGTTTGGGAGAGGGAATGGAGATATGTAAACAAAGAAAAAAGGGGGCAAGTGGCACAGGGCTGCAATGTTAAGTGGTGGAGGGAGCAGGGCCGGGTGAGACAGGAGCGGATGAGTCAAGACCGGTCTTAAAAAAAAGAACTTTCAGGAGGGGGAAAAAAAAATCAAATCACAAAATGTGGGGTGGACACTTTTTGAACGGCAAAAGGATACGCCCAAAGACCCGGGGATGAGAGTGGCAAGAAGGAATATATTAAAGCATTCACCCAAAGTGGGAGCTGGATTAAGAGACATTGCAAGACAGGGGGGGAGATAAGCATGGGGTTCATGAAGTGTAACAGACCCAGGACCGTTCACCCCTAAGGGGCCATAACGGGAAATGAAACCTTGTGAAGGCAGAAACACTGAGGGTAAACAGGTTGGGTGGAGGTGCCTGAAAGGGGAATGAACCACCCTCACATAATAGGGCTCCTCATTTGTCTAAGGATAACAAAAAAAAAGAGCGCTCCAGGGACAGGGGTGCAACCACTCAAATCATTGATGGCGTCCTTTGGTACGAAAAGAACATTTCATATGGGTCGCTTGAAGGATCTACATGAGATAGGCAGACAGGCTGCATGCAGGGTTTAAGAAAGGAACGACTGCAATGGACAGTAAGCTGGTTCGATGGGTGGTCAAAGGAACTGTCACAGGGGCAGGGTCAAAGGCTTAAAAAAGCAAAAAACTCAGGCTCATAATTTGGTTGGTGAACAGGAACGAACCCGTCCTGAAAAAAAAGACCGGGATTATCTGAGCAAGTTGGAAGGGGCCCCGGGAAGACGAAACTTGACCTCTAAAAAGGAACCAAAGGGGAACAACAGCCAAGCACCCCACAAATGGGGAACAGGGAAAAGAAGCCGTGAAAATGTTCTGACAAATGGAAACGAGGACCAACCTGAATGGTAAAATTCCTGGAACCTTTTGAAGTGCTGGGGGGGAAATTAAAAAGAAGGGGGAAAGGGGATCCATCCTATTGCTAAATCAAAGTGGATGCCAGGACCATAGGGGGGGGAATGGGAAGTCAGGGGGAAAGGCCGTGCACAAAGATGAAAGAAACATTGTATCCGCGGGGTAAAGGGGGGGGTTGCGGGGGGAGGGGGGGATTATCTAAGAGAAACCAACCAATGTTCCCGAAAGACAGACTTCGAGCTTATAGGAAAGAGCCGGAAATCCCAGACCGGAAAGCAGTTGTCTGACATATGGGACAGGGTGTGGGAGAATAGTTAGTGAGATTACAAACAAATAAAAAGCACCCTGCCAGGATGTCCTGGGAAGATAATGGGGGGAGGGAGGGTAGAACAAACAATAAATGCGAAAGCCGCAGATAAGTTAAAGAGGGCTTTGGAAATCAGAGCAGTCAGGGTGGCGGTTGGGGGGGGTTCAGGGGCAGGAAACATTCTTCCAGAAACCTTGGGGGTCAAACGTGCCTGAACCTTGAGCCAATGAAGGATCGAAACAAACAAAACCTGAGGATGAAAAAGAATAGCTCGCAGGTGTTCTAAGGGATTGGGGCTCAAAATTTCCGAGAAAGCAGACTCAAGGCTCACTTTCAGGCAGCACAGAAATCACAAAATCCCCAAAAAAACAAATATGGAAAGGAAAAAAATGAAAAGAGGTAACATTTCGGGGGGCTGAATAACAAAAAGCAAAGGAACGTGGGGGGATCATAAAACAAAGAAAAAAGAAAAGTAATTCGGGGGGGGTTCGGGAAAAAAGGAACACTTTATCAATGTTGCTTAGGGGGGGGGGAACTTCAATACTATTGCGTGCATACACGAGGACAATTTTAAGAATCTCCCACTTGGGGAAGGGGGGGGGAACACAGTCACTACGGAGAAAAAGTAGCTAGATAGCTATGATGCTGGGGGCATTGGTTTGGTGAACTTGGTACTCCATATTGCCCAACGAAAAAGGGGCAAAAAAAAGAGGGTGGGGGGGGGAGCTTATCATAGGAAAGGATACAAAGTGGGACCAGAAGGGGATCAATGGACTAGGTGACAGATATAGGAATCGGTCTGAGGGACAAAAACAGAGAGGTGTACACTTTAAACTGCCGGCAAGAAAAACACAAAGGTATGGGACCATGAATGGACTCATGGCCCTTTTACTTAAAAACTCTGAAAAGGATGATCCGGGGGGGACACATGGGGGGGAATGAAAAATGTGCTGGGCATTTGGGGTTTAAATCGTGAGGGGCAAAGGTGGAAAAAAGGAAAGGTCAATGGCAAAGGCAAAAAATGCAAGGTGGGGGGTAAGGAGGGTTTGCAAAAAGTGGGAGGGGGGTTCCAAAAAAAGCAACGTAAAAGGGAGATATTGGGAAAAATAGGTCTTGTACGCTCACTTTGAACAGAATTGGAGGACACAGGAACCGGGACAGCCTACAACTGGTAAGGAAAAAATTTGGAGAGTGTGCAAAAAAAGTAAAACAGAGGAGCAGCTAGCCTTCTCAATCTCGGCCTTCCAACCTCAAAAGGGGGGGGGAAAAAGCAGGGAAGAGGCAAAGAAGCATTGGGGAAAAAAACACGGTGAGAGGGCAAAAATGACCTTAGATGATGTTTCTTCCCTGAGATTAGGAGGGAAGGCATGGTTTTTAGGTGTTGGGAAAATTCCCATGGGAAAACCGAAAAACCGGGGGAAAACAAGTGAAGGGAAAATCCTTCAAAAAAGTGCCAGCACTCTTTCAGGGGTCAACAAGGGTCCACAGCTGGAAGGGCACATCACTTCACTCAACGACGTGGAAAAACCCATGGCAGGCAGGAAATCATAATGAAGTGAGTTTTGGGGGGAAAAAGGGAGATCGCTGAAGTCTTCATTCAGAAACATCGAATGGAAGGGGAAAGCGCTGAAAAACTGGGTTGCAGCTGGGAAAAGGGGAAAGACACAGGCTGTGATTGGGGAGTGTTTGACCGAGAGAAGAGGCAATAAAAGTCCTTCCACTTGAAAAGTGACCAAAGAAAGGTGGACTGCAAGAAGCTCATGTAAAAAACCCTTGTGAAATGCAAAAAGGGGACACACTTGCCCTCAAGGGGGGGAAAGAAAAAAGCTCCATTTGCCAACCAAAAAAAAGGTGGACATCCAGGCAGTGAATACTGGAAAAGCAGGGGGGGGAAAGTTCAAACTAAGAGGGGAGGAAAGGGTGGCTGGTGAAAGTTGGGGAAAATTGGGGGGGGGGAAGGAACGTGACAGAAACAGATTGGGGCGAAGGGGGACTGTTTTAAAGGGAGGACGTTTTTTCTGCAAAACAACAAAAGGGGGAAGAGATAGGGCAGCAAAAAAAATACCAGTGTATCACTGGGGTCCAAAAACATCACCGGAAAAGGAACCATACAATGAGTTCTGGCACAAGGCATATTCACCGGTCCCCCTGGTAAAACACCATACACTTGTTCACAAAACAAAGGTTAACAGTTAAAGTTGGCCCTGCGGAAATCTTGGCCACATTGCGGGGGAATCCGATGTTGAAAAAATGGAGTGAGGGCGTTAGGGAAAAAGAAGTGGCCATGGGGAAGGTTCTGGGGTCGGGATTTTAGAGAAAGGATGAGGAAGTTCGGACCTGTTGAAGAAAGCCTAAGGGTATTGAAGGCAAACCCCACCTTCACCGAAATATACCTGGGGGTAACACCCAAAAGAGACAGACAGGCAGAAGGGGGACTGCAGGAATCCATCAATGAAACTCCCACAAGACTTGAAAGCGGGGATACGCGAAAGTAGGTGGGAAGGGATACGCCAGTTGATGAAGGGCAAGAAAAGAGGGGACATTTGTAAAACTGGGGAAAGGACTGGGCAAATCAAAGGGAGGGGGGTGCGGTGAGAAATAGGGGACCAGGGGTGGTGGGAGGAGGGTAATGACAAGCAGAGACAGAAGGGGAAAACTATGCCAGGGATAGCTTGAACAACCGCAGCCTCCCCTTGACTAACTCAAAGCGAGAAAGGTGAGGAAGTGCCTTATTTACCCTGCAAGGGGAAAAAAGGCGGGGAATGATCACTACTTTTGATAAGGAAGAAAGAGTCATGAGGGGGGGACGCAGTGTAAGAGTACTGCCCAGGCGGAAAGAAAGTGGGGATATGCAGGTTTGTGCACCTGGGGGACTCCTGGTAAGGTCCAGTGGCAACGAAAAGAGAAAAAACAAAGGAACGCGGATTCTGGGTGGGGATACAATCGGGACTCCCAAAGGATTACACAAAAATACCTGTAGTATCTGGGGAAGCAAACTTTGCATGAAAAGGCCAAGGAAACAAAGAAAAAACGGGTGGACATTACCTCTCCTACAAGGTTGAACACAGAGAAAAGCCAACCAAAGGTGGTCAAAGTAGCATACCGGGAAGATGTGGTACCAGTTAAGGGTCAAATTGAAATGAAAAAGAACCAAGTGCTGTCGGAGGTCCCGTCAACGGGGAAGGTGCAACAACTAGAGTGGGTAGGGACCCACGTGGCCATAACATCGTGGGGGGGGCAGGCGCGGGAAAATGTTAGATCCCAGATTTCGAAAAAAGGGAGAAAGAAAGGTAGGCAGAGAACATCGGAAAGGGGGGGAAAACACTTGGGACAATAATATAACAACAAAAACAACTTGGGGGCCATAGACCTCATAAACAACTGTCGGATACTGTGACTCGGACAGGGAGGGGGCCTGGGGAACTCCCAAAAGTCGTGGGAGGGGAGGTGGGCAAAAAGGGGGGGCCAGGTTGGGCCATATAGGTCTATTGGGTCCTAAACGCAGGTCCGAAATGCCTTTAAAAAAAAAGGGGGGAAAAGGTGGGATGTGTAAAACAGACGCAGGGAGTCCTTGAAGGGGGGTGAAAAGGAAGGGCAATACTGTTAATCAAAGGACATAGGGGGGGGGAGGGGGGTGGGAGGGTGAGTAGCTACTGGCCGAAGTGAGGATTACACTTGATTTGTTATCACAAAAAAGGACGCAATATCGGGAAGTATTACATAAGAGGGGGATACAGGTCAGGGAGGGGGTGATCAACTGGGGATCTGATGCAGAACTCAGATATAATCTTACCCCTAAAAAAAAAAACATAGGGGAATTAAAGAAATTCAGGCAAACCGGGAGGGGCCCACGTCAAGACAGTCAAATATTGGTGGGGTGGGGAAGCCGGCCAAACGGAAAGGAAAATGGTTGTTTCAGGGCCCGCAGGGGGGAATTGAAAACTCTAATAACTTTTCTATGCATCCACACGGGAAAAGAAGGGGTAAACTAAAAAGAACAGAAGGGTGAGAACTCTACCCGAAAACAGAAGATGAGTTGGGAAAAGAACAAAGTGGGTTGGGTTTAGGGAGAAGACAATCTAAACTCAAAAAGTGCAAGGGGGGAGGAGAGATTATAAAGGTCTCATTGGAAACTTTTGACTACCCGTTAGGGGGAGAAAGGAGAGTACATAAGCCAAGCAACATATTGGGTCATCAAGAGCTAACACCCATAGATTGTCTCATCTGGTGTGGGTGAATCTGACCAAAAGCATCAAGCTGGACAGTAACGTTAATAGTGGTGAAAAGAAGTTGAAAATTTCACTATGGTTCCTCAATTTGGGTTGGGAGGGGGGGAGGAGGTGTTGCCAAAGTGGTGGGTAGAAGAGAATTAGGGAAGTCAAAAAGGGAGGGACCTTAAGGAAAGCAAAGTCTTAAAACACAAGTGGTGGTATTTGCGTAGTTGTATTTCCAAAAAAAAAGAACATCTTAAGGAAAAGAAAAGAGTATGATGCTTGCAGCTGGGCCCCTGGGGATGAAAAAAGAAAACACTTGAAGGCAACAGGCAGCGGGAACTTTGGAGTTCCTCCAAAAGGGACGCATCAGCTTACTACCGAAAATGTATTGAAAAAGGGGAAACCCAGAAACAGGGGGGGGGGAGTCACATGCAGTAAATAAGGGCCAAAGTAAGAATTGTCAATATAAAATTGAAAAAAGGGGGGCAAACAGTGGAGGGGGGGAACGGACTGGTCTGACAAGGCAGTTCAAAAAGAGGGGGATTGGGGGGGTTAGGTAGTGGGTTTCAACGTCGGCAAAATACCACAAACTCTTACCAAGTGGGAAGTCACTATATTTACTCGGGGGGGGGGGGGGGGGGGTGACAAGGACAATGTTTCTAATGGAATCAGAACCGGGACAAGGGGTTAGGGGAAAAGGGTTCGCAGAGGTCCAGATGTCATTTGTTATTTGAAAAAAGGGAAGCAAGCCGGGAAAACGCATGGATGTGTAGGGCTGGCAGGGGGTGACATCGTCAAAAAAGGGGGGAATAAAGTGGTCTGATGAACATATCGAAGAGGAAAAAAAGACATGGAAGTCAGGATAATGTCCAAGCTGTCATCCAATCAGAGACAAGGGAAAGAGAGAACAACCACCCGAAAAGGAAAAAGTTACATCATTTTGTGTACTCAAAAAAGTCCATTCTCCTCAGTGTGCAAACATACGGATTCACAGAAGGGGAAAAAAAAGAAGGAAGAAGGAAAAATATGGGGCATCACAATACTGGAGGGGGGGGGGGTGCTTTGGGGGCACAAGTGAAGATGGGGGGTGTGGGAAATTGGTGGGGGATCTGGCCGTTGGGGGGGAACTAAAACTGGACTTTAGGGAGCTGGGGCACAGGGGAAAATGGTAGTGTTCTGGAGGAAGGCGAGCAAAAACACAAGGGAGAGGAAACAAGCCGAACATTGCAGCAAAGGTGAAACATAAAGCAGACAAGAAAGACAGCTGTGATTGGGCAACAGGTCTAATGCAACACAGTCCCCCTTCACCCTCATTGTGGCCAAAAAGACCAAAGAAAAAACATAGGGCTAATCTGCCCCAAAAAGAGGGGACTTACTGGAGGGGGGGGGGAAAAAGGGGGAGGGGAAGCCGTATGGGAGAGAATGATCTTGGGGGGGGGAGGGGTGAAACAAAAAAGTAGAAATGGGGGACATGGTGGTATTGGGGTCTGGCCCTGAAGAGGAGCTGAAGGAGTCAAGAACTGGTGAACGATCGGAAGAAAGTGATGCGGGGGGAGGAGGGAAAGTGAAACATGGTTGGAACGCGATTCAAAAAGGGAGAAAATATCCATCCATCAGCTAGCTGTAATGGGGCCTAAGAAAGCGGGAGACTACTAAAAAGAAATTGAGATATGACATAAGGAAGAAAATGGGGGGTGATGATCTTTGGAAGGGAAAAAGGGAAATGATGGGACATGGGTACAAAAGGGGGCCGTATCAGCAATATCTATGTGGAAAAAGAAGGGACCAAGTGTGGGTGTGGGAATGTCTAAGAACGAAGAAACAATGCCATTGGTAGGGGAAAGTGGATACGAGTTATCAAAAATATCAAAAAGAAAGGGGTTTGGCCTCAACTCTCAATATAAGGTCTTTGGGGGCCTGAAGGCATGGGGGGTGACATGGAAACGGGTTAGACACTCAGGTTTGTCAAAGGATCGCAGGCGGTGTGAAGAAAGTAACTCTCCTTTAACAGCATTTATAGGGGAAAGGGTGGTTGGTGCAACATGGTCAAAATGGTAATGTGAAAAGTTAACATTAAAAAATCCTAAGGCACCCGAAGTGGTTGGGGGGGGGGGGGGGGGGGGAAAAAAAAATGCACATAGTTAATTACACCAGTGTGTGCAAGAAGGGGGATGGAATGACTGGGGAAAACGCCAAAAAAGGGATTAGAGAAAAAAGATATGACGTGGAAGAAAAAGGAAAAAAAAAGCAAGCCCCCACTGTGGATTATAAAGCAACAAGGGGTGAGGGAAGGAAAGGATAAATGTAAATGGAAAGAGAAGAAATTTAGTCGGGACTGGTTAAAAAGGGCAACAGCTTTTAGAAAAGGGTTAAAGCGGGTTGAGGAAGGCCAACTGGGAGTGAAAGCTGGGGGGGGTTCTTTTATACGGAAAGGGAGGGAGGTCAAGGGAGGAAAAAAGATGAGGGCCCCGGAGGACCGAGACAAGTGAAGGGGGGGTGAAGGTTCACAACGAAGGCTAATATTAACCACAGGCCCCGTAAAAGATCTGAAGGGGGAAAGAAAGGCATACAGAAGATGTCCGGAGGGGGGGACCTAATCCGCTGGTCTGAGGATATTTATGGGATAAGAAAAAGAACCGAACTCAAAAAAAGAAGGGGGCATGAAGAAACAAAGAGATGAAAAAATGGGGGTGTTGGGAGCAAAAAAAACAAGACCCAAGGGGGGGCAATAAGGTTTTAAAAGAAAGGCAATGGGAACGGGCTTTGACTCGTACAATATGTGATTTGGTTTTTTATGGGGATGAGCGAGAAGTGAGTTCTCCCTCCGAAAGAAAACGAAGCAAAAAAAAGAGGGATGGGAAAAATGAGCGATGCTCAACCAAAACACCGGGTAGAAACGAAGATAATTCAACAGGTTCCTGGGACTTGAAACTGTTTGGAGACAATGCTTTGCATTGCAAGAGAAAGAAAAAACCAAAAAAAAGAAGGGTACGGAAGCCACACCACAAAGAATACCACTATTTCCACTGAAGAAATGAAAACTGAAGGGGGGGGCCGAAAAAAGAGACCCCTCACAAAGGATCAAAATAAGAAGGGGGAAGGGGGCTATGAGGAAAAAAAGCGACAAAACTGCTAGGCATACAAACTGGCCATATAGAAAAAAGAAAAAAACCAAACGGTGCGGGGTCAAAAAAAAAGAAGGACCAGATACCATTAGAGTCTAAACAGGTGCTATGAGGGTCCCGGGGTTGGGGTTGACCCACAACAAGGGAAAGGAAAGGGGGAGAAGGAGCAGAGAAGGGTCTAAAGACAAGTAAGTAAACATGACTTGCTAAATTTACCAACCCAAGGGGCGTTCAAGGGAACACTAAAGATACCTTGAAGGATTGTTAAAACCCGATCAGAAGGGAGGGGAAGAGGGAAAAAAGGGAGGGGGAAATCTGTAATTCACACGTGGGTAACGGGGTACACAGGTGGGGTTATTAATGGGGACGGGGGGTCAAGACAGCCAGTGGGAGTCAAAGTGGGGTGGGGGAATGGGCAGTAGTCAAACATAAAAGGGCTTTGAAGGACAGGAGTTCAGAAAAGGGTTTGGGGGGAATTCACCAAAAAAAAACAGAAGGCAAGGGATTAAGTAGGACTGGAGGACCACTGGGAAAAAGGAAAAGGGGAGCAAAAATTGCAAAACCAATGCTAACATAGACAAGGGCAACGGGTGAGAGGTCAAAAGACCATGAAGAAGGCTCATCCAGACTAGAAAGGTGGAGCATATTCAACACAGTTGGGGGGCGGGTAAATAATGAAAAATAAGCATGAATTAAGGGGGCCAGGCACCCGGAAGAGCGTGGAGTCACCAAGTATACAAATGGCAGGGTAAAGGTTGGTGGTTCACCAATGAGTTCCCCGGAAAAATTAAACATATGGTTACCTTCGGAAGCAGATGGAAAGATGGCGAGGGGAAATTCCCCTCTTGGGAAATCAAAAAATCCGGAAAGAAAAAAGAGTAAGAAGAACCCAAGGGAGTGAAAATGGGAAGGCTTATTAATCCGAGTAGGATGGTGGGGGGGGAGGTGGGATAGTCCAAAGGGGGAATCTTGGGGACCAGAGTAAGGGGGAAGAAAAAGTGCCGAGGAGACTGGGGGGGTTGGACATGGAATCTACAACATTGGTCTGGGTGTGACGAAACATCTGGGAAGGGAGGAAAAGAGTCAATTCAGGGCGGGACCATCCAATGTTTAATCTGAAAAAAGAAAAAAACAAAAGGGAAAAAAGGGGACAATAAAATCATTGGGACATAAATCGCCAGGGCAAGGGAACAGACCGGAAAATGTTCACATAAGAAAGTGTGAATCAGCATGAAGGCTGCAAAATACAGACGGGAGGGGGTTTGGGGGGGAAAACAGGGGGGGAAAGTGGCATGACCGGGAAAAAGGAGGGTAGGGGAGTTGGGACGCGGGAAAAAGTTTGGGGAACAGTGAATGACATAGGTTGGGAAGGAGGGCGAGAAAAAAACCGGAGGGAAAAGAAAGAGGGCAGACAAACATTGGGAGAAAGGAGAAAAACTGGGGGCCCAGAGCGAAAAATCAGTCAGGTCTGGAACGGCAGTTGACCAGGGGAAAACAAATACCAAAAACATCTTCAAGGGACCAAAAAAAGTTAGAAAGGGGGGTGGATAGTAGGAAGACTCTGAGAATTAGGACCAGTTGGTGATGACAAAACAAGGAAGGTAAAGAGGTTTTGAAAAGGGGAAGGGGGGGGGAGGTCAAACAAAGTGGGATGGAACCTTGAGTCCAATGTTAGTGTTGCGGAAGCCTGGGAACGAAAGGCTAGGGAGGCCGTAAAGACTGAATGGAAAAATGACTTGACTATTAAATATGTCAACAAGCAGATGTTCAAGGGGGGGGAGGATGGCAAACCAGGAGAACAGAAAAAGAGAAAGCCAGATGCTGGAAGGCTGCGAATAAGAAACAGAATGGGGAAGCGGGAGTAAGAAAAAGGGGAACAAAGAAGGTGGGGAATGATAGATGATGAAGGGGGGAAAGAGAAGGGGACAAAAGGAACCCCAAAAAGGGGGGCAATAGTGAGATGGTTTTGTACTTATAAGGGTCACAGTGGGTTTTCAATGGAGGAAAGGGGCCAGAATAACAAAGGGGAACAGGTCGGGGCGAACATGCCTTGTGGGATATGACAGGGGAAATAAAACCACACACATAGGCTTCGAAGTACCTGTTGAACCTCGGGAATAACTGGAAGAAGGGAACAGGAAGGAAGAAAAAAAGAATTCTTCCCAAAGGGAAACCCAAAAGTGGGAGAGTAAAAGAAAGTTAGCAAAGCTGGGAGAAAGAGGAAAGACTAAAGGTTTTCCCGGGTATCATGTGGGAAAGGGCAATTTTGGGGGGGGCACTGAACATCATGCTTAAGGTCACTCTCCAACAAGATTGAGCCAGTCTGTTGGGTGTGTTTAATACATCGAACTAGAAACTAATAAACCCGAGCCGGGGGCAGGTTCAAGGAAGGAGCCAAATCAATAAAGGGGGAAAGTAAAGAAGAAAGGGGCGAGTACTAAATCAACAAGACAACACTTGCAATAGAAGACGTTTGAGGAGGGAAAGAAAGTAGGAAGGGTAAGTATTCACAATTCAGGGGGGGGGAGGAAAACAAAGGGGAAGGGGTAATAATATAAATCTGGGTGGGTACCCCAATTTGAGTGACATAAACAATATGTTTGGGGGTTTCGAAAAAAGGACAAGGTTATCTGGGGAGACCAATTCTGGGATGGGAAAGGGGGGAGAAGAGGAGGAGAAGCAAAAAAAGAAAAGGGGGGAATGGGGGGGTGCAAGCTGGGAATCTCATAGTAAAAAAACTTGCCGTTACCTCAGATGATAGCAGAAGGGGGATGGGGCCATGGGGGGGGAAGGGGGTTCAAAAATCACCATTGGGATTCTTTTCTTGAGTGAAAACAATATTTGCCGGGTGGTAGACCAGAAGAGTTTGTGATAACACCAGGAAAAGAGGGGAAGGGAAGAAAAAGGGGAGGGTAGGTGTGTGATAGGGAACAAATAAACACGTTTTTGAAGGGTGGCCAAATTGGACTGGAGGGGGGGGAAAATCAGGGAGAGAAGGGGTGTAGTGGTTTATAATGCAACTTGAGGAAGGGATTGAAAGAACAGTTTTGGATCACAAATTTTCCCAAAGCTTAGAACAACAAAAGGAAGGGGGGGTGAGGAAAGTAGAGAATGGGCAAACTGACAGTCATGGGATCACTGTAAGAAGTGCAGAATCATGCATAAAAAAAAAGAGGGGAGGGGGAAGAACCAGATGTCAAAGAAGACCTGGCTAAGGGGGAACAGTGCAAGAAAAGAAGAAAACTTGGCAGAAATGAGAAGATACACAAATACCACATCAATAAGGGGTGATTCATTTTTTCTATAGTATCACTGAATAGGGAAAGAGGAAGACAAACGGGAAATAGGGGAGAAAAGAAAGAATACGAAGGTTATGGACCCACCTGGAAGATAAATTAGAGACTAAACTCGGAGAAAGTGACGATGGTGTGGTGTGAGGTAGAGAGAACAAAGTGCAACGAAAAAAGGGAAAAGAGGGGGAATCGGAGATTCCAGGAAATAGGAAACATGGTTGGGTACTATAGGGAGGGGATAAGCCAGATTGTATGAAGTGAAAGAACACAGATAGGGGGAAAGGGAAAAAAAAAAAGAGGGGGGGGGAATCTGACCAAAGAATACATAAAAGGGAAAATCTGTCCAGGTACATGTGGGTACTCTTTTAAATGGTCACATCTTAAACTGGATGTCATTACAGGGGGGGGATTGTTGCCTGTCAGAGAGGCTTCATGGGAAAAAAGGGAAGGGAGGTGGGGGGGGACTGGGGGGCAGAAGGTCCAAAAGTGGCTCAGAGAAAACAGGGGGGGTGGGGGACCTGGTTAGAGGGGGAAGGGGTATCAAAAAAACACAAAGGAATTAAATATGTAACTGACTCGTGGCAAAAGGGCACGTAAACATGTAACAGTTTGAATAAACATTGGGAAGAACCACGACACGTCGCAAAGACAATCGGAGGGAACCGGGGAGAGTGTAATCTTAAACAAGGGAAAACATGGATAAGCTAAAGGGTAAGATAAACAAGAAGGGGGGTTTGAACAAGGAGGGTAAATAAGGAATATCAATTGAATTGGGATAGGGATAGCAAACCGGGGGTACCGTGGTCAATAGTGTGTTCATAGGAAAGAAAAAAGGGCTGAAGAAGAACTTGCAGGGGTTAAATTGGGTGTTTTGTCATTCCCAGGCTTAACAAAAACCTGTAAATACAGATGTGCGCAGGAAAAGCTGGAAAATTGCATCAATTGGGTGGGGGTGAAACGAAACGTAGAAATACACTGATCTAGCCCCCAAGGGTGCAAGGGAAGAGAGGAGAAGGAATGAGGGAGGGGGTGGGGGGGGCGTGTGAGCAGAGAGGCTTCAGCCTTGACCGCTCTCGGCATGATTGAGAGTGAAGTCATGTAAGGGGGCACGAAAAATGGGGAAGGGGAAAGGGGGGGGGGGGGGAAAAGAGATCTTAAGAAAAAGGGGGAGTCATGGATATTACAAAGAAATAAGACCGGTTAAAGGAATGATCATCACCCAAGGGGAGCCTCAGTGGGACAAATGGTGGGGGGGAAAAAGAAAAAAGGAACCTACAGGATAAAGAGTGGGAAAAAAACCTCCCAACAAAAGTGTGCATCAGATCGGAAAAAAGGGCAGAAAGGGGGGAGCATTGAAAAATCACATACGTGAGAAAATGTTTTGGTTGGGGAGTTGTTCCCAAGGGCAGGGAGGGGAGCATAGAAGGGGCAAAGAAAACAGGAAGGGGGGGGAGGGGGGGGGAGTTAAGTTAAAAGTGTTTGGGAGCAATTTATTTTGTGAGGGATGTATAATCAACAACACAAAGTAGAAGCGGAGAGATGCACAGCAAAAGCAACGGTTAAAAAAAGGGTCAAAGCAGGAAAAGACAATCCAACCTTTGTCCAGGGGGGGAAAAACCAGAAACAAATTTAATTGTAAAAAACAGTGAAAAGTCGGAAAGGGGGAAAAAAGTCTGGCACGATGAGGGGAAGGATAGGACCACCTAATGACATGAGGGGGGGAAAAAGATTGAGAAGTTGGAGAACAGGAGGGCATTTCGCTGGGATTAAAAATGGGGGGGGAAAAAGGTCAGGGGAAAAGCTGAACAGGAAGGGTTAATGAAGTTTAGACCCATGATAGTGAAAAAAGAGGGACCATCCCCATGAAATTGACAGTTGGGAAAAAAGAGGGAACAACATCAGACGCGACATCAGTAAAAAATAATCAGGGGTCAAGGAAGGGAAGGAAAACATCGGAGACACACAGAATTGAATCTTGGAGGCAGACCATACCTGGTGTGGGGGGAGTGTGAAAGGGAGGGAAACGATAAAAGATGGTCACAAAAGAGGGAAAAAGAAGACGGGAAGAAAAGGGGGGAAGAGAAGTTGGGGAGGTGAAGAACAACAAGAGGGTGTGCCAAGGGGGGCATGGAGGAAAAAAATACTACAAGGGAAGATGCTAATATGCCATGTAAATTAAAAAACGAGTGACTGTCGAAGAATACAATAGGTTAAAGCATGGGAACGCTGGGGGTTAAAAGAGCCCCTAGGGGGAAAAAAAGGAATACAAAGGCTCCAAGAAAATCAAGGTTGCAAAAAAAAAATACTCAAGGGTGACGGGGGTGGTGGGAAGGGGTCAAGGGGGAAGGGGGCAAAGGGGGGGGGGGGGGGGGGGGAAACCAAAAAGTTGAAGGATCAACAAAGATCCCCCTGAAGCTTTGACTTGTTGGCTAAAAAATTCCAGGGTCAAGTTGACAGAAAGGGGGGGGAGGAGAAGCAATGTCCAGGAAGGGGAAAAGGACAAAGCAAGAAACGGTTAAATTATCTCCATGGGCTGACCAACACAAAACATCAAAAGTGGTGCCAGGGGGGAGAAGAAATTGAAAGAAGGAAAAAAAACGGAAGGGAGATTCCTTCATTTTTGGGAGGCTGGGATTACCCCTTTGAAAGGGTCTAAACATGAAAGGGGTTAAAAAGGGTCAACAATGGGGGGGGGGAGGATGAATAGGGAAAAAGGGTTCGCATCGTCAGGAGAGGGCCGGAAACTCGTCTTGGAATAAGATGGGGGAAGGGGAAAAGTTGGGGAGAGTGAACCAAAAAAACGTTGGTCCATTCGACCGAAATAGCTACGGGGAAGTAGGGGGTCCATGAGGGGAAGGACCAAGTCAGTGCTTTCGTGTGGGCCTGATGGGGAAGGGGGTAGTCCAGAGAAAAAGAGTTTAGTTGATATGACATGAAGAAAGGGGTTTGGAATTAAGAAAAAAACAAGGGGTGGGGTTGTTTTGTATATGAAAACAGACAAGAGGGGGGGAAAGGTACAGGAAGGGGGGGGAAAATGAGGCAGATGGCGGATTTTACTGACTTGGAGTCATGGGGGGGGGGTGTTTTTTGGGTAGCAATGAAGGAAGCTTTAAACAGTGGTGAAGGGGGAACAAAGGCAGGGAACTTAAGACAAAGATACACACAGAATGGGGGTCTAAAGGAGGAAAGGAGGAGATCGTGAGACAGGTGCAGGCATGGGTAAAAGGGGTCAGCTGGAATCGGCTAGGGCTCAACTAACAAAAAAGATCGGAAATAAGGGAGGGGGAAAAGGACCGGAAAACATTGGGAAGTAAAAGTCGTCCTGCGGAACACAGGGCAAATGGGGGGGGGAAGGACAAAAAGTCATCATGTGCAGAAAGGAAGGGGGGGGAGAGAGGGAAAACTGAACTAAGTTCATTGCATAACTTCATGTCAAAGGGTAAGACCTAAACAAAGTTAATAACCAGGCCATCAGGAAGGATAAAGAGGAGGAGGGAGCATTAGGAGGATGGACCAAAAGTTTTTGGGGATCCCCACTCAAAAGTATGGATCTGAAAAAAGGAGAAAAAGGTTCTAAAGGAAAGCAATGGTGGGGAGAGAAAATGTGAGATAAAAATCCAACACATGTGTGAGGAAGAGGGAGTAAACAAAGAACCAGTTAAAACAGGGGGGGGACCAAAACAGAGAAGGGGGGGGACGGTAAATTGGGAAGGGGGAACAGGGAAGGGGAACTTGGAAAGTGTGGCTGGAGAACTTTGACCTGGTATTTCGGGTGTGGTTAGAGCTCATGGAGGGGCAAAAAAAGGGGGGGAACGGGCAAGAAGGAAAAAAGGGGGGGAGAAAAAAAATAACAAATGGTGGGTTACGTGAGTTCAGGTGTGTGGGGAGCCCAAACAATCACTTAAAAAAAGATAATGAAAGCTGGGCCAAACCATTGAAAGGAAACAAAAGTGCGGAAAAAAAGAAAAACACGGGTAAAGTGAGAGGCCCTCTACAAAAGGCCGCAAAGATCAGGGTCCGATAAGGGAAAGGCTATATGTGCACATAAGGTAAATAGGACCAAGGGAGGAAAAGAAGGGAAAAGTGGGGGGGGGGAGGAAAAAAAAGGGTCAATTTCAGCTAGGTAAGAGTAATACAGGGACCAAATAGCGTTTGGGAGGGGGGGGGGGTGAAAAGTACAAAGGGAAGGAAAAGTACCACACCAAACTTGGATGAAATCCAATACTTCACTATTGCAAAACAGGGTTGCAAAGGATGTTTCTACAAATCAGGCAGAAAAAGGAGGGGGAAGAAAAAAATGGAACTTGGGAAAGGAAAGGAGTTAAGAAAATACAAAAGTAGGGGGGAGTTTGAAAATCGACAGTAAAAGCCATCGAAATGTATGAAGAGAGATAAGGGGTTGAGAGGAAAAAAAGAAGAACAACAGGGATGGGGGGAAGGAGCACTCCGCAGAGGGACATCAGAGGGGAAAAAACAAAAAAGGTCATGGTCATCCAAAGAAAGGACGCTCAAGCACCAAAAGGGAACAAAATGGCAAGAAAAGGGCAAAGGAACAATTGTGGGTTAAGACACCGAGACAGAAGGGGAACATCCGGTTAAAATCCAAAGTAGCAAATCATCAGGGTCAAGAAGAGGAAAAAAAATCAGAAAGTGGGGGAGAATGGTGGTGGTACTTGGGGGGTGAGGGTGTTTAAAGGGGTGAGGCTTTGCCGGGGAGTTACCAAAAGGAGGTGGGCATTGGATGAAAGAAGGGGGAAAAAAATGGGTATGTGGGGAGGGGGATGA
>Ga0179593_1638837_pt1 | contig 20478 bp, 19 predicted proteins | sample CZODoug2_1_08_16_FD_185931 | JGI IMG/M metagenome (GOLD analysis project Ga0179593, IMG submission 185931) | Vadose zone soil fungal communities from Angelo Coast Range Reserve, California, USA - CZODoug2_1_08_16fungal (PacBio error correction) | ecosystem: Environmental > Terrestrial > Soil >...
AAGTTTAAGATCGAAAAAAATTAGACTTCCTTTTAACGTGTGTATCGGTCAAGCTAATGAGAGTCTTTCGGTCTTGCTGGGGAGGAATCAGTTCGCCGTCTCAGTCAATTTAGCTCGTTGGAAAGAAAGTGAGGTGAGATTCTTGATGGCATGAAGGAGGGTAGCACCTCCAACTAGTAAAAATCTGTAAAAACAAGGGAATGATCGAGATCCATCCTCTTCAGTCGGGATCGAAGGCAGCCGAAGTAAATCTTGGATCTTCATCTGGGCGAATGAACCGATCTTTCCCACTAAAAATAGAGTCCTTAAGGCAGGGAATGTTATGTTAGCTTCTTTAAACAAGGCCGAGATGCATTCTATAAAGACCTGGCTCCTCGAAAACGGGTTCCACGAAAAAGAACCTTGAGGGCTAGGATGAAGGGAAGGAAGAGGCTGTTTGTATAGACTTCGAGTGGAAAGCTGACCCATAGCTCAGCAGGGGCTCTTTCTTAGGTCCCAGCTAGAGATTCCGCTCATCCGATGATTTCGAGATGGGAGATCTTCCTCGAAGGGGTAAAAAGACTCCTGGGGCTCGAAATAGTGGCCTGAAGGGGCGACCCGCTCATCGATGGATCGCCGAAGAGGAGAAGGGGGTCGAGAGATCAGAAGGCCTGATCCGGAAAAGAAAGCGAATGAGGCGTCAGCGATGCAAGTCCTCTCGACTCTGACGTGAAATGAAAAATTAGTCCAGAGGCTCCCAAATGGAGCGGAGCTTGACCGAACGGGGTAAATAGGAAAATCTCGAGATTTATGGGTTGAAGAAGAGGTTCTGAGAAGGGGGGGGACCCTCCAAACCCGAACAGATGGTACCGAATGCGATCCTGTACGGGGGAGGTTTTCGTCTCCCACATGTGTGGGGTTGATCCGTGGGAGGCTCGCTGCAAGAAGAACGCTGGCGAATTCTTTAGATTCCCACTTGAGTAAGTGCAGGGCGCGCACGACGCTGAAGAAGGTCCTCTGCACGACGTCCGGGATAGAGGAAAGAGAGATCGTCTCCGATGTAGTCGCGCCGTGGCCGGGAAAGTGGGGTCGGGTTCGTACGTCTTTCGATACGCTTTCGTCAACATTTGGAAAAATAAACGGGAAAAGAAAACCTGCCGCCACTAGTCAAGGACGTCGCGAAGAAAAACGGGTCAGAGGGGGATCGGGCGAAGTCGTTCCCGGATGTGTCAGGCTGACTAAGAGTCCTCGGGCAGGTTGCTTCTTGACGCTGTCGAGCATCTCTCCCTCCCAGGAACCCGACGATCTCGGCTCGTGAGAGTAAACTATCGCGAAACCGACGGGCCCGAGAAAGTTCAGGCGATCTGTCAAAACAAGAAATCTTCATGACAAACGCAAGGAAATGGTCTTCCATGACGAACCCACGGGCGGGATCCTTATCAGGAAGAAGGGCCGGGCATTGCAAAAACAGCCGACAGAAGGGAGTTCGCCGCCGGTTAGGATGTCTGTTTGCAATCTTAGAACAGGGAGGGCGCGATCGGTGAACGGTTCTCGGCCTCGTGAGTCGGTGGGGGGATCTATATGCGAGGTGCGCGGCGTAAAAAGGCGGGGGATGCTCTAGCTAGGACAACGGGAAACACTTCAACCTTTTAACTCGGCGAAAGGAACAATAAGCGCCCGCGCCGCAAGGGGCCTCGCAGGAGGCTCATGCTTCAACCTACAAAAAAAAAAAAAAAAAGAAAAACACCAAAAAAAAAAAAAAAAAAAAAGAAACAAAAAAAAAAAAAAAAAAAAAAAAAAAGCGGCCAGTACGGGGATAGACCTCGACCGACCCCAAACCGGAACAGGGGGGGTGGGGGCGCAGGCACTCAAAAAACGTCATCGCCTACGTCGAGCAACTTAGTCCCGGGAGGGTGAAAGCATCATGAAACCCACGCAGGTCAGCGACCGCGAGGTTAGAGGGGATCCGGGCCCGACGATCATTCAATCAAACCCTAAGATCCGAAGCACGTCGAGCGCGCAAAGCCGAAGGAAGATGCTCAAGGGAAAACTTAATTCCGGGGAATCTTACGGGGACGGAGAGCAAAACGGTCCTGAACCACTACCTGCCCTAAAAGGGACTCCGCCGTCGTTCTACAGCCAATCTGCCCAGCCAATCCTCTGGGAAAACGACTCTCCCTATCCAAGTTCTTTAACTACCGCTAACCGTAATATCTTGGACGTAAGGGAAAAAGACGACAGGCACTCCGCCAAATCTTCAAAGCGAATAACAGCCTTCAACTAGTCCGAGTTCACTCTTCAACGAACGGGTCGTAACGAAACGGACGGCAAAAGAGCGTCCTCAAACGAACCTTTGACGTCCGCACGGCGGGTAAAACTCGGTCACGTAATAGGAGGGGAGGACTTAACGGCGATGAGGGGGTTGGGCTCAAAATCCGGGAAGACTGCACCGATCGAAACTCAGCTGGGCTCCTCCGACGAAGGTGAAGGTTAAAAATCGCCAAAAAGATCGATAAAAAAGCCATCGCCGATCGGATGAAGCATGAAAAAACAAAACGGAGGAAAAAAACTCTAGTATCCCTTCTCGCAGAATTCCTCCGACTCTTTCGAACCGCTCCCCAGTGGAAAGGCTGACGGAGATCCCCGTCTCGGGAGAAGCCGCATATTGCATCTTGCCACAGTCTGGCTCAAAAACAACAAAGGAATTAAAGAGAGATAATGGGAGACTCAGTGGAGGAGCGCCCACAGGAGTAGTCTCCGTCAGCAAAATGGCGGGGGCAGACGCCCCTAGAAGAAAGGGCAAGAAAAGGACCGAGCGGAAAATGCCACCCGCTCCTAAAAACTAGGTCTCCTGTTACGACCGGAACACCCCGAAGACACGGGTGAGCTAGAGACTAGCTGGAGACGGTCCGTCGGGTATAGGAGACCTAGCGAGAGGGACGAACCCATCATCAACGAAGGACGAACATCTGATTTTTTCTTCGTGAAAAGCGTCATTGCGCAAAAAAAGAGAAGGGACGACGAACAGGTTCTAAAAGAAGAGGAATGACGTCCAGGACCGTCCAGACCTAGAACGTCGAACGTGATAAGGGAGCAGGACAGGGTAACGGAAGAAATTTGAACTCCGCCCAATTGGACAACATTAGTGGCATTGTCGCCGGAGGCTTCAGAAATGCGACAAAGACAATGGCCAGGCGGGGTGTTAGCACTTAGTAAAATGAGCTGGGGATAGATTGCGTTTTTCGATGTAGCAGGGCATCGCAACTTCAAATGTGTAAACGGGGTAAATCGAATGAATGATCTAGCATCAACTGTATATGTTGCAGAACACATCGAAAGAAGGCCGTGCAGTCGTCGGCACTTTCAAGAAGGAAGGGATTCGGCACGTACTGCTGGAAAAGAAGATTGGCTCCGGATCTATCCGTAGAAAAAAGCTTCAATTCAACAGGTAGGCCTTATCCCCGAGGCTTGGCCCGGGACATGAAATCCATGGGACCTCGAGTCAAAAATTGGAAACGACATCTAATCTTGTACCGAACGGGGTGAGGTGTGGCCCTGTTGGGGTCTGAAAAATCGGGTTCGCGTTCACACGCCTCCGCGGGCCTTGTGGGTCAGCATTTCCTGGCGAGTTGTAGCGGTTCGCAACTTTTCGGACGACTTTCGCCCGATATACCTGTCCTCGGGGAGGCCTGAAGGGAAAAACGAAAAATCCGGCCATCTAAAAACAACAACGCGATATAGTCACGGAAGCGCCGCCACAGATCCAGATATTCCGGCCCGTCGCGCCATAGGAGGGAGTCACACCAGGAGGCGAAAAAACCAGGAATGACGCGAAAATGCGCTCAGTAAGGAAAATCACTATCAGAACCAGTTGGGAAGGCGTTCAGGATGGAAGACCATCGGAGCCGGTGCCACATGCGGGTGTCATTTCAACAAAGCACCTAGGTGACGTGCTCTTCATCTCTGGCGGCTCTACGATACGCTAGAGGCGTTGCGTACAACGAGAGTAATGATTCTCGACCTAGAACCAAAACGCTCCCTGGATTAGGAAACCAATCGCCTTAGAATGTCTAACGACGAAAGGCTTCAGACCTTCGAAGACCTGGGCTGGGTAGGAGGGCATTCTTCATGGAGCTCGGAACGCGCTGGCAATCTACTGTGGTCCCTTGAGTCCAGCTAGAAAAAACAACGGCAACGCAAAGGGCACGAAGGCATCGAGCGAATTCGACGAAGAGGCACGCGGCTGGGCCTGAAGAAAGGAATTAGTTTCTTTGCTTTCGAAGGTGCCGTTTCCGCGCGGGTGGGGCTCCGAGGCAGTCCATACCACCGGTCAGAAAAAAAACCATTTTGTCTTTCTCCTCACTTATCGAAATCCCCACCGCGGGAAGCCCCAGGGGGGGGCTCTCCCAGTGTCGTGGCGACCGGTTGGGGGGGGGAGGGGACCTCCAGAAGACAGGATCTCTAGTTAGTTCCGAGGGGAGGCGTCCACGCTGCGAAACCGAGACGAAAACCGCAGCAAGACTGCTTTTCCGCGTGTCGGGCCAAATGACCTTTCAGAAAAACCGCGCCCATGGACTGACAGACGCGGATGAAGTCTTCATCGATATCTGAGGGGCCAAAATCCTCTCTGACGAGGCTCGGTCGATTCTCGTTACCCTCAGGTCGCCAGGTGAGCTCGTGCTATACTTCCTTACTCACGTTACTCTCGCGCTTGTTAGTAACATTCCGTGGTGGCGTCCTTGACTCGTCGGGCACAGCTTCAGGGCTCCCCCCCAAAACCTTCCGTCACCTTCCGCAGATCAATAAAAAAAGACTTCTGCGTCAGGAGGGCTGCCCGGCCTCACGTCTCGGGGGGTTCCTAGCTCACGGATCAGACAGTCTCCCCGATTTGTCTGAACTCGGACGGTGTGCATAAAATCGGAGCCGAAAGGAGTAGGGAGCGCGAGGTAGGTCTATCCACCCGACAGAGATCGCGGTCTAGCCGCCTGTCCTAGGGCTGCATCGGCGGGGTAGATGCATATGGCCGCAGCATTTGGATTGTAAATCAGATCCTATCGAAACACCGAGAAGATAGGAGTCGAGTCACCCGGTATCCTATAGCCGAGGGCCGATCGCTGCGAGTCATTATTAGGAGTAAAAAATCATCGGGGTAGATGATGCGCTTGGAACTGGAGCCGATATGCTGCGGGGTCGTCAACCTGCCGAAAAGCACGGGGGAATCATCACGGAACTGGGTCCGGGGGCAAGTATTCCCGAAGACCGCCGAGAGCCTCTGACCTTTCCTCCCAGGGCGCGCGTCCGGTCCGCACACTGGTTCTCCTAAGCCGAGATCACGTCCCCGTCAGTAAGCCGCGGGGAGAGCTGTCTCTCAAAGAAATATCTAGCGAAAAACAAAGTTTTATTAAGGTATAGATTAAGATGCCTAATCACTTCGATGTCAGCCTCGAAAGGGAGGCTTATCGTGGCATTCTAGGGTGTCTTCTCTTTCGTGTTGAGGAATCTGGGTTCTGCCGGTCGTCTTCACTGGACTTCGTCGGACGGGCTGCCTCCCCTGCCGGTCTAAAGCCTCGGGGTGTGCGTTCCCCGCTGCTCCTGCGGGCCTATGCAAGAAACTTGGAGGGTCACCGAGTTCCGAGGTAAAAATTTCCCTTAGGGTCGGAAGCCTACGTGGGGAATACCTTTCGTCATTCAGTCGGGACGAAGACACGATCCTGAAACAGTATCTAGAGGAAAATGCTTCTCTGTCGGCGGGATCCGGCACAAAGGCCCAGAAGATTCTGGAGACAATCAGACCGCAGAGACCGGTCAAGACTAGCGACGTGAATGGTACGCTACTCGAAATGGGGTGGACGGCAGCAACTGCTAAGGGAAGGGGCGTCGGTGCTTCTCGTCATCCCACACGGATCCTAAGCGTCGTGCCTGGCCCTTATGACAGGTATCCGCAGACGCTTTCCGCGTTCTCCCTGTTCTTTGGTCGTTATCTTATATACCGTCTTGTGGTTCCGGCCAGGACCCGTTCTTACTCGGGTTTGGTGCATTGTCCCTAGTCCGGGGGCAACTCGGAGGTCGTGGCATCTGCCTTCGGGGATGGCTAGAACTTAAGGGCTAAAACTTCTCTTCTTGGCTTTCCATGCTCTGCTCCTTCCGACCGTTGGGTGAGAACCTGGGTGATCAGGGGGGGGTGGAGAGACGGGCTCTTCGGGCACGGGGGCCTCTCTGGCGTGGTGGGTGGGGGGGCTTTTAAGCTGGGGTATGGCGCGCAGTCCATTGAGGACCTGGGAACTAACTTGGAATGTGCAAGCGAGGGATCTTGGGTTGTTTGTACGAAAAACCCCCCACCCCAAAAACCGGCCCCCCCCCCCAACTGGTGAGTTTGCAGACTGGTCCTAAAAGAAACTGATCCCTCTAAAAGAAAAAATGCCTTGTCGGGAATCCGACTCGGGCGGGATCCTCGGGGCGGACAATTCTCTACAACGCGGGTCGGACCGTTTCGCGTGGCTTACTGTTCTGAACCAGGAGAAGACATGCCAGGCGAAAAATCCTACGAACAAAAGAATGCTGGTTAAGGGATACGGGAAGAGAAGATCTATCGGAGATGGCCTACTGCAATATCCGAGACCAGCAGAAAGTAAGGTCTTTTGACTTTGGAGGAGTCGAGCACTGGTGGGGAAATTTAGGACGATTCAGTACCCGAGAGAACTTAATTTCAAGGCGCCGGGGTCACCGCACAAAGGGAGAAGGAGTGGCTTCTCTTAAGTGTATCATGGACGGACTGCGCTGTGGCTAGCTCTAAAAAGTCTTCGTGTACCGAAAATCGATCTACGACGGGAGACACCAGACGAAGAAGACAGTCGGGAAGGTGAGACCGAGCTGACAGCTGGTTGAGTAAAGAAAGGTCCATTAATACTAGGGGTTTGCAAAAGTAGTGGGAGATGGTCAGAAAAACCTTGGTCAGCGTCCTAGTTGAAGCATATGAAGGAATAGACCATACAGCCGCTAGGTCGCTGCAGAATTTCGCCTTACTGGGGTCAGGAGCATCGAATCGCGTCGGGGGCAAGGGAATCCTAGTCAATGCACTCGGGGGGTGGCGGAGCGGTTAGTCTATGAAAAAGGTTCGCGGCAGTCAGGCGGGGGATCGGAAAGGACCAGCTCACGGGGCCAGGCAATTGGATACTAGGCGAACTGCGACAGAAAAAAGCCCGACCCGCAGAAATAGAGGAAGCATAGGGAACCGAAGAGACAAGAAGAGGAGGTATAGTAAAACAAGCGAGGTAAAAAAACTGTCCACACCGCAGTCTCGAAGACTGAACTACTGGGCAAGAGGAAAGGAAAGTTACCTAAGGCATCATGACCCACGAGGGTTACGTGGAAGGATCGGATAACGGGTCCTAGAACTATTAGACAGCTTAAGATCAAGATGAAGAGGGGGGTTTTGGGTTGGGGGTGTGATGGAGGGGGATAGGTGTGGAAGGAAGAGGGGAGGGGTATGTGGGTGGAGGGAGAGGGAGAAAGTGTAGGGTGGAGTAGGTCGTGGGTTAGAGGGGGTGAGTGGAGGGGGGGAAAGGCGAGGGGTGGGGGGTAAAAGGGGGGGAGTGAGGTAAAGGTGGGCGAGGGTGGAGGTGTTGGATAGGGGATGGCGGTGAAGGGGGGATAAAAGGTGTATTGGGTGGGGAAGGGAGGGGGGGACGGATGGGAGGGGTATGGGGGGTGGGGGGAAGGGCAGGGGGTAATAAAGAAGGGTTTGGTGGGGAAGGTGAGGTGGTGGAGCAGATAGGGGGGGGGGGGGGAAGAGGGGGTTTGATTGAGGGGAGTCAGACGAAGGCGCGGGAAAGAGGAGGGGGGGAGGTGGGGGAGGGGGGGGGGGGTGAGAGGGTGGACGGCTATGCTAGATCAAAGGTGGGGAGGGGATTTGCGGGGTCTGTGAGAGGGAAGTTGCGGTGGGGGGTTGTGGGGAGGGCGGGCAGGGAGGGTGGGAGGGGGGCGGTGGATTGCGGGGGGGGAGGGTGGTAGGGGGGGGAGGAAGGGTGGAGAGAGAGGGGGAAATGGTGGCGGGATTGAAGGGGGGGTGGGGGACTAATGGGAGAAGGGGGAGGGGAAGTGGGGTCGGGTGGATATCATATAGAGAGGTCTTTCCTCCTCAATGCATGCTGGGGGCAGCTCTTTTCTTCGTGAAGAGTGAAGAGGAAGGACCGTCCTTATCGTGAAGGTCCGAACCCACTACGCGAGACGAAAATGTACTTAAGGGGTTCGAAAACGTAAAAGAAAGAGAATGGTCCGACCATAAAAGAGAAAAAGAATCTAAAAAAGATCCCGTTCGGAACTAACGTTACCCCAACGGCTACTCGTCGTAGGGGAAGGAGGCTACGATACTGCAACAATGTAAAAGCGAGGAGGCTAGAAACAGGGGCCTTCCATAGGAAAAAGGAAGAACGCTGTCGAAGGCGGATGAAAATGAAACCAACGTCAACATAAGAGGCATAAAACGGAGCACGTCCGCTACTTCTGTAAAGAGGACCAGTCTTCAACGAAAAAAAATCTTTCCCTGCCTCGCGATGAGTAGGTGCTCCGAAAACAGAAGACACTTTCTCGTGGATGTGGGGTGAAACCCGCTCGAGAGAGGAAGTCTCAGAAGGTTGCCTGTTTGTACCGGAGGACATAGAAAAAAAGGACGAGGGGCGGACCTCCTAGAGGCAGGGGTGGGGCAACGATAAGTCGAGAGTGGGAGGGGAGCGCTCTTAAAACGCGCTCCCCGAGTGATGCTGGACGTAGGAGGCCCCCGAATAAAAAGGGAAGCCCACCAAAAAGGGGGAAGCAATCTCACAAGGCGACAACAAAAAACAAAGGAGAGGTGTAGAGAAGAATAAGTTGATATTCTAAAAAAGGAAAATGACTGCTGTCGACGCAAGAGTGTCAAAGGGGCATCCATATGCACTTTGATCGTCAGGGGACGAATTATCTCTCTCCGGGAGACGTGATTTCCCAAAAATGCCTGATCGTAGGGAGGAGGGGGTTCTATCTCGTGGGAAGGAGGGAACTTTTAACTGGTCAAACACATATATCTCGGAAGTACATCTCGGAGCGGGTCGATCAACTCGGATGACTGAGTCAGGTCCGGATCTCACACCGCGAGCGGTCACTCGATGATTTCGGATTTGCTTCGTCCAGTGCAAATCCCTTCGTCTGAAACAGCAATGTCGACGTGGGGGAGCTTTCGTTTAACGGGATTCACGCGTTCAACGAACCGGGGTAGAACAGAGATGGCGTCCTCAAACATCCCTCACAGTCATCCAGGATCTGACGGATGTCCTTTCCAGAGAGGGATCAACTGCCCTGAAACAAAAGAATTCTTGGAGGGTTAGGTTTCCACGAGTCCCTAAAAGGGAAACGCCTTCTCGTCTGGGGTGCGTTTCTTGAAAAATTCGACGTGAACGTGACTTGTAGAAGACGGAAACGAGTTCCTGTTAAGAAATGCGGAGGGGCGGGAAACTTATCAATAAGAGTCCGGGCAGATAACTGGGGGGTCAATTCTAAGGGAGAAATTTAAAAAATGGTCCGCTCAACTGACGAAGATTCATAGAGATTCACAATGCTCGGTTGGAGAAGAAGGAAAAGACCTCGACAGAAAGGCGGCCTTACGCGTGGGGGCAAGTGCTGAGGCAGGGGGCAGGAAGTCTTCAAGCGTCTAAGAAGGAGGAAAACGTTGTTCTAGACAATTCGAGTGTGGCCGGACGGGGGTGTGGTGGGGATTGCGACGGTTTTCCAGAGGACCTGCACTAAGGTCGCCTGGTCAAAGGACTTACTGCCGCTGCGCTGTTGGTGTGTCCTACGGGTCGGCAGAACAAGGTGCTTTGGTCTTATCTTTCAAAACGATCCCCGGTCCAAGGTGTGGCACGGTGAGAGCCTTCTCTCTCTATCCTTCCAAACGTGGCCGCGACGAAAAACTAAGCAGATCGTAAAATCTAAAAAAGCCAAAAACGCGCCGCGAGTAGCCGGCCCCACTGAAAGGACTCGAAATTCACACCCGCACCAAACCATTGTCCGCAAAGGGAAACGCGACGTACTCGGTATTCTCTTAGTTGAGCGCGGGAAGAGATATAAAAAAAACCGTTTGTGTACAAAAAGTGTAAATACCATCGAGAAAAAGCGTTATGGGGCCCATCGAGGGAGGAGTGGGAATTTCAATGAACCAGATCCCCCTAGGGGAAAAACTTCTCTTCACTCTATCTTATCGCCACTAAGACGCTAGGTGGATGTGGAGAAAAAGCCTATGAGGTTTGCATAGATTCGGGTTGCAACACTCCTCACCCTCGTCAATCGGAGGCATCCCTCCGAATCAGGGACATCCGCAAAAATGACCTCTTCACCTGGCTTACGTGTGGAGTGGGAAGGGGAATCGATTCTATTGAACGTACATTGGGAAAGGGGCAAATGGGGGCGCGCTTGCATCGCGAAAGAAAATGGTCTTCCCATTTCGTGATCAAGAATAACAAACAGAAACACACTAGCAAAAAAATCCGGCCGAGATGAAGGTATTAAATCCTTCTCTCATCTTAAGTAAGATAGATCATTTCGTTTGTAGACCCTCGGACCCATTGAGTCGGACATAAGTGCTCTTCAGTCATCCCACTGAAAGGACAGCGAAGGCGCACCTCAGAACGGGCCTGTAAAAAACCGCTGTGGCCCCGTTTCAATCCTTCCTTGCCGACTCTTGCGACGTCCCGCAAAACCTACCCGCTTTGGGTCCCGAGGTACCCACAAAAAAGGGGTCAGCGATGATCGGGATGCTCTCGGGGAGGGGAGGGAAAATACCATAAACATCAAAACGAAAACCCTCAGGAAGAGAGATGAAAAAGGCCTCATCGATCCCGTTCAGGGGGTAACAACCCATGATGAACGAGGCGCTAGACGAGGGATTATGTAACTTGCACGAAACGAGGGAAGGAACCTCGACGGAGCGATGACGAACGAGGTCATTCTCAGATGAAAGGGAAAGCGAATAATAGCGGAGTACGTAGAAAGATGCGCGACGCGTGGCCTCGAGGACGATGACACTGAAAGGGGAGCACATGAGGGAATCCGAAAAGATAAGATCCGAAACATCTAGGGGGGGAAGGGTATCGGCAAAAGGAGAGCGGGAACGAGACCGTAAATCTCCGATCAAAACGGCCAAAAGAAGACAGAGAAGGGGGTGCCCTTGTCAAGCAGAATCGGGGGAGCTATGGGTAGAAAAATCAAAACACGCTCCTTCGCCGGCTAGTCGATCCTCTCCGCGCCCGTGCAGAAAGAGACTTTTCCGAATCTTGCTGGCACTGGGAAGGGTGATCTCACGGAGGGAAAGCATTTTAAGCAAAGAAAAATAACACCAAAATGATTCCTTATATCCCGGTAACCGAGGGGGGGAGACGAGTATCGAACCTAGGACTAAAGCTGGATGTCGCTGGTAGGCCGCTGGGGGGAATAGCCGCTCCGCACGATGTAGATGAGCGTTCTCAGGAGAAAGGGGAGCGATCAAAGGAGTTCTCTTGGAGGGAGAGACGACCCTCAGGTGAAAATCCCATCACGACGTACACCGGGGTCCGGGAATGAGTCAATAACTTCAAAAAGAAGAAAATAAAAATAGCCAAGGCGAACCGCTGAAGAAAAAGCCCCAGCGAGCCTGACGCAAAGCTGGGTAACTGGAAAATCCAAAAAGAGCCGTCAGGCGAGAGTCGATCGGCATATCTCGATCAATCTAGCGCACCACAAACATTAGAGGAAAAAAATGAGTATCGATATGTTGAAAGAGAACCAGACGCAGGAAAAAACTTTCTTCTTGCGGGCAATAAAAAGGGCAGGCTAACGGCTGCTCAACTCGGATGGGGGGCGTAAAAGCATTGGCAAAAACCATCTCGTCGGGGAAAGATTCTAGTGGGGAAGAGGGAAAAGGCCGGTGATGCAAGTATTGGCTTAAAAAAAGCGGTGAGGAGGACACGGCGCACGCACCAGATAGGGGGAGCAGAAGGGGCGTTCACGAGGAAAAATCTACTTCTCCGGCGGATTGGGCGCTAAATTAGCCTCCGAAAGGGGGGAAGGGTCTCACGGGTGGAAGCATCTTCTCCCGAGGGGGACACCGTGGAGAAAGATCCGGCGCTGGGGTGACTGAACACAAAGAAAAATCGGGAGGAAATAAAATGACCTCCCGGGAAAAAAAGAGGAAAGACGAAAGACGGCATCGTACTCGAAGAGCTCGGGGCGGTGAAAGCCGCACGAATCTAACAGAAAGAAGGGAAATCAAAGGCTCGTGCTTTACGAAGAACGATAGGATCCTGTCCTAAACGGCGGCAAGGTAGGAGCCCATTAAGCACGGGGGAGGAATCTGTCCTAGAAAGGAGGTCCCTCGGGCCTCGGTTCTGTTCCTTGGAGCCAAAAACAGGTCTTCCTGGCCGACCGTTGGAGCCGGCCTCGAAAAGGAAGGGTCTTACTCCGGCGAAGCAAGCTCGTACGGGCAAAGGAGAGCTTCTATTTGCGAGAAAACATCCGAGATCCGGGATCGTCATGAGATGAGAGAAGGGGAACTTTCGCAAGGAGGCTGACGTTTTACTTCAGATCCGGGGCAGGAGTTCATCAAGAAATCAGGCGCGTAGCTTTTTGCACTAACGGCGATGGGGGCGGCAGAGAGAAGGGATAGTTGGATGGGAGGGTTAATAAGCCGTGGGGGGGAAAAAAGAACCCATGATCCGAAATCGGGAGCGAACGGGAAGGGAAACGCGGGCACCACCGGTAAGGGGTGGGCAAAAGCCGAGGGGACCCTTCATGCCACAGAGGGGTCTTGTGAAATTGCCGTTTCGCGGTGCAACTGCGTGACTAGGGGAAAGCGCGAAGGCCATGCGGGGGGGGTCTACACTAATCCAGAAACACGACTGCGTTCTTAATCTGTACGGGATGATCGGACGGCCCGAATGAAACTTCCGTAAAACTATCAAGGACGGGGGAACGGGGGTGGTCGTTTGGAGGGGCTTCTGGAGGAGAAGACTGTTACGGGAACGTCGAGGACGAGTCCAGAGCCCGAGAAGACCTAAAAAAAGCCACTGAAAGTTCAAATCTGACGATACCCTCAGAAGACCGGACCACGGGAAAAAAAAAGGGGCGGGTGCCGGGGCAAAAACGGACATGAAAAAGGCCGGGCGAATGGGGATAAGGAAAAGAGGGGGTGTTCTTCGTTGCTGACCCGAGCAAAGATCACCTCCCTCTGTCGCCCCCGAAAATCTGAAGTGAGAGCAAAGGAGGGGTCACCGGGGGGGAAAGCAGAAAAGTTCACTCCGGGGAAGGGGGGAATCCCAGGGCCAAGGAAAATCTCGATGGGCAAATACGGGGCTAAGAGGGGGAAAGGGCCAGAGCGGCCCAACGGTGGAGCTCCTCTTCGAAAAAGGAAAGATGAAAAAGGAGGCAGACCAGCCGTCGCGGTTAAGCGAAGCCGGGTAAAACGACTTCCTGGAGGGAGTGGTAGAACTATGGCAAGAAAGAGGGAAGTTCTCAAAAAAAAGACCCGTGGGCGGCGTCCTAGGATCTACGGAGGGGCAAGTGAAAAACTCATGGCCGGGATGCCACCAAGAGTCGTACAAAAAAAAGTCCGGCGAGGAAACTGTTAACTCGGGCGACCGGCCACAGTGAAACGAGGACAAAGCATCCGACGGAGAGGAAGAAAGGCGACGCCACACGAGCCCAGAGACTTTGATGGAAAAAAAAAAAAAAACTGCCCCAACACGGCGGACCAACCGCGCAGTCTCGTAGACGAAGCTAAGACTGCGGAGAAACGGCTTCCCGATGAGACTAAGGAAAAGGGGAAGCATCAGGTACCCAAGGAGTCGGTACCGCGAGGTTGGGGACCGGACTACTTTAACAATTGGGTCAAGCGTAAGCAAAAGGCGAGAACTTCGAAGGGGGAACGCAGTAAAGGGAAGGGGGGTAGAGAAACTTCTAAATGGAGAGACGGAATAAGTCGACGATCTGGGGGGGGCCGATAGTCTATACAAACTTGTGACGAACCACTACCGAGATAGCGGGAAAACTCGTTCTAACAAGTCAAACGATCGGGGGAGGCCATAAGAATCGAACCCTACATCATCGCTAACGTTTCAACTAAAAAGGTCAACGCACCGGGGGAGCGTCTGGCGGCGGACGAGGGAACGGGGGGAATAAGCGGCAAGAGGAGGGGCGGGCTACGTCCCTAAAGAATAAGGTAAAAAAAGGAAAATTAAAGTGCTTCGAATTTAAATCTACGAAGCGGAACGGGAAAACATTCAACGTAGTCCGAAGACGGTAGTGTACGTGAAAAAGGATAAAAGGGTGGCCTGCGCCTGCCGGTCAACAACCGAAAGCTCGAGGTGCGGGGGGGAACCCGTCAAAGGGGAGGGGGAAGAAAGTAAAAAGATCAGTCCCTAACGGAGGGACCGCTCCTACTGTACGCAGAACGGAAAGGGACATGTGTGGAAGGAGTCAATCTCCGCCCGGAACCGATCCGACCAACCAATAAGAAAAAGGGGGCAAATCACCGAAGGGGTCTGTGGTTAAAAAGGGGGTCTCGGAAAAGTCCCCAGAAACAGGAGGAAGGGTGATCCCCGTATAAAAGAAGAACTAAGCACGAGCATCTGGCCAAGGGGTCCAACAACAACAAGAGAGAAAGAGAGAATAATGTCCAGATAATCTTTGCTTAAAAGAAAAGAATTTCTTTGATGAAAAGGAAAACCAGGGTGATACTCGGCCGCGAACCGGAAGGGAAGTAGCGCTAAAAAAAGGAACTATCGAGGTGGCAGAAAATCCCTGACTCCGATCGTGAGAATGGTCGCTAAGGGGAGTGTCCGAGTCTGGACGAAAAAAGGTGGGAAAAAACAGCTCGAGGGTCATCAGACGGAAGGGTCGGCGAGAAGAAAAATTCAAGATCCGTCATTCAACACCAGGGGAGCGAAGTCACGCGATCCGTTAAAGCGGCGTCATGAAAAAAAGGGATCTGGGAAGAAGAAAAAAATGTTTCAACTCTCGTTGACTGGTCGGAAGGAACCGAAAGAACGGTCATATAGGCCTCGGACTGGAAAGGGGAAGCCATGTCCGTCTCGCCGACGATAGGGAAATCACTGGCGGGAAAGTTCCGGGTCGGTCAAGAAAGCCTCAAGGAGCCTTGGGGACGGGGTTGTAATGATTCGAGGGGAAGAGGATGAGAGTGTTTTCAATGGAAGAGGCCAGGAACAGAAGCGAACTCGTAATGTTATAAAAGGCCTTCAAGTGGCGAGGAAGACAGGACTGAGTGGTTTCCTTTCAATCAGAGAACGGAAAGGGGCCGTAGGAGCGTCGAACTTACGAAGACCAGAATGAGATTCAACTGTAGGATCAGAGAGACGGGGCTCCTGGAAGAGAAAGTCCGTATAGCTGGCCCTGAAGGAGGTCAAGGGAAGGCCAGGCAAAGGATACGGGGGGTCCAAAAGCATACAGGGGGTTCATGTGGAAAAAAGAAAAATCGCGTCAAAGGGACCTCGGGACGAATGCAAATAGAAGTAACAGACGTAGTGCGGGAGGAAAAACTGGCGCGGGGGGGTCAAGAATTTTTTTTGGGGGACTCCGGGGGGGGCCCGAACCCCTAAAAGTGCAAACCCTCGGGGGCTTGCATCCGTGTTGTCATCCAGGGACGCTCCTAGTGGGAGGGCGGGAATGGCAAAGAAAAAGGTGTTCGCGGGAAGTTGACGAAAAAAAAGAAAGGGCCTCGAAGTTTGACTTCTATGAATACTAAGCATAAGGTGGGGAAAAAGGGCAACGGAGAAAAGGAGGAAAAAGGAAGCAGGAATGATGGCGAAGCCGCAAAGAAGCTTCCCAGGCTCCGGGAACCGATAGGGGGGGGACAATCTGTCAAACACATCAATCCAAAATGGCCTTTCCAAAGAGTCTACAAGAAAAAAGGCCTCTGACTATCATGGAGGTACTATTGGCCAGACCATTTCATCTGGCTCCTTAGGAGAACCCAAAAAAAAAAGTTGTGAATTAGAAGTGCAATGCATCTCTGGAACTTGGAGGGTCCATCGCGATGTCCTTGGAACGGGGCAAGCCAAGGAAATGGGTGGGGGGGAAATCGTCTCTTCAAATCTGGGTTAATTCGAGGGATCAGGAAAATCTATTTCGTCTGGAGGCCGGGGTCCGGTTCGGATAAATCAGGGGACGCCGCGGGAAAAAAAAAAAAAGAACCGGTGAAGACGATGAACCCCAGAGGAAAGGAGGCCGAATTCAAGGCTTCGCCGCGTCATAAAGCTTCGACCGGTGGAGGTCAAAAAGGGGGGGAGATGAACTTAGTTCGGGGGGGTCGCGCTACGGAATAGGGAAGAGCCTCGAATGGGTGACGTAAATCAAACCGGGTGATATAGAACGGGAAAACCACACTTCAGGGCCATCCGTAAGAAAGGCAATCTCAGGGAAAGGAGAAGGCGGGACTCAAAAAACTAACGGGACTCCCCCGCGGAGGGGGGGTGTAAAGAATGTCGAACCTATTAAGGCAGGGATCGTTTGCGAGTCTTCCCATACCGGATCGGAAAAAAAAGGGCCCGAAATGAGAACAGCAGGGGGGGACGTGAATACCCGAGGAGCACAAACCAAACTCGCGTCCAAGGACCAAACACCCTTAAATTCGCTGAACGGGTTGGTCATTGTCTCTAGGGGGCGTGCTTGAAAAATTTCACTAGAAACAAACCCATCAGGATAGAGGGGGGACGGCGAACCATGCGAGTCCAAACGTTCTTGGAAAAAACAGAGAAGGAACCTTATGGGGAGGGGAGCCTATATGAGAGGATGATTCCTGAAACAAGAAAGAGCGATGACAAGAGGCTCGCAAAAAAAAAAAACTCCTCTGACTACTATTTCAACAGAAAGGGAAGAGCCAGACCAGACGAAGAGGTGATATGCCGATAGGGCGGCTAAACGGGGGTCAACTTCTGACGTACGTAGGAAAAACTAGCCCGTGAAAAGTTGAAGGGAATCGACCGGCGAAGAGACAAGAATCTCTATTGCTAGAAGTAGGTCACCCAGGGGGAAGAGGGAGGACCCTAGAAAGGGAGCGTATCATAGACGCCAACCAGCGAAAAAGATCATTTGGGTCAAGCCTGATCCGGGGGGATTGCGAGGGGCGTCACCAAAAAATCCACAAATCTTCTACGTCCTTCAGCCCGTGCAAAAGGTAGGGCCGGGACCTGTTCGATGGCGTGGGTGCTCAGAGCAGAAGGGCAAGGGTAACAATAAAAAAAAAACCGCAAGCATCTAAGGTCTGGTTTGGCAAGTAAGGGAGCCGAGTTAAAAGCCAGGGCTTCTGGGGAGGAGGTCAGCGCTTCGATCCTGGGGAACTTGGAAATGTATATGCGCGAATTGGGTCATCGCGGGGAAGCTCATAGCCTGTTGCTTCGTGGGGGGGCGCCGCGAGGGGAAAAAGCCCATCCAAATGAAGAAACAGTTCACTTTGATGAAGGCCCAACTCTGAAGAAAGATTAAGAAAAAATAAGATAAAAACCAAAGGGTTCTCGGGGAAAAAAATCCTAACGCTTTATCATACCTCATCCCGGAGAGTCTTTCCGGGAGTTCTTCATAGGTCTGGGGCTAAATCTCCGAAAAAAAAAGCCAACGGCGGAGGCCGGGAAAGAGTTGCCGTTCCAAGAACGCCTCGACTGCAGGCTAGTCTTTCCGGCGACAGAAAAAGATCCCGTCTTGCGAGATACTTGCGTGGGAAAGGAGTTCGACAGTCCGGAAGTGGGCAGTATACAATGAGGGGACGGGTGGGACGCACAACGCCGGTGAGGCGAATGGGGGATGGGTTTCCCCTGCTGGCGGGACACTCCACGGGGCAAAAAGGTCAGGATCGGGACGCGGTACACACGCGAGTACGGCATACAAAAAGGAAGGGGATCGAAAAACTCTCGGCCAAACAGGGGGGGGTCTTCAGCTGGAGAGAATCGGAGAAAGAAGGAAACAAACGGGGGAAAACTCGAAATAACTGCGGGCGTGTTCAGGGGAAGGGGATCCCTTTAAAAGCCCTCCGAAGCAAGAAGGAGGGAAGAAGACTCCTCGGAACAAAGGTACAACTATCCCTCGGGGAACTTTAGAAGAAAGCGGACTCGACTAGATAAACTCTGGCAGCGGGGGTGAAGAGGGACCTCCGACTAGAGGGGGCTCTTCTACTTCGGGTGTACCTAAATAGAGGCGCCTTTCTCGGTTGGGCGGGTAAAAACTGACGCAAGGGGGGTCCTAGCTAACCCTCGGGGGTAAAAGCTAGGAAAAGGTCGCTGGGGACCAGATCTTAGAACAGGAAAATAAAAAACTTCCTGAAAATAAGGGTCCCAGACGGGTTGTCATCGTCGAACCTTCTACCGCAGTGAACTTGATCGGCCGGGAGAGACCGCGGCGAAGTATAGGGCTCAGGCGCTATCACTGAAATAAGTCTCATCTCGGAAGCGGCGCTAGGGAAAGACCGCGAAAATTTGGAGACTTTCCCTCAAAGAGGAACAGCTAAGCCGCATGTGCCGGACTGGGGAAAACGAACGGGGGATGGGGGAGGAAGCTCGTAGATGGGATGGTGCATGGGGGGAGGTTCTGTCAGCCGGGGGACCCCCGAGAACCTCGATCCAAATCAGCGCAATCCTGGAACGGTGGCGGGGCGTCCCACAAGGGGCGGTGGTGGGGGGGGGGGGGGGGGAGCTCGGCAAAAGAACAACTATGGAAAAGATGCGATGTTAGTACATGATCAGGTTCTGAGGCAAAACGGGACCGGCGACGAACAGAAGGGGTAGTGGAAAGAAGACATTAGTTCGGAGGGGATAAAAAAGCGTAAGAGAAGCGGGGAAAGCTGAGCAAAGGAAGGGCGCTCGATCACTGGCACCATTGGGGGGGGGTCGGGGCCTGAGGGGCTTCTCGAGCCTGTACGGTAATTTAAATGAATTACCCATAGCCCTCTCGAACTCCAAAAAAGTGCGGACTTAGAGGAGAATCCACGACCCAAGTCGCTAATCGATCGGGGGAAAGAAAAGTTCTGAGGGCAAGGGGGCTCAATCGTCCTCGAGGGTCTTCGGGGGGGGAACGTTGCGCAGAGACACCGAAACCGCGTCGAAAAGAACTTGAGCTGGTGCGCAAGGGATCTCAAAAAGAATGCCCCCGAAGGGCACTCGGTGGATCTTTTTTACTAACTTAAGAAAATTCTTCGAGTGGTCAAAAAGAAACGGCTCGATGTGGAGAGCATTGACGAAAAGCCAAACGGTGGGGCGCGGCCTCCGCAAGGAAGCCTTTCACTGGGCGAACGCCATCCAGGGGGGCGCAGTCGAGGAGGGACGGTGCCGGTCCTGGAGAGTGCTATTAGAAACTGGTGGCGCTAGAGCCAAAGGAGAACTCTGAGGGGAGGAGGAAAAGCGGGCGATCTTAGATCAGAGTTCGCTAAGTAAAGCGAGAAGGGTTCTCATAGAAAACGCGCACGGGAAGCAAAGAAAACTTGATACTCCGGGCGCCGGAAGAATAAAAAAGCGGCGCCCAAGAAGGGGGGAAAGAGGAAGATAGCCCGATCAAGGACAACGGAGCAAAGTAGGAAGGGGAAGGCCGAAAATGAGACCGGCAACACTACTGGAACAACAACAACGCGAAGAAAGTCGAAGCACTACGGAGAGGGCAACTTCGTCAACTAGGGTACGAAGGTCAAACATAAAAGGGACACAGGGGGGATGGATTTACCGATAAGGTCTAGGTTATCCGGCCTAGGATCCGAGGAGGAACCTCTAAGGGAAAAATCCGCTAGCACGTCATCAGGAGAGCAGTCGTGCATACTCAGAGAGGGAGAATTCGCTACGGCTACGAGAAGAAACGATACTGTCTTCGAGAGTGAAATCTCACAATAAGGGAGGAGGGAACGCACATCCGGCCTTCGTTCATCAAGTAGATAAATTCTGCAGGAGAAAAAAAACGGCGAACCCCTGATCCTGGAAAGGGGGAACCTTTGATGAACTACGTGGGGAAAAGGGCGAAGAATGTGTCGTCGTCCTGGGGAGACGCAAGCTAGGTAAAGGCAATCCCTTTTCAATAAATGAAGACGTGAAATGAACATTGGAGGAGGCATTAAAGTCGAGATGAACGGTTCGACATGGAGACATACAAACGGAACAAATAAGCGGCGCGGAAGAAGGTGTCGAGAAAAAACGGAACGGCGTGGCACTGGGTCCGCCGGGAAATAAGGACCGAAGAGAGGAACCAGAAGAAATCAGGGGGGGGGTTGGGGGCAAAGCAAGTAACTCTCCCGATCCAGGAGACGAACTCAGGGAGAACCCGAGCTTTACAGCCGGAGTGTCCAGTGTGGTAAATCCAAGCACGTCCATAGATAGGAAAGAAAACGATCTTCTCGGACTGTTGGGGAAAAGAGAACGCGCTAGAGGGCTACTCGGACAGGTTCGAGAGACCCCCCCGAGTAGAGTAAACTGTCGGGCCAATAAAATTCTCACACCTAGTAAAATGTTCCAC
>Ga0179593_1674663_pt1 | contig 20478 bp, 24 predicted proteins | sample CZODoug2_1_08_16_FD_185931 | JGI IMG/M metagenome (GOLD analysis project Ga0179593, IMG submission 185931) | Vadose zone soil fungal communities from Angelo Coast Range Reserve, California, USA - CZODoug2_1_08_16fungal (PacBio error correction) | ecosystem: Environmental > Terrestrial > Soil >...
TCTTTTGTCTGGTTGCGGGCACTCCGATAGGCACGAGAACATGGGTCGCGAAAGGGTCGTTGCAGGCCCGTAGGTTAGAAAGATAAAAAAGATCGGAATTAGTCGTGTAACACTAAAACTTTGGAAGACCGTCGGCTGGGGAAAAAAGCCTGGCGAAAGTGAAGCTGCGGCAATTTACCGAGGGCCGAATAAAAAGGAAATGTTAAAGTAGAGAACGGTGATATGGTCTCAAAGGTTGAGTGCCAGGAGGGCTTCCGTGGGCCGGAGTATAGTCGCGCGGACTGTGTCGCTCGGGCCTGGCAGGGCTTATGGGATCGAAAGAGAAGCCGAAGGGATTACTAGGGATCAAGTCAGGACTCCGGCACGTAGAGCAGAGTCTCACTGAAGAAAAAAAGCATTCTAAGACTGAGGCAAGTATCTTGAGTGAAAAGACGATTTTATTGTAAAAGTCGTTCTTTTTGGGTTACCCTAGAAGTGGGCCAGGGCTCACAGTCAAGGCGGAGACTGTCTAGCCATCTGATAACCATCCTCGAATTCTCGGGCTTCGTGGGTGGAGAGCGACTTATCTTTTCCCAAGGAGGGTTAAACTTAACCTAACGCCTGTGTAAGCGTGGGGCGATCTTTTCAAACTGAACGGTAAGCAAGGAATTTTCAAAATTTATAAGACCTGGCCTATGCGGAGGGGTGTTCGATTCGCTTTTCTTGGTCCAATAGAAATCGCCCAGGCCATTAGGAGGGCAAGGGGGAGGTACTGTTAAAGTCTTCTCGGGTAAAGTTCACAGGAAAATGTCCAGGGGTCCTCAAAGAAATCTTCATTTTTTAGGTTGGGAAATCGATGATCGGAGGAGCTGAGCTTCGTCTAAGAGTTCATGATGGGCCTCATTTGGAGAAATCCAACGTGTCTGAAAAAGGGTGATCTTCTTTGGGTTCATTGACGGTGGAAGAGGTACAATGGGAATCTGATTCTCCGAGAAAAAAAAACCTGGGAAATTGTCGACGACCTCTAAATGAAAAAAATCACCGATGAAAGAACAAGCGACGTCGCGGTGCCTGAACAAAGGCCAGGAGCCTGTACGAAGGTAAGCGTTGTTTGGGGGTTCACGGACGCCGGTAAGGCATCGAGTTTCAACAACTCTCGTTGGAAAACAGGTCGTGCCTTTCGTTTTCTTCGCGGACAGAAAGATACTATAGTCAAGAAAAAAAAGCTCTGCGATGAGAGTTGCGCTGTTCAGGTCAGGTTTTTTCAGGTGAACGCCCCGGGTTCCTACGGGACTATTCCGCGCAAGAGCCCGAAGTCCTTTCTTTTGAGACTTGCGTCCGTTGAAAAAATTTGCAGACAATAGATCGGGCTGCTTTGGGAAACGGCAGGGGTGCAATAGAAGAGTGGGACAGCGATTAATCAGGAACTACGGACTAAAGAGAGTCACCTACTGGTGTAAACCCAGGCCAGAAAACCGAATGGATCAGGGGATCGAGAAAAGGGGAGGAGAAGGTTCGTTTCTACCTATAGGGTACTACTGTCAGGGTTATTCCTTCAATACCACGACTTGACTACAATCGACGTCTGACATGAGCGATAGACTGTCTTCTTGGGGGGCAACAGGGGGGAGAAAGCTCGACTTCGACTTAGAGCCCTTAAGAAACGACTCAAAAGGAAGGTCTACAACTCTGGGGCAAAAGGCGCGGATCGGCGACACGATGTGGAAGGCACGGTTTCAAATCAGATGTTTCACATTTCACGACAATGCAAGTCATGTAAAAGAGACGGCGGCGACCAGGCACCCACCAAAGAACAGCAATGGGGCTAACCTCCGATGGGGAGAAGGGATCGAAGGGAAGTGATGGAACGGCCAAAAAAGGCGCAAAGCCGGTGTACCGCAGGTTTTGGAACTAGAGGGTTGAGAAGAGCGTTCAGGAGAAATTGAAAAGTTGCAAAGGTTGGATAGGCTAGGAGAGGGCCTGCGAAGGATCTCTATCTTTATAATGTGCCCGGATGAATGGCTTGAAGCACGGTTAGGTTCGGGCGAAGATTGGGAAAGTTTCCTCAATCCATATAGTTACCAGGACGTTCTAAAAAAAAATACTGAGTCAGGTCACGTAAGTACTGACAGAAAAGAATTCCTTTAAAGGGAGAAGCCAAGTCCTTCACCTACTCTCGTGATTCATAGAGGGACAAATACGAAATAATATGTTCCTCCCCTGACCATAAGACTTCCATTGCTTTCTGTAGATCGCATTATCCGTTTCGGACGAAAGGTCCCGCTCTATGGAATCTGCAATAAGAGACGAGAACAAAAACCGCGGAACCGGCACCTCCCATGCAGATTGAGAACAAGACTGCACCTTGTACGCCCGCAGACGAAACCATCTGCAACGTCAGATTGGTTCTCCCCCTCGAACCATTCGCAGGACTCGGTCCTCAAAAAACCCTTACCCCCAACTGGACTAAAAGACATAAAGCGCAGAACGGGGTTTACGATACCAACCACCAACACACACACTGAAAAGTCAGTCCGGATATCGAATGTCATCCCAAAACCACACCACTCCAAAAAAATACCAACCCACAAACCCCCCCGTGAGAAACAACACATCCATACAGGAACACGTCCCGCGGGAACCAGAGGGAAAGGCACACTACTCCTCTCCACCCGGGTCCAAAGACACAGGTAAACAAACTAGTTAAACAGAACGGGCATGGAAAGGACGGATAAAACCCTCACACGCAGGTGAAACCAGCAGAAAACCTGCTGGACCAACTCTGGGAACCCCCCTGGGAGGTAGATACTGACAGGGAGAACGTCAAAGCGAAAGAGCTCCAGGCGGTTCACACCCCGACCAACCACACACCGACAACACCCGAACAACGAAACACCGTCTCTACCGAACACGCCAGAATCGTAGGCGGAACCAAAGGTCAAGGCTTACGTCCACAGTAACTAGAGGACCGGGGGGGGGAATGAAAAAGTACCAGCAGACAGCCACCACCACACCGCTAAATGAGCATAGCATCTGTTTCCAAAAGACGGAGCACTACATCTTGGGGAATTCCAGATAAGCTGTGGCGGAAGAACCACAACCCCCATTCCCACCCAAAGAAAAGAGCACCACCCGCCAACACACGACAACCCCCAACCACCCCCCAATCGAGAGTATCATAGCTCCACTACACAAATTTCACACACAGTGGCGTTCTTTCCATTCCACAGCCCCACCCCGACCCCCCCAACCACTCAAGAACTCAAAAAACTGTGGCCGCCCGTCGTAAAGGGTGAAAACGAAGAGCCCGCAAAGAGACCTTCGACCATTCCGGACAAAGAGAGGGGACAAAAAAGGGGAGTATTCACGGTGCCTTGGACTGTCCCAAACGGCTAGGAAAAGACGGGGTGCTTACCCCAGGTAGTGCGACGAATTGGAGGGAACAAAGAACACGCCAGACTTGAGGCAAGCTTTCTCCAAATAAAACACAAAATGGTGTGATTAAGGGTGGGTGGGCTGCGTGTTCTATTTTGTTCGGGCGTGCGTCGCACGAGAGGAAAAGCTCACATGAAAGAGCATTTCAAAAATTCAGCAAAACAAAAACCAACACCAACACAACCAACAAACACCATCCTCTTAGGTCGGCTCTGCGAGGTCCTCTTCGGCATGCCCCCAACCTATCACCCCCCCCCTCGCACCCCTTCAACCTCTCTCCCCCCCACCCAACCCCACCAACCACCAGAAGATAAGGAAAAAAAGGATGAGCGGACTGCCCAGCAACGAACGTGTGCCAAACACCCAAACAATAAAACAGGAGCGAACGTGAAAAAGGAGTAACCCCACAGTCGATGTTCATAGCGTCCGAATCGTACCAGAAACAAAATACTTCACGACGACAAGGGGGAAAAAAAAAACCCCCAAAAAAACACGGAACCCAACACAACACAGAAAAAGTCATAACCCCACGACAGGCGCAGAAATACCCCAAAACCCCCAAAAAAACCCCCGCAGCATCCCCACAAAAACCCCAACATCACAACAAGAAGGGTAGGTGCGGAAGGTTTTTTTTTTGGGGTAACAGGATGAGGGGGTGGGTGGGGGTATTTGAAAAATAGCTAGGATGGGGTGTTGTTTTCTTCCTCCGGGGTGTTCACAGGATTTAGTTCATACAAAAAAACCAAAAAACCCAACCAACACAGACCACCCACAAACATATCCCCCCACCGCGCAAAGCCCCCCCCCGTACTAACCTCATCCAAACCCACAAAAAAACGAATACTCGACTACAAACACAGTCCAAGGCCCACAACAAACTCAATCTGAGCTCTCCCACCAACCCATGACTACTCTCCCCACCGTCCAAAAGGCCCAAAAACTGTCTTCCGTTTTCGAAATGGCGACAATAGTGTCAACCGAAGTGCCGTGCACGGACTAGGCGACACAATAGCGGTGCCGGGAGCGATCGGAGTCCCTCTGGATCCTGGGGCTGAGCCCAAGCTATGCGGAGTCGCGCAAACCATCCTCATTTCTGAGCGGCGAGGGCGCAACAGGCCTGCCGACAAGAGGGACGAGACCACACAAGCAGACCAGTTCTCCTGGTTATTAGCACTGAAGCCCAACACTCACCCATCTCCCAAACGACCATGTTCAATCGAAAAACTGACCCGCGAAACAACCATAGAACGGACAAAACTATACGCACTAAATGAAATGGGTGCACGGGGGGGATTACAACAAATCAGATAAGGGTGGGGAGGTCATCGAAGAGTGGGGTCGGGGAGGGGGGGGGGTGGGGGGAAGGGAAAGGAGGAGAGAGAAAAAACAAAGGGATGGGTGACGGTGACTAAGAGAAAGGGGATAGGAGGGACGGATGGTGGGGGGACTGAGTCGGAAGGTGGGGGGGGTCGTGCGTGGGGGGGGGGGTGTTGGATCGAAGTGAAGCTGGGGGAGAGTTCGTGAAACCAGGGGGTGGGGGGGTTTCTCAGTTCACTCATATTCTAAGTCTGTCTGTCTCTGGCACGTGTGGTGGTGGAGTCGCGGGGGGGGAAATGGTGTGGGGGGTGGGTCGTGTGTGTGATGAACGGGTGGGAAATGTTGGAAGGAAAAAAGCGCTATTGCCCGTAGATTGACCCTATGAAGAAAGAGGGGATCGTCATGTGGAGGGTTGTGTGGGGCGGGGGGTTTGCGGGGGGGGGGGGGGGGGGGAAAGGAGACACGAACAAAAGGGGGGGGAGAAAAAAAAGGGGGGGGGGGGGGGAGGGGAAGGGGAGGGGGGCGGGAAAAAATCCGGCGCGCGAATTAAGGTGATATACTATAAAAAAAAAAAGAGTGGGGGGGTCATCAGAAGGCGCGGTGGCAACACGTAGACGGATTTCCATGCGGTGGTGCACCGGGGGGTAGGGGGGAGTCGTAAGAAAGGAAATCTTTAGAATAGGTCAGGTGCGGAGGAGGGACGCAGTGAGGTCGATTCAGGGCCTAAGGGAGTGGGCTGATAACCCTGTGAGGAGGGCTAGCGGAAGCCGTGCCCTGGGAGGGGGAGGGGGGGGGGGTGTCGAATTAGGGGGGGTAGGGGTGTAGGTGTGAGTAAACGAGGGACGGGGCGAGGGCCTGCGAGCATCAACCGTGTGGTCAGGGGGTGGCGAGAGTACGGTCGTGGGTAGAGGGGAGGTGGCGGGGTAAAACCGGGGATCTGTAACGGGAGACGGCTTAGGACTTTGAACTTCGAGAGAACGATGGCATCTGGGCGACAACATCATGGGGGGGTCAGTTAGCCTTATGGTGCGGGGAGTGTTTGTGGGGTGGGGGGGGTTTTTGATAAGCGTAGATTTGTGGTCAACGGGTCACGAAGTCGTACACCGACGTGTCCACTTGAGGGGGATGGGTGGGGGAGTATGGATTCAGGGGGTGTGTGGGGGGTGGCCGGGACGAAACGAGGATCCGGGGGGTCCCGTAGGTGGGGGGTGGAGGGGGGGGGGGGGGGGGGGGTGGGGGGGGGGGGGGTGTGATTAAGTATGTTATGCTCCATTCTCTCTTTTTCCGGCGTTTGTGTACCTTTTCCTCATTCTGACTTTCGCCGGTCTATTACGTAACTAACCATTTGGATGTTTTATTTCAGCGTTGCTTCTCGGTGGAACCATGGGGTGGCGGGTGGTGGCTCCACAGCGTGAGGGTCATAATTTCTGAGAAGTTACGGCACGCGTTGCGTAAGGGATTCTTTCAAGAGGGGGGGGGGGGAGGGGGGAGGGAAGAATGTTCCGTTAAAAAAAGCTGCGGTGTACGAGGCAGGGCTTGGCCGCCCATCCTAATATCGTAGAAAGTTGAGATAAGTGTGAGCGGGACGCTTTTGTGGAGTGGGGGGAGGAAGTTGAGCCGCTAAACAGGACGGTCGAAACGAGAAGGGGAATCGGTAGATAGACTTCTTGCGGGCTTGGGGGGGGTAAAAGGGCAGGGGGGGGCGCAGATCGTTTGGAGGGTCGCTTCACTGGAGGGCGGGTGGTGGCGTAGCGCATCTTGGGAGGGATCCAGTGGTGGGGGGTGTGGTGTGGTGGGGGGGGGTGGTTGTGGGCGGCCAAACGCTTGTCTGCCAAACTTTAAGAACTTAGGCCTACGGCTGTAAACGGGAAGGGAGATCCGATTTGAACGCTGTTCACGAAATTCAAAGGTGAAATGTGAATCGCTCGGGTCCTCTTTTATCTCCTTAAACCAACCTGGAAAAGCCATCTCTAAAAGTGCCTAGAATTGATACCGGTGTAACTTCGGTTGACCTTCTTCAGCCTCTCCTTCACCCCTACGACTGCAAGTTAGACCTTCCTGTTAAACCTCTCGTTTTTCCAAATTCTTCTACTTTCCCCCCGCTTGGAAACTGAAGGCTGGGACGACGGGTGTGGTCCTTCAAAGGGGCTAAAGAAGGTTTGAAACGTTTTAGAAGGGGGTTTTCCAAAGGACCAGGTCTGGTCGGGGAAAGAGCAAGGTTGCGGGTTGTCAACAGAAGGAGTAATTTACCTGTTTGACCGTAAGGAAGGAACAATCCAATCCCAGGTCAAGCGCGTATAATACAAAGGGTTTCGAGGCTTCGCTGATCGAAGACTGAACTGCTATCGGCTCGTCTGAGAAATCTATGGAGGACCTGAAAAAACTTAGATTTGTACGGACCTCATGGGCTTCATTTCGGTCTGAGATGAGAATCTCGCATTTAGACCTTTTATCACTGCGTGCCTCTCCGTTTGGAAACGGTGGGCAAACGCGAAAACACCAAAGAACCGGGGCATCAGACGGCACGCGTGCGCGTAACAAGAGGAAAAAAGTGGCGCCACGACTCAAGCGTGGAGAGGAAGCAAGGTTCTCGCCCACGAGAAGAACAGCTAAAAGGATCTCAACAAGAGAAAAGGACTTCAGTCGGGAGCGTCGCGCGAGTTCGACGTCCGCGAGGAAGGTCCCGATAGTGGTCACGAAACAAGAAGTGTTCTCCGGCGACAGCCGAACTGCCGGGGAACATAGGATGGCGACTAATCCTTCCCCGGCGAGCGTACAAGGTCGGAGATCCGGACGGGCGAAAGCAAGCAAAGATCGTTCCTGCTACTAATAGACGCTGGCGTCCGCATAAAAGGGACCCGAGAAAAGTTTAATCCAAAGGGACGAGCTAAACGTGCGCGGAATTTTGCGAAAGATTGGTTCACAGAACATAGCACGTACGAGGGAAGAAGGCGCCGACTGGAAGAACAGGATCTATTCGGATCTGCGCGTTAGGGGGAATTGGCCCGGCTGCGTCTGGGGAAAAGGCTGACCGACTAAGGGACGGACACGTGCGATACAGCAGTCTTGGATGTGACGTGCCCTAAAGGATCGAGGGGGGTCAATATCTTAGGGACCGACAGGGGCCGAAGAATGATGGGGCGGAGCGTTCGATAAGGGGGCAGTCCCTAAAAGAAGTAACGGTGCAGCGATCGAAACAAAGAAAAAAATTATTGTTGTTAAGAGAGATGTCAAATCTGATTTTTTTCGGGAAAACCTCAGTCATTCGCACTCTAGACCGTCATTGGGTGACTCATTTCAACAACCGTAGGCTATACATGCCAAATAGTGTCTGTCCTTGCCGTGTAATAACTCCCTTTTAAACTTATCTCACGTGTAAAGCCTCGAGATCACTTGGTTAGAATTAAGGGGGGGTCAACCCCCTAATTGGCGAGTTCAGAAATACCGAGGTGAAGGGTCGGAAAGGGGGGGTTAAGTAGTGCTAACCGGTGATTTCCCAAGATGTATCTGCAAGAACCTGTGATCTCTCCAAAACAGGAACACCACACACACCCCCAACCCAACCCAATTCTGACTTGTCATACGAGATCCATTACTGTTGGGAGCTTATTAAGCCAGAGATCTATTCTAACTATTGTAGTCGCGTACCTTCGTTATCTGAAGATGGCTCGTACTTAATTTTCTGTAAATAAGGATTACCCTCAGTTTCTTCATTCTATGAGAGTTTTAAAGAAGAAGGTTTTCTTGGGTTCATGAAATTAAAGATTTGGGGAAAGTAACCTCTTTCCTAGTCATCTGTACCTTGGGTCGAGGGCGTTTACCAACTGATTTCCGTGAAGCTAATTATTGTGTAGAAGAAGACGGACGGGACGGTTCTTAAAGGGAGGTGGCAGAAACCCTTACTGGACGGACAATCTGGGGGGGGGCAGCAATGGCGAAATGAGGTCTGGAGGAATTCACTAGTGACATTGTTGGGAAGCCCAAGAAGGGATCTTTGTTGAGTAAACTTTCTTGCCCTATCTTCCCAATCAAGGCTCGAGGGAACAGGGAATTGTTCTCGAAAGCCCTGGCCGGAAAAGCGGGTCCGGCACAGCTAATTGGTTTCGTTCTTTACCTCATCGCGAATGGAGGGCGAGAATTAAAGGATAGGCATCAAGAGGGCGGCAACTAGGAACGTAGGCCTGGAGAATGCGTGGATGTGGGGGGTTTGGGTAACAAACCAGGTGGATGAGAAAAAAAAAAACAATTTAGACTAGTTGAGATCTTACCCCGCCTTGACTCGTGCACGCTAAAGGGGCGGGGATCACCTTCAGAAAAGGCTGGGGAAGCCGTTGCCGGCAAGGAAACCCCCGATTGCAGGACCTAGGGCAGTGGGGTTGGGTCAAGGGGGAAGGGGGGAACCAAGCGGGAGGCCAAAGAACCGTCGACAACAGCGGACTGGACGGGGGGGGGAGCGCTGGCCTAAAGGGGCAACGGGGAAAGGGTCAGAATGTTCGCGAGGGCAAAAAGGAAATTCGCGCTGTGCTTGGGCGGTGGGTTTCAGGATCAGCGAGCACGAGCGATGGGGTCCACTAGAAAGACGTTCAGGTCCGGGACACCGTCGTAACGCTTTTCAAAAGGTGAAAAGTCGCCGAGAAGGGGTGGCAACGAGCTTTTTCGTCAATGATCTGGGCGAGGCCGAGTTCCGTAATCCTCTAGCCTTCCCACCCTCTCACCACTCTACCAGGCAGCTTTCTCATTTTACATTGAAAGTGTGGACGACGTCAATTGGAAACCTATTAAAGCAAGTAAGAGGTATAATCTCTACCTTCTCAGCTGATCGTATAATGAGTATAGGGGGACAAGCCAGTGCCCGCAAAGGAGTCCTAAAACTGACGATTCTCCCGTACAAGAAAAAACCGACAACGAGCCAGAGGGCGGACACTTATAGGAGAGGTCTTCAATGAAAGGAAGCCGAGTTACCCTCCTGTTGGACTGGAATATGAGGGACTCATGAGGATTGAACGGTTTTGGTGACCAGTTGACAAAAAACCAACTACAAGAACCTCTCGAGGAGGGGAGGCCCGCGGAAAAAAAAAAAACAATGTGAAACCCGTCTGCTAGGCGCTCAGCTAATCCCCTTAACTTGGTTGACAAAGGCGGAGGGGACACTACTGCGGGGTTTCAAGTGTCGAAGGCCATTATGCCCGGTAGCTGACTCACAAAAAAAAGGGGCGGCTTTTAACAACTACCAATCCTTGGAGTGAAGAGAACCTTGATAGAGGGTCCAGGTTTTGAGGGGAGGCGCGAAAAACCCTGGGTCCGGTGCAATCCATCCCTAGCCAACCAAGACAGACATAGGGGCAGCTGCGTCGATAGGAAAGAAGACGTCTCATTGTTCACTCAATGAGAAATGCGCTGCCTGGCGGAGAAGAAAGCATCCGAGTTCACACGAAACTAAAAGGACAGTGTACTCCTACATGAGGGGGAAGTCATAAACAAGGTCGCAAAAAGTTCGAACTTAGACGCGAAGGGTGAAAGGATAGAGTCGAAAAGGACTCTGAACAACACGAAAAAGAAGAGACCTTACGATCCAAATGTCTGCAGAATAATCACGACGGACAATTTTAAACCGCTTCCAACAGGAAGAAAAAATATTGGCGCAAAGGGAAAACAGTTTCTCTACCCCTAAGAAAGACGCAGATAACTCAACTAGTAAAGAATCACGTTGAGAGTGTAGGGGCCACGGAGAAAGGTCAGCAATCGGGCGGAAGACAAAAATAGTTGGAGTCACACTACAAGACCTGATACTCAGGGACCAGTCAGCCGAACGATATCCGCTAAATTACTACGGGAGCTGCAGGGCGACCGAGGCGCGCTAAATAAGCAAAAGCCAACCTGTCTACTAGAGATCGAAGAACTGTAAAGATCCCAAACAGGACCCGAGAGAAACCAGGAAGAAAAAGGGACAGCTCACCGCCAGCTGCCATCTCATATTCAACTACCCTATCACAGAGAAGGGGGGCTCAGGGGGGAATTTACGGTGATATCTGGCACGGTAGGGGAGATTGCCGCCGACTTCTGGTACCACAAAGGGGGAACCCTAGAAGAAACTTAGAGGAGATCAACGGGCGGTAATTGGGAATAAGAAAAAGAGAAGTTTGCCTTAGATAAAACCCCTTTCCAAAGAAAGACGACCTCCATTTCAAATAGAGCCACAGGAGGGATACTAAACCCCAAACAGACTCGGTGGTCTATCAAAACGTGGGGGAGGAGGAAAATAGAGATATGTGACGGGGGGATTTCTGTGTCGACCGGAAATGTCATGAGAACTACCGTTAACATGGGGTATCCATTCGCCGGGGACCGAAGATACACCAACTGTCGGCCTCTGGGAGGTTAGAAAGAAAGTTTGGCTTATGGAGGTGGAGCGAGCAGTTCGTTGGGAGTAGTTCCACCGACTCCTGGCTCGTCCCAATTTATACCATAGAACAGACGATCATGGGTAAAGGGGGCCTCCGGGGGTAGACGACCGGTCTTTGCCCAGATGAAAGATGGGAACCATAAAACGCTTCGGTGGGGAGGCTGAATTTTTCATAGTCTCTCTGGGAGGTTGCGTAGCGATGGACTCCCTCGAAGCGTTGGGATAGGGCGTGGTATGGTAGGTGAAAGGAACTTAGCGATCTGGTAGCCCTTCCTAATCATGAAGTGGGTGTTAAGGAGAGTCTCGTTCTTGTAGGTGAAGGGGAAGGGAGGAGGGTAAGCGAGCTATTCTGGCTCAGATGGTTACAATGATGTCGGTGTGAACGGGACCACGGTAGGACAGCAACTGTGCTCAGGAGGCGGGGACGTGAAATCGGACTTCGTAGAATACTAATATGACCCAGGGGTGAGTCAGGTTGAAGAAGCTGGAAAGACGGGGAGAGGTCTTACAGGGAGAAAAAATGTCGGACCGAGACTCTTTGGGGTGGAGGTGAGGAATGGTCCCTTCTGGTGAGAACGCGAAGCACGGGGGAATCGGAGGCCCGGAGGATTCGGGGGGTGTTCTAGTCGAGTTAAAGGGTAAGATCGTCCCCTAGGAGGGGCTTTAGTCAAGTAACGGAAGGGGGACTAAGTTGGGGTAGTAGTAAGAACATCCAAGCCGGCCTATGTCCACGGGGGGGATTACACCTCATTCTTTGTCATTCGACCCTAGGTCACTCTAAAGGAGTCACTACGGGAAAAGTCTCTTAGGAGAGGGAGGTGTCGTCTATCCTTTAAGCTGAAGACTTCTTTCAAGTCAGGGGAGTCGAACGGATCTAGGGTACCGGAAACTAGTTCGCGCTAACAAGACACCTTGACTCGCAACGAATAATGGTACGTGAATCCACCGATCAACGCACCCTGATCGGAGGGAGTTAACTTCCCAACCCAAAAGAGGCATCGAAGAAAAGTTAAAGGGGGGTGACAAAGGATGGGGGGGTAACCAAGCGAGATTGTTGACCCACCTTCAGGGGCTAAAAAACCAACCTGGAAGGCAACGTGGGGAGTAGATTCTCATCCTCTAAAACGAGCATTTCAGAGACCCCCCGTAAATGTGCGCGAGGAACCAGGGTCGAGCGGTTCTTTGAAGGGGGGGGTTGAACTGTTTCGGCCGAAGAAAATCAAAGAAGAGCTTCACAACCAGGGGGAAATTTAAAACGGGGAAAGCGCATTGGCCCGGGAACTTGAGAGACCATAGGCAAGGTCAGGCCCGGGCATCGATTTTGCTACGCAGAGGGATGACTAACGAGAGAGTCCAGGACTCCTCCGCTAGGAGCCACGAAAACCTGAGGTCCACCAGCGACGCGAAGTTAGCTAGGAAGAGAAGTGAGCTTGGGGAGGGATGAGGGGTGGAAGGAGGAAGTTGAACAATTCATTAAAAGCGTCGAAGCATCTCGTAGATGATAATTCGGGGGGCGGGGAAAATGGCGATCGAGGAGGATGGCCAACGATTAGATCTCAAAAACATCCCTCGAGCTAAAAAAACGGGCAGTCAGGGCGGACACGGCCCGGGAACGATGGTGCATAAGGGAAAAGAATAGGTAAGGCCCGGGACAGAGGCAAGAATTATCAGGACTTAATAGAGCAGGGATTCCTCTTCTTGGCCAACCCAAAACGTACTATAGGTCTCGGAAGCGCGCGCAATTGACTAGTGTAGCTCGTCTTCGAGGCGGCTGCCGAGCGGAGCAAGAAGGTGTCACGAAACGGCATCTTTAAATCCTGGTGGTGCAAAAAAAAGTCCGCGAACGTGGAAATGATTCAGCAGTCACTATCCTTTCTTTCAAGGGTGGCAACTCTGAACAGCCTTGGAAAGGTGTGGCCCACCGTGACATATCTACGTGCGGACAGAAGGGGTTTGGTTCGCTAGGAAAGATTAAAGAACTGGTAGCTATACCACAGACAGTCAGTTCGGACCAAGAGCAACGGGGGGCACGGTCGTAGGTATACACTGTAGCGACATTCGAGGGAAAGTCAGAACGACAATTCCTGCCGAAGATCGAAGTCTGAAGTACAGAGAGGTTCACTACGACAAAGGGGCCTACCCTCGTCAGAGGAAGGCTTTGTCTTCGGGTGGCAGTGACAAGTTCGCCGGGAATGTCTACTCGGGAGGACGATCGGGAGTGAAAAAAGTGACGACCACCGAAGACAGAACCGGGCGGTCGCCCATGGCAGCTCGCGCGGTGACATAAAGAGGACCACGAATTTCGCCACGAGCGGGAACCAGAAGGGAAAAGGCAAGAAAAAAAGGTGGTACTCCAAGCGACGACCACTCAACACCAGAAAGAGGCCACGGAAGCTTATCCGAAATCAAACGGAAGAGGGAATGAAAGAGTGGGACCCGATAGTTGACCGAAAAAAATGGACTACGCGGCGACGAAGAGTCCAAAGCGAATCCGCTAGTCAAAACGACCTGACGCGAAAAGGGCAGAAGTGACGAGACAAGGCCGGTCAGACCACGAACCATACAGAAAAGGGGAACGGCCCTCGCTGGCGGACCGCAGCAATACTGCCACCCGATATACCCGGAACGTAGAACCAGAATGAAGAGATGACCATCTTATGGGAGGCAATCTTGTGAAGCAGGAGCCCTAAGATTCACCGAGACCGAGAGGGAAATGATGGAGTCCGGAGATGATAGGCGAATTCGGGGAAACGTTGGCACTCAGTCGGCTTACCCAGGCACCTAGGAGCGCCGGAACTGCGGAGAAGATCACTGGCAGTAGTGTTAAAAAGGGGAGAGAAACAGAGGGATTGTGGCTTGAATCGGGGGAGGCCTACCGGGGCCTGGAAACTTTAGGGTTAAAGGGAACGAATGTCACATGAGGGAGGGAGATAAAAGCGCACGCTTTGGGAGGATCTCAATAAACAACAACTGAAGGCGGGGAGGAATATGTCAGGTACTGTGTGTCTTTTCGGGATCCCGCATGGAGGAGGGGACCACCGTTGTTGAGAACATTTGGGGACCCGGAACCCGGTAGGGGGTCTATAAAGGAAAACGCGAAGGTCAGAAGGCTTAGTTCCCACTCACAATCGGGTCGGGCAAGAGCGCAGGGAGGGAAACTTGGGAGTGTGACAAAGCCTTTAGTCAATTCCACGGGTGCTGGCAGATACGATATAGGTGAAGGGAGGCTCCGGGTAATTATTATTGGTCTGTAACCCAAAAGTAAGTCCACACCGCGGCGGATAGTCCTTCTTCAATGTTACGGTAGGGCGGCATATGCTGTATTGAACAGCGTAGCGGAGTGTAGACGAAGTCTGGCAGTTCTGCGCGACGTCCTTAGAAGATGTAGAAACGGCGAGAGTCCGGGAAGGTTAAGTCGGAATGAAAGTGGATTCAACACACGAGGTTAGGCTTGCGTAAGAGGTATTTAGAATTACTGGGGGGTCGGGGGGTTTTCTTGAATAAATCGGGGGGACCGCAAAGCTTGCAGGGACAAGGCTGGGACGGAGTCTAGACGGAATACCAAAGTAAAGTCAACGGCAGGCGTTTGTGGAAGGAATCGGGGCGTGGAAAATTCTCTATGTCTGTAAAAATTGGGAACTGCACGGCTTGAAGGGCTGTGTTACTAGTGTCTAAATTCGTGACTAAAAGCTAGAAGGCACGTGGTGAGAGTACGACCCTTTCGGGCTCCGGGTGGTTTCTATAAACTTGGGGTTTTGCATCGGTTGCAGCCCAAACACTTCGCGGCTCATTTGGGAGAACCTTTTAATGGGTAGTATATAAGACAGCCAAAGGGGCATCCTAACGGGGGAGTTAAAAGTTGAGGTTTACGTAAATGTGGACGCGATATAAAGACAGAGAGGAGTCTTCCTCTCATGATCTCGAAAGTCCTCGAGAATGGCGTCGATGTGAAAACGGTCCGTGAGAACATTTAATTGGATTGGTCGAACGTAATCGGGGGGGGGGTTCGAGAGACAAACTTTACCAGACGAGTTTGGCGGACGGCTGACCCGCACCGGGGGTGGTACTGGCAGGTAAAAGCGCGAGAATACAATTGAAGAGTTAATGAACAGCTGAGGCTCGTGTCAAAAGACCATGCAGCCTAGGCAGCGAGAAGGGTTAGGTGGGGGGGACCGGTTATAAGGAATGTGGGAAAAGGAGAGATTACAGCCCGACGTACTCTGACTTTTTGGGCTTCAAGGATCCTGGCCGAGAAGACGAGCTCTCCCCGTCTTAACATGGGTTGATAGCGCATGGGCGGAGGTCTTGGGGGGGGGGGGTGCACTGGGAGAAGGAAGGGGGGACAGCCGAGTTTTAGAACACGTTAAATGTTCGGGGTCCGCGTAGGATTTGGGCAATCGCAGAAAAGATCAATAAGGCTGGCACCTTGTGGGGGCAGGCACCCGTTGGAAAGCCCTCCTATGGAGTTAAGAAATGCCCTGTACGAGACTGTTGAGGGAACCTGCTTGTCCAATGCAGAAGGATCTATCATTAATATATAGAAGGGTACTATCGTTGCTAAACGGGGGGTGGGAACTACTTTTCTGGAATTTGAAAAGGCTTCACCACAATATGAGTAAGACAAGCTAACTTATGGGAGACGAGGTCTTCTTCATTGTTGTTAAATTGATGGTGTGCTCCGTCGTCTTTCAGGAGTAGGATAGTAACACTGTAAGGGTGAGGGGGGCGGGGGGGAGTTCCCAACGGACCCATGTAAAGCGAATATGAGTAAGATAGGGGTCAAATCCGGAGTTCAGAACGGTGCCGACATTACTAATAAGGGCATTAGGCTCAGCTATGGGCGGGACAGTTAAACGAACCGGAGGAAAAGAGAACATGCGGAAGAGTCGCACATTGAAGGGGAGAAGGAAACGAGGGTAGGGCCGGGGTCGTCCATGCTGTGAAGACAGGAACGGAAAAGGGGGGTCTAACCGGCGGGGTGACCTCTCGTTTGGCAAACCATAGATGGTAACTTAAAAAAATTATCCAGCCGTCTACATCTGGGGACGGGCAATTCAAAAAGGCGCAGACATTGTTTCCGGGAATGGATGCAAGACCAGTTAGGAGTGACTAACAGTTTTATGGGGGGGAAGGGAGAAACGAACAGAAAAGATGAAGTTTTGGTCTCATATGCTAAATTCAGTGCGAAACATCCGGAACGGGATCGTAAGAGCACGCTTGTAGGTCTGATTCATTGAGGCATCGCATGACGTCATTCGAGAAAAGGACTCGGATACGTCTCGAGAATCGATGCACCTGGACGAACGAAGATGTTTTAAATACCCCATACAAGACGTCTTCCAGTAAAATTTGGGACGTCTTAATCAGAAGTGGGACCTTGTCAGACTACGTAAAAAACCGGGGGACCGGGTTATATAGGTGTCAAAGGTCTACTAACAATCGACGACGACCACAGAGGAAAGGTGACGTGGGGGGACTGGAAATCATACTACCCGATGCGAAACCGAAGCCAAAGGGAGTTGGGACCTTAGCAAATTTGTGGTAAGCAGACAACCCTCAAAAAAAGCTGAATGTGCGCGAACAATAAGCGAAAAAGCTTAGGCTGGATTCGTGAGAAGAGTCTAACTAGCCGAGTCACGGGGAAAAGCTGGCGTAAAAAGGGGGTGGGAGGAAAACGACAAAAGGGGGGAAATAAAGTCGGAGAATCGCTCCGGAAAGCTTAGTTAACAGGGGTCACGACCGCCGTGGGAAGGGCTACAGACTCGCTCCACAGTTCCGAGAAGACAGACCTCTTACGACTAAAAAACGATCGAAGGGGAACTCATACTGAAAATTACCAGGAAACCGATGAAAAGAATCCGGAAGAGAGGGGAAAGAATCTAACCTCGCGGGATGGACATCCAGAAGTTTTCAATACACAGGTACCGAACGACTTTCACGTAAGGTCTTAGCTGAGAGCCTTAAGGAGGACCTGATTCTTTAACATCTCCCAGAGAAAGCAAGTGGGTGGAAACGTTCCGAGTCCGAGACACAGGGCATGTGTCTTGAAAAAGAGGCAGAAACTGCTTTTGGCCTTGGAGAGAACTTTTCTCTAATACAAGGGGGTCTAAGGGTGAAACGTTTAGGGCCGATTCAGGCGGGAGGGACAGAAACATAACACCGAATTTGCCATAGTCTAATAAAAAGGGTTGGGAAGATAAGAAGAGTGGAAATCGGGAGGGTTGGGGTAGTTCCTCCCCGCAGGGTTACCATTGGGTTCCACGGGAGTAGTCCCCGTGTATTTCTAAGGGAAGGAAGTGCGTAAGAAAGGATTCACGTGGACAGAGAACAAAGTTTTATCGAAAATGACGTTAAGACGGGGAGGTACGGGGGGTTACGCCTCAGGAAGCAGGTCAAACTACTTTGAGTGAGGATTCCTGAATAAAAAGAAAAATGGAGAAGTGAAAAGAAGGGCTACGGGCTTGCAAATTATCTTCAAAGGGAAAGGAGGCGGGTGGGGCTCTTCCAGCTTACTTTGGGCGTTCTAGGGTCGTAGAGGGTTTGAAAAAACGAGCTCGTCTGGAGAAACGGGTACTAAACACGGAACTGGAAAGAATGGCTAAAGGTTATCGCGACTTCAGGGGAGGAAGAGCATAGAGTGACTTCATGTTCTGCGGGGGGAGACTTGTGTGTTTCCCTGGGGGTTTTAGTGGGTCGGGAAAAATAGAGGGAAAGACGCTGTGTCATAACATAGAGGAGAACAGCGAGGTCATCAGACGGAAGTTGCGAACGCTTCAGTCTGGGGGAAGAAGCGTGGGGGCACGCTGGAGTCTAGGGGTGACGATAAACCCTTTCGGACATGCCCGGAAGACGGTGCCGCGTAGGGGGGCGAAATGCGTTTCTGGAAAGGCACAAGGTAATTGGGGGTATTAAACTTCATTCAGCTTCTTTTGTTGGAGTCTACTGGGGGATACTACGAAAATGAAGTAGGCGCAGGGCTCGTAGAATTTGTTCACCTGGAAAGACTGATAGGGGTCCCTCTCACTACCCTAGAAGGGGTCTGGCCTATCAAGGGGGTGCCACAAACTTCTTTACGGGACTCAGCCTAGACGGGAAGGCGCGCACAAACCTGAAGTCGTGGGATCGGATGGAGGTCGTAGAGAAAAGTGAATCGTACTCCGGAGGGACATACTCTTGTTTGGGTTCTAAAACGGTAAAGGGTGCTTATAACCCGTGCAGGACTCGGCGAAGAAGAAAACCGCCACAGTCTTTTCACGACCCCTCACCGTCCTGGGGTCAGGGAATAAAGTCACAGAACACTTTGTCGCAGATTGCAGGACAAACCAAACGCCAGACCCTAGGGGAGCGAACGACGGGCATAAATGTTGTTCAGGAGGAGGGGGGGAAAAAAAGGATGAAAAAACCTTAACAAGGAGGGTACTGGAGGGGCTTTAAAGCCACGAAAGAATCGATCTCCCCAGTACTGGCAAATTTCGGGCAGAACCATGCTAATGGGTCTTGGGGGAAGGTGTGGTTGCAATGGTAGAGTGAGGGCCCGCCGGATGAACTTGTATATCCCCTGTGCATGGTGAGTTCAAAGGGGGGAAAGGAAGCTGCTTTTCCCATAGGAGTCCAAGGAGTAGAGGTAATTTCATGCAAGTTACAACGCATGGGGGTCTACGCAGAGGGCTTACTATTCAGAATGAAGCAATGGCAAATTGACTGAAGAGAAGATGGATTCTTTCCAAAATGGAGACTAATTAGAATAGAAGAAGAAAAAGTCAGTGGAGAGTTTACGAAGGGATGAGTGGAAATTGCGTATCACAAAGAAAGGAGCAATCTCTTCTATAAAATGAAAAAAAATCCACCGAAGGGGAAAATTTCGGGATTGGGGGGGACAGACAGGGGACCACGCGGATTGACAGTCCAAGGACATTATATAGTCCGAGTAAGAAAATCGGATCGGAAGGGCAGGTGGCGTCCAACGGAAAAGGATCTGCCGGACTAAGCGACAAAAGCTGGGGAAGCCGTGCCCACCTTAACAAAGGAAGAGGAAGCGTGACGTCAATGAAGGTGAAAAACCGCGGCGCAATGCAAACCAAACCGACCAGATACGATACAGTGGAATCAAAGAGCTCATAGGAAAGAATGGGGGGGGGGTGGGATATCTCTGTTACGCGCGGCGCCCACAAACGGTCCGGACTTTTGCAGCAGGAGTTTGGCAACACGTTTCACCATCATTATAAATGAAAAAAAGGGCCAAAACTACATCGGTGAGGAGGGGGTGCAACGCTAAGACCGGGGTGTCTTTGAGGGGTGGGAAATTGTTAGTCGGGCACTAAGGAACGGGGGGGACGTTTCTAGAAGACGACTAGTTAAAAAAGTTTTACGCCAACGTAACTTGAGGGGAAAGAAGGAAAGAGACAAGGAAGGGAGTATAACTGGGTACATTCGAAGTTGGGAAAAAAAAGGACTTCTGAAAAGAACTCGCTCCAGGAGGCATGGGAAAAGACTAAGAAGGGGGCCGGGACCCCTGGCAAAGGGCGGACCAGGGCGGGGATTCGGACTCTCGAGTGTCCCTGGTGCAAAGTGAGGCCCGAGCCAGAGTTGAAGATTCAGAATTGAAACAGAAGCATGAAACCACCGAAAACCGTTCCGCGTCGCCAAGGTCGGAAGGCTCAGGGCATCAAAACAAAATAAATGGTCCACGCTGCAAGATGTTTCGCTTACAAAGGGTGGGCTAAACCCTCCACAAAATCTACAATTCCTCTTTCACAAAACGAAGACTGGGGAAGGAAAGCGTAGCGGGAGACAGCGAGAAGGTGAAGCGGACTGATCAGATTTCTGCCCATATTGGGCAGAACCTACAATAATGGGGGTAACTAATCTCTACTCTCAGAAAAAGACTTATCCGAGGAGGAAGACTAACTGCCGGAATGAAACAGGTATACCGGGATGATCGCTCCCTTCCTACCGGGGCACTAAAATACCAGAGACTACTCAAAAAGATAGAGGGATCAAGAAGAGCTAATTCAAAAGACGCAGCATGGGACAACTATTATTACTGGGGAGGGAGACAAAAGAGGCTGGAATCTCATTGGAAGAAACGTGAACGGAATTTTGAGACTTCTCCTAGTGCCTGAGTAGGGGAAGAACGGTAGGGAACTCGTGTAAGACCTGATTCGTGACGAGAACAGTTCATCATAGACGTACACTTCGATCTAAGAAAAGAAGGAGGTTACAAGAAGGTACGCCTCTAGTTGGAGAGAGAAACCGGGCCGAAGCTGCTGAGGGGAGAACAATGTTCACATGGGCAGGGCAGATGCCCACTTTCTTCCCAAAAAGAAAAACCGCTGGGGGACAAG
>Ga0179593_1294665_pt1 | contig 20477 bp, 19 predicted proteins | sample CZODoug2_1_08_16_FD_185931 | JGI IMG/M metagenome (GOLD analysis project Ga0179593, IMG submission 185931) | Vadose zone soil fungal communities from Angelo Coast Range Reserve, California, USA - CZODoug2_1_08_16fungal (PacBio error correction) | ecosystem: Environmental > Terrestrial > Soil >...
AAAGGGAAATCCATAGACTGTTGGGGGAAGAATTTCTACTCGACGTGACTACTGAAAAAGCGGGCAAAAGTTCGCAGTCTCAACGCTACTCTTACTGTCCGGCGGAAAAGAGTCCTGGTGCAAACTAACGGATGCAAGTTAACTATCCTGACCGGGAGAATGCCTTCAAGTCAGCTTTCGTCCAGCCAGCGTAAGGGCTATAGGGGGAAAAGCTCCTTCGTGGAAAAAGCCCGCTGGACCCTGTAAAAACTAAGGCGACTCAAAGTGACGTGAGGTGACTCACCGCGGGAGGGGGAGAGGAGACGGCGTAAGGTAAGGAACTCTTACCTGCATCCCGGCTTACTCAGCCGGAGGGGAGGGCCAACGGGGAGAATTCTAAGAAGCTCAAAAAACGTGCAAAGCCCCGTAGTGTATTCAGAAGTCGGAGAGGAAAAATACGGGTTCACTACCCAGCACGAGGACTGCGGGAAGGGTCCTGAGAGAAACGTTTCACAGAAGGACTAAGAAAAGAAAAGGAACTCGTGATTCACTACATGCTCTATGGATTAGTGATAAAATCCCCTACTTGCGGGGGAGGAAAAAGGTTTCAAAGCAACTGAGGGGAGAAAAATTTCAATAGGGAGGGAAATCCGGGGGCACAGGAAAGATCAAACAACCTAAACTCTTCGAGAGACTGGAAGGAACACATCAGGGAATTGGATAAAAAAAGTCTCCGAGGGGTCTCTAAAAAAGTAAGTCTCTTTTTTTCACGCAACAGGCGACAATCTTTGGAGAGTGCTCAATTGACGGTCACGTCTTAACGGGAGAGGGAATTTTTTGAGACCTGGGGCAAAGGTCAAGCGCATGGTTGTGGGTGGGAGGGGGGGGGGTGGGGGGGTAGGGGGTTGGTGAAGGTGGGTGGGGTTGGGGGGAATGGTGTGTGGAGAGAGGGTGAGATGTAGAGTTAGGAGTGGGGCGTTGTGGGGGAGGGTGTGTGGTGGGGTAGTGTTTGTCAGAGGTAGGGGGGTGGGGGTGGCGGATGGGGATGAGGGGGTTTGTTTGGTCGGGGTTCAAGGAGGCAGTTCATGGGCTCCTCGGGGGCATCTCTCTGAGCAGGGGGCGTTCTCAGGGCGGGGTAGGTCTTTGGTGGTGGTCCCATACACGACGTTTTGTTTAGGGTCGGTCCAGTCCTGCGGGCTTGGAAAAAACGACAAGTACGGTTAGTACAGTGCAATGGTTAAGGGTCAGCGTGGCTAATTCCAGCCTCAATGAAATTGGCCCATTGGTGCGGGGAACGCCCGGCAGATCCCCTTCGATTTTCGAACCAAAGTCTGCCAACAATTTCGTCGACGAAAATGTAACACCTACAAAAGGAGACAACGGGATCGCCGAACTCTCATCAACAACCAACGTATGGACCTCTATCTGAACTCGACCAGGGTGACGAGGTATGTGTGGTCGCGTCGACGAACGGTGGGGACGACGTGGACCGACTGGAGCTGCCGGCGGGGCAAGCAGAACCAAAGAAGAAAAGACTCTTGGGCAGGGGAAGACAGCTCGAAAGAGGCAGGGGGTCAAACAAAGAACCAAACCGAAAGAAAACGGTATCACCAACACACCGGCGGGGGATGGGCAAGCAAACCATGACAATCGGTCACCCGAAACGCGCGAGGCCCAGGGACAAACGGAGGAACTCAGACAGGAAAAAGACCTTACGGGCGGTGCAGGGTACTGGGCGACGCGTGGTCGCGGAAGGAAACAATGCCAGAAAAAAGGAGGGTCATCACGTTTTGGGTAAAGCGAAGGAAGTTCGAAGACCCAAACGTGGGAAATTTTACGAAAGAAGAGGGTGACTGAATTCCTAGAGCATGGGGCTTTAAGTTTAGGATAATCAGTTTAGGCCGTTGAGACCTTACTGGGAGGGGGGACAATGGGGTTCCAATAAGGTCAGAAGGTCTTAGCCCTCAGAAAGCAGAGCATCTGGGGGGTCTGAGAAAAAGTGGCTGAGCGGTCTAGTAAAGATTAGATATTACACATCAGGCCTCAGGGATTCTTACAAGTACGGCTATCTTCTAAGGGCCCAAGGGTTATCTGTGGATTGGATTAGAAACTTTATAATTGTCAGAAAGGGCGCCCCGACGCAAGATGGGCAGGGGGGAAGGTCATGAAATCCTCTACCTGAATCTGCACCGAATCTGGGTCGGCAATACTAAGGAGCTATCAAGAGTCCTTTCCTCGGGAAGAAAAGCTCCGGGAATAGAGGCCTCCTATTTGTACTACATCGGAGGGACAAAGTCCTTATCCCGAATTATGGAAAAGGTCATCCGAGTCCAAGGGAAAAAAAACTTTCATAGTCAGCGAAGGTGAAGGAGGCGCGGAGGGAGGAATAAGTTGGGGGTTGGGGCGAGGAAAGTCTTAGAAGGGGCTCACTTCAGAGACCAGCCTGCGGCGGATACAGTTCAAAGAAAACGGTGGAGTGTCAGGGGGGAGGCGAACCCAAGCAGAATCAACTAGAGGGAAGAAAGGTCTCCAAAAAAGTGCGGAAAAGGAAGTCAGAACAAGGGATTAAGGGAGGAAAAGGCTAAAACGGTACAGAAGCGATAAAATGCGTCGCGATCAGGGGAACTGATCACATACACAGAGGAGGCCCAAAAAAACTAAGGATCATCGAACTCTGAGTGGAAAGGACCGTAGTACAGGTGAACACAATACCGGGGAATAGTGGGGGGGGGAAAGGCACTATTTTTGAATAAGGGGAAACTGTCGAAAGCAAAACCGCCAGCCCCGTACTGAGGGGAGGGGTAAAAAGGAGGGGGGGGGGAGGGGGGCGCAGGAGGTCGCTAGGGGGGTTAAATTACGGGTCAGACAAAGAGGGAAGAGCACGTAAGAAGGTCAGGGTGAGGGAGGGGGAAAAAAAATCAGGAAGGGAAGAGGGGGAAGGGAAAATAAAAGTTCTAGGAATAAGTCCCTTACTCGGCGGTTAAGCGGGTCTATCAACTAATGTCATCAATTGCTAACCCAAATTAGCCGGCGGCATGCCTGTAAAAACTACGGGGCAAAGGGTAGAAATGTAAAGACAGATCATGGCGGGGAGATTTAGGAATTCCGTGGTGCAGGTATGCTGGCCGTTCTGAAGGGGAGGGCTTTTCTTCAAAAAAGATTCTCGAATCCAACGCAGAACATGGGAATATGGTGGGGGAGTACATTGGAGCGCCGTTGACGCAATAGAGATAAAAAAAAATGGCCGGGCAGTCACGTCATGTAGGCATCTCAGGGCCTCAGTCCTGAAAGAGCCTCAGACGATACGTAACGAGTGAAACTTCCTTGTCGCTTACTATTAAGAACAACGGGCACCGTAGGTGATCGTGGCAGGCGAGCAGCGGGACAAGGAAAGAACTGGTGCTTTAAATTGGCCAGGGGGCCAAAGTCGAAAAAAGGCGTGGAAAATCAACAGCGGCCAAAAGCGGAAAGGGACGCAGAACCCTCGTTAATATCTATCAAAAACACGGGGAGAGGCGTGGGAAACAAGAGTCAAAAAAAGCTCAAGGGCTGGGCACCCTCTTAAAACCAAGGGGAAAGGAAATACGAAAGAGGCAGATCACGGGGAGAAAGAGCAATTCCGTGCCAAACACGCTGAGATACCTCCGGTGCGAGTAAAAGAAAAAGTACTAAAAGCCAGCGAGAAAAGGGGGGTGAAAGTAATAAGGGGACTGCGCTACGTAGTCTAGCCGAAGCGGGTAACGGAACAAGGTAGTCCGCAGGGATCAAAAAGGTAATAAAAGGAAAGAAGGCAAACCGTTCCTGAAGGTAATGAAGAACAATTACAGCGGAGATCGAGACAAGGTATACTAAGGAGAAAAGACGAAAAAAAAAAGCAGGCCGGACGCCCGAGGTCCCGTCTCTCAGGGACGAGTAGTTCAGAAAGGGTCTTTTGGTACCATGATACGAAATATTAACTAGAAAGGCGGATCAGTTAATGAAATGATCTCAGATCATCTCTGCAGGATCAAAAATCTCTGAATGGGGTGGCATTCAGGGCTGCTTCTTAAAGAATTATGTAATGTTTTATTGGGCATTGAACACCTTCATCCCTACTGATTGCATCAGGAAGAGGCTATCAGGCATTGAAAGAGGCGCTCCTTAAAAGAGCTGATCCCTACGAGGGAGGGGGAAAACTAAGAAACAGAAAGCTACCTGCCCTCAAGAAAACCTCAGGAGACCCGAAATTGGAAAAAAAGCATTGGCAATGATTGTATGAAACAAAGGGGGCTTACGAAACTCGAACGCTATCCTTCTACTTGAAAGTTGGGCCTGGAGATTTTGACGCGGTCAAAGGCGGTATGGGCACATCGCTGGTAAAACGGGAGAACCTCTTCAGGGGGGGGGGGGGTAACTCAGTTGATGGGACACCCACTAACGTGAAAAGGGAAATCAAGGCTGGGGTGGAAACTAAGGGTGGGGGGGGTAGAATAAGTCATGCAGGGGGAGGGACTTGAAAGGGGGGGTAAAATACTTATCGGAAGATGGAGGTGCAAGAGGACGACAAATTTCGCCGTAAAGTGGTTGTGCCAGGGGTCACGGAGGAGAATAAAGCCAAAGAGAATCTATCCCTGACAGCAGTATGGAGAACAAAGGGAAGAGGACAATTATTTGTAGGGGCTTTAAGCGCCTAATAACTGCTCTTTTAAAAAAAAAGGCAGCAAAGCTTCCGGGGGCTGCGGTAACGCTAAAGAAAAGACGGAACGCATGAGGCGCATGGGGGCTAAGAAAAGTAAGGAGTTGGGAAAAGGTATAGTAAAACTCCTAAATGGGGACGGGGGGCAGCGGAATATTAACCATGTCAATGGGACTGGAGAAAAACGGTCTTGTCATGAAAAAAAGGGGTTGAAACAAGCAAGGAAGCCAGGGAGTGCAACAAGGGAGCTCTTTTGGGCCTCGGAGGAGGGCGAACAACAAAGAAAGACGAATTGAAATAGGGTTGGGGGAAACCAGAGAGTTTCAGGAAAGTTCAGACACTCCGGGGCAAAATGAATCACGACGAGGCCGCCACAACAAACGACAAAAAAAAAAGGTGTCTTACTGGGGGGGGGGACAGGTGTAAAAGACAGTCTGGTATCACTGTGCTGTCCCACATATTCCCTCTCCGTGGAGACGTAAAGAGGGGCGGGAGGGGAAAAAAGGTGCAGGGGCTAGATTACTGTAGGTAGAGGCATGGAAGCGTACCTAGATTGGGATTAAAATGAGCCTGAAATGCTCAGCGACCAAGCCATGGAATTTACGGGAAAAAAATTACGAGTTAAGTAAAGCAGGCATTACCGTACGTGAAGAAGGTCTGGATAAAAGAATTTTGAACACTCTAGGAAGGTTGAGTACGGAACACCACCGCTTTATCGGTGATTTTACGATCTGGGTGTGGCCCCGACCGTTGTCAACGGCTGTCAGTTAGACCAGGAAAAGAAAAAAAAAAAGGGTGAAAGGAATTAACCGACTCACAGGGGTCAGGGGGAAAAAATCACGGAGTGGTAAACACAAGGTAGGAACGTTGGAAACTGCACGTAGAATAGAGATGAAGTAAACGCTTCTATTGCTCAGCTGTAAACCGAACATAGAAGAGAAACATCCTTGTGGTGAGTGGATGTTGGTGTTTTGAGGAAAGTGAGAGTCTCTCTGAGAGACCCCGAAAAGAGCGAATGGTCAAAATGGGGTTCGCGAAGGGGGGTTCGCCAAGAAAACGTAAACCATGAAAGTAATATACGACGTTTAGCCGAGGAGGTACCAAAGGAAAAGACGTTTGAAAACAGAAAATTGGAAGGGTCTAGGTGAAAGGTGGAGTTGTAAAAACGGCAGGGGCTCGGAGAATAACACCTGGGCCGAACAAACTTGGGTGGAGGAAAGGGACGACCGGATCCTAGGTTTAAACAAAGGGAAAAAAAAAGAGTCAAAAATGTGTGAAAAAAAACATTGGCATCGGTGACAAGGGTAAGCCGCTCAAATTCTTCCATTTGCAAGGGAAAGGTTGTTAAGAAGTATGAAGGACCCGAGACCTTTCCCAGGGAAAATTAACGGAAAGTTTACGGCGCCGGGGATAGCAAAGCATTGTAACGAAAGTTTGGGGTCGCCAAAGTCCCGCGGAACCTTAAAACAAAAAAACATTTCGGCAAAGGGTTGAAATCTTGTAGGTCGGCGGAGGTGGAGGAGGTGCTACGTCTCGGGGAAACACGTACGGGACTTTTTAATGTTGAACAAGGGGGAAAAGCCAAACGGGGGGAAAGAAAAAAAATAGCACCGGAACAAAGTCCAATGGGAGCTCTTGGCGAGGCCGAGGACGATGTAAACGAAAGTTTTCAGTGTAAAACATAAGACCGCGGGAAACCAGGGGAAAACTCCAATACAGAGAAGAAGGAAGACGAGGTGGGGGTTAGTGTTCAAGTGTCTTAAGGTCGGTCTGTGGCAGCTGAGTCGAAAAATGTGAGAATGAAAAAGAGTCATCGGCCATCTATCTTCCGCGAAGGACGCCGTTAAGGAAAAGCAAAAGCCAGATTCTTGATGTCAAGAGGTAATGAAGCGGTCAATGTCACTGCGGTCAAAAAAAAAAACTCAGCCTGCAGGATCCCCCAGAACCGCGGACGGCATTTAATCCAAGTATGGTTAAAGATGTGGGGTGGTAAGGGTAGTAGCCGCGATTCTGAACTCAATCAAAAAAATTTCAAGAGGGGGGGTAAGGGGAAGGAATCCTCACATTTAATTCCGGGGGTGGCTGAAAGGGGTCAAACCCGCCGTCTACTCGCAAGACGGCGCTGGGGGGGGGGGGGGGTCCCCGCAAACATGGGTCGGGGCCTCGGCAAAGGTGTCAAAAATTCACGATCACTGACAACAAAACAAGGAGCAACCCAGGCGGCGGGGACGCCAAAATGTCCTTGGTGAGCCGGACTATAGGGGGTTGGAAATGTCTTTGACACCGGGGCATTAAAAAAATAAAAAAAAATTCCATACGAAAGAAGCGTAAGCCACGGGCAAGCGAACGAAGGAAGGAGGGTCTAGGAATTTTCAAGAAAAAAAAAATCAGGAAACTGAAAAGAGGGGTTGAAATTGAAAGCCCCGTCAAGTTTGTCCGTCGGCGAGTGCAGAATAATGAAAACTGATGCTCGGCAGAAATCCAAGGGGGACACTCCGCATCAAAGTCAGCAAAAAACAGAAACGTGTCAAAAAGTTGCAAAATTTGGGAGAAAAACTCAATTTGTAATGATAGGAATGTGGGTTTTCAACGGGGAAGGACATCTAAGTTGGGTTGAGGGAGAAAAACCCGTCATCATAATGGGGTTTCTGGAAGTGTTGAAGAACTGGGGGAAGAGGAATTGATCCTGTGAGAAGATTTGATGCAGGAAACTGGCGCGGCAGAATTTTAGGGCCCGTTGTGGCTTCCGGATTGAAGGTCGAAACAGCAAGTTCGGCTGGAGACTGGACGGCTCAGCAAAAGATCAATGAGGGGAGCAAACGCGTGGGAAAGGGGGCCAAAATTTGAACGTCAAAGAATCGCAAGCCCGAAGCCTTCATACACATAAAACAGTCTTCAGGTTCCAAGGAAGGAGCCATAGAGCGAAAAACCACAGGGCGGAAAAGAGATAAGAGGGGCGGTCCGCTCGTTTGAAAGAAGAGAGTGTCTTGTGAATTGAACTGGAGGCGGCTGGCGCAGAGAAAAAAAAGACAAATTTTTGAAGGACACCAAAACTCGGGGGACGAAACATGAAGGTCACATGAAATCCACGGGGCTAAGACCGATAAGCCACGGCGGGGAAGAATCCGAACGTGCAAGCAAAGACAACCGGGCCATAAACGGGGCCGTGACAGGGAGAGAACAGTTTGAAAAAGAACCAACTTGTGAACAGGGCAGCATACTCTTAAAAAGGGCGGACTGCTGCATACGTCCCGAAACCCAACATATGAACGGAAGGGGGGTGCATTACTCCCAACACTTACTATCTGTCATGAAACCTACAGAAAAAAACAATCAGGGCAACCTTTCGCGGGGGTGAGCAGATGGAAAAATGGGGGAAACGGGTGCTGGGGTAAGAGCTATTCCTGCTGGCGGAGAAAATGGGGGGTGGGTCTAAGGAGCGATTAAAACATCTACGAACGAAAACTTGCCGGGATTTGTGGAGGAATTTCAACACTTTCAGTAAAGGGTGGGGAACAATTTAAAACGTTTTGTGACGAGGCAAAAATGCCCCTCGTTCTAATGGTTCATTTCGAGGCTTGAGAAAAGGGGCTGGAAAATCAATAAATGAAAACGACAGGGGCAAGCGCGCTCGGGGGATTAGAAGGGGGTCTTTGTTGAGGCAAGAATGGGGGTGCATAAACGGTGTTTGCAGGTGAGGGATATCCGGATTGTGGAACCTTTGCAAGGCGACAATGAAATGAAGGGGACCAAACGCAAGTATGATAGAGAGGGTGGCAACGAAAGGGCCGAAAAATAAAAAGAAAGTCCGGATAGAATCAGAAAATTTAAAGGCGGCCACTAAGGTGCAGAAGAGTCTGCGAACTACCAGGACACCAAGGTAACCCCACGTAATTGGAAGTCAATGACGCGCGTTGGAGGGTGGGGCCATGCTGAAGTTGGTTGCAGCGCATTTATCAGCGTCAGCAGGAAGGACCGCAGAGATTTGCGCGCCTGGGAGGACGGCCTGCTATGAAGGGATGAGATGACTCCCACGACCAACTGATGAACCAGTGGCCATGCGAGACTTACAGACACCAGATCTGGGGAAATGAAAAGAAAAGCTGAAACACTTAACACAAACCTCGGCTTGGGAACTGGGGGGCATGTCCGTGGTCATTTGGGGTCAAAGGGGTGAACGATTACATATGGGTATAAAACACCCAAGGAGAAAGTCGCGAAAGGGAAACTCGGGCGCCAAACCACCCCTGTGACCGTGTCCAAGGAATATGGGGGGAATTGACCCCGGGGATTGAACTTGGTTCAACCAGCAAAGGAAAAACAGCCGGTCAAAGGACGGGCCCCGAAGAATCCTGACACTTTTAAGCAACAAATACAAAAACGTCAAAACTGGGGGAAAAGTTGGGGAAAATGTGCAAAGTACTGTGCTCAGCACTTTGCGAAAAAAGGTGATTCGTCGGGTGGGGCTTGAGGCACGCGCCGGCAAAGGGGGACGTTCAAAAGGGAAAATACGTTGCCTAACCTCGGGGCAAAACACGTGCACTTAAATGGATAAAGAGGGGAGAGCGGGCGGAAAAAGTAAGAGAAAGGGCCAAACGCTTACCGGGGAAATTTCCACTCGGTCCTCGGCGAGTCATTTAGAAGTAATTAAGGGGGGGGGGGGGAGGCCCTGGAGAGGGGTTAAACTACCCTCTCCAAAGGCAGTTTGTGACCAGCAAAGTTCCCCGTCAAAAAGAAGGGGTCTGGAACACACGTGCGCAAAGGGGGGGTACACGCCGGCTACTAAACTTAAGCCGCGTACTCTCATGGTGGGGATGTGGGTGGCGAAATACACGGAGGCGAAAAAAATGGAACCAAAGGTCTACCGTATTTTGCAGCGCTAAAGAAAAACGTTGACGAGTCGCCATGACATCCAACATCAAAATGCCGGGAGGGCCCCGTCACTGAGCGGCAGATGGTCTTGCACCGCTTCGAATCAGCATTAAGTGAAAACATTCCGGGGGCTTTAAAAGGGACAGAAATGGAGGACCTCGGAAAAAAAATGGTCGGGTGGTAAACATCTACCAGGTGGCATTCGGGGGGAAAGGCAGGGAAACCACGGGCGTTGAGGATCTAAACGGAGAAAAAAGAAGGAACAGGATGTGAGAAACACGATCAACATGCCCAATTGAGCCAGGCCAGCCCGGGGGGGGAAGCAAGCAACCAGGGGGGGGGGGGGAAGCGAGGGGGACTCCCGAGGCTTTTCGCGCCAAAACTGCTCACGGAAGGTAAGGGCGGGATGGGGAACGTACTTGGTAAAAAGGAAAAAATCGGATTTGCGCTGGCGTCAAAGGTCCGGATATGAAAAATGAGCTAATTTCCAATTCAAGGGGGAGCTTGAAACAATGAGAGTCAAAAGAATCTCGGCAAAACCGAAACGTTGTACAAGAGCCAAAAGTTCACGGGGACAGAAGAAAAAATGGAGAGAATCTGTCCGTGGAAAGGACATGTGGGCAGCCAGAATAAGTGGTAGGGTGATAAAGAGGAAAACAGTGAATCCCACTCATGGGGGTCGGAAATATTCAAGCTTGTCTTTGCGGACGAGGCGTGCAAGGGGTGGAAGTCTTGCAAAGGAAGGGGAGGAAAAACTGAAAAATCCTGTGAGAAGCAAGGGGTAATGTGTACGAGGTGGGGTCGACCAATCCCGAAAAATAAAGATAAAAACCATGGCCACAAATAGTAAGGGGGGAAGTTTAGGGGAAAATCTCCAGAAAGGAAAAATGTAAGAAAATCAGGATCTGGGTAAGTAAAACCACATTCAGATGAGGATTGAAGCGAGAGGGATCGCTAATACGCCAGGTCCAAAAAAAAAAAAGAAGGAAAGAATCAGGGACCCAGCGAAGATACGTTTCGGGGGGGCCGGTTGGTCCGGCAGGTTCATGAGGAAAGCCCAGGAAAAGCTTGGAGGGGGGGTGCCAAAAACGACGAGCTAAGGCGAAAACGGAAGACAAACGAAGTGGGGCAGAGTACAACCTCACGGTTTTGAGACGAAGGATGTCGTGAGACAAGAAGAGAGTTGGAGGTCAGAGGGGGACCCCAGACTCTACGGAGGGGGGAACTATTGCCAAAAAAAATCTGAACAGGTCAAGCTACAAGTGGGGGGAAAGGAGAATAACTCGTCCCCCCAACAACGAAGGAAGGCGGAACCGATATAAAGAAAAAGGGAACAAGTTTAAGGAAAAAAGAACCCATGAAGTACTTCAAGTCCTGACAAACTAGTTTGGACCATCCGGATGAGTAGGGGAAGAACTTTTGTCAATTCTTGGGTGAAAAATAACGGGGGAATACCACCAGGCATCGGGCTCTGGAAACGGAAAAGTTTCCCAAGGGAAGGGGAACGGAACGAAAAATCGGGTCTACCCCTCCCCTTCAAAGGTAAAAAATCTTGCAGGAAAATAAGGGCGTCGCTTGATAAATACTTCCTAGGGGGAGATAGACAGCCTCCCGAGAGGTCAAGCGGGAAACGGTTAGGTGGGGGGGGTAGTTCCTTCGAGGGGGGAAGGTTTTTCGATGATCAATGAAGGGAGGTCGTTTAGCAGAGAGGGAACATCGTTCAGAGAGACAGGTGAGGTCAGACGCCGTCAGACTTCAAAAATAAGCCTGCTTTGCTCGAAGGGGCCTCCCAATCCCCGTAGAAGAAAAGAAGGGCTGGAACATGACTTTTGCCCGAAACATTGCCCTCAGGCCAGAAAGGAAAAAGTCGCGAGGACGATGAGGACTGCCGCGCGAGAGCCGGTCCGGATCAAGGGGGACATTACCCTCCGCCGAGGTCGAGGAAGCTCCGCGAGATCATCGGTTCACAGAAAACGGGGGAGATAAGGGGAATCATTCTCTACGTTCCTGTCTTCGGGATTCTCCGAGGAGGAGGGAACCGACCGTTAGGCATGAATGTGGGAGGTAACTCATTCAGGGTGAGGGGGGGGGGGGGATTGGAATTAAGTGGCTGTAAGGTAAGACTCGTCAGGGATGCGTGTAGCCAGGGGAGGGGGACAGCGGGGAACTGCCATCTGCCTGCGAGGAGAAAAGCCGCAGGGGGGAGCGAAAGGGGAAAAGGAATCAACGTCAACAATTCGAGCCTTCTGGGACGTCGTGGCCTCCACCAGAGGGATCTGGGACGCGTGAAGGGAACGTACGGCAGGGAGTCGGCTCCATGCTAGAGGATGGCCGGAGAAAATGCGGCAGGGGTCATAGGGTTCGCTCGGGAACAACAGGGGCGTTAAGAGGGCGGGACGCCGCCGCGAGTGGGGGTTCGGTATAGTAGATGCCCTGTGGGCTGCGGAGAGGTGCTAGGTCGCTTTGGAGAGAGCAAACTTCCGTGTCTCGGGGGACAAAACTTGAACTGGACAAAACGGGAAGGGGTCGACCCTTACAGCGAGCTGACGTGGAACAGGTGCACGTGCGGGGGGTGAGCGAACGCGTTGCACAGAGGGGAAAAATCTGTAAAGTAGCGCGCAGGAGTGGTTCGCTCCGTAATGCGGTATCTCAGGGAAGTAAAGGAGGCCAGACGACCGTGCTGAAACGTGGGCCCGAGGAATTTCCGAATAGATGGAAAAAGTAGAAGCAGGACCCAACAGATCATGGGGAACGAACTTTGTTAGAATCGCATAAGACGGGGATAGACAAAAGACGCCATGAAGAAGGACCGGGCCTCCCTCTTCCCAAGCATGCGGAAAAGAGGGCTTCACCTGAATCACCGGGAATCTTTCCTGACCGGTCAATAAGAGGGGAAGTGGGGGGTAACGAGCACGGAGGTTTTCGCGCACAGCGGGGACAATCGCTTCCAGGGAGCATGCACGAGAAACGGGAAAGGAAAATGCCATGGAGGGCGGGGAAGATGGCCAGACAAGAAAAACAAGGGGGGAGAGCGCCGGGGAGGGGAAGCCATTCTGGGGTGACCCGAGGAACAGAAACGCGCGAAGACCTTAATAAGCAAAAAAAGTAATGGGTCGGGTGGGCCTGCCGCGAACGGACAAATGAGACGGAAATGTATTTCATGTGTCCACCCAGACGAAAAAAGTACCCCATTTGGTCAAGAATGAACGAGGTCGGTCACAAAAGAGGGAAGTCGGGGTCTGACTCAGGGTTTGGGCGACTAAGATTTTGATTTGATACCCGTAACGTTCGGACCCCGGCTCTTGAATCCGCCGCGGTCCCGTCCGCGAAAGGTTAAAAGCAAATCCCTGTGAGACTGGGACTCCAACGAAACTTGTGAGAAGGGGGGGGGGATACTCGGATCGGTTTATTTCATGGCTTGTGGTTGAGGGACGCTTTCCCCTGTCCAGAACGGGGTACGGTAACTTTCCGAACTACGAAAATCGGCTGGGGAGATTTGAGACTACAGGCGGCTACGAACTAAGAAAAAAGGTCTGAAACGTACTAAGAATAAGCTTACTTCACGGAGAGAGAAAGGTTGCTGACAAGACGGGATGCCAGGTTGCCTAGACAGGGAAGGGGGGAGAGGCAGGTAACGCAGCTGGCAGGGGGGAACATCCAAGCGGATTGGAAGGAGAAGGTGACCTAGAATTATTGACAAAGGAAAGGCCCGCAGGATCTGAAAAGCTGAGGGAAGAAAAGAAATCTGGGGGGGAGGGAGGGGATTGAGCGAGTATTCGTCGTCGAGGCCCTCTCACGTTAGCAGAACATAAAATGGCCTCACCTTATGGCCACTAGGCCGGGGGAGGGGGGGGGACCCGGGCGAAGACAATCTCCATCGGTAAAGAACAAAGAAACCAGGAGGTCTTCGCCGAGATACTCCGGCCTTTTCCTGAAGACCCCGCATTGGGAAGACGGAGAGTACTCTTCGAATGTCTAAGGACTCAGAAGAAGAAAAAATCGTCGAGGGAAAAAAAAAAGCTGAGAGCTCGGAGGAGGAGAACCTCGAGTGCAGTTCGGCGACAAAAATTGGTCAATCCACTTAAGGGCATAAAGGGCCAAAAGGGAGGGGAAAGACGCAAAAAAAAAAATGAGAGAGTCCGTCCAGGCAAAAAATCGCGGGGAAAGGAAATCCCTCGTTTCATCGACAAAAAGGACGGCGCAGGGGTTCAACGCACAGGAGACAAAGACTTTTGAGGGTCTAATGAGTTAACTGGGAAGACGCGTGCATGGGTCAGACAAGAAACCCCTCAGAGAAGTATCGGGGTTCCCGGCTTTCTGTGTCCTACTCGGGGGAAGGGCGCTTCTCAGGACTAACCTTGTACTCATAGGGTCTTGGCTGGGTCTGGCCAAGACACGAACGTTTGATTTAGGATCTGGTTCCTTCACTGGGCAGTTTCCGATACGTGGGAATTCGAGGGGGGGGGAAACGCACATACTCGTAAAGCGGGACTCAGCAGTCATCTCTTGGGGGGGCGAGGTTAGGTATGGAAAGCCTTCAGTCCCTTCATTGTAAAAAAAAAGGGAGGAAGCACAAGGGGGGTTGAGTAGGAGTCCTAGGACAAAAACGAAACAAACGAGTAAAATATAAGAAGAATATCTTATAAAACAAAAACAAACTGTCGGTAGGAGTATGAACTAAAGTATAAGGACTTAGATCCAGGGAAGAGGGGGTAGTGGGAGAGCTCCCTAACTTTTTGAAAAGAAGTGTGAGAAAATAGACTGTATATCCGGCGTGATCCATGAAAGAAAATAGGAACTAGATTCACTGGCATTAACCCCCATAGAACTAGTAACTGGGCGTCCTCGCACACGTACCGGTCGTATCCCCGAAATCCTTAAATTCTAGAACTCCCCCACAGTCTGATGGACCAGCAACGTACACAGCCCTAATTAAATAGACGTGGATACTACGACCCAGTTCCCACTCTTAGTAACTAAGGAAAGAAAAAGACCGGGGGTATGGCGTTGCATTTTCGCAATTAAATAGGGGGGTGGAGGAAAGGACTGAATGAGAACACCTCCAAAACTGGGGACGCCGGGTGCTGGAAAACAAATCCGGTCCGGTGTCTAACCAATCGGGGGAGTTAAATGGACCAGCGCTTTGGTGTACCGGTAAGGAAGAGAAAGAGGGGGGGGGTTAGGAAGGGGCGTAGAAACGCCCTTTTTATGAAAGGGCGACATGAAGGTGGTCGGGCACGGTGGTAGAAGCAGGGAAAAGAGGCGTTGGATTAGTCCCCCGCAAGAGAAGAAAAAGTTTTCGAGAGAAAGTGGTCGAAAGATGAAAAAAGCTGAGAAAGGTAGGAGAGGACGATCATGGCATAAGGTCCGTTGTAGGAAACATGAGGACGAGAGAGGCGCCTACATACCAGGGTCATCGTTTTTCATTATTTTGGAGACGGATAAAGTGAAAACCCAGAACTCAAGGGGGCAGCAGCAAGGGAGATCATTGCATAGGAATACCCCGCGAATAATGATCTCTGATGCCCAGAATATGTTTCTTCCAAGAAAAGGTCAGGCGGAGGGTCTGGAAAGGTAATAGGGAAAGACCTGGTCTCCTCATAGATCAAATCAGGGTAGGGAAGAACTCTTCGAACGGCATGAGGACCCTCCTTAGCTTGAACCTGGAAGAAGATGTCAGAAACCACAGGAGGCGAAGAAGAAAGGGTACGAGGAGGGCGGTATAATTCACCTTGTGTAAAGAAGAATGAGGTCTCCGTAGTAGTCAGGCGAGGAAAAAATCTTGGAGGCAGGATGCCCGGGACAAAGTTAAACACTGGGTCATTGGGACCTGGAATCGGCGAAAAACAAGCCACGAGAAAAGAACCGTCGAGAGGCCAACTAGCGCACAAGTTAGGTGGAGTAAGTCAGCAAAAGTCTTTATGTGAGTTCCAAATTTCCGACAGGACTGAAAGAGGACCAAGTAATCAAAGGGCCAGGGGGCGAAATGCACTTTAAAAGGGGGAACAAGAACCAGAGGAAAAAATTATCCCAACGCAATAGAAGCTCGCCGAGCTGTGGCCCCGCCCGCGTTCACTGGCTGGTTAACCCGGGGGTCCTTGTTTAGGTGGGGCACTGCCCTCGTGCTGCTAAACAAACCCTTTGGGTTTTAATTTGCTCGGGCGAGGGCGACGCCCGTCCCGCCGCTACCTTACTTAGCCTAGACGGTTCGGTCTCGCGTATGGCTCGATGTACACTTGCTCTCCCCCAGCGTTGCGCACAGCCCTAATCTTCTGCGAGGGAAGAACTCGAATGTGAGAATTGACGGGTCCCAAAGGGATGACTAATCGATCAAAGGATCTTTCAGGTTACAGACGTGCTAGGCACACAAGCAGTTCTCGAAATGTATCCAACACAGTACTACTATTCCATGTAAGGTATTGAAAAGCGGCCGTCGGGGAATTTTCAAAAAGATTGCGCGGGCGGTGATCAGGGGGGGGGGTGTCCTTCCGGTTAGCTGGAGAAAAGACTAGTAGCGGGGGATGAGAAAATGTAGCAAGAAGGGGAACCCACTGCTCGGTAAAAACCAGGAGATAGTTTGGAGTACTGATTATTCCTTTGCCAAATATGATATAGGGGGGGAAAAAGGTTACAGTTGAGGATTGCGTAGGTTTCGCCTGGAAGATATTTACGCTCCGTGGGAGTAGGGCCAGAAATAGAAAGCGCTAAGGAAAGCTTCTAAAGAAGGTTCTGAAGGTAATCAGGAAATACCAAGTGCAAATTGAGGTCAACTTATAGGAGTGATTCAAGAGAAACGTAAAGAGGGGCTTGATACATTCAATGTGGAAACCAAGCTGCCAACATAGGGGTCTCAACCTAGAAAGAGGAAGCGAAGAAGGAGACAACCTAGGGGCATATAAGGACGAAAAAGGGGGCGGGACGACACCTCAGAGGAAACCCTGGGAAGAAGCAAAACGCGGAGTAACACCTTCAAGAAGAGAAGACCTGAAAGAGAGAATTGGGAGGGCAGAAACAGAAGTGGACCGTTCCAGCTACGAGAGAATAACGACGCAGGGTTTGCAACCATCGTCGTAAAACCGACCGGAGACGTGAGGTGGTGAAGGGACCGGGACAAATAGACGAGGAGAGTTAGAGACAGAAAGAAAATGGAACTTCACGAAAAGAGAAGCAAGGACGCACAGGGCCAACATGACCTCCTTCATGAAGAAAAAAAAAGTCATAACGGGGGCAGGACAATCAAAAGGCACGTGGTAGATCGGAGAAGGTCCAAAAAAAAAAAAAAAAAAAAAAAAAAAAAAAGAAAAAAAAAAAAGAAAATAAAAAAAAAAAAAAAAAAAAAAAAAATTCCAGAACTGGATGCCATCAGAAGAAGAGGGGCATCAGATAAGAAGGCAAGGCTCCCCGGAGAGGATCTAATTTTAGAGGTTTGAAAGAATGATCAATAGAGGATTGCACACTCGCGGATTAGAATGTCATGACAAGGTAGAAGTTGATCGAGACCTTCAGCAATAAGAAAAGGGCGCCTAAAAAAGTCTGATTGAAGGGGATTGGAAGTGGAGTCCATCATTCTTATAAGGGTAGGGAGAGGAAATCCGGCCGCTAAAGAGATGGCGAGTGAGACGACTTAAGGAAAGGAATAAATGGTATCGGAGAAAGAAGTTACGGATGGCCAAAATAAATACGTCATGGGCGACTTACCTGAAACCTGAAGCTCCCTACATAAAAAAAAGAAAAAGTTAAGAATCATGAGTAGGAAAAACTTCGTATTCGGGGCTGGGAGAGAAACCCGAGGATTAGGTAAAATCTGGACGCTATACATAGTTGGGACCAGTTGACATGGGAGGGCTTAAAAAAGATGGGTCTCAAGGAGGTCTTTCTGTAAACGGAATCCAGTGGGTAAAGCGAAAGCGTCAGGGTGGGTTTGGGAAAAAATAGTGTGTACCAAACTAAAGGTAAGAAGGTCCAATCACGCAGGTTCCTGAATGGGAAAAAAAAATTTTGTTCTTAATAAGGAATTCATGGGAGGGAATTGCAAAAAGTGTGGGGGTGGGTGTGGGTTTGAGGCCATACGTTAGAGGAGGGGGGTGACTTGTTGTCGGGTCCGTAAACTCCATAAGAACACGGGGAAGGGGGCCGGAATGGCAATTTGTTCCCCTCTTGAGCGTCGAAAGCAACAGAGATCGGGCTACGGTGACAGCAGGCAACTACACTCTGGATTAAGGGAAAATAGCAAAATGAGGGTAAGTCCGCGGGAGAGCATGGATGCACGCAGAACGGTGATCGGCAAGAAAGGTCATACACGGGGAGAGAACGATGGGAAAAAAAATGTCTAGGCGTTTAAAGACAAGAACGCATGAGGCCGCATTTGTTCCCTGGAGGACCTTAGGGGGAAAGGCGGGTTGAAAAAGAAGGCCTCTGAGATGAGAGGAACTATATTAAAATGATTTAAAAAATTATGGGATAAAGGGAAATTGGTATTGAGAGAGTGTGGGTAAAACAATCAGACACGTCAAAGGAATAGTTCGTGCAATTGAGATTGGGTGGTTTTTTCAAAACCTTCGGGGGGGGGTGTGGCCGAACCCACACGGGGAAACTAAAGGACCACGTTATTTGGAGCCGAGAGGTTCGCCAGTCAGCCCACGCAAGGTTACCACGGATAAAAAAAAGCGAACGATAAGAGGGGGCCTACACGCAAGGCATAGTGTCGAAAAAACAATTCTGTGGCGTAGAAGGGGCAAGGGTTAGAACGAAATTATTGGGGTTGAGCAAACAACTTGAGTGAACGGAAAGATTCAGATCATTGTATCTTAAACGAACTGGGAGGAGGACAACTTGGATAGAACGAGATGGGACGTATGGAAGAGAGGGAAAGAGGCAAAATCGGAAATTGAAATGGGATCTTTCCATGAGGCCGTCAGGCGAGCTAAGCTCCCATGACAGAGGGGTGCAGGGGGCGGACGACCATTTCCTGGGAGGCCGTCACCAGTGACCGTACGGTTTAAGTTCCTTTGGAAAAACTACATAGGATTGAAAAAAATAAGCGTCGGGTGTTTCTTGTTAAAGGCACAAACACCGGATGGCCGTTGAAAATTTACAAGGTTAGTTGTGGTTGAAGATAAAAGAACTTGTTAATAGGCGAAGTATAGCAAAACCTAAAACTGGAAAGGGGGTAAAGTAATTCAAGACTGCAAGGGTAGAATTTTGTGAACAAACGCCCAGATTGTTTCCGAAGGGGTAGACTTTCGTTCCGTCTAATATCAAAGAAGGTCTAACCCAGAGCTTATTGGAAAGGGATTTTAGAAAAATTAACTAAGGGAAGTTGGACAAGAGGAGAGGGAAAATGTGTGTTTGGGGGAGGAAGGGGTAGGAATCTACTCGTAGCTACCCGCAGGCTCCTGTTTCAATGTGGTGCAAAGGGGAGGTAATACCATAAACCTGTAAAAAAAAGGAGATACCCGATGAAGGGAGGGAGCAGGAGTAGGGAAAAACTGTTCGCATTTGTTCTTCAGAAAAAGGGAAGCGTGAGTGAAAAAGGGGAAAACGGTGGGGGGGATTTGTGGTCAAAACGAGTGGCGCTGCGTGATTTAAAAACGGTGAACTGTGCCCCACCTAGTGTATTAAATAAAACAGGGCGGACCGAGGTGGCGCGGAACAGGAGGCGTGGTTTTGGGGGAGTGACTCTTGGGAAAGGGGGACTCCTCGCAGGCGACGGGAGGAGAGATTTCAAAAAAGGAAGTTTTGGTGGGTACCTGGTAATGCAGTTTAAACAGATAAGTTCCATTGAGAATAACTGTGGGGGGGGGGGGGGGGGTGTGAGGGGTGAAGTACGGGCAGAGAAAAGGCCGTAAGGCTCAAAGTTGTTTGACCCAAATTGGACCGCTACAAAGAAGGGCCAGACAAAAGGGCATGACCACGGGGGAAAAGCGGGGGTGGTGGGTCGGATGCGGAACAAGTTGGAGGATGGCTGGGTGGTGGTTGGACTACGGGGACACGTACGGGACGGGGGCAAGCTTGGTGCAACACAAGGGTTGTCAAAACCCCGGGTGGTAACTCCGACCATAGGAAAGTTTACAGGCCTACAAGGGGGAGTCATAGTGCGGAATGGACCGCTTCAGCGGACAGCGGGGAAAGTGGTGAGTGTGGGAAAGAACGAGACAGGTGGAGACCCCAGTTCGCCGCCAATAACACTGCAAACCAACAGGAGGAAAACGACTATGGGGGTGGAAGTGGTTCCGGCTTGGATAAAATAGGGGGTCTTGGGTAATGAGCGGGGGAAGGCCAATGGGTCATAGTTGTCAGGGGACGGCCAGTACAGCATAGGTCACTAGGTGCACGACGGTGACCAGGAGCGAAAGGCCTATGCGGTATTCATGGAAAGAAGATGATGGTCAATGACAAATGCATGATATAAAAACACCGAAAAGGGGAGGGACGTCCTGGGTAAGACAAATAAAAGACCACGGGGTACGGTAGGACCCGATTACTGAAGAACACACAACAGGGTCCAAAGAGGGGGGGGAAAAAGGGGGGGGTTTCCTCCGAATTTAGGAAGTGGGGAAGAGGTGGGAACAAGAGAAGGGCAGTAACGCAGAGGGTTTCAAGGAAAAATGGGAAGGGGAGTAGGAGGTACTGTGTCAAACAATGTAAAGATAGAAAGGAACAGCCAAAGAAGGCAGCACCCAAGGCTGTTTCGTTAATAAAAAAAAAGCTGCCTTGAATCCAAGAGGGCAGCGGACGATGTGAGTGAGAACAAAACGGACATTCTGCGACGGACGGGGAACAAGGCCCTCCTCTAAAAAAAAGCGCAAGATAAAGGGAATTAAAGGAGGGGGTAGCGAAAACCTGTTGGCCATGGAGAAAACCTCCATGATAGAAAGATTGGTGGAAAGTTGGGGGGGAAAGGCACAAATAACGTCAATGGGGGGAAAACAGGCGGTCGAATTCATGTAAC